>Ga0182738_1004479_pt1 | contig 15427 bp, 15 predicted proteins | sample eDN5th30CBELigMG_FD_128876 | JGI IMG/M metagenome (GOLD analysis project Ga0182738, IMG submission 128876) | Enriched Miracle-Growth compost microbial communities from Emeryville, California, USA - eDNA 5th pass 30_C BE-Lig MG (version 2)... ... | reverse complement strand
GCAGCCACATCGAATCGACCATCAAGCTGATCAACATCCGCATGAAAGGGAGCGAAAAATTCTTCCGCCACGACACCGGCGAAACCCTCCTGCAACTCCGCGCCGACTCCCTCTGCGACAGCCACCCCCCTGGACACCTTCTGGACCCGCAGGCTAGAGCAAGTTGCTCTGGCCTGGGCCCGCGCAGCGTGCGTTTTGACGGGTGAAAGGCAACTCGCTGCGTGGCGGGACGCGGCCCATGCGGGAGTCATGCACTCTAAGCCACCAAACCGGTTCCAACACCTACCGCAAACAATCCGCCTGAACACAAACCGGGGAATGCACCCCTATTGGGTTGCGACAAGATTGGATCACGAATAAATTGCTGTCTCTGAGAAACTTCGGAAGTTTGCCTGCTAAATAGTTGTGGATTCCAAAGTCGCGAATGTTGCAGTTCGTAATTTTTGGTCTTCGCAAGATCAGGAATTTCCAGTCGTGAACACGCACAGAAAAGGGGCCATTTCGTGCTGACAAAATGGGACAATGTCTTGTTGGCGTACTTGCACGACCCGCCCGACAAGGCGTTGTCGGTGAATGCCTCGTCTGCGATGGCATCGCACGAATCTCGACGTTTGGAATTGGCGAAGGCCATTTTGGGCGACGAGGAAATCACGAAGAAGGGCTTCAAGCGGGTCACGGGTGAAGTCGATGTGCTCGCCTCGATCGTCGAGCGGCTTCCGATGCCAGAGAAGCCGAATGTCAACGTGAAAGAATCGCAACTGTCGATTCGGCATCCGTTGTCCGGAATCGAGGTTCAGCTCAGTGTCCCCGGGTTGAACGATCAACTCGTTGAAAAAGAAAAGCAGCAATTGCTTGCCTGTTGTCGACTTCCCACCAGTGAAAAGCACAAGGACCGTAACCGATTCTTCGCAATTTGGAGGCGATGGAGCGAGTCGCTCTCAGAAGTCGATCCGGTCTTCTCTCGCTTGCCGGCGGAAACTCGGAATCCTGATCATACGATCTGGAATCATCTCGATACGACAGCGGCTTTTCAGACAGCAACTGTGACCGGTCAGCAACCGGCGGCCTTGCTGGCGTTTGCACTCGGACCAGTTCAACGATTCATTGAAGCCTCTCGCTCGGTCCGAGATCTCTGGTCGAGCAGCATGATCCTGTCATGGCTGGCATTTCGATCATTGCTTCCTGTCATTGAGGAACTTGGACCTACGGCGGTGGTTTACCCGTCGCTGCGCGGAAACCCGTTGTTGGATCTCTGGCTTCGGAAGAACGTCGGGCTGAACGATCTGGAGAGTAGCCCGGCATTGCGGATGACGCCTTGCTTACCTCATCGATTTCTGGCCATCGTTCCCTGGGGCGAGAACGGGGGCGCAGCGCAATCCTTGGCGCAGCGAAGTCGTCAAGCCACGGAAATGGCTTGGACCGAACTGGCCTCCTCAGTCCGGGAAAAACTCTCGCCGAAACTCCGCGTGCACTGCGCTGATTGGGACAAACGTTGGGATGCCCAGGTCGATGGGTGCTTTCAGGCTCAGACGTCAATCTTTCCCTTGGCTCTGAAAGATGACGAGAACGACGAGAAATTGGCTGAGTTGCTGAGTGAGAACAAAACCTTTGCGGAGGCATTCCCAGACTCAGAAGCCGTCCGTGAGATGATTCGATCTATTCCTAGGGACAATCTCAAAGGCTATCGACAGGATCACGCCGGTCGCTGGCAACACCAGGTCGAACTGGCCACCCGGTCACTTGCCGCTCAGCGGTCAATTCGGCATGTCCCTGCAAATACTGATGTCGTAACAGGCAACGGACGTGTTCCACAGAAATGTTCGCTCTTTGGAAGCTATGAACAGATGGGGCCGGACGACCTTAGCGAATCGACGAAGTTCTGGGACCGTGCGGCAAAGGACGTTTCTATTGATGGCGTTCATATTCGGAAAGGTGAAGCCCTGAGCGCTGTAGCTCTCATCAAACGGTTTGCTGCACCATCATTCCTACGGAATGAATTGGATGTACAGCAGCCAGATTTTCGATTTCCAGACACCTATACAGTCGCTGCGGCAACATGGCTGCAACAGGCGCAGATTGATTGGAAGGCAGATTGGTGGAATGAAAAAAGAGAGCGAATTCCCTGGAACGGACAGTGGCTTCACTGGTTCAAGCCTGACCAAGACAAAGATGAGGCAGATCCCTGTCCTCTCGACTTATTCGAGTTGATACAAGCGAAGAAGCGAGAATTCGGTGCTCCGCCGATCTACTATGTGATTCTCAAACTTGACGGCGACGACCTCGGGAGTTGGCTGCGTGGTAAGAATTCACCGAAAGTCAAGCAGGTTCTGCATTCCGAACTCGTGAGTTACTACGAAAGTGTCGGAGATAAAGCCAACGTTGGACTCGATGCCCGCAGACCGGTCAGCCCTGCTCTCCACGCTGCCATCAGTGCCGCGCTCTCGAACTTTGCATTACAGGCAGTGCCCGAGATTGTCGCCGGGCATCATGGCACAACGATCTATTCCGGCGGCGACGACACGCTCGTCCTGCTGCCCACCAGCACGGTGCTCGCCTGTGCCAACGAACTCCGCCAAGCCTACATGAGCAACTGGTACCCTCTGGGTGGTCGAGAGCACATGATGATGGGCTCGAATGCGACGATCTCGGGCGGACTGGTTGCCGTTCATGCCAAAGACGATTTGCGACTGGCCCTCCAAGATGCTCGCGACGCCGAGAAAGAGGCCAAAGAGGCCGGCAAGGACGCCCTGTGCCTGCGTGTTCGCCGTCGTTCAGGCGAGCATACCTCCGCCATTTGCTCGTGGCCGTTCGTAGTCAATGTTTCTCATTGGATGCGACAGTTCCAGAAAGGGGCGTCGGACCGCTGGGCCTATCATTTGTATGCACAGCGATCGACGATGACCCGGTTGCCTGTATCGGCTATGCAGGCGGAGATTCGTCGGCAAATCGGTCGAGCCGAAGAACCCACACCCACGCTCATTCCTCCCGACCAACTTGCCAAAACCTTTGACCAGCTTTGCAAAGAAATGGTCGGCACGCCCGCTGGGGAGAAGAGACTGCGTTTCGACACATCGGGAGCGGCTCTGGAATCTTTCCTCACGCTCTGCCACACCGCTTCCTTCCTGGCCCGGGGGAGGGATCAATGACGAGCACCGATGTTTCGATGACAGTCGGACTCATCCTGGAACCGCTGGATGTGCTGTTCTTCCGGGACGGTCGACCGTTCACGGCATCCAAGCGGCTCCTCAGCGGTCTGCCGTTGCCGCAAACGCTCGCAGGAGCCGTTCGCACGGCGCTCTTGCAGCAGGTGGGATGCGATTTCTCCCGGATGCGTGGTGCCGCCACGTTTGCGGAGGCTGTCGCTCGTTCCTGCGGAAGCGATGACCAGTGGATTGCTCGCATCACGATTCGCGGACCGTGGCTGGCGCGGCGAACAGCCGCCGATAAAGGAATCGATGTCCTCGTCCCGATGCCCGCGACGCTCCAGCAAGCCAAGCGTGCAGAGCATCAATCGCTTCACCGTATTGCACCATTGACCGCCAACGAACTTCCCGGCTGGAATCCGACTGGCGATCAGGCGGGACTGCGTCCACTCTGGCTCAAAACGCTTGATCCCACCGAGCCAGCCACGGGCTTTTTGACACAGAACGGCCTCCGCCAGTTTCTTATGGGCGAGCCAGTCACGACTTCGGAAGTGGTCAAGACCGATAAACTTTACAGCCTCGATCATCGCACGGGGATCGGCATCTCGCCGGATCGTCTGGTCGCTGAGGAATCACAGATTTACGGGCGAGGGTTTCTCGCGCTGAAGGAGAATGTGGCGATCTACGCCGAAGTCGTGTTGCCGGATGATGCGCCGCCCGGCGGGACGCTCTTTGACGACCTGCGGACATTGTCCATCGGGGGCGAAGGCCGCCACGCGACAATCCAGCAATTGCATCATCCGGTCGCCTGGCCGCTGATCGTACCAACCGAAGGTCAGAAGCCGCTGGTTCTGCTGACGACTCCCTGCCCATTCAAGGCTGGCTGGAAACCGCAGACTCTTGCCCAGCAGATCATCGCGGCCGCCGTTCCCGGATCAATTCCGTTCTCGGGGTGGGATTTGGCGAACCGCTGTCCTAAGTCGACCCGCTTCGCTGCTCAAGCCGGCAGCGTCTATTTCCTGGATTCACTTCCCGCACAAGAACCGCATTCGCTGGCCGAAACCGAGGATGAACGTCAACTCGGCTGGGGTTGCTGCCTGACAGGAGTCTGGATTGATGACTGAGACGACCCAACAGCAACAAGCCTGTTTGCTGTTTCTCCATGCGCAGACTGGTATGCACCCCGGATCTGGGACCGCCCTGGGAACGGTTGACCTGCCGATCCAGCGGGAACGCCACACGCAATGGCCGATCATTCCGGGATCGACGCTGAAGGGCATTCTCCGCGACACAGTTCGCGAGAACGTCAAAGGGAATTACAAGCCGGAGTACGAGGAGCAGAATGAGAACGGAGAAAGAAAATCCGTCCTCAAGCGTTCGCAACGGCGAGTGACCAACGAAGACGACGCTGACCTCGTTGCCGCGTTTGGCCCTGGAAAAGTCGATCAGCAGAATGGTCATGTCGGGGCGATCAGCCTCACCGATGCTCGCGTTCTCGCGTTTCCTGTTCGTTCACTCAAAGGTGTGTTCGCCTGGGTAACTTGCCCCGCTGTGCTTGGTCGACTGGCTCGTGATCTCAAGCTCGGCCCGAATCTCAATGGTCAAGCCCCTCCGGAATTCAAGTTACAGCCACTCCCTGCCAAGGACAAAGGTCTTTGCAAGAAAGACGGCCCTCTGGTCATCGACAACAACAAGCTGCTGCTGGAAGAGTTCGAATTTGAAGTGACCGGCGAAGCAACCGATGTCGCCAAATGGATTGCCGATCACGCGGTCTCGGATGCCTTCACTCAGGACCGAATCAAGAGTCATCTCGTCGTACTGCACGACGACGACTTCACCCATTTCGTCCGTCATGCGACGGAGGTTGTTGCCCGCGTCGGCCTCGACTACGAACGCAAGACGGTCAAGAAAAAAGCCTTGTTCTACGAGGAGTTCCTGCCTCCGGAGACGCTTTTCTACTCCGTCGTGCTGGCCAGTCCCAGTCGTCGGCAGGGACACGGGAAGTCGGCCGCGGAGATGCTCGAATATCTCCGCAAAAACTTGCCTCGCGTTCTGCAAATCGGCGGCGACGAAACGATCGGCAAAGGATTGTGCGCCGTGCAATTGGATGGAGGTGCGAAATGAGCCACGCCACCAATCAATCTCCCCAGACACTCGATCAGCGTCGGGCCAATCATGCATGGGATGTGGTTCAGCGGGCCAAGCCGAAGTCGGACGCCAAAAAGTTCGGTGGACAGGCCAAGAAACTGCCAACGCGGATCATGGCGGCCGGGTTGGGCCAGGCTTTGGCGTTTCTTAAGGCCAAAGGCTACACCCCGGACTTGCTGACTGAACTTTCAACCTGGTTGACACAGCGTATTCCGCCCAAGCAAGGCGAGCCGAATGATTTACTGGAACGGATCGTCAAGGGCGACTCCGATTTCCTTCGGAGAGCGACGGATGAAGTCATGGCCTACCTGCTGTGGCTGAATCGCTTCGCCGAGGCAGAAGGGCTGACGGATGAAGAAGGGGACGATACATGAACCTGATTCTTCCGCAGAGCACACTCGATTTGCTCAATCGAGTGCCGGTCACCAGCCGGCATCCTGGGCTCCAACTGGACAAGTTGAGTATTCCTGGTGATCAGACCGTCCAGAAGCGGGCTCTCGATGATGTCATTCGTGCGAACGATGCGATCACAACATCGAATAGTGAGTTCCAGAAGTTTCGCCAGCGATGGCTTTCCAGCATACAGCCATCGGGAGCGCCCAGTGGAACGCTGCTGCGCTGCACGACCACGGGTCCGCTGACGCTCCACCTCGCTCGGGCCTCGGCCCTCGAAAACGCCGGAATCTGCCTGCACCCGCTTTACGGATTCGTCTATCTCCCTGGCAGTGGCTTGAAGGGCATGGCCCGCGCCTTTGCAGAAACCGTCTGGCTGCCCGCCCAAGCCGATGCAAGAGCGGCCCGGCGAAAGATAGAAGACGTGTTCGGCTGGGCTCCGAATCGTGACTGGAAGCAGCAGATACGTGATCGTCACCCCCTGGCCGAGAAACGATTTGTCGTGGAGGATGATCCCAGGTCACCAGAGATCGAGTCCCATGTGGGCGATGTCATTTTCCACGATGCCTGGCCAGAGACGTGGCCGAGACTGATCGTCGACATCGTTAATAATCATCATCCGGACTACTACCAGCATGACGACAACCAGCATCCACCGGGAGACTGGGAGAACCCGGTGCCGGTTTACTTTTTGGCTGCTGCCCCCGGCGCGACATTTACTTTTCCGCTGGCAAAGCGACGAAGCGATGTTCCCGATGAACTGCTGACTCTGGCAAGCGAATGGCTGCTCGGAGCACTGTGTCATCTCGGAGCAGGAGCGAAAACGAACGCTGGCTACGGAGCGTTTCAGCCAGCAGACGATGTCCCCCAGGCAATCGTTGCTACCGTGGCATCGACCTGGAAGAAGGCGACCAATCCCTCCCAGCACCGGGCCGAGTTTTCGACGACGCTCGAACTGGTCACGCCCGCCTTCCTTGCCGGCGCCAACCAGCACGCCGAAGATTGCGACTTACGTCCCGCCACGCTCCGCGGTCACCTCAGATGGTGGTGGCGAACAATGCATGCAGGGTTCCTCAATGTGCAAACCCTGCGGCCCCTCGAAGCCGCGATCTGGGGCAATACAAAGTCGGGCGGCGCGGTGCGGATTACTCTTTCCCGTCCGGCCAATACTCCTCGGCCTCAACCAAAATTGTTTGACCGCAAGGGAATCGTAAGCGCCAACAAGCTCCCGGATCCGCCTAACAAGAAGACGACCCAGGGACTCGTTTACTCCACCTATGGCATGGACGAAGTGAAAGTCGGCAGGACCTCTCGTCGTCCATATCTCGAGCCTGGAGCGACATGGACCGTCACCTTCACCATTCGCCCGGGTAAGTATGTCGTGCAAGAGAAGGATGACGAGAAACGCAAACCCGAGATCTCCAAGCCGCTCTCAATCAACCAACTGAAGCAAGAAGCTTTGGCTGCACTTGAATTGCTCTGTCGACTCGGAGGAGTCGGATCAAAGTCTCGTAAGGGGTTCGGGTGTTTTAAGTTGCCCGCTGAATTTTCACAGGCGACGCTGACAGACCGCCGAACTCAGTTGTTGGAACAGTCAAAACAACTTCGGAAGGATCTCGAACTCGAGGCTGGCAAGTCGGAATCTCCCGCACTCGATCAACTACTGGTAGAGGAGGCCGTTGCCACTCCGTGGAAAAACTATTGGGTCGCTCTTGATCGAGTTGGAGATGCGGCCCAAGCGTTCGCTCAGTCGATGAAACATAACCTTGCCAAGAAAGCCCTCGGCCTACCACGCAATGTTCGAGCACCGTATACCGGCAGTTTTCAGCCACACAAAGACGTCAAAGACCGACACGCCTCACCGATCCACTACCACCTTGCACTCGGAATTGATGGCAAATACGTTGCACAGATGATTGCTTTCCCCGCAAACAGGCTGCCCACACTCAACAAGAGCCAGGACTTCTTGACCAATGCCCTGAAACAGATTCGTCAACAACTGATGGAGCGAATCCAGAATTTTGCGCATTTCGGGCAGACGTCTGCAGTTGGTTCGCGAAATCAATCACCTGCAATACCAGTCTCAACTGGTCCGAAGCTCCCCAGTGTGGGCGAACGTGTTCCCTGCCGGTTATCTGTCGAAAAAACCGCCAAAGGCGGTTGGAAAGCGACCTACACCAACCTGACCGGCCCAATCCAGAACAGCCCGGATGTCCCCGCCGACAAGCAGCCTGGAGAAGAGGTCACGCTGATTGTCCGCATATCGAGGCCTACTGAAATTGCCTTCCGCTGGCCGACTCCCTCGGATGAGAAGTCAGCCACGCTCCCTAAGCGGAAGTAATCTATGGCCCAAGTATTCATCTCCTATCGGCGCGACGATGCACCCTATGCCGCTCGCTTGGTCCGTGATGCATTAGCAGCTAGGTTCGGCATTCGTAACGTGTTCTTTGATGTTGAAAACATCCCTCCAAGCCAAGAATGGAAGGCGAGAATCGAGCAGGAACTCATGGGGTGTAAAGCACTGGTAATCATCGTTGGGAAAAAATGGAACCGTTTGCTGAAAAAGGCCTCCCCCGAGTCGGACATGGTGCAACTGGAGATTAGAACTTCACATCATTATGGAGCCAGAATCTACGTTGTACTGGTTGATGGAGTCAGCGCTAGTTCGGTCAAACCGCAAGGAGATCTCGAGTTCCTGTGTGGAATTCAATTCACGTTTGTGCGCCCCGGAAGCGACTGTAGTAAAGATTTGACGGAGTTGGTGCAGTCCATCAGTGGTAACATATCCCCCCGCGTCGAACTGTCATTCGCCAGAATCCCGGCTGGGGATTATCGAATTGGCCATCGACATGGCTTTGAATACGAAAAACCAGAAGTCGAAACAAGCATTTCAAGAGCATTCAAAATCGCAAAATGGCCTGTAACAGTGCGAGAGAATGATCTGATCATGAGTGGAAATGAGTTGTCCCGCGAGTTTCCAAGGGATAACGAAAGGGATGGGGCACACTATCCAGCCCACAACGTAAACTGGTTTGATGCGGTCGAAATCTGTAACTCGCTGAGTCGTATGCATGAGATTGACGAATACTATTACGTTCAAGATGACTCGGTTTGCATTCCGGATCGTGACTCTCGCGGATTTCGCCTGCCGACCGAGGTCGAATGGGAGGTCGCTTGTCGTCTCGGGCACCAAGATGTTGATATCACAAATCTGACCGTCCTGCGTCGCTATGCTCGATTTGGGCTTGATCCGGACGAGGACGAACCGTCGCCGGTTTCTTCCACCAGCGAGGACAGGAATGGTTGTTTCGGAATGCTCGGCAATGTACGGGAATGGTGCCGGGATACATTCAACATGGAAGCGTATTCTGTCTGGTCGAAAGTTAGTGAAGGCAAACGTGTCGACCCCTGCGATTGCAATTCGACGCGAAGCGAACGTGTGGTTCGTGGGGGGGGCCTTTTGCGACCGTCTGGAACTGGTGTCCCCGTGGTCACGACAAGGGTGGCCAGAAAAGGAAAGAAACCCGGGGAATGGACTACGAATCGTACAGTCATGTGACTGTTGACTCGATAGTAGAACTGTCGGTACTGCCTGTTCAAAGAGTCGCGGGATGAGCACGACTTTCAGACAATTCACCAAACAGATCACTCCTGGAAGGAAGACTATGAACCCCCGCAGAAGCCTCATCTGCACAGTCGGAACAAGTCTCTTTCGGCCCAATTTGGAGGGCCTCAAACTCAGTCTCGATAAAGGGGCGTGTGACGAGCGACTGGACTCGCTGGCGGAAGCCTAACGTTGCCCAGAACTGCGATGCCATAGGTATCTACACATCTCAAAATGCCAGAAAAACATTGCCTTGACCGGTGACAGGAAGGAGCAAGATGTCCCCACTAGTCTAGACCTCGCATTTTTCTGTTTTTACCCGATTGATAGGTACTGCACATCAGAAACTGGTGGGATTCTCCTGCCGAAACTTGTTGTCCAATATTGACTTCGAGATGTGTAGATACCAATGGGTCCCTGTCCCGGAGTCCTTCACCCTCGTTCCCCTCCGGAAAGGCCAATTCCAGTTGGGTTTTCTGCCGCTGTCCGCTCACGAAATTCTGGTCCTTGAGCCACTCCCATTCACTCCCGTCACTCGACGGGAGCACCGTTCAGGCCTTCGGAGTCGAGTCAGTAGCACGTTGTTCGTCCCACGATACACTTCCCTACGATGCCCTCTGCTGACTTCTGTGCCGAGGTCAAAGAACCTTGCAGTTCTTTCAGTCGGGCTCGTATGCAAGCGTTGTCCTCGACACGACACAGATCTCCCGAGGTAAGCTTGACCGTCTTCCACGCACAACCGCCGGATTTACTGCCACGTCCCTTGATGGATCTGGACTTCGCCGATCGATGCCAGCTCGTCCAGACGTGACGGCCTCATCTCCGATTCCTGTTCGTCGGCTCGCGTGTTCGCTCCCCGCTGCCTTCAGACCCCGCCTCACGACGACGCCCTTGCGGTTCACTTTCCTTCACCTCCATCAGGCCGGAACGGGGACTTCCACCCCGCAAACTGTCAAACATGCTCGGCACACATGCGAAAGCCCTTCGACATACTCGCCGAAGGGCGGTTTCTAAAAACAAGCGGAGAGGACAGGACGACAATTGAACTTTTTATCGCCGGGGTGAGGGGTTGGGATATCGACCAGAGGCGGCGGATTGATGAGGGCAGGTCAAAGCTGTATTGACAGTTACCAATCTACTTTCTCCGGGAAGTCTGAATTGTGATCGTAGGCCCTCCACGCGCTGCGACGCCTCGTCTCGGCTGCAGACCTACAAGCGAGCCTTCTTCAGCTCCTCGTGCAATGCGCGGAGCGACCGGTTTTCCTCCCGCAGCCGTGAAATGTAATCATCCCAGTCGTCGTGCCCGGACGTCTTGAGCAACGGGCGAATCTTCTTCAGAAACTGGCAGGCGGACTGGTAACTCTGGCGACCTCGGACGGAAATCAATCTTTTTACTTCGTCGCGATAAATTTTGAGAGCCGTTTCCGGGCGGGATTTCTCAGCAGCCTGGGCCACTTCAAGGTCGACCCGGTCCCAGCCGACGGCCAACGCCGGCCGTTTCCCAGAACGCGATTCCCAAAGCACAATCGCCTGATCGACATCCCCCTCATCCAGGTAGATGCGGATCAGGTCGTTCGAATCGCGGGGAACGGACGACAACAGATCGGACCGCAACGTGTCCCACGTCTTGAGCTTCGTGGCGAGTTTCCGGATCTCCTGATACTGCGAGAGGCTCGACTGACGGCGGAATTCCTCGACATGGAGTTCCAGCAGCGACTTCCAGTTCTTGCGAGACTGGTAGAACCGCTTGAGCCACTTCCGCAACTGCGAGTGATTGCGGTCTTTTTTCGTCTGCGGAAAGACGGTCACGGACCAGAGTGTGCGCGAGGTCGACATGCTTGTGGGCGATCAGTTGGTCCGCCAGTCCCATCAGATCATAATCGGAGGAGGAGTGAATCTCCTGGAGAGCCTCCTCCAGCCGCCCGCGCTCCAGCAGCCGATGGACGAGATCGCCGGTCAGGCCGAACTCCCGGCAGTGCTTCAGGTAGGCGTTGTCATCTTCCGGTTCTCCCTCGAAATCGAGCAGCAGACCGCCCCAGGTTTGCCGCCGCCAGTTGCCAGCGTAGTCTTGACCGGCCGGCAACTCCTCGCGGATCCAACCGGCGATCATCGCCCGTTCGACGGTGGTGGTCTGCTCGGTCAGGGTCTCCCCACAACGCACACGTCGCCGGTTTCGTCGGGAAAGGATTCATACGCGACGATTTCCTGAATCTCATGGCGCAAAGTTTTCCAACCTGTCAGCGGTATTTTCATCGAGCTGGAGATATGATGCCCAGCCATGTGCTCCGACAAATCAATGATGATGCGGAGTCACCGGTCGATTTGCCAACCTCAAGGTCACAATCGGACAGATGCGATGGCTGATTTTACCCCCACGCAAGGCCGCTACCTGGCATTTATTCATGCCTACACCTGCCTGCACGGATTCCCGCCTGCCGAAGCTGAGATTGCCGCAGCATTGTGCGTCTCGCCGCCATCGGTGAACCAGATGGTCAGGATGCTGGAGAAAAAAGGCTTGATTCTCCGTCAGCCGGGCCAACCGCGATCGCTCCGGATTCTGATTCCTGAAGACGAAATCCCTGCCTGGAACGGCCGCAAGCAGAAATCGCATCCAGCCTCCACTTCCGCTGCCCCGCCTGCCGTTCCCCCAGCACCTCCAGCGAATTTGTACGTCATTTCCGTCTTCCTGATAGGCGGACCGGTCGGCAAGAAGTTTGCGGGCAAAGAGATTCGCCGCGTGATCGAAATCCGTGGTGACCAGACGTTGGAAGACCTGCACCACGCCATCTTCAAAGCGTATGACCGCTGGGAAGAACATCTGTATGAATTCCAGTTCGGTAAACGTCCCTTTGATCCGAAGGGGCTCAAATATGGAATCTCAGAAGCGGCAGACAAGCCGGGAACTCGAGACGCTCGCACCGTCACTTTGGATCAGCTCAATCTGAAGCCGGAACGAGTCTTTGGCTACTGGTTCGACTTTGGAGACGATTGGTATCATCAGGTTCAGGTCGACCGGATCGAGCAGGCCATTCCGACCGTGACCTACCCGCGCGTCATCAAGCGGGTCGGCAAATCGCCGCCGCAGTATCAAGATGAATAGTCATTCCTCCTCCACAAACCGATCCGATGGCTTGTCACCAGTTATGGAACCAGTAGCAGTAATCCTCGATCAATTGCCGGTTTGATTTGCCTTCCACTTTGTCCAGTTCACCAACCGGCAGCGTCACGACCGCTCCTTTGAGGGAGGCTGCACAGAAGATGCCATAACTCTCATCGATCAGCGGTTTCTCATCGTCGAGAGGAACAAGGCCGATCACTTGACCCTGTCGGGCATGCGTTCACGATTGAAGAAACGCTGATCAACAGCCGTCAATTTGCACAGCTCAATCGGCAGTTGCGATTGTGGGCGCAGGATGAACGGCAGACACCGGAGTTGCTGGACCAGATGCTGGGTGAAGTCACCCATGTCAGGAAACGTGTGGCTTCCTACAATGCCGAAAATGATTACGTCATCAAACGGCAAGCCTTTGAACGACGTGGTTGGGGGCGGCAATGGGCGAAAAACTACAGTGAAGTCTTCCCGGTGTTGACAGAAAAATTTCCGTTTTCGCTCCTGATTTGCGAACGGGATCGGCTGCTTCGACTTCAGAACTGGAAGACCCGATGGCTCTACGCCGGAGGCGATGGACAATGGCAAAACCAGGCTGCCCGGATGACGGCCTGGGAACAAACGTCCCTGTTTAATTCCTATCCGATTGAGCTGATGGAATCGAATCTGAAACAGAGATTGAAGCTCGAACGTGAAGATCTATGGGCAACGCTGATTATTGCCCGGCTGGAAAAGCACCGGTTGGTTCACGGAGCGTATCCCGAACAGCTCTACGATCTGGACGAGGGGGACCGAATTTCATCGTTCGGAATTCGACCTGGGGAATTCCGCTATGAACCACATGGACTGCCGCTCCCGTTGGTCGTGGCTTCCGATTTCGTCCTCCCTGCTGGTCAACCGGTACTGTTTCGCGACACCTATCTGAGTACCCGCGTTCCTCCGCTCTTCACCGAAAGCGAACGCCAGGCCCGCATGAAAACCTTAACCGGTGCGATGGCATTAGAGACGATTGAAGCACAGACACAGGAGGTCTTGAACGCAGCGATCAGAAACAGTACCGGCGGCCAACGGGTCCTCTGGGCCGATGGCTGGGATCAATACCGCAGATATGCCCGACATGGAGCGAGTCCGGAAGTGCTCTATTCGCTGGCGCATCTTCCCCCCAAAACAGACCGCGTGAAATACGTCCGGATCGGGGTGAGAGACATGACCCCCAGCGTCGAACTCGATCCTCCTGAAGAATAAAGTCTCCTATTTAGATCGCATTCACCCCGTATCGACCGCGTTCCGCCACGCGGCGAGTTGCGTTTCATCAACCGATACGCACGCTGCACGAGCCCAGGCCAGAGCAACTTGTTCTAGATTTTTTGCATCACGTCCCCGTCGCATGCGGTGAGAGCGGGAAGTCCGGATAAGGCCGGGGCGGTCGGCCTTCTTTCCACTGGGTCTTGTCACGGTGAGCCTTGCGGCGACGGACTGGTGTGGTAAACTGCTTTCCTATGCGGCATCTCCTGATCGAGGGGGGTGAGGCATCGACCAGTAGTGGACGCAACCCATTGCAGGACAAACAGTTGTGTCGATCAGTAGTGTGCCGCACGAGGGCGAATGTCGTCAATGTGATATCATCGCATCCCCGTCGCGGCCGGAGAGGTGGCAGAGCGGCCGATTGCACCGGTCTTGAAAGACTGCCGTAACTTCAACGGGTACCGTCACATACGGCCACGGACGCAACGAGATCCCCGGATCGATATTCCGCTGTGATCGTGGCCCATACAGAACTTGCTCTTGTTTCCCTTGGGGGTCTCGCCGCAGCCGCAGTGACAGAGGTTTTCCGTCAGCAGACGGGCCTGATCCTGATCCCCGGCAGCGGCGATCCCCGGCAGCGGCGATGCCCGACAACTGACGGCGGGAGGCGAAGAGTGCCCAGGTGGACATCACCGCCAGATCGAGTGATTTCGAATGACCGCGTGGCCGTTCGAGCCAGGCCGCTGCCGGACTTCCCCCTCGGGGGACTGGCCCGCCGCATTCTGCCAGCCGGTATCGAGGGCTTGAAAGTCGGCAGCCTGCCACGGGTCCATGATGTCGGCGAACGGACGGGGGCCGGAGTCGGTATCGATCAGGAGGGCTGACCGGAAGGCGGACGGGGAGCGTTGCAGGTCAAGGAGATTCATGGTCGTTTCCTTCCTCACGGCCCGGGACGGTGTAGAGAGCTTCGATGATCAGTTCAGAGCGATCCCGTTCCAGTTGCAGTGCCGCCACCGCCTGATTGCGGGCGGTCTTCGCTTTCATCACGATCTGTGACGAACATTCCCGCAGATCCTTCACCGACATGTCGTCATACCGCCGGTTCATGATCCACCGGCAGACCGCTGCATGGAGTTCCGCCTGCGCCGCTTCATCGATCAGATGGGCATCGGTCAGACTCACCTGCCCTTTCTCGTGCAGCACGACCGCCTCCAGCATCCGGCGATATTTCCGGCCCATTTCCGTGACCCGCTTCATCGATTTGGGGAGATCACCCAGCACGAGCCGGTAGACATCTCCCCGATTCGGGACGTTGGGAAGTAATAACGTCGGATCGGGAGGGGCTGGAGGAGGAAGCGGATACCTCTTGATAATGCCGTAGGTCGTATTCATGGGTTCTTTCCGTTGCAGGTCACTATACGAGCGTCCATCCGGTATCCAGTGGGGATCGTCGTACCGGAGTTTTTCCGTGGTATTCCGACGGCCTTCTGATACCGGGGCGGGCATCGGGCCGTCCTGACTGGCCAGAGTGCAAGGGAAAGCCAGAGAAGGCCCTCCGTCAACGTCTCCCGGGGGAGGCCCGGATGGACACTCACCGGGATCAGGATGGCATGGCGGATCATCTGTACCATCGCTGCGTTGTATCTGCTCTGTCTTCATAGTGCGTCATCCAGTCTTAATCACGGGGTAGAGTCGCTTCAATTTGGTGCGGGCATCGTTGATTTTGAATTGCCAGTCAACGCCCCGTTGTTTGGCGTTCGTCTTGTTGGCCCAGATTTCGATTTC
>Ga0182738_1004478_pt1 | contig 15427 bp, 12 predicted proteins | sample eDN5th30CBELigMG_FD_128876 | JGI IMG/M metagenome (GOLD analysis project Ga0182738, IMG submission 128876) | Enriched Miracle-Growth compost microbial communities from Emeryville, California, USA - eDNA 5th pass 30_C BE-Lig MG (version 2)... ... | reverse complement strand
GTGATCTCCATGGACGACATCGAGACGCTGCTGGGGAAGATCTGACACGAGGGTGACACAGAGGGGCTTTGATCGACATCGATGCGATCTGCGACGATGAAAGCAGCTCCTCACCGATCTGCGCCCGTGACGGCAGTCTGTGAGGCCGCTCACCAATTTCGATGGGGCGACTCTCAAGGAAGGGCTTGCTGCATCATCAACGACTATCAACCTCTGCGTCTCCGCGTCTTCGCGTGAACCGACTAACAGGAGAATGACATGTTCGACCTTACTGGAATGACGGCCCTGGTCACCGGCGCGAGCGGCGGGATCGGTTCGGCGGTTGCGAAGGCGCTGGCGGGGCAGGGCGCGCGGCTGGCGCTCTCGGGCAGCAATGCGGACAAGCTCAGCGCCTTCGCGGCGGAACTGGGCGGCGATCATGTCTGCGCGCCGTGCGATCTGGGCGATGGCGCCGCGGTCGATGCGCTGGTGCCGCAGGCGATGGAAGCGCTGGGCGGCACTCTCGACATCCTCGTCAACAATGCCGGCGTCACGCGCGACAACCTCATTCTGCGCATGAAGGACGAGGAATGGGAGAGCGTGCAGCGCATCAACCTGGAAGCCGCATTCCGTCTCATTCGCGCCGCTGCGCGGCCGATGATGAAGGCGCGCTTCGGCCGCGTCATCTCAATCAGCAGCGTGGTGGGCGTCACCGGTAATCCCGGGCAGGCCAATTATGCCGCCTCCAAGGCGGGGCTCATCGGCATGAGCAAGAGCCTGGCGCAGGAGCTGGCGAGCCGGGGTATTACCGTGAATTGCGTGGCGCCCGGCTTCATCCGCTCGGCCATGACCGACGCGCTCAATGATGCCCAGAAGGACGCGATCACCGCGCGCATTCCCGCCGGCACGCTGGGCGAGGGGGGGGATATCGGCGCCGCGGTCGTTTATCTGGCGAGCCGCGAGGCAGGCTATGTCACCGGGCAGACGCTGCACGTCAACGGCGGCATGGCGATGATCTGAGGCGCGGCGGCCTGCGAGCAAGGCGCCGCCGTGAAGGCCGCTTGCCTCTTGCGCCGCTGTTCCCATCGCTCTAGGGCAAGAGCCGAGTTTTTTGACAGTTCACATCATAACAAGGGATCGAGCATGAGTGAGACCGCGGACCGCGTGAAGAAGATCGTCGTTGAGCATCTTGGCGTCGAGGCCGACAAGGTCACCGAGGATGCCAGCTTCATCGACGATCTGGGCGCCGACAGCCTCGATATCGTCGAGCTGGTCATGGCCTTCGAGGAAGAGTTCGGCGTCGAGATTCCCGATGATGCCGCCGAGAAGATCGCAACCGTCAAGGACGCGATCGATTATATCGAAGGCAAGCAGTAAGGGGCGGGACTTCAGCCGCCCGGGCCGGATCGCGGTCCTGATGAGGCGGCTGGTCATAGGCACCTAGCAGGACGCGGCTCTCCGGCTCGCGGGTTTTCCCGCCGCCCGAGGGCCGCTTCGCTGTTCAAGTCGCAAGGCGGCGCAAAGAGGCCGCCGGCGCAAGCGACTGGAAGTATTAAGGAGAATCACATGCGTCGTGTCGTCGTGACGGGTCTGGGCATGGTGTCGCCGCTGGGTGGCGATGTCGAGACGAGCTGGGCGAACATTCTGGCCGCCAAATCGGGTGCGGGGACGATCACCAGGTTCGACGCGACCGACTTCCAGACCAACTATGCCTGCGAAGTGAAGCCCAAAGACCATGAATATGGCTTCGATCCGGACAAGCGCGTGGACCACAAGGTGCAGCGCCAGGTCGATCCGTTCATCGTTTATGGCATCGACGCGGCCGGCCAGGCCATCGAGGATGCCGGTCTCACCGACATGAGCGAGGAAGAGCGGCTGCGCGCCGGCTGTTCCATCGGCTCGGGCATCGGCGGCCTGCCCGGCATCGAGAGCGAGTCGCTGGTGCTCGAGCAGAAGGGCCCCAAGCGCGTCTCGCCGCATTTCGTCCACGGCCGCCTCATCAACCTGATTTCCGGTCAGGTCTCTATCAAATATGGCCTGATGGGCCCTAATCATGCGGTTGTGACCGCCTGCTCGACCGGCGCGCACAGCATTGGCGACGCGGCGCGGATGATCGCGATGGACGATGCCGACGTGATGCTGGCGGGCGGCGCGGAAAGCGCCATCTGCCCTATCGGCATCGCCGGTTTCGGTCAGGCCCGCGCCCTGTCCACCAGCTTCCGCGACGAGCCCTGGCGCGCCAGCCGTCCCTATGACGTGGACCGCGACGGCTTTGTCATGGGTGAGGGCGCCGGCGTGGTCGTGCTGGAGGAGTATGAGCGGGCCAAGGCGCGCGGTGCCAAGATCTATGCCGAAGTCATCGGCTACGGCCTCTCCGGCGACGCCTATCATGTGACCGCGCCGCATCCCGAAGGCTCGGGCGCCTATCGCTCGATGCAGATGGCGATGCGCAAGGCCGGTCTCGCGCTTTCCGACATCGACTATATCAATGCCCACGGCACCTCGACTCCGCTTGGGGACGAGCTGGAACTGGGTGCGGTGCGCCGCCTGTTCGGCGATGCCATCGGCACGCTCTCCATGTCCTCCACCAAATCGGCCATCGGTCACTTGCTGGGCGGCGCGGGCGCGGTCGAATCGATCTTCTGCATCCTCGCGATGCGCGACCAGATCGTGCCGCCGACGCTCAATCTCGACAATCCGAGCGAGAATTGCGCGGGTGTGGACCTCGTTCCGCACACGGCCAAGTCGCGCAAGGTGAAGGCGGTGCTCAACAACTCCTTCGGCTTCGGCGGCACCAATGCCAGCCTGGTGATGAAGGCACTCTGAGGGCAGTGCCCGGCATGACTCGCGGCGCCCACCTCGTTTCCGCCGCAAGGGGTTTCGTCGGGTGCCTCCGGTGCTTGCGAGGCCCGGCGGGCGCGGGACGGCGCTGAGCCATGCGGCGTATCGGCTGCCTCTTCATTCTGCTGTTCCTCGGGGCCGCGCTGTTCGGCGCGGTCTATCTTGTCCAGGGCTGGCGCGGGGCCGGGCCGCTCCCTGAGCCGACCACGATCACGGTGCCGCAGGGCGCCTCGCTCCGCACGATGGCGCAGCGGCTGGATGAGGCCGGCGCCATCCGCTCGGCCGACCTCTTCCTCATTGGCGCGCGGCTGCTGGGCGGGGATAGTGTCATCAAGGCCGGCGACTATCGCCTGCCCAAGGCTGCCAGCGCGGCGGAGATTCTCGCCATCCTGCAAAGCGGCAAGACCATTCCGCTGCTCATCACCATTCCCGAGGGCATGCCGTCCATCCTGGTGCAGGAGCGGCTGATGGCCAATCCGGACCTGACCGGCGAGGTGGCGGTTCCCGAGGAAGGATCGGTGCTTCCCGACAGCTACGGCTATGAGCGTGGCGAGTCCCGCGTCGCGGTGCTCGCCCGCATGCAGGCGGCAATGACCCGTTTCATTGAGCAAAGCTGGCCGCAGCGCGATCCTGGCGCACCCGTCAAGACCATCCACGAGGCCATCACGCTCGCCAGCATCGTCGAGAAGGAGACGGCGGTAGCGGCCGAGCGCCCCACCGTCGCGGCCGTCTACGCCAACCGCCTGCGCCTCGGCATGCCGCTCCAGGCCGACCCCACGATCATCTACCCCATCACCAAGGGCAAGCCGCTTGGCCGGCGCATTCTCCAGTCCGAAATCCGCGCCCGGAACGATTACAACACTTATGCCATGGCCGGCCTGCCCAAAGGCCCCATCGCCAATCCCGGCCGAGCCTCCATCGAGGCGGTGCTGCACCCCGCCCAATCGCGCGCGCTCTATTTCGTGGCGGACGGCAAGGGCGGCCACATCTTCGCGGACAGCTATGCCGAGCATCAGGCCAATGTCGCGAAATGGTACGCCATCCGCCGCGCGCGGGGCGAGATGTAGGGGCGCGCGGCAAAGAACCCATCATTCGTTCGAGGTTATTCCAGCCCCTCGGACCGATCGTGCGAGGCGAGAATCATCCGGCTCCATTGGAGCGCAGGCTCCATCGGGTTGAGGGCACGGGTGGCGTCAAAATCCTGCTTGGCGCGTGCCGTGTCTCCGACCATGGCATAGGCCGTTCCGCGATAGGTGAGAATAGCTGGGCTACGCGGCCGCATGTCTAAGGCGCGCGAGAAGTCGTCAATGGCTTCAGAAAATCTCTTTATTCTGAGAAGCAGCACGCCGCGGCGTACAAGGCCGTCAAAATTGTCCGGGCGCAGAGTCAGCGAGGCCTGATAGTCCGCGAGCGCTCTCGGCAGTTCTCCGAAATGATCGAAGATCAGGGCTCGATTGTAGAAGGCGTAGGAGTCCTCCGGGTTGGTTCGCAGGGCCTCGTCATAGTCGACGATCGCGCGGCCCATATCGCCCAGTCGATGATAGGCGAAGCCACGTGCCCCGACGAAACGGGCATAATCCTCGTCATCCTTGTCCAAGTCTTTGAGCAACTGGTTGCAAGCGGCAAGCTCCTCCTGCGGGCTATGCTTCACCTGCGGATCAAGGCACTGCGCCGTTACACCCCGATTAACCGTCTGATCGGATATCACGTGGGCGATCCACAGCATTATGCAGCCATATACGAGATTCCAGACTACGGAGGCCCAAAAGCGCTTCGGCTGCGTTGCACGCTCATAGCACGGGCTGACTCCCCGGATGAGCGGCTCGATCCTTCCATTCTTCAGCCCCTTGGGCACGGTCCCGATCGCCCATGATCCTAACGCCGCGCTCACAATCGGCCAAAAGCTGGCTGAGCGAGCGACGCGGGCGGCCGTTGGTGTGAAGATGAAGACGGCGAGTGCCGCGAGGCCGATCAGAAGTGCGCCGTTCCGTATGAGCCGACCATTTGTGCGCCAATCCAGATCTTCGGGAAACTGGGTGATATCCCGCTTCGAGGGCCCATGAGCGACATGTCGGAAAACATAGCGGGCCGGTGTGTAGGCGACGGCCGCGATCGCAACGAGGATCCAGACTTGGGCGGGAACCTCGTCGAGCATCTCCGTTCAGTTTCGCCGGACCCTTGGGGGTATCGGAGAGCGGGCCGCTCCGTCTGGACGAATGTCGATCAGTGATCTGCTCACGCCTGCCCCACTTCCTTCAACGGCACGGTGGGGTCGGCGAGCTGGGCGAGGTCGAGCTTGCTGCCGGCGAGCACATGGGCGCGGCCCTGCACATAGTCCTTGGTCTGGTTGACGCAATCGAGCGCGATCACGCGGCCCTCGCGCAGATAGACGACGGAAAGGCTGGCGCTCGCAGGATCGCCGCGCACCACCGCCTGGTCGTGGCCGATGGAGAGGCCCACGGTCTGCAAGCGCAGGTCATATTGGTTCGACCAGAACCACGGCACGGCCTCATAGGGCGCCGGGTCGCCGATGATGTGCTGCACGGCGGTGCGGGCCTGATCGTTGGCGTTCTGCACGGATTCGAGCCGAATGCGCTGACCGCCGGCAAAGCGGTTCTCGTGCGCCGCGCAGTCGCCGATCGCATAGATGTCTTCCAGCGTGGTCTGGCAATAGGCGTCCACATCCACGCCGTCGCCGCCCATGGCGCCGGCCAGCAGCAGCGGCGCGACATTGGGGACGATGCCGATGCCGACGACAATGGCGTCTGCCGGAAGCACTTCGCCCGTGGCGAGCCGCACACCCGTGGCGCGATCCCCCTGTGTCTCGATGGCCTCCACCGCCGCGCCCAGGCGTAGGTCCACGCCATGGGCCCGGTGCTGCGCGGCAAAGAAGGCGGCCAGGTCCGCGCCGGCGGTGCGCGAGAGCAGCCGGCCCTGCGCCTCCACCAGCGTCACCTGCTTGCCCAGCTTGATGAGCACGGCGGCCACTTCCAGGCCGATATAGCCGCCGCCGATCACCACGAAACGCGCGGCGGTGGGCAGCCGTGCGGCGAGGGCATCAGCATCGGCGCGCGTGCGGATGGTGTGGATGCCGCCCGCGGCCGCACCGGGGCAGGAGAGGGGCCGCGCCGCCCCGCCGCCCGCCCAGATGAGCTTGTCATAGCTGATGGCCCGGCCTCCCGTTACCTGCACCGCATGCTGGGCCGGATCGATCATGCCCACACGCTGGCCGAGCATGAGCTGAATGCCGCGCTCCTCCCAGAAGCGCTGGGGACGCAGCAGGAGCCGTTCGAAGGGTTTTTCGCCGGCGAGATAATCCTTGGAAAGCGGCGGACGCTCATAGGGGAGCACCGGCTCCGCGCCAACCAGTCCCACCGTGCCCGCAAAACCGAGCTGCCTCAGCAAGATCGCCGCCTGCGCACCGGCATGGCCGCCGCCGACGATGAGGCAGTCGAAATGAGACATGGCGAACACTCCTGAACTGGTGTGCTCTGGCTTGCCAGAGACGGCGATACCTCGCAACGCTGCGAATGCTGCCGGACTGGCTATGCCTGCTGTGTGGGATGGTAGCGGAGGAGGGACTCGAACCCCCGACACGCGGATTATGATTCCGCTGCTCTAACCAGCTGAGCTACTCCGCCCCGGGGACCGCGATTGGATCGGGGCGATCGCCTCTGGGGCGATCGGTCGGGGCGCTATACGCAGCCGGTTCGGCCCGGTCAATGGGCTGATCGCGCCCATTTCCGTTCGGGGGATCCGGGTCCGTGCGCCACGCGCTCACTCGGCTGGCGCAACGACTCCGCGCGGCTGAGGCTCCGCCTCCGGCCGGCGCGTGAGCACGCGGATCAGGAGGATGGAAACACCGAGGATGGCCGGGCAGATGGCGGCGATGGCGTAGGTACGCACGGCCGGGACGCCGCTCTCCAGGATGAGGGCGCCAATGACCGGGCCCACCACGCCCCCCATCTTGCCGATTGCGGAGGCATAGCCCCCGGCGCTGGCGCGGATGGCGCTTGGATAATAGAGGGCGAGTTGGCTGATGATCGCGGCGTGGCAGCCGCCCACCAGCATGCTCTGCACCACGATGACCGGCAGTAGCATGGGCCCGTCGATCCACTCCATGCCCACCGAGACCGCCATGGGGACGATGGCGAAGGTGGTGAAGGCGGCGACCAGCAGGCCGTGGCGCATGCACAGCCGCATGATGATGACGCCGGCGATGGCACCCAGCACGCCCGCGAGCGCCGAAACATTGGCGGCGGTGGCGCGGGCGATATCCATGCGCTCGAGCACGATAGGCCCGAAGGCGGACTTGAAGAAGATGCCGAGCGCGCTGGCGCCATAGCCGATCCAGATGATCGGCGTGAGGAAGCGAAGCCGGCCCTCGAAGAGTTCGCGCAACACCTTGAGCGCGGGCACATTCTCCTTGCGCTGGACCTCGTCGGGAAGAATGAAATGGTCGTCCGCCTGCACGTCGAGCGTGGGATCGAGCCGCTTGAGCGTGCTGGCGACCAGCTCCGGCTTCAGGCCCTTGGCGACCAGGAAACGCGGCGATTCCGGTAGCAGGAGGGCAATGGCGATGGCACACAGCACCGTGCCGATGCCGCCTGCGATATAGACGCCTTCCCAGCCGTGCAGCGGCGCGATCAGGTTGGTGAGCGGAGCCGCCGCCGCGCTGCCGAAGCTGAAGCCCATCATGATGAAGGCGACTACGGTGGCGCGCATCGGCCGGGGGACGAACTCCACGTTGAGCGCCCAGGCCAGCGGCAGCGCGCCGCCGATCGCGAGCCCGTCCAGGAAGCGCAGTGTGAAGAGCACTTCGTAGTTGGGCGCGAATCCGGTGAGGAAGGTCAGCAGACCGAAGGCAAGGGTACAGAAGATGATGGTGGGCCGCCGGCCGATCCGGTCGCCCACATAAGTGAAGATGAGGCCGCCCACGACCATACCGGCCGTACCTGCAGAGAAAGCGAGGCTGATCTGCGTGTCGGTGAGGCTCAGCTCGTCCTGCATGTAGGGCGCGGTGAACGACATCATCATCATGTCGAGCCCGTCGAACAGTGTGACGAGCGTGGAGAGGGCGATCAGCAGATAGTTAAAACCGGTGAGCTTGCGCCCGTCGATCAGCCCGGCCAGATCGACCGTGCGAGGCGCTCTGGTTGCGACCACGTCCTGTTCTCCCTCTCCCGTGCCGCCCTGACAGCAGGCGGCGGTCGACGTTACCAGCGCGCGGCCCTATTTGGCTACTGCATTGGCGCACACATCGATTCGTTCGGATGCTATGGGTTTCGCGCCGACATACAACCGGATTCGCAACGCCCGGTGGAGAACAGGACAGGATGACGCAGGAAAAGGACATGCCGCAAAAGGGCGCGCCGGGCGATTTACCTCGCGTGCGCGAAGTGAGGCGGAGCGAGGACAGGTTCCTTGGATCGGACCTGTTCGAGACCGATCGGCGGCAGCTTCCGCCGCGCAACGGCGCCGGCACTGTGGCGGAAGCCGCCCGTGACGTGCCCATCTATCATCGCTGTCAGGTGCTGGTGGTGGGCGGCGGCCCCGCCGGTACGGCGGCTGCGTGGGCGGCGGCGAAAGCGGGCGCGGACGTGGTGCTGATGGAGCGCTATAATCATCTCGGCGGCCTCTCCACGGGCGGTCTCGTCATCTGGATCGACCGCATGACCGATTGGACGGGCCGGCAGGTCATCCAGGGATTTGCCACCGACATCTTCGATCGCTTCCCGCCCGAGGGCGTGGCCGGCCCGCCGCGCGCGGACTGGGGGTCGCGGGATGCCGCGAAGGCGAGCTATTGGGGCCAGCGCACCGCAGCTTTCCACGGCGTCGTCTCCTGGTCGCCCACGCTCGACCCCGAGCGGCTGAAGCTGGTCAGCCAGGAAATGTTGCTGGACGCTGGCGTGCGGCTCGTCTTCCATAGCTGGGCGGCAATGCCCGTGGTCGAGGACGGCCGCGTCACCGGCGTCATTTTCGAGTCCAAGGAGGGCCGCAAGGCGATCCTGGCGGACGTCGTTGTCGATACGACCGGCGACGGCGACATGTTCGCGCGGGCGGGCGGCGATTTCGATACCGATATCGAGGAGGGCGATGTCCATCACAGCGCGAACACCGCCTTCATGCTTGGCGGCGTGGACATGGACCGCTGGCTGGCCTTCCGTGCCAACGAGCCGGAGCAATATGCCCAGTTCGCCGCGCTCGGGCGCGAAAAGCTCGGCTTCTTTCAACCCCCATATGTGAGCTGGCGCAACGACATCGGCCTGTTCCTGGGCCCGCGCCAATCCGGCCTCTCGGCGCTGGACGTGGACGACCAGACCGAGCTGGAAATCCGCTCGCACAGTTTCATGCAGACACATTGCGATTTCTTCCGCGCGCACGCGCCGGGCTTCGAAAATTGCTACATGCTCCAGAGCGCTTCGCAGCTCGGCGTGCGCCACACGCGGCGGCTGGTGGGGGCAGGGCGGATCGAGCGGAGCCAGTGGAGCGAAGGGATCGCGCTGCCTGACGAAGTTGGCGTCAGCCCCTCGGTTAGTCTCAAATTCCCGGTCATTTCGGTGCCTTATGGCGCATTGGTGCCACGGGCTCTCGATGGATTGCTGGCTGGCGGCAAGCACATCAGTTGCGATGCCAACTCGCACGGCTTCATGCGCGAGATCCCGCAATGCTGGCTCACCGGGCAGGCGGCGGGCGCGGCGGCGGCGCTGTCGGCGCGGGCCGGTGTGCAGCCACGCGCGCTCGACATTGCGGCATTGCAGGCGGAGCTGCGGCGGCAGGGCGTGTTCCTGCACGATCATGCCGGTCAGAGGGAAAGAGCGCCTGCGTCGGCCACGGCCGGCTGAGCAGATGAAGAGGGAGAGTGGCGATATGGTGGAGACGACGGACGCGGGCAAAGGCCATGGTTCGGGCGCGTGGCGCACGGATGACAGCGGCGGCGCCGAAGGCCTGACGCGACGTCTGAGCGCCGCCCATATCGCCGCGTTGGACGCCGCCGTCGCTGCCACGCAGGGGCGCGAGGCGACGGACGTGACCGCCGACGATTTCGGCGCGGCGCCGCTCGTCGAGCTGATGGCCGCGGTGCGCTGGGACATCATGGCCGGGCGCGGCGCCGTGCTGCTCTCCGGCATCGATCTGGGGCGCTATGGGCCCGAGGGCTTCAAGCGCCTGCATTTCGGCCTCGGTGCCCATCTCGGCGCCGCTGCCCCGCAAAGCGCGCGGCAGGACCGCATCGGCTTCGTGCGCAAGGAGCCGAGCCCGGAGCTGCGCGGCTATCTGAGCGATACCGAGCTGGGGCCCCACACCGATTATCATGAGGTGCTGAGCCTCGCTTCGGTGGTCGCCGCGCGAGAAGGAGGCGTGAGCGGTTTCGTCAGCGCCGCCGCCGTTTATGCCGCCATGCAGGCCGAATGCCCCGATCTGCTCGCGCCGCTGCTGGAGGGCTATTACTACCCCACCGGCCTCGACAGCGTCACCGACTACAAGGTGCCGAGCTTCGCCGTCGTCGACGGCCGGGTGACGCTCTACAACTATGTGATCTTCATCTCGCAGGCCGCTGCCATTCGTGGCGAGCCGGTGCCGCCCCGCCTGGTCGAGGCTCTGCGCGCCATGTTCAAGGTGGCCGCGCGCCCGGAGCTGATGACGCGCTTCACGCTCCAGCCGGGTGAGATCGTCTTCTGGCACAATTTCCGCGTCATGCATTCGCGCACCGCCTTCAAGAACGAGCCCGGCCGCGAGCGGCTGCTGCTCCGCCTGTGGCTCAACGCGCATGAGGGGGTGCCAATGGCCAAGGGATTCCGCGAGACGGCGGCGCTGCTCGACCGGCAGCACAGTGCAGGCACATCGATGCTGGTCAATACCCCGGAAAGCCTGCGCGCCGCCTATGAGCTGGTGCACGGCTGAGGAGAGAGGGGAGGCCTTCCACTTTCCGTGCGCGGAGCTTTGATTTGCTGGCTTGAGGGAAGGAGAGGGCTGTCTGCCGGCGTTCGGCGTGGCTCGCTCGGTGCTTAGCGCCCCGACCACACCGCCGCGCGCTTTTCCACGAAGGCGGCCATGCCCTCGGCCTTGTCGTCGGTGGCGCACAGGAGCTGGAACAGGCGGCGCTCGGCGACGAGGCCCTGGTTCAGCGTGGTCTCGAAGGCGAGGTTGACCATTTCCTTGTTCGCCATGGCGGCGAGGGGTGGCATGGCGGCGATCGCCTCGGCCGCGCGCAGGGCTTCGTCGAGGAGGTCCCCTGCCGGCACCACGCGGGCGACGAGCCCGGCGCGCTCGGCCTCGGCCGCATCCATCATCCGGCCGGTGAGGCACATCTCCATGGCCTTGGCTTTGCCGACGGCGCGGGCGAGGCGCTGCGAGCCCCCCATGCCGGGCGCCACGCCCAGCTTGATCTCGGGCTGGCCGAAACGCGCAGTATCGGCGGCGATGATGAAGTCCGCCATCATCGCCAGCTCGCAGCCGCCGCCAAGCGCAAAGCCCGCCACCGCAGCGATCCACGGCTTGCGCGCCGAGGCGACCCGGGCGGTCCACTCCGCGAAGCTGTCGCGCGCGTAGAATTCAGCGGCCGGGCGCTGCGCCATTTCCTTGATGTCCGCGCCGGCGGCAAAAGCCTTCTCATTGCCGGTCACGATCAGGCAGCGCTGGCTTGCGTCGGCCTCATAGGCGGCCATCGCCGCAATGAAATCGGCCAGCACCTGTTCGTTGAGCGCATTGAGCGCCTGTGGACGGTTGAGCATCACCAGCGTAACAGCGCCGCGCTGCTCGACGAGAAGAGTCTCAAGGGACATGGCTGTGGCTCCCGAAAGGCAAGAGGCCCTGCGCTACTCCATTCCCCTGTCGCCCGCAGCCCTTATTGTTGCGGCCGCACCGGCGCCAGCGGCGCATAGCGGTCCGGCACCTGGCCCACGATATTGTAGGAGGACGTCTCCGGCGTATAGGGCAGCATCGTCGCCGACCAATCGGCATGCGCCTGCTTCATCCGTGCGAATCGCTCCGGCTCGCGCCGCGCGAAGTTGGAGCGCTCATGCGCGTCGATATCCAGGTTGAAGAGATAGTCGTGCCCGCCCAGGCGCAGATATTTCCATGGTCCGTCGCGGTGGGCGGCCTGGTCGTTGGCCTTATATTGCCAGAAGAGCGCACGATTGACGAGCGGCCCTTCGCCGGTGAGCTGGGGAATGATGCTCGTGCCGTCGGTCGGCGCCTTGAAGCCGCTCGGGGCACCGGCCGCCTCGATGAAGGTGGGCATCCAGTCCATTGAGATGGTGACCTGTTCGGAGACGGAGCCGGGCTTGATGCGTGCCGGCCAGCGGCAGAGCAGGGGCACGCGGATGCCGCCTTCCAGCAGCTCGCATTTCATGCCGGTGAAGGGCCATACGTTCGAATAGCGCTCGCCGCCATTGTCGCTCGTGAAGACGACGATGGTGTTCTCGACCAGGTCGAGATCAGACAAGAGCTGGAGCAGCTTGCCGACATTGATGTCCAGCGACGTGAGCATCTTCTGGAAGGTGGCGATGCTGCCGTCCTCGGACATGAAGATGGCGCCCTTGTGCCGCTCGGCGACGAGCATGTCTTCCGGGCCTTCCCAGGGCCAGTGCGGCGCGGTGAAATGCAGGCTCATGAACAGCGGCACGCCGTCCGCCTTCGCCTCGCGAATCTCGCGGGCGGCGCGGTCGCCCAGCTCGTCGGTCAGGTAGCGGTGCTGCTTGAGGATGGTGTCGCCGTCGTGCAGGGCCGCTCCGCCGGACTGCGGCTGCACAAAATAATCCTTACCGCCGCTATAGAGGCCGAAGAAGCGATCATAGCCGCTCTTGAGCGGGCCAAAACGCGGCGGGTCGCCCATGTGCCACTTGCCGACCAGCACCGTGCGGTAGCCCAATTGCTGCATGTAGCGCGGCATGGTCGGCGTCTCGGGCTCCAGGCCGATCCGGTCTGGAGCGCCCAGCGGCTCTTCCAGCCCCACCCGAAAGCGGTTCTGATAGCGGCCGGTGATAAGGCCCACGCGGGTTGCGGTGCAGACTGCGCTGTTGGAATAGGCTTGCCGGAACAGCACGCCTTCCTGCGCCAGCCGGTCGATATTGGGGGTCTGATAGACCTTGCCGTAACAGCCGAGGTCGCCATAGCCCATATCGTCGGCCATGATGTAGAGGATGTTGGGAGGCGTTGCGGCGTTGGCTGCCTGTGGCGCCCCTGCCGCCAGTCCTTCCCGCGCCGCGATCAATGCGCCGGCGCCGAGCGCTCCGCCGAGCATATTCCGTCTGGTTATCGGCATGCTTCGCCTCTCCTCCGCTTCAAGGCGCACCATGCTGACGCCGAGTCAAAATATGAATATATTTTCACATAATGTGTAATGAGTGATAGAAGCCTGTCAATCGGGGACAATGTCAACCGCGGCACAGCGCGTCACAAATCGTAAATGCCACCGTTTGAGGAGACTGGCATTGTATCATCCGAAAAGATAAGAGGGCTCATTATGAGAGCAGTCATAGAGCTTGATCTCCCTCAGCCTCAACAGTCCCGCAGTCTCAAGACCCAGCAGAGCTTCGTCGATGCCGGTTGGGAAATCCTGCGGACGCAGAGCTGGGAGTCGATTTCCATCACCGCCATTGCCAAGCGCGCGGGGCGGTCCGTCGGCGTGTTCTACCAGCGCTTCGGCAGCAAGGATGATTTCCTCACCGTGCTGCTCAATCGCTGGCTGGAGACGAGTTACAGCTCGCTGAGCAGTTGGCCGCCGGCGCAAAGCGGCGCGGAACTCATCGACTGGTATCTACGCGATGCCTTCGAGCGGATTCGCGGCAATCGCTATCTCTGGCGCGCGGCCTTGCAGCGCTCCTGGGACGATCCGGTCTTCTGGGAACCGTTCCGCGTGATGGCGGCGCGCCGCCGCGACGTGCTCGCCGAGCGCCTGGGTGACCTGCGCGGCCGCCCGCTCGATGCGGCGGAAGAAAACCGGCTCGGCATGGCGGTGCAGGTGTTCAACAGCGTGCTCAACAACGCACTGCTCAACGACCCTGGCCCCTTGCGCATCGATCAGCCCGAGTTCTTGCCCGCGCTGGAGGAGATCTTCATGACGGTGGCGGCGCTGGATCTTTGAGCGTGGCGGTGGCGGATCGCTAATCGTGGCCTCGCTCGGCCATTGAGCGGTGCCACGGGAAGGGATGACCACCCGATGCTCCTGCGCAGGCAGGAGCTCAAGCCTCACCGCAGTCCGTCACCGCCCCGCGCTCCTGCCTACGCAGGAGCCCTGACTGGGCTTCACAGATTTGCGCCGAAGCGGATGGCTAATCCCGAAGAGCTGGACCTAGAACCCGTCAGAAGCGGACTCACAGTCCCTCGGTGGCAGAAACCCTTTAATCGTCACCCCAGCGAAAGCCGGGTTTCTTGCCGTCGGTGCCTCAGCTTCCGCTGGGGACGCTTCAATCAGCCGCCGAGCCACCAAGTCCCAACACTACAAAATCCCGAACCCCGCGTGCCTCACAGGATATACTTACTGAGGTCCGTATTTTTCGCGATGCCGGCGAGCTGGCGCTCGACATAGGTGGCGTCGATGCGGATCGTCTCGCCCGCGCGACTGTCCGCCTCGAAGCTTACATCCTCCAGCAGCTTCTCCATCACCGTCTGAAGCCGCCGCGCCCCGATATTCTCCACCTGCTCGTTCACGCTGGCGGCGATCTTGGCAATGGCGCGGATGCCGTCCGGCTCCAAGCTGATCGTGACGCCTTCGGTCGCCAGCAGCGCGGCATACTGCTCGGGCAGCGAGGCCTTGGTGTCGGAGAGGATGGCGACGAAATCCTCCTCGGTGAGGCCCTTCAGTTCCACGCGGATTGGCAGGCGGCCCTGCAGTTCCGGCAGCAGGTCGCTGGGCTTGGCGACATGGAAGGCGCCGCTGGCGATGAACAGGATATGGTCGGTCTTGAGCGGGCCGTATTTGGTGGCGACCGTGGTGCCCTCGATCAGCGGAAGCAGGTCGCGCTGCACGCCCTCGCGGCTCACCGATCCGCCGCGCACGTCGCTGACCGCGATCTTGTCGATCTCGTCGAGGAAGACGATGCCATTCTGCTCCGCGGCCTGGATGGCGGTGCGCGCCACATCGTCCTGATCGAGGCGCTTGTCCTGCTCTTCCTCCACCAGCTTGTCCCACGCATCGGCCACGCGCATCTTGCGGCGCTTGCGCTGCTGCTGGCCGAACGCCTTCGACATCATGTCGGAGAGATTGATCATGCCCATCTGGCCGCCCAGGCCGGGGATGTCCATTGGCATGGCCGGCGTATCGGCGACCTCCACCTCCACCTCGACATCGTTCATCTGGTCGGCCTCGATGCGCTGGCGGAAGGAGAGGCGCGTGGCCTCGCTTGCTTCCTTGCCGGTCAGTGCATCGAGCAGGCGCGCCATGGCCGCCTCGCTGGCCGCGCCACGCACTGTCTCGCGCCGCCGCTCGCGCTCCAGCCGCACCGATTCCTCGACAAGGTCGCGCACGATCTGCTCCACGTCGCGGCCGACATAGCCCACCTCGGTGAACTTGGTCGCTTCCACCTTGATGAAGGGCGCATCGGCCAGTTTGGCGAGGCGCCGGCTGATCTCGGTCTTGCCGCAGCCGGTGGGGCCGATCATCAGG
>Ga0182738_1004477_pt1 | contig 15429 bp, 13 predicted proteins | sample eDN5th30CBELigMG_FD_128876 | JGI IMG/M metagenome (GOLD analysis project Ga0182738, IMG submission 128876) | Enriched Miracle-Growth compost microbial communities from Emeryville, California, USA - eDNA 5th pass 30_C BE-Lig MG (version 2)... ... | reverse complement strand
CTGGAACAAGGACGGAACCATCGATCAGGCCGATCGTGATGCCTTGCGCAAGGAGATGACGGACTACGCTGTGATGAGAACCGCGCACCGGATGGGTGCCGGCCCCGATGGCAAGGTGACCCGCGAGCAATTCCAGGCCAAGGCAGCAGAGCGGTTCGCCCGTCTCGACGTGGACGGCGACGGCAAGATCACACGAAAGGAATTGCCGGGCCGCGGCCATCGTGGCTGGCATCATCATCGCGGACATCAGGGTGCGAGCGAGCGGGGCAACAATGCCGACGCCGTGCCCGTAGATGGCGGTGCCGGTGCACCGGGAGAGTCCGGCGGGCCGCCGGCGAAGGAGTGAAGTCGGTGAACGCGGTAGCACTGCGTCGCTGGATCGGGCAAGCTCGACACATCGGCCGTGAAGGGCCTTCAGGATGAGGACAGCATTGGCACGGACCGGCGACACAGTGCCCGCCACGAACGGAGAGGTCAGCGAGGACGGGCGGCTTCTGGCCCGCCTCGCGAATGGCGATGCGGTCGCATTTCGCCTGGTCGTCGACCGCTACCTGCCTCTCGTCTTGGGTGTCGCGCGGCGGATGCTGCGCGACGAGGCCGAGGCTGAAGACGTGGCCCAGGAAGCAATCCTCCGGTTGTGGCGGAACGCAACGGGTCTGGAGCTCGGCCCGGGCGGATTCAAGCCATGGCTGAGGCGTGTGGTGACGAACCTGTGTATCGATCGCGTCCGGGCAGCACGGCATCTGAGTGTGGTGGAAGAGGTGCCCGAAGAGATCGAGCCGGCACGGCAGCTCGACGGGCTTGTCGACCGCGATCTCTCGAAGCGGGTCGACGAGGCACTCAGGGCATTGCCCGACCGGCAGCGGCAAGCACTCACCCTGTTTCACTTCGAGGGCCTGAGCCAAAGCGAGGTCGGCACCACGCTCGGGATCTCCGACGAGGCCGTCGAATCGTTACTTGCGCGGGGGCGACGTTCGCTGAAAGCGGCGCTGAAAGAGGAATGGCGAGACTTATTGCCGGGTAGCGGGGACGCGGCATGACTCGGATAGCGGTGGAGGCGGGACGCAGGTGTCCCGGAATGGCATGAACAGCCGAAATCAGAAACTGACCCTCGATCGTCTCGAGAGCTTGTTCGACTCCTATGGCGGAGACCTTTCGCGCTGGCCGGAGAGGCTCGCCGACGAGGCGCATACCATGATCGGCAGCTCGAGCGAAGCACGTCGGCTGCATGTGGAGGCGCAGGCTCTCGATCGCCTTCTGGCGCGAGCATCCGCGCCCGATCCGGCGCAACTCGACAGGCTGGCGGAGCGCATCATGGCGGTTGCCACGGGCGAAGGCGTCGCGAAGCCGGCGAATGCTGGCAGCGCGCAAGACGCCAGTGCCGGTGCGCGCATCATCCCGATGCCCGTGGGCCGCCATAGAGGCGCGAGCCACAAGCCGACGGACCGCCAAGCTGCGCCGGTTTCCTCGGCGGAGCGTATGACCAGAGGCCGGTGGTTCGGCGGCGGCAGTTGGCCGGCGGCGGCGGCGTTGGCGGCATCGCTCGCATTCGGTGTCGCGATCGGCTTCAGCGATATTGCTCCGAATGCGACCTATAACGTCGCCTCATTCGTCCAGCCGTCGTCGTCGGACGCAGACGCGGCGCTCTCGGATCTGCAACTCGAATTGTGGAACGGTCTCGACGAGGAGCGGATATGACCGAGATCGAGCCTGACCGTAAGCCGCCGTCGCGCTGGCCGCGGTGGAAGAGTGTCCTGCTGGTCGCTTCCTTGGCCCTCAATTTGCTCATCTTCGGGCTTGTAGCCGCCGCTGGCATCAAGCACGGATGGGGGCCGCCTCCCAGTGTTCAGCAGGCGACGCTGCTGCGGTTTGCTCGAACGCTTCCTGCCGAGCGCAAGAAGGAGATCCGGGCGATCGTGAGACCGGAGCTTCGTGCCGCGCGTCCTCTGTGGCGCGAACTGCGCCAGGCGCGCGCCGACGCCCGATCGACAATGACCGCCGAGCCATTCGATCTCGCCAAGTATCGTCAGGCGCATGATCGGCTGCTCGACATCGAAACGAAGCTGCGCAAGGCGCTACACCCGGTTTACGAGGTCGTCGCGACGCACCTGACGCCCGAGGAGCGGCGCGAGTATGCGAAATGGCAGGCCCGGGCCGAGCGTCCATGGCACAAGCACCGCCATCGACGTCCGGCCGGTGACGACGATGACGGTGAAGACAGGCCGCAGAACTCGCAGTCGACGCCCGTCACGGTGACGCAGACGCCGGGGAAGCAATAGGCCCGCTCACGTCAAATGAACCCGATTGCAAAGAGGCCGATCGTCCGGCCTTTTTCAGACACCACCCCTGGGTTCCCGGAAACAGCACGCAACGCGGTTGTCCGGGATCTTTCACGTCAACTCCTTGGCAAAGGCCCCAGCTCGGCGCGCTGCGCTTGGCCAGGGACTCGGGCTTTGGGTTTGGTTTCTTCCGAACGTCGAGATTACTTTGGGACGCAATTTGCACGGCTCGGGAGCAAAACGAGCACGTGCCCTGTTGGATGCGTCCACGCGCCGGACAATCATTCGAGCGTCCGCGTAACGATCTCGTAGACGTCGCGGGACAACGGCTTCGATTTCGCGATGCCCTTTAGGGCTTTTTCGGCGAGCTTCCGACGCGTGCTTTCCAGTGTGCGCCAGCTACGGAACGCCGTCAGCAGACGCGCTGCGAGCTGTGGGTTGAACCGGTCGATTTGCAGGATGCGCTCCGCAACGAATTCGTATCCCGCGCCATCCGGACGATTGAAGGCGACCGGGTTTGCCGCGAACGCGCCGATGAGGGTACGCACCTTGTTCGGATTCTCGAGCGACATCAGCGGATGCCGCGCGAGCTTCTTGACGGTCGCAAGCGTTCCTGGGTGCGGGATCGCGGCTTGGTACAGGAACCAGTGATCGATCACGATATGGTCGTCGTGCCAGCGTTCATAGAAGCGTTCGAATGCGGCCTTTCTCTCCGATCCGCGAGTCTCGGATAGCGCCGAGAGGCCGGCGATCTCGTCCGTCAGATTGCTCGCCGAACTGAAGTGATGTGCGGCCCTGGCCACGTCGGCCGCCGTCCCCCGCGCGGTCAGGAGTCCGAGAACCGAGTTGCGGAGGGCTCTGTGCGCGATCTGCTCGGGAACCGGCGCATAGGGCTCCTTTACCGCCATATCGTCGTAGATGGCTTCGAGACGTGCTCCGAGATTTTGCGCAAGCTTGCGGCGCAGCGTATTCCGAGCTTTGTGAATCGCATCGGGATCGATGTCCTTGGCGATCACACGTGCAAGGTCCGTCTCACTCGGAAGAGTCAGCGTCTGAGCCCGAAGTGCCGGTTCGAGCATTTCATCGGACGCGACTTCTCCGAGCGCCTCGATAAAGCGCGACGGATCGGGCGGCGCCTTGTCTTTCCGCAACGCCTTGACGCTCGCGACCAGCAGGCGCGTCGCGTAGTCCTGGCCGGCCTGCCAGCGGTTGAATGCGTCGCTATCGTGCGACATGAGAAACAGCAGATCGTCATCGGACAGCGCGATTGTCAGATTGACGGGAGCCGAGAAACTGCGCAGAAGCGACGGTACGGGGCGCGACGGAATATCGACAAACCGGAAGGTTTCCTTACGCTTCGTGATTTCGAGGACACCGTTCTCGATCCTCGTTGGGCCTTTTGTCTCGAGCGGAAGATCGTTCCCATTGCCGCCGAGCAGGCCCAGCTTGAGCGGAATCTGTAATGGCTTTTTCGTCGATTGCCCCGGTGTCGGCAGCAGGACCTGTTCGACAGTCAGGTCGGCCGTCCGCTTGTCCGCATCATATTTGAGATCGCAGACGAGACCCGGCGTGCCGGCCTGAGAGTACCAGGTCATGAACTGCTTGAAATCGCGCCCGCTGACATCTGCAAAGCACTGTATGAAGTCCTCGACCGTTGCAGCCTCACCGTCGTGCCGCTCGAAGTAGAGATCCATACCCTTGCGGAACAGCTTCTCGCCGAGAAGCGTCTGCACCATGCGGCACAGCTCGGCACCCTTCTCGTACACGGTCGATGTATAGAAGTTGTTGATTTCGATGAACCGGTCCGGCCGTACCGGATGGGCGAGGGGGCCGGCGTCCTCTGGAAACTGCCGTGCCTTCAACATGCGCACGTCATAGATGCGTTGCACGGCGGGTGCGCGATGGTCCGCCGAGTAGAGCTGGTCGCGGAAGACCGTCAGTCCTTCTTTGAGGCAGAGCTGGAACCAGTCCCGGCAGGTGATGCGATCGCCGGTCCAGTTGTGGAAGTACTCGTGCGCGATGACGCGATCGATGTTGAAGTAGTCGCCGTCGGTTGCCGTCGTGGCGCTCGCGAGGATCAGGCGGTCGTTGAAGATATTGAGGCCCTTGTTCTCCATCGCGCCCATGTTGAAGTCGGACACTGCGACGATGTTGAAGACGTCGAGGTCGTATTCGCGACCGAAGCGCTCCTCGTCCCACCGCATGGAGCGCTTGAGGCAGTCCATCGCCCAGGCGCAGCGCTCCTCCTTTCCAGGCTCCACATAGATCGAGAGATCGACCTTCTTCCCCGATTTGGTCTTGAAGGTCGATGTGATGGCGCCGAGTAGACCCCCGACCAACGCGAACAGATAGGACGGCTTCGGGTGCGGATCTTTCCAGATCGCATAATGACGGTGGCCGCGATCGAGCGTTCCCCGTTCGACGGGGTTGCCGTTCGAGAGCAGAACGGGCGCGGCCTTCGAGTCTGCCTCGATCCGCACAGTGTAGACGGCGAGTACGTCCGGCCGATCCAGGAAGTAGGTGATGCGGCGAAACCCTTGCGCCTCGCACTGTGTGCAATAGATGCCTTTGGACAAATAGAGGCCCGAGAGCGCCTTGTTCGCAGATGGATTGCAGCGCGTCTCGATTTCGAGCGTGAATGGCTTGTCCGGCGGTGAAGCGATCCGAAGCCCGTTGTCGTCGGTCGAGAACGATTTTCCCGAAAGCTCCTTGCCGTCGAGGACAACGCGATCGAGCGTCAGGCTTTCGCCGTCGAGCACCAGTGGGCCGCGTCGCCCCGTGCGGGCGGGATTCGGGCGCATCTGAAGGCGCGAGCGCACGCGCGTCTCGGTCGGATCGAGCGCGATGTCCAGATGAACCTCATCGATCAGCCAGCCGGATGGCTTGTAATCCTTGAGGAAAATGGCTTTTGGCGTCTCGGCTTCCATCGCGGTTCTCCGGCCCTCGGTTGAGGCAAACTTATTGTCTTTATGCGTGCCGCCGGAGGAAGGGACAAGACGTCAAAGCGGAACCTGATCTTACGTCCCCCATCGTAAGACGAGCGGATCGGCCTCACGGACAAGCTCCATCAGCTCGTTCCGGGTCGCACCGGAAAGTGGCGTCTGCGGGTGGCGAACATTGTCGCTACGGATCACGCCACCTTCTTTCATGGCTGTCTTGGTGGCACGCAACCCGCATTGCCGGTTTTCGAAGTTGATGAGTGGGAGAAGCTTGTTGTAGAGCGACGCCGCCTCGGATCTGCGTCCTCCGGCGTGGGCGACGACGATGGGCTTGATGAGGTCCGAGTACATCGCGCTCGTCATCGTGCCTGTCGCTCCGGCATCGAGATCGGCCATCAGGGTGATGCCTTCCTCTCCGTCGAAGGGGCCCTCGATTATGTCTCCTGCCGCGGCAATGAGCGCACGCAGCTTCGCCGCGGTGCCAGGCATCTCGATCTTGAAGTAGCGGACGAGCGGCACCTCTCGCGCCAGCCGCGCAAGAAATGGCACCGAGAGATTGACCCCTGAAAGTGGTGCGTCCTGCACCATGATCGGCAACCTGCCCGCATCTGCAACCCGTGCGAAATGCTCGAGCATGCCTTGCTCGTCGGCTCGAATGGCGGTGCCGTGATAGGGCGGCATCATCATCACCATGGCGGCGCCCGCATCGGCCGCATTACGGGCGCGCTCCGCCGCGGTCTGCGTCGCGTAGTGGCTGATGGTGGCAATGATCGGCACGCGGCCGGCCACATGCTCGGTGGAGAGGCGAAGCAACGTCTCCCGCTCGGCATCGCTCAGCGCGAACTGCTCGGAATAGTTCGCCAGAACGCAGATCCCATCGACGCCCTGGTCGATCATGAAGTCGAGCACGCGCCGCATTCCGTCGAGATCGAGGCTGCCGTTGTCATGGAATGGCGTCGGCGCGATGGGAAGAACGCCTTTGAGCGGAGCGGAAAGCGGATGGGGCACCTATTCCTCCTGTTCTGCCGTGCGTCTGTGCCGATGATAGCCCGACCGGACGACGACGTCCGAGGTCGACGTGATGGATTGCATCGCGCAGCATGATTTACCGAGACGGCATGCGACAGCGTCCGACGTGCAGGCCGCTCAGGGGCGCCCGGGATTATAGGCGTGCTTCTTGCGCCATTCGTTGAGGAAATAGGCAAGAGAGTCGTCGATCGATTGCGGCAGGACGATCTCGATGGTCACGATCTGGTCTCCGTAGGCGCCGGTCGCGGGATTGCGTGCCCCTTTGCCCTTGAGGCGAAACGCGCGGCCGGAGCTTGTGCCCTTGGGCAGCGTCAACGACACCCGTCCGCCTGCGGTCGGCACTTCGATCTTCCCGCCGAGCACGGCCTCGTCGATCGTGATCGGCACGTCCAGCAGAATGTCGTCTCCCTGGCGTTTGAAATGCGGATGCGCGCGCACGCGCACCTCGACCAGCGCATCGCCCGGCTCGCCGCCGCGAAGGCCCGGTCCGCCTTTTCCCTTGAGCCGCAGGACCTGGCCGTCCGTCACGCCTTCCGGAACTGCGAGATCGAGTTGTCCGCCTTCGGGCATCGTGACGCGCTTCTTCGCGCCGAGCACGGCCTCCATGAAGTCGACGTCCAGCGTGTACCGCATGTCCTGGCCGCGCAGGCTGAAGCCTCCGCCGGGGCCGCGCGGTCCGCGCTGCCCGAACAGATCGGAAAAGATGTCGCCGAAGCCAAAATCCGGCCCACCTCCGCGTCCTGCCGACGCTCCCTGGTAAGTCCGTCGGGGCTCGCCCGTCTCGTCGATCTCTCCGCGGTCGTACGCTTGCCGCCGCGCGGGATCGCCCACGATCTCATAGGCGGCGGTGACGCGCTTGAAGCGCTCGGCTGCGGTTGGATTGTTCGGATTGAGGTCCGGATGCAGCTCCTTGGCGAGCCGCCGGAAGGTGCGTCGGATCTCGTCATCTGTCGCCGTCCGCTGGAGGCCCAGGGCGGAATAGGGGTCTTCGGCCATCGGTCGTTTCCGGTCTCGGGGCCACGCCAGCGCTGATCACAATCCCAATCATGCTTATGGCTCAATTTTGTCAAACAGGCGCGCCGAAACGACAATCTGAACTGGAAGTTGTGGAGTGCAGCGGTGGCGCGAGGGTGCCCCGATGCGGGGTGGTTGCCACGAAATGCGCACTTGAGCCGGAAAGCCGTCTCGGGCATCGAAGAAGAGACGAAGCATTCTAAAGAGCGAGGTGCGGGTGAGCCGGCGATTCAAGCGGGGCGGAGGGGGCAGCGAGGCGGACGAAGAGGCAGAAAAATCCCGCTCGCTGAGACCTTTGGTTGGCCTCGTTTCCCATCTGTCGGGACATGCCGGCATGCTGGCGGTCGCCGGTGTGGCGCTCGTCGTCTCTGCGCTGGTGCTGCTCGCCATTCCTCTGGCTGTGCGGCGCATGATCGATTTCGGCTTTTCCGGCGCCTACAGCCACTCGATCGACCTGTATTTTATGGGACTGATCGCCCTCGGTGCCGCCCTTGCGGTCGCGAGTGCCGCCCGTTTCTATGCCGTGAACTGGCTCGGCGAGCGCGTCGTCTCAGACCTGCGCAGCCAGGTGTTTGCCCACCTCGCGACCCTCGATGCCGGCTATTTCGAGCGCCAGCGCTCGGGCGAGATCATGAGCCGCATCACGGCGGACACGACCCAGATCACCGCCGCGGCCGGGGCCGCGCTTTCCCAAGCCGTCCGCAATGCCATCATGCTCGTTGGGGCGCTCGTGATGATGGTAGCGACCAGCCCGAGCCTTTCGGGTCTCGTTTTGATCGCCATTCCGGCGATCGTGCTTCCCCTTGTCGCATATGGCCGTCTGGTTCGGCGCCTTTCGCGCTCCGCGCAGGATACCCTCGCCGATGCCGCCGGATACGCGGCCGAGCATCTCGCTGCCCATCGCGCCATGCAGGCCGCGACGGCGGAGGGCGTCGTTTCGGAGCGATACCGCAAGGCGGTCGAAGTCTCGTTTGCTGCCGCCCGTTCACGCTTCCTGGCGAGGGCCGGCCTGACCGCGCTCGTCATCCTGCTGGTGTTCGTCGGGATCGTCGGCGTGATGTGGTATGGCGCCGGCCTCGTGACGAGCGGAACCATTACGCCAGGCACGCTCAGCCAGTTCGTGCTTTATGCCGTTTTCGCGGGAAGCTCGCTTGCCGGCCTTTCCGAAGTCTGGGGCGAAATTCAGCAGGCAGCGGGCGCTGCCGAACGTCTGACCGAGCTTCTCGCGATCAAGCCTGAGATCGCGTCTCCGGCGTCTCCCGTTGCCTTGCCGAACCCGCCCGAAGGCCGTATCGCCTTCGAGGATGTCTCTTTCCGTTACGGCAAGGGTGACGCGAGGTCTGCACTCGATCGCGTGAGCTTCGCCGTCGCGCCAGGCGAGACGGTTGCGATCGTAGGGCCTTCGGGCGCCGGCAAGAGCACGATCCTGGCCCTGGCGCTCCGCTTCTTCGATCCGGACCAGGGCCGCGTGACGCTCGATGGCGTTCCACTGCCCGAGGCGGATCTTGGGGAGGTGCGCCGACGGATTGCGCTCGTTCCGCAGGATGTCGCCTTGTTTGCCGACACGGTGGCCGAGAACATCCGCTACGGCTCGCCGGCGGCAACGCGTGCCGCGATCAAGCAGGCCGCCGCGACGGCCCACGCCGATGCGTTCATACGAGCGTTGCCCCAAGGCTACGACACCGTGCTCGGCGAGCGCGGCGTGACGCTATCCGGCGGCCAGCGCCAACGCATCGCGATTGCAAGGGCATTGCTGCGGGACGCCCCCATGCTTCTCCTCGACGAGGCGACGAGCGCACTCGATGCCGAAAGCGAGGACGCGGTCCAGAAGGCGCTCGACGCGCTTCGGCGCGGGCGTACCACGCTTATCGTCGCCCATCGCCTGTCGACTGTCCTGCGTGCCGATCGCATCCTGGTCATGGAAGATGGGCGCATCGTCGAGGAAGGCACACATCGCGAGCTGGTGGCACGAGGCGGTCTCTATGCGCGCCTCGCCGAACTCCAGCTCAGCGTTCCCGAGGCGGCTCAGTAGAGATCATGGCAAGGGCATACCGTCGCGCGATCCTGCCCGCGTTGTTCTCTCACGCCCGGCTCAGCGGTTCGTCAGCTTCAGCTCGATGCGGCGGTTCTTCCGCAGGATCTCCTCGGTATCTCCCACCTCGAGCGGGGCGAATTCTCCATAGCCTGCCGCGACGAGCCGATGCGGGGCTACCCCACGGCTGATCAGATACTTCACTACCGAGATGGCGCGGGCCGAGGACAGCTCCCAGTTCGAGGGAAACTCCCGGCTTTGGATGGGCCTCGAGTCGGTGTGACCATCCACCTGCAGCACCCAGTCGACCTCCGCGGGGATCTGGCGCTCGATCTCGACGATCGCCTGGGCGAGCTGATCCATGGCAGCAAGGCCATCGACGGTCATCTGGGCTTGCCCCGAAGGGAACAGTACTTCGGACTGGAAAACGAAGCGGTCACCGACGACCCGGATGTCCTTGCGGCCTCTCAGGAGCTCACGCAAACGGCCGAAGAAGTCCGACCGGTAGCGCTGCAACTCCTGCACCTGTTTGGCCAATACGAGATTGAGGCGGGCGCCGAGATCATTGATGCGGGCCTGGGAATCCTGATCCTTCGCTTCCGCCGCCTGGAGGGCCTCGTTGAGAGCGGCGATCTGGCGGCGCAGCGCCAGAAGCTGCTGGTTGAGCAGATCGACCTTGGCAAGCGCATCACTCGAGACGTTCTTTTCGTCTGTCAGTTGCTTCGAGAGTGTCGCGATCCGCTGCTCGGCCGTCTGGGCGCGCGTGTCGCCGAGCCCGGCGAGCCCCGTCAGTCGCTCGTTGTCGGCGGTCAACGAGGCAAGCGATGCCTTGAGCGCGGAAAGCTCGTCCTCGAGCGTTTTGCCCTTGCCTTTCTCGAGCGACAGAAGGCTCGTCAGCTCCGCGATCTGGCGTGTCAGGCGCTTGAGGGCATTGTCCTTGCCCGAGGCCTCCTGTCCCACGAAATATTGGGAGATCATGAAGATCGACATGAGAAAGGTGACGGTGAGGAGCAGCGTCGAGAGGACATCGACATAGCCCGGCCAAAACTCGCCGTGGTCACCTCCGCGCCGTGAGCGTCCGCGCGCCATGCGTCAAGCCCCTCTGCGGGCCATGGTTTTGGCGAGGTCCTTCAGCACCGTCGCGACCTCCGTCTGGCGCGCTGCCTGTTCGTCGATCCACTCCCGCACGACCTTCTGTTCTGCGCGCATCTGGCGGACCAGTTGATCGACGCCTTGGGCAAGCTCGCGAACAGGCTGCCCGCCGGCGCCATCTCCCCCCTCGCCGCCGCTGTCGATACGTCCGCCGAGGTCCGTGATCGCCCGCTGCAAATCGTAGACGGCGACCTGGAGCTGCCGCGTGGATACGTCGCTGCCGATCCCACCCGATGCGGGCGACAGGTCCGTTATGCCGGAAAGCCATTCCTCCAGCTCATTGTAGAAGCGGTTGTGGGCGTGGTTGGCTTGCAGTTCGAGGAAGCCGAGGACCAGAGAACCGGACAACCCCAGAAGCGAGGCGGAAAACGCCGTTCCCATGCCTCGCAGCGGCGCCGCGAGACCGTTCTTCAACTCCTCGAACACGAGCACGCTGTCCGACTGGCGCGTATCGAGTGTGCTGATCGCCTTGCCGACCGAGTCGATCGTCTCGAGCAGCCCCCAGAACGTGCCGAGTAGTCCGAGAAAGACCAGCAGGCCGACCAGATATCGACCGGTCTCACGCGACTCGTCGAGGCGACCGCCGATCGAGTCCATGATCGAGCGCATCGTCTGGGCCGAAAGCGAAAGGGCGCCCGTGCGGTCGCGCAGCATTGTCGCCATGGGCGAGAGCAGAACCGGTTTGTGCTCGATCGCAAGGCCCGGATCGGCGATACGGAAAGCGTTGACCCAGCGCACCTCCCGATAAAGGCGGATGACCTGCGCGAAGGCCCGCAGAATACCGATCGTCAGTACGGTTATGATAAGGGTGTTGAGCGCCGGGTTGTGCCAGAAGGCTGCTGCGAGCTCCTTGCCGATGATGGCGACCAGAAACCCGACGAGCACGAGAAAGATGAGCATGCCTCTGAGGAAGCCACCCGGCGTGTTCAATGTTCGCGAGAACGGTCGCGTCGCGCCCTCAGCCGATCGAGCTCTCGCCATTGCTTCCCTCCGCCCTCCGAAACCCCGCGTAGTTTATCTCTGGATCGTGGCAGCACAATGCGGGCGCACCGATCGAGCTTACTCCGGTCAGCGTCCGACTCGTCCGGTTGCGCTCACGCGGTCGTCTTGAGCAGTGCCGTCATCTGTTTCTGGATCGTGCCATTGGCAGCGAGGATATCGCCGCTGTCGAGCATTGCGGATCCGCCGGCGAGATCGGAGACCAGACCGCCGGCCTCACGCACCATGAGAATGCCTGCTGCAATGTCCCAGGCTTGCAAGGCGTGCTCCCAATAGACGTCGAAACGACCTGCCGCGACCCAGGCGAGATCGAGCGCCGCCGACCCGAAGCGACGGACGCCGGCCGTCTCTCGCATTGCCGCCTCGCATTCCGACAAAAAGCGCTTGTGCCCCGGCCGCCCGCGGTGCGGGATACCGGTAACTACGAGACAGTCGGCAAGCGTTCGCCGATTGGCGACCCTCAGGCGACGGTCATTGAGGAAGGCGCCCTTGCCCTTCTCCGCCGTGAAGAGGTCGTTGGTGGCAGGATTGTAAATCACCCCGGCGACAATTTCGCCGTCCCGCTCGAGGCCGACCGAGATCGCGAAATGGGGGACGCCGTGCAGAAAGTTGGTCGTGCCATCGAGAGGATCGACGATCCACCGATGGGACTTGTCCGGGCCATCGACGGCACCGCGTTCCTCCATCAGGAAACCGTAGCCGTGGCGCGCGCGGGCCAGCTCCGCGTAAAGAATGTCCTCGGCCTTGTGATCCGCCGCGGAGACGAAATTCGCCGGCCCTTTGACCGACACCTGCAATTGCTCCACCTCGCCGAAGTCGCGCGCCAGGCTGCGGCCGGCTTTTCGGACGGCGGCGACCATCACGTTCATGAGTGCCGATTGGGGCATCTACCCTCTCCTCGCATCCGGATGGCCTTGGTGCTCGGAATGCGTAAATTCGATTTCTTGATGCAGTGCACTATCAGTCGGGCGCGGCGACTGGCAAGTGCGCCTTGACCGGTCAAGCGAATGAGCGTAGCTCACCGCCATGATCAGCGCGGCCAATCGAGCTCGTCGTCATGTCCGCAGGACGTTCGTCCTTGCGGCGTGCTTTGCTGCCTGATCTCATTCCAGCCGATCAGCCATCCATCGCGCCGCACCGAAGAGGGAAGCGGCCATACTGCGCGCCTCCCTCGGACCACGGAGGGAACAGCCATGTACGTCAATCCATCATTCGCAACCGACGAGGAAGCCGCCTGGCGCTATGTCGGCGAGCGCGGCTTCGGCGCGGTTGTTGCGATCGATGATGGCCTGCCGACGGCGTCCGAGGTGCCGCTGCTCGTCAGGGAAACGGATGGCAAACGCAAAATCGAGTTTCACGTCGCCCGTCCGAACCCGCTGCACAAGGTGATTGCGCGCAATCCGAAGGTGCTGGTCATCGTGTCGGGGCCGGACGCCTATATCTCTCCCGACTGGTACGCATCCGCGGATCAGGTTCCGACCTGGAACTATCTGGCCGCGCACATCGTCGGCGTTGCGCGTCCGATGCCGCACGAGAGGGCGCATGAGCACGTCGAGCGCATGAGCCTCGCCTTCGAGCAGCGTCTCGCGCCGAAGAGGCCGTGGAGCACGTCGAAGATGACCGAGCAGCGTCTCGCCATGATGCTCCGTGGGATCGTGCCCATCGAAATCGACGTGGAGCGGATCGAGGCATCCACCAAGCTTGGGCAGAACAAGTCCGTCGCCGACCGGATGGAGGCGGCGAGGATGCTGAATTGGCGTGGCGGTTGGGGCGAGACAGCCGTCGCCGAGGCCATGCGCGCAGCCGTCAAGACTGATCTCGCCGAAGCCAAGGCCGTGGACTGAGTCATTCGCAAGTGGACCCGATCTTCGCGGCGATTGTTTCCTGTCTCGAAATCCAAGGGACACCGGAAACATAGACTTGCTAGTGTGATGTAGATCGAGGAATTCGCCCGGGGCATGGCCGCTGGATGAGGCGGGTTTCTCGATCATCGCACGAGTGGAGGAACCCCGCATGATTCATGAGCTCAGGATTTATACCGCGCCGGCCGGAATGGCCGGTGAGATGGCGAAGAACTCCGGCAGCATCGCGCGCGACATTCGCGGCGATAAGCACGGCAAGCTCGAAGGCTACTGGATGACCGAGATCGGTGCGCTCAATCAGGTGGTGCACCTGTGGTCGTACTCGGACCTCAACGAGCGCGCACGGCTTCGGGGAGAACTAGGCAAGAATGAACGCTGGACGAACGAGTATCTGCCGATCATCCGGCCCATGCTGCTGCGCCAGGACGTCCGGTTGATGAACCCCGTCATTGCGCCCCGGAAGCCCGAGACCGAGCCCAATATCTACGAGCTGCGCGTCTATCGGACGAAGCCGGGACGCGTCCGGGAATGGGCGAACCACATTATGGACGTGATGCCGGTGCGCGAAAAGTATTCCAAGCCCGTGGGCCTCTGGATCGGCGAGGCCGGTCAGCCGAACGAGGTCGTGCACATCTGGGCCTATCACGATCTCAACGCCCGGGCAAAGGCGCGCGCTGCCGCCGTCGCCGATCCGCAATGGCAGGCCTTCCTGAAGAAGGCGATGCCACTGCTCGATGAGATGTCGTCGACGATCATGCTGCCGGCGGCGCACTCGCCGCTGAAGTGATGCCGTCCGGCCGGCGCAGATCGGTCACTCGTCCGCGCCGGCCATCCCGCCTCAAACTGGAGCGAGCCCATGTCTACTCTGGCGCCACTCGACAGCAGCCATCTCGGCCCGGGCGTGCGTGCGCGCTTCATCGAGGGCATCAACGGCTTGAGGATGCACGTGCTCGAGGCCGGGCACGAAACGCCTGGGCAGCCGTTGCTCCTCCTCCTGCACGGCTTTCCCGAGCTTGCTTTCTCGTGGCGCAAGGTGATGAAGCCACTCGCCGATGCCGGGTATCACGTGGTTGCGCCGGACCAGCGCGGCTATGGCCGGACGACTGGTTCGAGCGATGCCTATGACCAGGACCTGCGGCCCTTCTTCATGCTGACCCTTGCGCGGGATGCCGTGGCTCTTGCGCTCGCACTCGGTCACCGGAAAGCGGCGGCGGTGATCGGGCACGACTTCGGTGCGGCAGTGACCGCGTGGTGTGCGCTGACCCGTCCTGACGTCTTCGAGCGCTGCGCGATCATGAGTGCCCCGTTCGGCGGACCGCCGTCGTTGCCGTTCGGCACGGCGATGGGGGAAGCGCACGTTGCCGGGCTCGATCGCGCCGGCAGCGACATCGACGAGGCGCTCGGCAAGCTGACGCGGCCGCGTAAGCACTATCAAAGATACTATACCACTCGGGAAGCCAACGAACACATCTGGCGATGCCCGGAAGGGGTCGGCGCATTCCTGCGTGCCTACTTTCATCACAAGAGCGCCGATTGGACGGACAACAAGCCGCATCGCCTCAGGGAATGGTCTGCCGAGTGTCTTGCCGAGATGCCGACGTACTACATCATGAACCGCGGGGAGACGATGGCCGAGACGGTCCGCCCGCACATGCCGAGCCCGGAGGCAGTCGCGGCGAACAGGTGGATGTCGCCGGCCGAGATGGCGGTCTACGCCGAGGAATACGGCCGCACGGGCTTCCAGGGCGGACTCAACTGGTATCGCGCGCGCTACGTGCCGCATCTCAACGCCGAGTTGTCGCTGTTCTCGGGAAATCGATCGACGTGCCGTCGCTCTTCATCGCCGGCAAGAGCGACTGGGGCGCCTATCAGGTGCCCGGCGCGCTGGAAGCGATGCAGGAAAAAGCATTCTCGCAGATGCAAGGCGTGCATCTGGTGGACGGCGCCGGCCATTGGGTGCAGCAGGAACAGCCGGAGCAGGTCGTTTCGTTGCTGAAAGCGTTCCTCGCTCGATAGGCATCGACCGCGCGAGCATCCGCGATGCTTTACCCGATGGGCATCTGTGGCGTCGTCGGCGGGCCGCTCCAACGAGGCGCGTCGTCGAACGTGAAGCCCTTGTCGCG
>Ga0182738_1004476_pt1 | contig 15430 bp, 13 predicted proteins | sample eDN5th30CBELigMG_FD_128876 | JGI IMG/M metagenome (GOLD analysis project Ga0182738, IMG submission 128876) | Enriched Miracle-Growth compost microbial communities from Emeryville, California, USA - eDNA 5th pass 30_C BE-Lig MG (version 2)... ... | reverse complement strand
CGCCCTCGGGCAGCGTGCTGATCCTGCCGGCCGAAACCAACCGGGCCTGGAAGCATGCAATGCCGCGTCTGGCCGGCTACCAGGGCCGCCGCATCAATATCACACTCCGGGCATTTGCTGATTGATTGCAAGCGTGCTTTGCAACCTGTAGGGTCCGCTGTGCGGACCAGGAAGCTGGTACACGTATTGATAGAATCGGCGTAGCCATAAGCACGGCTCACAGAGCCGTGGCACGCGCGGGTAGGGTCCGCTGTACGGACCACGAATCTGATGCACGCATTGATAACATACGCGCCGCTATCAACACGGCTCACAGAGCCGTGGCACGCAAAAAATGCCTTCAGATTCAGTTCTGCGACGGCGTCTGCTGCTTGGTGTTGGCCTTTACCACGTCGTCGGCCATCTTGAGCAGAATCTGCATCTGGTCGTCGAACGTCTGTTCCTGCTCCACGGTCACGTTCTTGTCGCGGCCGCCGGGCAGCGAGCGGGCGATGCTCCAGCCCACGTAGATCAGTTGCCCCTTGCCCACCGGCACGCGGGACAATGCCGCGGTTCCCTCGGCTACGCCAATAATGGGGTCGCTCTTACTTGCCCGAAGCGGTGATACCAGCTTTTCGCCCAGCCAGGGTAGCGACTCGCGATCCGCCAGGTGAGCTACCCAGGGATGGTCGGACTTGAGCAGCCGGTAATCCGTGCCGCCCTTGCCGGTCGAGGGTGTGCCGAAGTGCGTTGCCAGGAACTCACGGCCCTCGGGCGTGGCGAACAGGTCGAGACGCTCACGCATCAGGATGAGCGTTCCACCTTGCTTCAAGAACGACTCGACATGCTTCAAGTCGTCGGCTGAGAACCGATTGGGCTCGATCTTCGCCCGGGCAAAACTGCCGTCGATCACGATCACGTCGTACTGGCTGAACTGTTCCGGGTCGAGCCAGGTGCGCTCCAATTCTTCGACCTGTGCCCCGGCACGCCGCAGCGCGAAGGCTGCCAGCGGCGCATCAAATGCCGGGTAACCTTGATAGACCAAGGCCCGCACCTTGGACTGCGAGGCAGGATACTCTTGATCGGCAAACTCCCATTGAATCGGCGGCTGAGCGGCGGCTTGATTACTCTCGCCGTTCTCCGCTTCCTGACCAAATGCGTTGAGCCGGCCGCCCACGCCCACGTGCCATACCTGGCCGCTCAGCGGCACCGCGCCCACGTCGGGCACGCCCTCGTCGGTTCCACGCAGCGGGTCGGGCCATTCGCCGGGCAGGTACACGCCCTGGTTCACGGCGGGGCTTTCGGCCTGCAACCGCAGATCAGGCGGCGTGCGCCAGTTGGACGAGAGCGACACAAACTGTGGATCGGCAAACTGATCGTGGACCGTCCAGCCTGGCTCGTAGTTCCGCTTGCTTTGCTCAAACGCCACCGAACGGCGAAACCGGCTAAAAATCTCGCCCTGGAAGGTGGGCCCGTCGGTCAGGCTCCAGAACAAGTTGGCATCACCCATAAAGTCGGCTGTGGCCGGGTCAGGCAGCGACTGTCCGATCATGCCCAGCTTCTGGCAGACAATATTGTTGAACACGCGGCGGCTGGTGCCTTTCACTACGGCGCGACCCAGTCCGTCGGTGCCGTAGTCGTACCGCGGCGGATCACCGGCAAGAATGGTGTTGTGATAGATTCGCATCGGCTCCCAAGCAGGGCTGCCGTGGTCGCCTGCGAACCGGCCCAGCGATGGCAATTGCTGATCGTTGTCAGGGCCAGTGGGCCAGTGGTACATGACCGGGCCGCGGAAATCGAACACGTTGCGGAAGATGTCCACGCCCGCGCCGGTTTGCACGCCTTGGTCCGTGATACGTTGCCGGCCATGCCCCACGCCAAAGGCGAAGGTCGTCAGGCACCGCACAAACAGGTTCTGGTAAACGTGCACGTCGCCGCCGTGCGTGCTGCCGTCGTACGCGGTTTGAGCGGTGAGAAAGATGGCATCATCGCTCACGTTATCGACTAGGTTGTGATGGAACCGCACCCGGCGAACATTGCCCAAGAAGACGCCGTCGACGCAATCGGTGAACTCGCTATACGCAATTTCAAAATCGCGGTTGTCCTGGCCGGTGGGTTCCCAGCGACTGGCCGAAAAGATGCGGGCTTCGATCGAACGGTACTTCAGGCTGCCCCGGAACGTCCAGGGCGACGCGATTCCCCGGCAAGCCGTATTGAGCACGCGCAGGCCCCAGGTATCGCGGACATTCACGGCCGACGCGCCGCCGTAGATGGTAAGCCCTGCCAGTTCGATGTGGCGGCAGCCATCGATGGCCAGCGTGGCTTCGCGGGCACCGCGGATCACGAGATCTTGCAGCCGCACCCACGTTGCGTTTTCTAGCCGCAACGGCGAACCGCCGGCAAAGCCGGCAATCACCAGTGAAATGCGGCGAGGATCGGTCTCGCCTCGATAATTGAACTGGCCCAGCGCGTTCAGTTTGGTATGCGCCAGGCGGGCGTGAATCCGGCCCGACTCTGGGTCGTAATAAATGCCCGGCCCGCAGTACACGTAATCGGTGCTGCCAACTTTGTTCGACACGTTCCAGTAAGGGTTATCCGAGCGCAAGTCGCCCAAGAAGCGGTAGCCTTGCAGGGGCAACATTGAATCGCCGAAGTTGCCCAGCACGTTCACCCCATTGGGCGTTCCACCAAGATCAGGAAAAGTCTTGGTGGAGCGGAACTCGCCGGGTGCGCCATCCTCAACAGGCTCCCACGCCTGCTCGGGCCGTTCAAAAAACTCGCGGAGGCCGCCGTCGATGATGACGATTTCGCCCGGGTAGCCAGCCAGTGTGATCGGCTGATCCTTCGTGCCTTGGGCGGAAACGGTCACATGCTCGTAATAGGTGCCGCCGCGCAGATAGAGCGTTTCGCCCGGTGCCAGTTGACCTACGGCGTGGGCCAACGTGCGAAAGGGCTTATCCTCAGTACCTGGATTGTCGTCGCTCCCCTGGTTGGGATCGACATACTTGGCCGGCCCCTTGGTCTTGGGCGTGGCTGCGGGCCCGGGTAGTGGCCGTAGCGGCGCATGCGAAGCGTACTCCATCGGACCAATAGCCGTCGCACCGGGTACCGGCTTTGCGGCCGGTTGCTGCGCGACCGCGCCGGCCGCCAACCAGGCGAGCCCCACCAACCCCAGCAGCGAAGGCCGGCCGAAGCAGTACATGAACCGGACCGCGCAACGATGTGCGAACATGGCTTGGCTCCCGGGAAGTGGGGCAGCACGGATTCCGCAATGCGGAATCCGTGCCGGCATTTTTGGGCCATTCGTCGACGCGCCCTTAGTGTAGTTGTGCCGGCGCACCGCAGATAGCACGGAGCCGGCACGAACTGGGCGGGCGATTGATCACTCGTGTATCGCCCCCCTTTTGCACAAATGGTGCCCAAGGTTACGATCGAGTCCGTGGCCACTCGCCCGGTTTTGCGGCTTTCTCGATCCGACAGGCTATTTCCCCGATGCACAGCGTTTGCGTTTACTGCGGTTCCAAAGTGGGGCGGCACCCCGAGCATCGCCGCGCCGCGCAACACCTGGGCGAGTTGCTCGCCGCCCGAGGCCTGCAACTGGTTTACGGCGGCGGGCAGGTAGGGCTGATGGGCGTGATCGCCGATGCCGTGCTGGCCGCCGGTGGAACCGTGGTCGGCGTGATTCCCGATAAACTGGCGACCAAGGAACTGCTGCATCCCGGCGTGCAGGAAATGCACGTGGTCCGCACCATGCACGAACGCAAGGCCAAGATGACCCAATTGGCCGACGCCTTCATTGCCATGCCCGGCGGTTACGGCACCTTCGACGAACTGTTCGAGGCCATCACCTGGGCCCAGCTTGGGTACCACAACAAGCCGATCGGGCTACTGAATACGGCCGGCTATTTCGACCCGTTGCTGCAATTGGTCGGCCATGCAATTGACGAGGATTTTATCTCGCCGCGTCATGCCGATTTGATCACGCACGCGGCCGAACCCGAACCGCTATTAGACCGACTAATGGCCGTGGGCCCTTTGTAGAGCCCGCTGTGCGGGGCATTTCGCACGGTTTTTGTAGGGTGCGCTGTGCGGCCACGGATCCGCACCGATCACGATTAAACGCTGCATAATGAAGCCCGCAGCGCGAGCAAGGGAATATTCCTTCGCTAGCGCTTCAGGCTTCATGCGCTTGGTGATCACGTATATCCGTTTCGCACGGCTCACAGAGCCGTGGCACTCGAGTTCTTACTTCTTGCCGTCCAGGTGCACCATCAACAAGGCCAGGTCGGCTGGCGTGATTCCGCTGATGCGGCCTGCTTGCGCCAGGCTACGCGGCTGCACCTTGGAGAGCTTTTCCTTCGCCTCGGTGCGCAGGTGGCGGATGCCGGCAAAGTCAAAGCCATCGGGGATCCGCTTCTCGGCCAGCCGCTTTTGCCGGTCGATCTCGATCTTCTGCCGGGCAATGTAGCCGGCATACTTCGTATCGAACTCCACCTGTTCGGCAATCTCGCGCGGAACCTCGGCCAAGTCCGGGCAGCGGGCCACGATATCGGCCCAGGTGACTTCTGTACGCCGCAGCAGCTTGGCCAGCGTATATTCGCCGTCGCGCGTGGTTTCCAGCCGCTGCTGCAAAGCGGCGACTGCTGTTAGCTTCTGCTCCAGGCGTTCCCACCGCTGGGCGTCAATCATGCCCAGGCTGTGAGCAAGCGGCGTAAGCCGGCGGTCGGCGTTATCATGCCGCAGCAGTAGCCGGTACTCAGCCCGCGAGGTAAACATCCGGTACGGTTCATCGACGCCGCGGGTTACCAAATCATCGATCAGCACGCCGATGTAGGCCTGGTCGCGGTCGAGCACCAGTTCCTGCCCACGCTGCTTGAGGGCGGCGTTGGCCCCGGCCACCACACCTTGGGCAGCGGCTTCCTCGTAACCGGTGGTGCCATTGATCTGCCCGGCCAGGTACAGCCCCTGCACCCGCTTGGTTTCGAGCGTGGGGTGCAATTGCTCGGGCGGAACAAAGTCGTACTCGACCGCGTAGCCGTACCGCATGATCTGGGCGCGCTCCAGGCCTGGGATCAGCCGCAAGACGGCATCCTGCACGTCGCGGGGCAGGCTGGTCGAAATGCCGTTAACGTAAAACTCCTGCGTGGCCCGGCCCTCAGGCTCCAAGAACAGTTGGTGCTGCTCCTTGTCGGCAAAGCGGACCACCTTATCTTCGATGGAGGGGCAGTAACGCGGCCCGCTGGAGTTGATCTGCCCCGAGTACATTGGTGCCCGGTGCAGGTTCGCCCGGATCAACTCATGCACGGCCGGGTTGGTGTACGTGATCCAGCAGGGAAGCTGCTCCTGGGTGATGCGGTCGTTAAGGAACGAGAAGGGCCGGGGATCGTCGTCGCCGGGCTGTAGTTCCAGGGCGTCGTAATTGAGCGTGCGGCCGTTGAGCCGAGGCGGCGTGCCCGTCTTGAATCGTCGCGTTTCAAAGCCTAGCCGCTGAAGGGCGTGACTGATGCCGCGGGTGGTGCCTTCGCCAGCCCGGCCGCCTTCGGTCTTGGTTTCGCCGGTATGCATCAGGGCCTGGAGGAAGGTGCCGGTGGTCAGCACCACGGCGGGGGCGCGATACTCGGCATCGCCGCGCACGCGCAGGCCGCGCACCACTGGGCCGGTTGTCTTTTCTTCGACAATCAGGTCCTCGACCACCTCTTGGCGCAGTTCCAGGTTGGGCCGTTCTTCGACCAGCCGCTTGATTTCGTTCTGGTAGGCTTTTTTGTCGGCCTGGGCGCGGGGGCTGTGCATGGCAGGCCCCTTGCGGCGGTTGAGCAATCGAAACTGGATGCCCGTGGCATCGATCGCCTGCCCCATGATGCCGCCCAGGGCGTCGACCTCGCGGGCAATCTGGCCCTTGGCCACGCCGCCGATGGCCGGGTTACAGCTCATCTGGCCCACGGTGTCGAGGTTGATGGTCAGCAGGGCGGTGCGGGCCCCCAGCCGCGCGGCAGCCATGGCCGCTTCGGTCCCGGCGTGCCCGGCTCCCACCACAATCACGTCGTATTCGTAAGTGCTTTGCATGTCCTCATCATACGAAGGGGCGGCTGCCGTCGAAAAGCGGGGGCGGGCGGTTCCTCGGCGTGGCTAGGAACCGCTGCCGTTTGTGGTTCCCCACCTTTTGCTCCCGCACCTGAAACTGGGAGCTTGGGGCATTTTGCGGGGGTGGGCCGGAAAATGTCCTAGAACATTCTCCTCGCAGGACCGACCCACAAACCCTTTGCCCGTATAACTTTACACTTTTGTGTATTTTCTGGCGAACTCGCCGAACGATTTTCTGTCTATATTGGCCTCAGTTCAGGCGTATTGAAGACAGCGGGCTGGAAGCGGCCAAATCCTTGGCCGACGATGCCCCCTGGCAGCCTGACGGCCGAACCAGCGTTGGTTCGGGCCGCCATTCTTTTTCTCTCCAACTGCGCATAGGTGCGCAAGGGAGCCCTGCGATGCGTAACACCATCATCGCCAATATCACCACCAACTGCTGTGCCGTCATTAACTGCGGCGTCGTGGTGGCCGGCGGCATGATGGATGTAGTACGCCCCGTACGCTCCCTGATGCTGCGCCATCTCCGCGCCTTATCGAAACGCCAGCGCCATTCCAGCACGCCTAAACGGTTCCAAGCAGGACCGTGGCGAGCTACCACGGCCGCGGCACTGCCGTCGTATCTAGGCAGTTCGCAGCGGCCTTCGTCGGTGGCACTGGCGTATCCCAGCGGAACATTCTGAGCGCGTCTTTCTACCTCGCGAACCAGAAATCCCGCTGACGACGGCGCCGCGCTGCGACCGGTTGTGCGCTCCCCATTTGGGCTCGCGCTCTCTCCCGGTTGCCTGCACTCACTAGTGCCCGCGCGTATGGTGCCCGTTCGTCTTCGGGTCATTTGGAGAGAAACATGTCCCAGGTTTTGGACGAACAGCAGACTGAAGAGAAGCTTGAATTGCGCGACCTGGTCGTGCGCGCTCAGGGCGGCGACCGCGAAGCGTTTGGTGAATTGGCCCAGCGGTTCGAGCGGGCGGTGTACCTCACGGCCTTGCGACGGTTGAACAACGACGCGGAAGCTCAGGAGCTGACCCAAGAAGTCTTGATCCAGGCCCTTCGCAAGCTGTCGCAGTTGCGTGAGCCCGATTGCTTCGCAAGCTGGCTGAAGTCAATGACCGTGCGGATGGCCATCAACCGCGCCGTCCGAAGCGGCCCGCTGGTTTCGGCCGAGCCCGAGACCCTGGAAGCCACCTGCGTCGACTCGCAGACGCCGTTGGCCGACGCCTTGGCTCAGGAGCGGGCTTCGCAGGTTCGGGCTGGCTTGAGCCGGTTGCGGGCCTTGGACCGCGACACGCTGGTGGCGTTCTACGTGCGTGGCCAGTCGCTGATCGAAATGAGCGACGAGTTCGACTCGCCGGTCGGCACGATCAAGCGGCGGTTGCACGTGGCCCGTAAGCGGTTGGCCAAGGAACTGGAGCAGTTGGCGATCTAAGCCAACTTGCGTCCAGCGATCCCGCTAACTAGCAGACACCCCGCGGCAGGCTGATGGTTCGCCCCCGCCATGCAGACCCAGCGTTTTGCCGCGAGATAACAACCCCACCACATTCGCCGCCGGGGGCGTGCGGCATGGAGTGACAAGCGACGAAATGCCCCCGGTCTGTTCAGCTCCTCACGGGGGGCGGCGGACCGGGGGTTCGTTGTTGCGCTCACCCAGGCTGTCCCGAATTCATTTGACCCAACCCACCCTTTCGGGGTATTTGATAGATTGCACGGCGGGGAACTGGGCAAAGCTCCGGCGTGCCGCTCATCTCTCTTCTTTTCCTTTCCTGCTCGGTGCGTGCCAGTCGCACCGGAGGTAGTCTCGTGTGGGTCCGAGTTACGTGCCCCAACGGACACCGCTTGAAAATCGACACCAAATTCTTGGGCCGAAGCAACCGGTGCCCTAAATGTGCGGCCCATGTCTATTTGTGGATCGAGGTGACCTGCTCGCACGGCCACTCGCTGAAGGTGAGAAGCCTGCACGCCGGTAAGCGCGGCCGCTGCCCGGTCTGCGGCGACTGGGTGCAAGTGCCCGACATCACCGAGGCCTTGGCCCTGGATACCATCATCGGCCACGATGCGAATCCTGCCGCACCGCCCAGCAATAACACCACGCCGGTTGAGCCTTCCGTCGCGGCCGAGGTGGCTCCCAGCCACGCCGCCGACGCGGCCGAGTCGCAAGTGGTGGGCAGTTCGGCCCTGGTGCATACCAAGCGGCTTTGCCCCAACTGCAACGATGAGATTCCCAGATCGTATCGCACCTGCCCCTTGTGCAACCACTACATCGGCGACGGCCTGGGCGAAACCCTCCGACGCAACGTGGCGCTGCGGTGCCCGGAGTGCGGCCAAGTGGGCTTTCCCGGCGAAACCATTTGCAGCACCTGCGGCACACCGCTGATCGGTGGGCCTTAAGCGATCGCCGACTTATCGGGCCACTGGATTACAGGCCGGCACCGCCATTAGAAGGCTGGGCACCTTCCAGCACGTCTTTCACGCGCCAAATGCGGCGGGCCTGGTTCTGATCGGGGTTGAGGACGGCGAATTCGATTCCGTGCGCCTGGCACGCTTCCAGAATCGAGCGCAGCATATCCGGCGCAGGCTGGTACACATTCCACGCTTCGCCCAAGTTGGCCTCGCTACGGTACCGCTGGGCTTCATCGCGGTCGAGAAACATGGCCAGGGCCGATTCGCCGGACGCTAATCGCCACACGGCAAACTCGGCCTGGTGCTCTGCCTCGATGTACAGCAGGAAGGGTTCCAGGTCGCGAACTGGGATCGGTTCCATCGGCGGCCCGTGGGGTTAGGGGAAGTTGTGTTTGGATGGCGCCGGCGGTTACTGGTGACGCGCCGTTGTGGCTGGCTCGCTGGCGATGCCATGCTGGTGAACGGCCTGAACCAGTTGCCGCAAGCGTGCAGGGTCGAGCGGGCTTTCCCGCCCAGCCTGACAGGCCGCGCCTCGCACGGCAACCAGCCACGGCTTTAGCGGCAACAACCGTTCGATCTGTGGTAGCGTAAGCGACCCGGCCAACACTACGGGCATGTGAACCTGTCGCGCGGCCGCAAGAAACCGTTCTAATCGGGTGGCGTTCCAGTGCGTCAGCAGATTACCGGCCTGCTTATCGAACGTATCGATCAGCATGGCCGCCGCACCGTAGCGGGCGGCCATTGCCAGGAATTCTGTTTCTGGCGGCGAGGCCGCAAGGTGGTCATCAGCATAAGCAACCGCCACCGGCAATACGCCAGCGGGTAGCGCTGCCGCCCAGGCTGCCCAGCGCTGTGTCCAATCACTCCGGCCAGCGCATTGCGAAAGGCCCAGCTTGGCATACCGCACGCCGGGGGGCAAATCGGCACGATCAGGTTCATCGGCTAGTGCGACCAGTTCGCCCAGGGCCACGCTCAGCGGCACGCGATCCGCCGCCAGGGCGGCAATTTCCGCAATCGTGGTTCGATCGGCCGTGCCCAACGAACCGCGGGCAGGTTCCTTCACATCCAGCACGTCAACGCCGGCATCAATCGCCAGGCGGGCTTCTTCAGCGCTGCGCACACTCACCAACAGGCCAGTCATCGCGCGTCACCTTCGCTACCCGTTCGCTCGCGCTGAGCGACATTCGTGCCGGGAGGGCAGGGGGGCGGCAGGCAAGTCGGCGCGCAGGACGAGGTACGTTGTGAACTGCTGGCCGATTCATTCGCGACGAGCTTGGACGATTGCCCCCGCTGCCGCAGCGCGCGGTGACTTTCGGCCAGCAGGCTATTAAGGCGCTGCACGACTTCGACCGAGAGCGGTTCACAAAACGTGCCGCGGAGGACGATATAGCCGTCGCACCAGGAACCGACCAACGGATAAATCGGGCCACGCTGCCACGCCTCGGCTTTCTCCGCCAGGCGTACCACGACCGTAGCGGTTTCAGCCCCGGCCAGCTTGCGGCCCGGCAAGAACGCTGGACCTTGGCCCAGCAGAAAGCACTCAACCACTTCCAGCGGGATGGCTGTACGACGGGGCAGGCCAGTATCGATCAGCAAATACTCGCCATCGCAGGCGATGCGTGGCCGAACGATCTGGCGCAGCGTCAGCAGTGCCCAAAGCAGGCCCAGCGCAGAAGCCAGCCCAGCAAGCACCTTCAGCCATGTCCAGGCGCCGCCGCCAGGCAATAACAGCGCGGCGACCAAGCCCGCTACAGTCAACAGGCCCGGCACCAACAGCGACCAGGCGGCGAACCGGCGGTTGTTCTGAAGCCAAAGGTGATATGCCATGCAGCCGGAACGACCCTGCGGCAGGTTGCTGTGCCGACAACCCCGTACAGGCCGGCGGGAACGTACTGGCCCCACCGCCACCGTGCAAAGCATGTCCCTAGCTGGGGGAAAGACGGCCGGCACGATTGCGGGCCGCGTGCCGCGCAAGCGTGTGACGGGTTGATAGAGATGACACCCTTCTCAGGCGCTAAGCGGCCTGAGAAGGGCGGTTGAACGTCAAACCAAAGCTATCGCCCCGGGGGGTCGATTAATAGCGGCGAGGTCCGCCGAAGCCACCGCGGCCACCGCCGCCACCACTGCGGCGATCTTCGCGGGGACGGGCTTCATTCACCGTGAGAGGCCGTCCATTCACCTCTTTGCCGTTGAGGGCCGAGATGGCCGCGTCGGCTTCCTGGTCGTTCGTCATTTCCACAAAGCCGAAACCCTTCGAGCGACCGGTTTCCCGATCCGTGATCACTTGGGCCGACTTCACCGATCCGTGCTCTTCGAAGAGCCGCTCCAAGTCGCTGCTCGTCGTCTGATACGGAAGGTTACCCACATACAAATTCTTCGCCACTTCCGGCCTCTCACAGAAAATCAGCGCAACGAAGCGTTGCCTCACGTTGGGCCAACGGTTCGTCGCATGAGACTGGTATGATTCTCCGGTCGCAAAACCAAATTGCAAGCGCAACTTGATGAAAAGTGTGGGCGCTACACCCAGAGTGCTAGCATCGAGAACCGGCCTTTAGACCAATGTCTTAGCGCCGCAAACCAACCTTTGCGCTACTGCCAGCCCGTTTGGGCATCTAGTAGATACGCCACGGTAAATGCGCGTTGATCGGTTTGCCCCTAGAGCCGCGCGCACTCTGCGGCAGGTTGTCTGTGCCCGCGATAGGCCCCTAGCAGAATCACATCCAAATGGCGTGGCGGTTGCACAAAATTGCACCGCGCGGCACGCCGCAGGTAAGTGGCACCGCGGGAATTACGCTGATCGCTAAGCAAGTCGTGGTCATGGTGGGCAAGCCTGTGCCGACTTGCCACGTCGATTCAGGATCGAATCGGCGGCCGGCGTTTATCCAAAAGTAGGAGCAGAAAGCAATGAGGGATATCCAAGGTGGCAGTTCGCAACCGCACGTTTCAGAACAAGATCTTCCCACCGCGTGCAGCGTGCAGCGCTTGTTGCTGGCCGCGTCAGAAGGTTGGCCCAATAACCCCAACTTGCCCGTGTTGATCTATCGCGGCGTGATGGCCGCGGGGCAGGACGAGGAGCCTCCGGTATTGGAAGCGGGCGACGTTTCCCGCCGTCTGATGCGTAACGGGTGGCGGGGTGCCTGGGAAAATGGTGTCTTTAACTACCATCATTTTCACAGCAACGCGCACGAAGTTCTGGTCGTGTGCGAGGGCGAGGCATCGCTCCAACTGGGCGGCCCGCAAGGTCGGACCTTGCAAGTTCGGGCTGGCGACGTGATCATTTTGCCGGCGGGCACCGGTCATAAAAACGCCGGCTCGTCGCCCGACTTCCGCGTAGTGGGAGCCTATCCGGCCGGGCTGGAAGACTTCGACCTGTTGCGGGGCGTCTCGCCCGACGACGAGGAAGTCATCCGCGAGCGGATTGATAACGTGCCATTGCCGCAGACTGATCCCATCTATGGCTCCCAAGGACCGCTGCTGGAGTTGTGGGCGGCACAGTAACTGCCGCGGGTGGCAGGGGCGATTGGTACGGCCAGCACGATACAACACGCGCGGCGGTGGCCGGCACAATTCGTCCCCTGATCCACCTTGGAGTACCCAGCAATGGTCTCGGAGCGGCAGCGGGCCCAATTGAAGGAACTGGACGATCAAACCAGCGGTCTGCGCGTCTACCGCTGGTTGAAACGGATCGGCATTTACCTGGGCGGCCGCGAACCGGCGATGCTGGTGGTGCTGTTGCTGGTCATTGCGGCCACCTGGGGATTCATCGAACTGGCCGACAACGTGATGGAAGGCGATACGGAAGCCTTCGACCGTTGGGCCGTCCGTTCCATGCGCCAGGCTGATGATCCGGCCGAGCCGATCGGCCCGCGGTGGGTTCAAGAGATGGGGCGCGATGCCACTGCCTTGGGTGGGCTGGGCTGGCTGGTCTTTTTCACGCTGGTGGTAGCCGGCTATTTATTAATGGACGGCAAGTGGCGGATGAGCCTGTTTGTGATTGCCGCCATTGGCAGTGGTACCGCGGTCAGCTTTTTCCTTAAACAACTCTTCAGTCGCCCGCGCCCGGATATCGTTCCGCACCTTTCGCACGTGCATAGCCCCAGCTTTCCCAGCGGGCATTCCATGCTCTCGGCCGTGGTGTATCTCACGCTGGGAGCACTGTTAGCGGCATCACTTCCCAGGGCCCGGCTCAAAGTCTACGTACTATCGATCGCGGCGTTTCTCACGTTTGTGGTCGGCGTGAGCCGCGTTTATTTGGGCGTGCATTACCCGACTGACGTGCTGGCCGGCTGGACGGCAGGGCTGGCCTGGTCGCTTGGTTGCTGGTGGTTCGCCCACTGGCTCCAACTGCGGGGGCGCGTGGAACCTGAAGATGCCCCGCCGCCAGAAGAGGCCGGTACCTGACGGCGAGGCCAACATGGTTCCCGCTTGATGCCGCGCCGGCGAGCGAACTGAATCGCCGCGGCGCCCAGGCAAAGGGGAACCACGCAAATTGCGATCGGCTACTGCTGCAGGCTCATTTGCCCGCCGGTGTGGGTATAGATGTCGAGCTGATTATCGACCGAGCACACACCCGGCACGTTGCGGATGCAGGCCATCAGGGCTTCCACCTCTTCGGCGTGAACTTCGCCCCGCAGTTCCACGCACCCGTCGCAAGCCTTCACTTCGATAGCCGAAGGCGAACTCACCACACGGCCCATCTTGGAACGAATCCGCTCCACCAGCACGTCGTCGGACGGCACTTCATGCTTCATCCGCGACTTCGTTTGAGCCATAATGCCGCGCACACGGTTGCGGGTGTGCTTTACGGTGCGATCGAGATTCCGGACCGCCCGATTGCCGGCCGAAAGCAATTGGTCGCGGGCGAGCGAACGACGGCGACGGCCACAGCGGGGATCGTAGAAATACATCAGGCCGGCCCCGCATCCAGCCGCGATCAGCAACGTCAGCAAATTGTTTCTCATGGTGAACCTCCGTTCTCCATCAACTTCCCCCAGGCCATACGGCGAACGTGCCGCCAAATTGCCGTGCAAGCCGCGCGCCAACGGAAGTAACTCGCAGCCAATCTGGAGAATTACAGAAGATAGGGAAGGCCAACAAACGGCCGCCCCGGTACGGTTCACGCGAATGTGCGCAAAGGCCTGTGCGAAATGGGCACCGACTACGCACGGCTTACCTGAGCGAAGCCGGGCCGCTACTTGAGCGACTCCAAATAGGCCAGCAGGTCAGCCACCTCTTGAGCCGTGAAGTCACGCAGTAGCAGATCGGGCATCAGCGAGTTGCGCGCGGGGTACATGCCCTCGATCTCGTCAGGCCGCAGCGTGTACTGCTTGTTTTGGGCGTCGCGAATGACGACTTTCTCGCCGCTCTGCTCGATGAGCAGGCCCGTATAGACGCGGCCACTACTGCTTTCGACGAGCCACGTGGTCCACTTGGGGTCGATCTCCTTCGATGGCTCCAGAATGCTTTCCAGCAGCTTAGGCCGGGTAAGCTTCTTGCCGATGGTGCTGAGGTCGGGCCCGAGTTCGCCGCCCTGGCCGCCGATGCGGTGACAGGTGCGGCACTGAACCGTGGCGACCTCGTGGAACAAGTGGCGGCCACGCTTCTGGTCGCCGGTCAGGGCGAGGATATGTTTCGGATCAATGGCCTCGCCTAACCGCTTGGCCCGTTGCTCCTCGGGCAGGAAGACTTCAAACAAGTCGCGGACGGCCGCGTTGGTATGTGCGGCGGCAGCCGAGACAACCTGGTCCGTAATCGACCGCGGCAAGTTCTGCTCGCGTACCGCCTTGGTCAGCAGCAGGGCCGAGTCGGGCGCGGCCAGCAGTTCCTCAATCAGTTGCTTGCGCTGGTTCTTACGCTGCGTGGCACTGCTCGCCGCCTGTTGCGCGGCGCGCTGCTCGGCCGCCTGATAATCGGCATCGGTAGGTGCTTCGCGGCCTGCCTGCTCGGCAATGGTGTAGGCCAATTGTGCGCGCAGCGTTTCCGCCTGGGCTGCTTCCGTCTTAAGCGCGGCATCTTCGTCCAGGGCGGCAAGCTGTTGCACCTTCACATGGTCATCTAGCCGCAACGGCAACTGGCGAATCCAGTCATGAATCAGTTGCACGCCGCGGCGGTCGATCATCCGCGCTCCGATCGCCGGCATATGCCCTGGCCCCGTCTTGGCCAGGCGGTAATACAACACCGAGCGATAAGGATCGCCGGGGGCCACGATCTGCGCACCGGGAATCGCGAAGGTGCCTTGCGTGGGCCGGACGCCGATGGCCTGCGTCTTTTCCAGCGGCGTATCGAAAGGAATATGGATGTGCGCGGACCCGCCACCGTTGAACCGATGGCAATGTGCACAATTGACGTGCAGGTACGAGCGGCCCCGGGTATCCAGGTCAGCCGACGCGTCATAAGGATCGACCAACCGCGGCAGCGTTTCCACCGAGCGCGGCGTGTAGGCCGCCTGTGGTTCCCACGGTTTGCCCTCCGGCGGCACATCCTCCAGCAAGCCGATATGCCGCAGCGTGCGAATCTGGTTCGCCTGAATGCCGCCATAATCGTGATCGCGATTGAGCTGCGGCAGGTTGAACGCCAGCGTATGTTCCGCCCAGGGGTTATGGCAGCGGTTACACTCCATCCGCGATGGGTAACGCCAGTGCTGCACGCGTTTGCCGCCGGGTGCTTCGGGGTCGGCAACCGTAAACGTGCGGCTGGTTCCGGCCGCCGGCACCAGTTCCGCATCGGTCTGCTGGTCGTTCCAGGCGTAGGTGTACCCGCGCCATTCGCGGCCGTCGAAGTGCAATACCTGGGTTTCGATCCGCCGCTGATCGTCAGGCTGCGTAGCATCGAGGGCAAGCGAGAGCGTCTTCACCAGCACAGTATCGGTCGGAAAGTCGGTCGTCCGCCGGAACATCGAGCCTTCGATATTCTGCGGCTTTTCGTGCAGACGAATCGTGCCGTTGCCAGGGACGCCCAGCCACCGCTGCGCCGT
>Ga0182738_1004475_pt1 | contig 15430 bp, 13 predicted proteins | sample eDN5th30CBELigMG_FD_128876 | JGI IMG/M metagenome (GOLD analysis project Ga0182738, IMG submission 128876) | Enriched Miracle-Growth compost microbial communities from Emeryville, California, USA - eDNA 5th pass 30_C BE-Lig MG (version 2)... ... | reverse complement strand
TGTGACCGTCAAGACTTCGTGAACACTCCGTGCTAATTATTCATGAACACTTATTGATCCAAAGATAGTAGAACGATTTTTCATGCGATAACTGTCTCCATTTAAATGAATGACTTCTACTCGATGGATAATCCTATCCAATATAGCTGTTGTAATACCCGGATCGCCAATCAGTTCTCCCCATTCCTCTGGTCCTTTATTGGATGTAAACACAATAGAGGTTCGGTCATACAGTTGATTAATAAAATGAAAAAAGAGATTCGCTTCTTGCTGATCCATCGCCATATACATGATGTCATCAATGATGACTAAGTCTGAGTTTAAAAGACGTTTTACTATTGTTTGTGATTTTCTCGTAATATCCTGTGTATTTAGCGCTCGTACGAGCGCGCCCATTGCTAAAAACATCACTTTATATCCTCGGTAAATAGCTTCTATTCCTAATCCGATTGCCAGGTGAGTTTTCCCAACACCTGGCGGACCTAAAAGGATAAGATTATACGCTTGTTCTAGCCACGTAAGCTCTCGCAGCTGATTTAATTGCTTGGTACTCAATGACTGTTGTTCCTCTATTCGAAAGTCTTCTAGTGTCTTCTGATAGGGAAAAGAGGCTAGTTTTAAGCGTTTTAGTACTTTGTTATCCTCTCGGCGCTTAGTTTCAAAAGATAGAATACGATATAAAAAAGCCTGATAGGAATCTTGTTCTTTTTCAGACGTGTGAATAAATTCCGAAAGAGAAAATGAGACCTCTTTAAACTGTAACTCTGCTAGTTTTTGCTGCACCATCTCATTTGTTATACGCATGACGATTCGTCTCCTTTCAATATGGATACATACATGTCCAGAGGTCTTGTGTCTGCTTTTATAGATGAATGGACTTGTGTTTCAATCAATGGTGGTGTGTAAAAATTATCTTTATATGGTAATTGTTGAGGGTTTCTCTGGGTGAGTACCTGAATCACATCACGAAAGTCATTTGCACTATAAAGCTTTTTACGCATACAAAGATCTAATGCTTGTGTAAGGATAGTTGTAGGATAATTTGTACGGATATTTTCTATAATTTGAAGCTGGTCCCGGATGTATCTCGGGTAGTTCTGACGAACTTTCTCTAGGTATTCATAGGCTTGAGTAGAATCTTCAAATTGTTGGCTCATCTTATCAATCCATTCGGGTATGCCTTTACTCCAATCTCTCCTATGGTTTCGGTGTTGAATAAGCTTCCCTTTTTCCAATGAAAGTGGGTGCCTGGCAAGAATGTTATCGCTTGAGCGCTGTTTTTGTATAATCAACTCTTGTTCTGCTGTGACCGTAAGGTACACGGTGGTTTCTTCTGTAGGTTTGTAAGTGCCAATAGGCACAGAATAACGATTTGAACGAAATCGAATGGTATTGTCCTTACGTACAATCCTTGTTATACTAAGATTGTTCTGAATGAAAGAGATCGATTGAAGGTGTTCCTTTTCGAGTTGGTGTACCTCAATAGGTCTCTTTTTTGTTGTGTTGTGAATGTTTCGATTGCCTGTACGCTCTAACCACCCTAGGCTTTTTTCGTTCCATTTTTCTAAGTTATAAAAAGGCCGGTGTTTGGCAAAATTCTTTTTAATATATCCAACGACGTTCTCAATTTTCCCTTTGCTTTCAGGATCTGCTTTCCTACATAAATGGATCTTAAATTTCCGATAGGTCACATACCCTTGAAACGCTTCTGTTAGCTGAATATCTCCGCCATTTTCATTCACCGAGATTAAGATATCTTGGTCGTAAACAAGTTCCTTTGGCATTCCGCCAAAATATTCAAAGGCTCGCTCATGTGCGTTAATGACATCCTTTGTTGTGAAGGGCCTGTCTAACCATTCCACATATTTAAAACGAGAGTGTGACAATACGAATGTGATGAACCATAAACGTATCTCTGTTGTTTTTTCTCCTTTTCGTACTTTACATGTTCCAAAATCAACTTGTGCTTGCTGCCCCATTGGAGGGTCTGGAATAGCTTCATATTGTCGAATATGTACGGTTCGAGAAATACCGTATTCTTCCCGAAGGGAAGCAACGTACATTCGCACTGTGCTATCACCAACTTTGACGTCGGGATACTGTTCTTTCAACCAGTCTTGAATTTGTGCAGCAGTTAAGTCTGAATGCTTTTCCAGCCAACCTAAAATAACCTCTTTATATCTATCTAACTTTCTACTTTTTTTATGAGAACTAGCCATCCATAAGGCCATTTCTTCAGGATCTTTTTTCATGTATTTATACACAGTATTCCTCGAAATGCCTAATTTTCTAGCTACTTGAGTAATTGTAAACCCTTGTTTTCTTAAGCGTTTGATATTCATGTACACGTTCCATTTATCCACCTTTCCATCCTCCATCACGTAAATATCTTATCTTTATCTTACGTGATAGATTATTGTTTAAGGAAGTGTTCACGAATTTTAGCATTTTTGTTCACGCTATTCGAGCGTGTAGTGTTAATGCTATTTTAGCAGTCACACTAAAGAGGAATTATACTGTTAATTTAGAGACTAAGTAGCTATTACACTAATTTATGAGTAAATTTAACCTTATTTCAGATACACTTTGTCCATGGACGTGACTGATTTTGAGTAATTATTTCTCTTCTAAGTGAAATAGAAATAATTACTCAAAACAACTCTAACCTAAAGAGACTATTTTTTAAAACCGATTCATTAGGAAATTTTTTAGAACTGAAATAATTTTATCTTGTTTTTCAAAAGTCATAGTTGGATAAATAGGCAACGCTAAAACTTTAGTTGCCGCGCTTTCTGCAATTGGAAAATCGCCTTTGTGGTAGTTTAAATAATTGAAGGCTTCTTGGAGGTGAAGAGGGATTGGGTAATAGATCGCAGAAGAAATATCATTTTTTTGTAAAAAGGTTGCTAACTGATCACGCCCATCTACTTCAATACAATACTGATGAAAGGTGTGTTCTCTATTTTCTATGATAGAAGGAGTTTTCACTAAACTATTCAATTCTAGTGTATACTTTTTAGCAATTTCCTTTCTCTTGTGCAAGAAAATATCTAAATATTTAAGCTTGATGAGCAAAATGGCAGCTTGAAATTCATCGAGCCTACTATTCAATCCGATAGTTGAATGTATATATTTTATTTGACTTCCATGATTTCTTAATGTGCTAATCTTTTCGTAGAGACTTTTATCATTTGTAACTACCATGCCGGCATCCCCATAGGCCCCTAGGTTTTTAGAAGGAAAGAAAGAAAAACAGCCAATATCTCCTATCGTTCCTACTCTTTTACCATCACATTCCGTACCAATGGCTTGACATGCATCTTCAACCACTTTTAAGTTAAATTCTTTTGCAACCTTCATGATTTCTTTCATTTTTGCAGATTGTCCATATAAATGAACAACAATAATTGCTTTGGTATTATCTGTGATTTTTTCTTTTATTTTTAAAGGATCTATGTTATAAGTTTCTTTTTCTATGTCTACAAAGACGGGTGTCGCTCCTACTTGAGCGATTACTTCAGCTGTTGCAAAAAAGGTGAAAGGGGTTGTAATTACCTCATCACCTGGTCCTATATCTAATGCTCTAAGAGCTAAATAGAGTGCATCTGTTCCATTTCCTACTCCAATACCATAGGTAGCTCCTATATAAGAAGCTATTTGTTTTTCGAGCTCTTTTCCTTTACTTCCTAAAATATATTCCCCACTTTCTAACACTTCTTTCAATGCATTAAAAATAGGTTCTTTCAATAATTCTAATTCAGCCTTTAAATCGACCATAGGAATCATATTGAAACTATTCCTCCTTTTTTAAATGTGTTCTCTAACTACCTATCCCTTCATATTTAATCCCTAACTGATTTATTTCTTCTTTATTTAATGAATTTCTTCCATCCAAAATCACTTTACAATTACTAAATCCTTCAAAATTTAAGCTCTCGTATTGTTTATGGAAAGCTTGCAGAATAATAACATCAATCTTTGATACCCTTTTATCATCTAAGGATAAGGGGGTACCTCCATAATTCACAATTTCACTATCTGTAAATAATGGATCATTTAAAAATATATTTGCATTCTTTTGTTTCAAAAGGTTTATTAATAAAAGTGTAGATGATTTTGTAGTTTCTTTCACATTCTCTCTAAAAGCCAATCCTAAGATAAGAATATTTTTATTTTGAAGAGCTCCGAGATTAGTCTCAATCTTTTCAATTGCGTAGTCTGCCATTGTATCATTAACTTTTCTAGCTAAATTGGTCAATCCACTTTTTAACCCTCTATTTATAAAGAAATATGGATAAATTGGAATACAATGACCTCCTACCCCTATTCCAGGATAGTGTATATTTGAGTAAGGTTGACTATTACTGGCGGTTATAACCTCTGACATACTGACTCCTTTTTCATCAGCAAACTTTGCGAGCTCATTTGCCAGTGCAATATTTACATCCCGATATACACATTCTGCCACCTTAGAAAATTCTGCGGTTTCTAGAGAACTTACTTTTATTAACTGGCAATCTAAAGCTTGTTCATAAAACATAGAAGCAATATTCAAACTTTCTTCATTTAGACCGCCTAAAACTTTAGGATAGTTCTTTAAATCCTGAATAATTCGATTTGAATAAACTCTTTCTGGGCTGTACGCTAAGTAAAAGTCTTTCCCAGCTTTCAATCCTGATATTTCCTCAATCCTTTTCCCAAACCTATTTCGCGTATCACCTGTGGGAAGTGTGGTTTCAAAAATAACTAATGTACCTCTTTTAATACCTTTTCCAATTTCCTCGACTGCAGAATCAATAAAACCATAGTCCACCATATTTTTATTATCAAGGAGAACAGGTACGATTACTACCACTACTTGGGATTGATTAACTGCTTTTGAAGTATTTAAAGTAGCACTTAATTTCCGGTTTTTATGAGCTTTTTCTACTAATTGATCTAAGCCTGGCTCATTTTCTATATGAGCTTTTCCTTTATTCACGGAGTCTACTACTTTTGGGTTAATATCTGCTCCAAACACATTGAATCCATTATTTGCAAAAACAGCAGCTAAAGTTAATCCAATTTTCCCTAGTCCAATGACAGTTACGTCTTTTAGGGAATGATTAATTTGCCCCATTTTTAAACCCTCCTTTATTTAAAAAAAGTCTCTTCATAACCTATGTTTTGAATAAAACAAATGATTGGACTATCATTCATTATAATTTGGAGTAAATTTCAATATATCGATTAGTAGTTTTATTAATGTTATGGAATTCGTCGACATAACGTCTTCCTTGTTTTCCTATTTTATCCCATTGATTTGGTTTATTAATGAGTTCTTTTAAAACATTAGTTATTGTATCTGGAGTTGCATTTATAATTGGAAATTCTTTGGGGTATTTTTCTAATAAATCTTCACGAATATAGCAGATAACTGGTTTTCCTAATGCCATAGCTTCTACAGTAATGTAACCACAAGCTCCAATTCTTAATTGATCAATAACTATATCAGCTTTTGATAAAAGTTGTTTTGTTTCTTGATGGGACATACGTTCGATCAATTGAAAATCAACTGAAGTTCCAGATTGTTTTAATTGGTTTACCGCTTCTAAAACGAATTCAGTTCCTTTTAAATTCCTTAAAGTTGGTGCGTGTACGATAAGAGGGGAGGTTTTAGCACTAGGATAATGTGGTTGAAAATCTTCAAGGTCAATTGCATTGGGAATTACATGAATATTTTTATAATAATCTTTAATGTAACTCTCCAGTTCATAGTCTTGAACAATTGCATGATCAATATAGGTTGATAAAATTTTTAAGTTTTCTTGAATTTTCTTCTCTGTCCATTCGGGCTTTACTAGGACATAAGGATTTGACTTTCTTGCTAACGTAAGCGATCGAACTTCTGATCCATGATGATGAACAACCATTTTTTTGCCGTGTTTTTTTAAAAACTCTAAATCACTTTTGTCAGGAAGAAAAGTTTCTCCAAAGTGAAAGTGAAATATGTCATATTTATTAATGGCTTCTTTCATATAATCTTTGATTTTTTCCTCTCGCAATGGAGTAGGAACTGAATCATAATTTAAACAAATATCAGGTTTAAAGTTGTAACGATTAGTATAAAAATGACAAGCAGTTGCATCCACTCCTTTTAAACGCAAAGACCGGCATAAATCAATCATAGGAGATCCATAAGGAAGATGTAATATACGCATTTCTTCACCCTTTTCCTTTTATTTAAGTTAAGCGATTAAACTTTAGTTGCTTAATTGGTCATATACAGAAAAAAGTTTAATTTTCATTTTATCCCAACAGTAGGTTGATTCCATTATCTTTCTTGCATTGAGACTCATTTGTTTTAGCTCTTCTTTATTATTGTGGAGATAGTAAATAGCCTCACAGTAGTCTGTTACTGAAGCCTTTTCTTTATTGACTACCATTCCACATTTATGAGTTTGGATAAAATCATACATATCGGTGCATTTATTCACTAGAACAGGTATTCCGTTATTTAGATAACTAAATAGTTTGTTTGGCATAGCATACATATTATTAAGTGAATGAGTTGTATCTAAATCAATCCAGCCTATATCTATATTTTGCATTTCTTTCGGAATATTGTAATAATCAACCCAGTCTACAAGCTCTATTTTATTTACAAGATGTGAAGGAACTGTTATTGTATTACGATCATTTTTCTTTTTTCCTCCAACAATTTTAAATTTAAGATCTATCTCTTTACTACATGCTTCAGTTATACCTATTATCTTTTTAAAGTTTCCTCTTGAATTGCTTAAGAATCCTTCATGAATAATTCTAAAAGTTTCTTCGGTATAATTTTTTGGTTTATAATTAGTGGATAAAGGGGGGCTATTATAAATAACTTCTACAGGTAAGTTGGAATTGATGGATAAAAACCATGCCTTGATTGATTGGGAAACTGTAATAATATAATCTACTTCTTTTAACAGTACTTCCAGTAAAGACATCATGTGTTTTTTTATTCGATTAGATTGAACTTCATGTGGATCTGGAACCAATTCATGGCTATCATAAATTAATTTTACGCTTTTTTTACCTGAAGATTTTAAAATCCGTTTGATTGTAGCTCCTGAGTATAATGAGAAAAATTCATGAGCATGATAAATATCCGCTTCTTCTAAAAGACCAAGTCTAGTCAAATCATCTAAATGTATATTAATATTTTCTTTTTGAACATTATACTTTAGTCGTTTGACGTTATTTTCCCAATGAATTTTTTCATAAGTTATAATATGAATACCTTCGTAAGTAAACGTTTGAGAAAGAAATTGGTTTACAAACATTGTGCCATCTATGTCAAATAAATAACCATTAATTCTAGGAACAATCATAGTAACATCGTATCCTTTATTTAGGAGACTTTTAGCTTCCTTTTTAAATATTCTTGCGTCTAGAAAAGGATGTTCAGATACTAGGAAACAGACTTTTTTTTTCATATTCCCTCCTAGGACAAGCGAAATTACAGTGTGAAATAACTTAGCTTTTCTGAATATAAAGATTCATAAACTTTGAGAAGCCTATGTTCCATTACTTCCCAAGAATAATAATCCTCCACAACTTTACGAGCATTTAGCTTCATTTGTTTTAATTCATCCTTATGATTATAAAGATAAAGTAATGCTTTAGTATAGTCTTCAGCTGTTGGGTTCAACTTATCAATCACCAGACCGCAGTGGTAGGTACGTATGAATTTTTCCATATCAGTAGATCTGTTTACTAAAACAGGAATCCCGTTATTAAGATAACTAAAAAACTTATTTGGCATAGCATACATATTATTAAGTGAATGAGTTGTATCTAAGTCAATCCAGCCTATATCTACGTCTAACATTACACTTGGAATGCTATTATAATCTACCCAACCAGTAAAAACTAAATTTTTCTTTAGGGAATCTGGAGTATTAATATTCTCACCGTACCTTGGACCACCAATAACTTTAAATTGAAAATCCATTACCTTTCTACATGAGTCAGTAATAGAAAATATCTTATTGATATCCCCACTACTTGGTGAAAGGTTACCTTCATGACAGACAATGAATTTGTCATTAGCTTCTTCTTTTTGTTTAAAAGTGGAGGTTAAGGGTGGAGTATTATAAATTATTTCAACCGGAAGTGAGGGGTCTAAGGATAAGTACCAGGATTTTATGGAATCAGAAACTGCAATAATATAGTCTACTTCTTTAATAGAATTTAATAGCATCTCATGCCATGATTTTTTTGTATTATCATTTATCTTGGTAGAAAAGGGGTCTGGAACGAGCTGACGACTATCATAAATCAAATGTGATTTTTTAGACTTTTCTTCCCTTAGCGTCTTTTTTATCTGACTTCCATAATAAAAAGAAGATAATTCATGCGCGTGATAAATATCTGCTTCCTCTATTACTCCTAATTTATATAGAGGATCAGTTGATGGGTTAATTGTTCTTCCTTTATCGTCATACGTAACAATTTTTACTCCTTGATATATAAATGTTTGATCGTGGAACTCATTGGTGAATGGAGTTCCATCGATATCGTATAGATGGCCATTTTTTCTCGGAACAATCATCGTAACATCATAACCATTTTTTAAAAGACTCTGTGCTTCATTTTTGAAAATTCTTGCATCCAAAAATGGAAGATAACATAAAAGCATACAAACTTTTCGTTTCAAATTACTTACCCCCAATCGTCTATCCATAAGCTTCTTTTATCAGAAATAAAGCATACAAACTTTTTAAAAAATTACAATTAATTCTTAACTAATTTCCCTTGTGAATTTAAAAGGTATTTTATTTAATATATCGTAAGTTGTTAGTTATGATTTGCTCATATACATTAATTAATCTTTTTTCCATGTGCTCCCATGAGTAAGATTCTTCCATTACTTTACGGGCGTTTTCACTCATTTGTTTCAGTATATTTTTATTCTTACCTAGATATATGATCGCGTTTGCAAAGTCCTCTGCCTGAGCATGTATTTTATTGACTACCATTCCACACTGGTGACTACGTATAAATGTTTCCATCTCATGAGATTTATTTACCAGCACTGGCACACCATTATTCAGATAGCTGAATAACTTATTTGGCATAGCGTATGAACGATTAAGAGAATGATCTAGCCCATCGAAATCAATCCATCCTATATCTACCTGTTCCATTTCTCTTGAAATTAGAGAATAATCAATCCAACCAGAAAGTTTAATATTATTTTGAAGCTTTTCAGGTAAAACAAAAGAATCACCAAATCGGGGACCACCAATAATTTTAAATTGAAAGTCCATATTTCTTGAACAAATTTCAGTAATACCAAATATCTTATCTTTATTGCCTTTTTTCTGATCAATATTTCCCTCATAACACAGGACTAAGCCATTTCTAGTATAATCCTTTTGACGATATCCTTGAGTTAATGGAGGAGAATTATAGACAACTTCGATGGAAAGTGTCGGGTCTTGCGATAGATACCAAGACTTTATAGAGTGGGAAACTGTAATAATGTAATCAACTTCCTTGATCATGTAAATAAGTTTTTCTCTTAAATCCCTTCTTACATTTTCTGTGTACCTAGGATCAAGAGGATCAGGAGTTAATTCATGGCTATCGTAGATTAATTTTACATTCTTATTCTTTGTTTTTTTCATTAATCTTTTTACACCAATTCCTGCGAAGAGTGAGAGATATTCATGTGCATGATAAATATCAGCATCCTGTAGTACTGCCAATTGGGTTAAAGGGTTATTAAATGTATTTTCTTCCCATGCATTAAAATTTTTTCTAACTTCACTTAATGGTCCTCTACTGTCCTCTGAATCATAAGTTATAATAGTAATTCCTTCATGAGTAAAGGTGGAATCTAAGAATTGCTTAGTAAAGGGCGTACCATCTACATCAAAGAGATAACCATTCTTCTTCGGAACAATCATAGTCACGTCGTACCCATTTTTTTTTAAACTTTTTGCTTCTTTTTTAAAAATGCGTGAATCCATAAACGGATGTTCTGCGACTAATATACAAACTTTTTTTTTCATACTTTCCTCCTCTTTGGTAAAACATTTTCCTTTGCATACAGTATTATATGTACTATTTCTTATCATATTTTAAAATTTCCCAAAAATCCCAGCAGGTTTTTATTAATACACTTGCCAAAGTCGGATTTTATTTCCTGATGCGGACCTGGAGTTAAAGTAAGAAATGATTTATTTTCACTCCCACAAATTAACCAATTAAAAAGGAGATATAGAAATGTTAAAAGTCTTAACTGTCATTGGCGCTAGGCCTCAGTTTATAAAGGCATGTATGTTATCAAATGCCTTTAGTTCAGAATCAACTATTCAAGAAATCATTGTCCATACTGGGCAACACTATGATGAAAATATGTCCAATGTTTTTTTAGAACAACTTAAGCTTCCGAAGCCCCAGTATTTCCTAAAAACAGGGTCAGATACCCACGGAAAACAAACAGCGAAAATGTTATCAAAATTAGAAGATATAATGATGGCTGAGGAGCCAGATATCGTACTAGTGTATGGGGATACAAACTCTACACTTGCTGGTAGTTTGGCAGCTTCGAAACTCCATATACCTATTGCCCATGTAGAAGCAGGTTTACGTAGTTATAATAAGAAAATGCCTGAGGAAATTAATCGGGTATTAACTGATCATCTCTCAACATGGTTATTTTGTCCCTCAGACACAGCAGTAAAAAATTTAGAAAATGAAGGTCTAAGACAAGGAGTATATCAAACTGGGGACATTATGTATGATGCTGTTCTCTACTATAAAAATTTGGCCTTGCAGAAATCAACTATTCTTTCTAATTTAAATATTATTCCAAAAACATATTATCTTGCTACTGTACATCGTGCTGAAAATACAGATAACCCTCAGAGGTTAACAGCCATACTTGAAGCATTCAGTCAAATAAATGAAATTGTCTTATTTCCATTACATCCACGTACCAAAAATAAAATTAAGCAATGGAATTTGGAAAACCTCATTTCATCATCCAATATAAAAATAGTAGATCCCCTTGATTATTTCGATATGCTGGCTGTGGAAAGCCAAGCTAAATTAGTTCTAACTGATTCAGGAGGGGTACAAAAGGAAGCCTATATGTTAAAAGTTCCTTGTATTACTTTACGGAATGAAACTGAATGGGTAGAAACTGTCTCAAGAGGATGGAATAAATTAACGGGTGCGGACACAAATCTTATATTAAAATCCGTAGAAGAGATAAGATTACCTACTAATCATTTTCCGATTTTTGGTGATGGTCATACTGCAGAAAAAATATGTAAACTTCTAAGTAATATAGTTAGGTAGTAGGGATATAGTTATAATATTATTTTTTAATATATATTTTTGAAAAGCGATGTGATTAAGATGATTAAGGTTTTAATTTTAGGAAGTTGTGTAACAAGAGATACTTTTAGTTTTTTTCCTGAGGAATTTGATGTCGTTGATTACTTTGCTAGATCTTCTATTATTAGCATTATGTCACAACCTTTAACGATTGAGGAAAATGAACTTTCTTTACCTTCTGCCTTTCAGAGGAAAATGATTTTGTATGATTTTCATAAAGTGTTTCTTAAGCAGATTGGACAGTACGAATTCGATTTATTAATTATAGATTTAATTGACGAGAGATTTGATTTATTAAAATATAATAATCATTATGTTACGCGTTCAGGTGAATTAGTTAATTCTGAAATTGAAAAAAAAGGAAAATATTCTTTTGATTTGTTAAAGAGGGATTCAAAAGAAATACAGGAACTTTGGGCACTAAGTTGTGCTTCTTTTTTTCACGAGATACTGAAATCTATTCCACCCGAGAAGATTATTTTAAATAAAGTTTTTTGGTCATATAAATACAGAGATGCAAAAAAACTTTACAGTTTTCCTGATGAAAAATTAAAACTACATGAAACTCACAATAAAATTCTTGAAAACTATTATTCTATTATTGAAAGTCAATTCCCTCACATTAATTTAATAAATTACTCTTTAGAAGATTTTATAGCTGATAAAAATCATAAATGGGGATTAAGTCCTTTTCATTATGAATTAAGACATTATTTGGAGTTTAAAAATAAGGTGAAAGATATCTGGATCAAAAACAAATCCTAGAAAATATTTTTTTAGTAACTTGTATATCATATTCCACTTTTCTAAGATAGAAAAAGGGCAGTATACTCTTCACTAAAAGCTGCCCTAAATGGATTTCCCTATATATACCTTTTAATAGGTATATGATTTTGGATTATTATCTTTATAAATTTATACTTTAGCTTTTTCTGAAAAATAAATATCGATAATTCAATTTTTAATTTTTCATGGCTTTGGCGGGTACCCCAGTAACTATTTCATCATCATCAATATCTTTAGTCACTACTGCGCCTGCGCCGATAATAGTTCTTTTTCCAATTGTTATACCCGGCAAGAGGGATGCGTTGTTACCAATCTTTGCATTGTGTTTAATATAGGGACCAACTAGTGTGTATGGCTTTGCTCCCATATATTTATCGTTCGACATTGATACACAAGGTCCGATAAAAACATTATCCTCAATTACAGTATCACCTGTGACATATACAAGTGTTTGTATTGTACATTTTTTCCCTATTTTACTGTTTAATTCTACGATTGCTCCTCTTCCAATTACTGTACCTTCCTCAATTATTACATTTTCTCTGATACTTGCATGATCTCCAATAAACACATTCTCAGCGACTAAGGTGCCTGAATAAATAGACACGAGGTTTCCAATCCGTGTGTTCTCTTTTAAAACTAACTGATTATAGTTTTTACTGATTTTCCGCATTCTTTTATTACTAATAGGTTGAATTCCTAGTACACAGTTAAAGCCAATAACTACATTATCGCCGATTTCAGTTCCACTTAATATTATAGTATTGTGACCAATAAAAACATTTTCACCTATCTTTACATCATCCTCTATCACTACATTTTTCCCTATTTTAGCACTTCTAGGTATATCAGACATAAAAAATCCAACCTTTCGTTTATTAAGAAATTATTTGTTCAATCTGCTTAACTAGTTGTTGGGCTCGAATTTGGACCGTATGATTTTGATGGATGAATTTGTAACCTTCATCCGTAATTTTTCTTCTTTCATGTTCATTATTTAAATAGTAAGTTGCCTTTTCTTTAAAATTAGATTCATTAATGTCAATAAAGTGCACTCCAGGTAAGAATCCAATATCCTCTAATTCTTTAAAGGTTGGCGCTAGTAAAAGGGATCTACAAGCAAGTACTTCATAATATTTCATAACTGGATAGTTAAAAATAGAGGGACATGTAAAGAAAATTTTTGCTCTATTTATCTCCTGGGCATATTTTGTATCTATGTAAAGATAATCTTTCTTCAGGGTGTCTAAACTTTGGTAACCTGGATGCTCATGGTAAATCAATTCTATATCTTTTTTATAAGATCTGAGTATTTTCTGTCTTAATGGGTAATGCTCAGTTACAGCCCCCATCATTAATAAAGAAATATCCTTTTTAAAATTATAATCTTTATATATTTTTGTATTAATACTATGGGGAATCCATATCATTCTATTCTTATACTCTGGATAAATTTCATGAAATTTATCTCGAGTAACTGAGAAAATGTAATTAATATTGTTTTTTCTTATATAATGTCTTCGTGATTCTGTGAATCTATGAAGGTCATTCACAATTAATCCAGTAGGAATATCTATAGACTGAAGACCTTTAAGAACAGGAGTCATTCGAAAACCTATGTCATTGACTATTAAAATAAAATCTGGTTTCTTAAAAGTGGTATTTAATATTCTTTCTATTCTTCCGGAATCTCTCCAAACTACTAAATTAGTTAGGTTTTCAAGCTCTTTTTCTAAAAAGTGAATACTCTTATCTATAAAGTCTGAAGTGTCTTTCGCAACAAGCAATAAGTTTATCAAATTTTAATTCCCCCTTCCCTAAACTTATTATCAGTCAAATAGGCCAATTAGATAAAAGTTCTTAGTTTTAAATAAAAGTATTTATCCTATTATAAATAACTCCCTAAAAGCCCATTCCTTTTTATAAAACAAGCATAAGATATGGTAGCAAACTATGGAGAGTGGGGCAGTTAAAAATGAAGATTGGGGTAATTGGTACAGGAAGCATGGGAGAAAAGCATGTACGGACTTATGCTTCTTTATCAGATTATTGTCAACTTATAGGTATATATGATAATGACAAAAAAAGAGGAACCGAAATTGCAAGCAAATATCAAGTGAAATTATTTAAATCTATAAATGATTTACTCCTAGAAGTAGACGCAGTGAGTATTGCAGTTCCTACGGAATATCATTATGAAATTGGATTAGCTTGTATTAAAAATAGTGTTCATATGTTAATGGAAAAACCAATTGCAAGTAATATAAAACAAGCAGAAATATTAATTAAAAAGACGAAAGAGGCCGGATTAAAACTTCAAGTAGGGCATATTGAGTTATATAATCCCTTAATTAATGTACTCAAAGATATGGTAGCTCAAGAAAAGGTTGTAGCTCTTGATATACATCGTATGAGTCCATATGATTCCAGATTATCAAAAGTAGATGTCGTTCAAGATTTAATGATTCACGATATATATATTCTTAAAGAATTATTAAATGATGAAATTATCAATTATTATACCTTAGGTAAGACAATAGACGGTAAATCAAAACATGCAGTAGCTATTGTAAAATGTGTGAATGGTACGATAGCTCAACTTACAGCAAGCTTCAAATCTATAGAAAAGGTACGCACTATACATGTATTGACGGAAAAACAAGTTATTAAGGCAGACTTATTGGAAAATAAAATTGAAATTATAGGATTACCTAATTCTAACTCTGAACAAAGCAATAACTATTCAGAAGAAAAAATCATTAAAGTCATTAAAATTCCCTACAACGAACCTTTAAAAATACAATTAATGGATTTTATTGATTGTATAAAGAATAATACAGAGCCTTCAGTAACCGGCAAAGATGGAGTAGATATATTAACTATATGTAATAAAATGAGTGAACTCGCAAATCATATTTTCTAATAAGTGGATTCTTGTAGACGTCAAGTCGAATTTTACACTTTTTGCTTATTCGCTTTTTACACTTCTGCTGAAAATACACTTTTTCGATGTTTCATTCGATAGCTATCTCCATCCATATGAATGACTTCTACACGATGAAGTAAACGATCTAAAATCGCAGTGGTAATTCCTTGATCTCCCATTAACTCACCCCACTGTTCAGGGCTTTTATTAGATGTGAGAATGATGGAACTTCGTTCATACAAATGATTAATTAAATGAAAAAACAAATTTGCTTCTCGCTGATCCATTGCCATATACATTAAATCATCAATAATGACCAGATCGGCGCCTCTTAATCGC
>Ga0182738_1004473_pt1 | contig 15431 bp, 16 predicted proteins | sample eDN5th30CBELigMG_FD_128876 | JGI IMG/M metagenome (GOLD analysis project Ga0182738, IMG submission 128876) | Enriched Miracle-Growth compost microbial communities from Emeryville, California, USA - eDNA 5th pass 30_C BE-Lig MG (version 2)... ... | reverse complement strand
TTTATGTCCCAGCCTCTTATGAAAAAATGAATTATGCATGCTCCTTCATTGCGCGATTAACCCTTACTCTTTCCCAAGGCTTTGATTTCCAACGTCTAAAGGCGAATATGCCTCTGAACCATTCATCCATCCCTTGAGCAAGCCAAACTCCTAGTAATCCTAATCCTAATGTAATTCCTAAGGCATAGCTCAGTGTAACGGCGATTCCCCACATAGAAATAATGCCAATTATGACAGGGAAACGTACATCTCCAGAAGATTTTAAAGAACTCATTAAGACAATATTCATTGCTCTACCCGGCTCTGTAAATACAACTGCCCATAAAATTGGCAAGCCGATAGCAATAATTTCATAGTTGTTTGTAAATAGCTCTAAAATAGGTTGACCGATAATGGCCATTACCAATGCTGCAGCTAAGGATATCATCATGGCAAGTCTAAGTGTCTTGATCCCGCGTTGTAGGGCACGGTCAAATTGCTTTCCGCCAATATATCGAGCAACAAGAAGCTGAGTACCCTCAGCAATAGCCAAAGTAAATAAGTAGCAGATCATAGAGATATTACTAATATATACTCTTGCCGCTAAAGAAGCATCTCCAAATGATGCAACGATTGCAGTGATCATTAACTGCGAAAATTGATAAGATAAATTTTCACCAGCGGAAGGAATTCCAATATATAGCATGTCACGAATGTCTTGTTTATTAACTTTAATAAAATCTTTTACGGAAAAAGTTAAAGCAATTCTTTTATAAACAAGATAAACCAAGACGAGAACAGCAAATGCTCTAGCAACAACAATCGTCCAGGAAACCCCGATTACACCTGTAATAGGTAAACCAAAAATGCCCAAAATACTGATAGCATAACCTACCAAACTTATCACATTCATTAAAACACTAACGATCATGGATTCTTTTGTAAAACCGTGGCTTCTTAATACAGCACTAAGTGCAAGAGAGAGAGATTCTAAGAAGAGGGATGCACCACATATACGAACAAATATTAATCCGTATTCTAATACTTCACCGCGTATATCAAAAAGTTGTAATAAATGTTCACCGAAGACAACAACGAGGGCTGCGATTATTATTCCAAACCAGAAGTTTAGACCAACTGCAGAACGGGCAAATCTTCTAGCTTTGTGAAGCTCATTAGCTCCTAGTTTTTGTCCAATTAAAATCATAGCGGCGATAGATGTTACATTAAAGACAAGGATAAAAATTCCAAGAAGTTGATTGGCAACCCCAACCCCTGCAGCTGCGCCATCTGAATAATGGCTTAACATTAAAGTAGCGGTAACTCCCATCCCCATGTGTAAAGCAAGTTCAATAAACAATGGCCAAGATATATTAAAAAGAGACTGATTTTGTATTTTTGTTGTTGAAACGCTCAACAGTTAAGCTCCCCTTTACATTTAATAATTGCAAACATAAGAACCATTTTATGCTTATTTAGAAGAAAGTAAAGGGGAAAACACTAAATTTTTTAGGAAATTTTTCAAAAATCTTGAATAAAGTAATAGTTACACTTTTTTACCCTATATTTATGGATTTATTTATGGAATCAGTCCATTATTTACCACTGGGAAATAGCCTTTAAAGAGTAATTAATGACTGATTAATCTTTTAAAAATTTTTGGAGAAAATAGATGAAATGTAATGATGGATGTCATGACAAGTGTTATTATAGTAGATAGTTTTCATAAATAGGATACATATGGGAAGCCTAAGAAAAAACTGGGAGGAATAAAATGAAAAAGGAAATATCAAATAGAAAAGTGCTTGGTATTGCAGGGCTAGGGTGGATGTTCGATGCGATGGATGTCGGAATGCTTTCCTTTATTATTACTGCACTCCAAGCAGATTGGGGATTAACGGTAAAAGAAATGGGCTGGATAGGCAGCATGAATTCCATTGGAATGGCAGTCGGAGCTCTTGTTTTTGGGTTAATGGCAGATAGAGTAGGAAGAAAACATGTATTTATGATAACCTTGTTATTATTTTCGATTGGAAGTGGATTGTCAGCTTTCACTAGTTCATTAGCAATCTTTTTAATTCTACGTTTCTTTATTGGAATGGGACTTGGTGGAGAATTGCCGGTAGCATCTACACTAGTTGCGGAAAGTGTTCCAAAGGAAAAGCGAGGAAGAGTGGTAGTACTACTTGAAAGCTTTTGGGCTTTTGGCTGGTTACTTGCAGCGGTAATTTCCTATTTTGTTATTCCAAAGTATGGATGGCAAGCAGCATTATTAATTAGCGTACTTCCAGCATTTTATGCCATCTATTTACGATTGCATTTACCAGACTCACCGAAATTTTTAAAAGTAGATAAAGAAAAGAAATTAACGATTAAAGAAAGCATGCAAGCAGTTTGGTCAAAGGAAAACCGGAAGCAAACGGCAACACTATGGATTTTATGGTTTTGTGTAGTGTTCTCTTATTACGGAATGTTTTTATGGCTCCCAAGTGTAATGGTTTCACAAGGTTTTAGTATGATTAAGAGCTTTGAATATGTTTTGATTATGACATTAGCACAATTACCAGGCTATGCAGTTGCAGCCTATCTAATTGAAAAGGCAGGAAGAAAATTTGTACTAGTATTATTTTTAGTTGGTACAGCAGGAAGTGCGTTTATGTTTGGGCTGGCTGATAGCACAGCAATGTTACTTACGTCAGGAATTCTTTTGTCCTTCTTCAATTTAGGAGCATGGGGAGCTCTTTATGCCTATACGCCGGAACAATATTCAACGAAGGTTCGGGGAACAGGTGCAGGGATGGCAGCAGCTATAGGAAGAGTTGGCGGAATCTTAGGACCTTTATTAGTGCCTTACTTAACAGCACAAAATGTACCGATTCCATCTATCTTTACCATTTTTTGTATTGCTGTTTTAATTGGTGCTGCAGTTGTACTTTTCTTCGGAAAAGAAACAAAGAATACAGAAATTATCTAAGAGTGGCTAGCCACTCTTTTTTTTATGTTAAATATTCTGACAAAACTTCATTTTATTAAATAATATCCATTCTATCCTTCAAATCGATCATGTTTATCTGAAATACTAATCATTTTATCCACAAATAAAAAAACAATTTTACATTCTGATTTTAATGATAACGCTTTAATATATTCTGAAATAAAATAATTATTTACATTTTCAGAATATTGGTGATATTATAACTACACACTAATTAAACGGTTTAGGAGGAGTATATCATGAAGATCAAAGCAAATACATTACCGATTATTATACTCATATTATGCTCTTAGGATTAAATGATCCCTCTTTATTATACCGGGAATTGTTTAGTCCAGTTTTTGTTATTAAAAAACAAGGCGCTAAACAGTTTGAAAGGATTGAAGGTGCCTATCCAAAATTTGGACAGGTTTTTTTGTTTTTATTGGCTGTTTGTAAAGATTGTTGCTTCTATAATTATTTGAAATTGCGAGTATGGTGTAAACCCACTTCTATCAAAAAACAAGATAGGTGAAAACAGTCTTTTAAATTTATTTTATAGAATTATTTTTTAATAGAGGAGAAGAGAACGATGAAAAACAAAGAGTATTTTATGGAACGAATGTATAAAGCTTCAGCAGGAATGTCTAATGCAGTTCTTGTTACATTGGGAATGGGATTGCTGTTGGAGTCGATTGGTAAAGCATTTGGCTGGGATGTATTGATCCACATTGGCGGTGTAGCAAAAGTATTGCTAGCACCTGCATTTGGAGCAGGAATTGCTTATCAATTAGGCGGAAACACATTAGTAATTTTTAGTGCAATGGTCTGTAGCACCATTGGCGGAAATGCCTTACATGCAACAGATGCTGGAATGGTACTGGTTCCAGGACAGCCAATTAGTGCAGTGTTAGCTGCAGTTGTAGCAACATATGTTGGTAAATGGGTGAATGGAAAAACTATCTTAGATATGGTAGCAATTCCAGCTGCAGCAATCTTAGTTGGAGGTTTGGCTGGAGTTGGATTAGCGGCAGTAACAACACCATTGTTGGAATGGATTAGTGCCCAGATTACGACTTCCGTTCAAGGTTCTCCATTAGTAGCACCAATGGTTATCTCGTTAGTATGGAGCATCCTACTAATGACTCCTGCATCATCTGCAGCACTAGCAATCGCGTTACAAATGGATCCCGTTTCAAGTGCAGCAGCATTAATTGGTTGTACCGTACAATTTGTCGGATTTACAGCAATGTCTCTGCGCCAAAATGATTTAGGAGGATTTCTTGCTCAATCGATCATTACACCGAAAGTGCAATTTCCGAATTTGGTGAAAAATCCGCTATTAATCATTCCACCTTTTGTAGCAGCTGTTATTTGTGCCCCTATTGCTACATTAGGATTTGGGTTCACGGCAACGTACGAATTGGCTGGATTAGGATTGAATTCATTAATTGCCCCAATCAGTATTTTAGCCACACAAGGATTACAGGGATTCTTAATCTATGTGGCAGTAGGGATGGTCCTTCCAATCGTGATTACACTACCTCTATATTTCGTAATTCTTCGAGTTGGTTGGGTGAAAACAGGAGATTTGGCTATGCGAGTGCAGTAAGGTGTATAAATGAAGGAGGCTTCCCAATACAATAGGAAGCCTTTTTGTATGAGATATAATAGATAATCTAAATAGAAAGGCGGTAAAGGATGAATCAATCGGGGATTACTGTTAATGATTTATTGCGACTTCCTGTTTTAAAGGACGCTAAAGTTATAAGTGGTAGAGAAGGGTTAGACAGAAACGTGAAAAACATTGATATTATGGAGGTTCCTGATGTTGAGGGGTGGCTTAGAGAAGGAGAGTTATTGTTGACGACAGCTTATTCTATAAGACATGATCTATCCTTACTGACCAAATTAGTGGAGAAATTAGCTTATGCAAATGCTGCCGCATTAGCAATAAAACCAGAAAGATATTTGCATGAAATGCCGAATGCGATGATAGAAGTTAGCAATAAACATAAACTTCCTATTATTCAGCTACCAGTGGGTGTCCCATATATTGATATAACAAATGCTGTTATGGAGCAAATTGTGAATAAGCATGCAGCTTTACTGAGAAGATCAGAAGAAATCTATAAGAAGCTTACGAAACTAGTTCTTGAGAACAGCGGGATTCAAATGGTTGCTGATAATGTATCTCAACTGATAGAAGCACCTATTATTCTTTTAGATAAGCAAGGAAAGGAAATAGTTAGTTCACCAAAGGAAGGAAGAATAAATGATTTTATCCATGCCAAACAGTGGGATATTACAGTGGATAAGGAGCGAGTTGGAAAATTTTTTATTGAAAAGGAACAGTTAGATGAAATGGATAAAATATGTGTGGAGCAAGCGCGTCTTGTTTTTTCTTTAGAACTAATGAGAAGAAAAACAGCAATGGATACAGAGAATCATTTACGAGGGAATTTTATTGAAGAACTTCTTGCAGGCATATTTCTCCCTCAAGAGGAAGTAGTGAATAAAGGAAGGCAACTTGGATTGGACCCTGAAGTAATGTGGGAAATAATCGTGATAGAATGTGGGAATCTCATTGAAGAGAGCTCGCCATTCTTAACCGATTTAAGTATCGTTTTAAAATCTATTAATTTATCAAATGCTAATAAGATTTTCACACAGAAACAAGGAAATCGGCTCATAATCCTCTCAGCAATTTCCTGCCAATCTGTTTTGACGGAAGACACAAATCAACTATGGGTGAAGAATTTGGTTCCTCTTATTAGTAAATATAGCGATTTTCGAGTAGGATTTGGTGGAAGTGCCCTGTTATGGGAAATACATTTAAGTTATTTAGAAGCTAGAAATTCACTATTAATAGGATCTTGTCTGAATAAAGGAAAACGAATTTACTTTTATGAAGAAATTGAACTATTTAAGTTGTTACTAGACAGTTCAGACTACGTTGATTTAGAAGCAGTTATTGAAAGGAAATTAGGTAAGTTAATTCAATATGATAAAGAAAATAACAGCGACCTTGTCAAAACGCTCTTTTTTTATTTATCATCCAATGGAAGTCTAAAGGAAACAGCTAATCAGTTATATATTCATCGAAATTCAGTGAAATATCGCATTGAAAGAATAAAAGAAATTGCTGATATAAAATTAGAGACTTTCCAAGATAAGCTTTTGTACTATTTTTGTATATTTTTTCATAACTTTAAGGGTTCCTAAACAGAAGGATCCATTGTACCCAGAGCACAATGGATCCTTCTATTTTTTGTTTTTTTGGGACATTGTTACAAAATGAATCAGAAGTTAAAATATAAATATTCAGAAAATTTAAAATAGGGGAGTGGTGAAATGATTGGTGTCATTCGTGTTTTTACAACGGAGAATAAAGCAGTCTTGAACCATCATGGGAAAATAATTACAAAATTGTATGGATTGCCAACAGTTAATCATTGTATACCAGATCAGGCACTAGGTATTTATGATAAAGCCTCAGAAAAAGATGCGATACCGAAAATCGTTAAGTTAGGTAAAAAAATGGCAAGTGAGGGAGCAAAGATACTTGCTATTAGCTGTGCAGCAGATCCTGGGATTGAAGAACTAAGAAAAGCAGTTTCCGTACCAGTAATAGGAGCTGGAAGTGCTGCTGCGCTGACAGCCCTTTCTTTTGGAAAACCTGTCGGGATATTAGGGATAACACAAGAAGTGCCTGAAGTTATGAAGCAGCTTTTAGGAGACCTATTGATTGGTTTCGAAGTGCCAGAAGGAGTAAAAAACACAACCGACTTACTGAAAAAGGAGGGAAAAGAAAAGGGCTTGGAAGCTGCAAAATCACTTTTAAATCAAGGAGCAGAGGTCATTGTATTTGCTTGTACAGGTTTTTCGACAATTGGACTCGCAGAACAACTACGAAATGAATTGAAAGTACCGATTATTGATGCAGTCGAAGCGGAAGGGCAGTTTGCCTCACAACTGTATCGTTCCTTAAAACAAGAGATATAAGCAGAAGACATAAAGAAATCTGAAAGAAGGTTTATTCCTTTGTGAAACATTATTTTATACTAGTATTTTGTGTTGTCATATGGGCAGCTAACTATTTAGCACGTCAGTTATTATTAACTAAATTTTCGTCCTTGTTCTTATCTGCATTTAGTTTGACAGTAGTTTCTATCTTCTTTCTAATCCTTGTTTTTTTTACTAAATCCTTTATAAAGGTAACGAAGAAAGAGCTTTATTTATTAGTAGTAGCTGGTTTAATTGGACTAGTTTTTAATCAAATTTTCTTATTCACTGGTTTACAATATTCAACTGCATCAAATGCATCACTGATATTTAGTATGGCTCCACTTATCACAGCACTTCTTGCCAGCATTATTTTAAAAGAAAAAATTACTAAACATTTAATTATAGGTAGCATTATTGCACTTTTAGGCGTTTATTTCGTATTATCAGCAAATGGAAGATTCGAATATAACATGGGAGATATTTTATTATTCGGAGCAACAGTGACTTTCTCTAGTAATCTAATTTTGGTAAGAATGCTTTCACAGCGGATTTCGCCAATAATCATTACAACGTACAGCTTTTTAATAGCCAGTCTAATGTTCGATCCTTTTATTATGGCAAACGTGACCGTTAATTGGAATCAATCGATAACTATGTGGTCATTGGCTTTTGTATCTGTTCTTATAGGGCAAGGAATAACTACTTTGATGTGGAACAATACAATGCAAGCGGTTGGAGCAGCGAAATCTACTGTCGTTCTTAATTTACAACCGATTGTTACATTGCTATTAGATTATTGGATTTTTAATACAAGGGTTTCTAGTCTACAACTAATAGGGACCATACTAGTAATTTACGGCGTATTGTTAAGTGTACTCCATCAAGAACTATTCAGTAAAAAGCTATTTCATACCTTTTTAATTAAAAATAGAAATACTAGTTTTAAAAGGAAAGGATTTAAATAATTTTGTCTAAAAAAGAAGAAAAATTTGGAGGCTAGTATTATGAAACAAGTAGAACCAGTAAAAAAACATCCTCGTCTATTTGAACCTATTTCTCTTATATTAACGATTATTACAGCGGTATTCGGCGCAATTATTGGGATGCAGATTATCGTGTCTTTAGGAGTTACACCTAATACATCGATTATAGGTGCTCTTATTGCGATGTTAATTGCTAGAATACCAGTCACTATTTTTAAAAAATATAAGTCTGTGCATAGACAAAATTTAGTTCAAACCTCGATATCAGCGGCAACTTTCGGGGCGGCAAATAGCTTATTAATTCCAATCGGTATTCCCTTTTTAATAGGTGAACCTGATTTAATCATTCCAATGTTAATTGGAGCAGCTTTGGCCATGTTTGCAGATGCTGCTATCTTATATAAATTATTTGATTCGAAGCTATTCCCTGCGTCTGGTACATGGGCACCAGGAGTTGCAACAGCACAAGCTATCGTAGCAGGAGATAAAGGAGGAAAACGGGCTGGGCTTCTTGGTTTAGGAACACTAATTGGAATCATTGGTTCTATTCTCCATATTCCTATGTCTGCCTTTGGTGTTGCATTTATCGGCAATATTTGGGCATTAACGATGTTTGGAATTGGCTTACTATTTCGTCAATATTCGATTCCTGTTTTTGGTGTAGATGTAAATGCACTTTATATTCCGCACGGCATTATGATTGGTGCTGGAATAGTGGCATTAGTCCAAGTTGCAATATTGATCTTCGGCAAGGATAAAAGAAAGCAAAATGGAGGAAATCAAGAGGTTGCCTCTGCTTTAGAAAATGTTCAAGATGATTCAAAATTTACAACACCAATTAAAGTAGCCAAAAGGACTTTAGGTATTGGATTTATTGTTTATATTATCATTGCATTAATTATAGCTTTAACAGGTGGTCTTATTACAGATATGTCATTTGGCATGTTGATTGGATTTCTGGTTTTTGCCGCTTTTGCCGCTTTTGTCCATGAATTAATTGTTGGTATTGCAGCAATGCATTCAGGTTGGTTTCCAGCCTTTGCCGTTGCCTTTATTACCCTTCTTATCGGAATGATGATCGGTTTCCCACCGTTAGCACTAGCTTTACTTGCTGGTTTTAGTGCAGCAACAGGACCAGCCTTTGCTGATATGGGTTATGACTTTAAAACAGGGCATATTCTTAGAGGAAATGGCTCTGATCAAAAATATGAAATAGATGGTAGAAAGCAACAATATATGACGTCTTTGGTTGCCTTTGGAGTGGCGCTGCTAACAGTGCTCATTACATATAAGGGATATTTCGCGAACAATCTCGTTCCTCCAATAGATGCTGTCTATGTTTCTACAATACAGGCAGGCACTTCCATGGAAGTAGCTAGTCAATTGCTAATATGGGCAATTCCAGGTGCAATCTTACAAATACTCGGTGGTTCAAGTCGACAACTAGGCGTTATGTTTGCTACTGGTTTATTAATATTAACTCCATATGCGGGAATCGCTGTATTAGCAGGGATAATTATTCGTGTTCTTTGGGTGAAGAAAAAAGGAAAAGAAGCGGAAACACCAATGAGTATATTGGCTGCAGGGTTTATTGCAGGAGATGCATTATATAGTTTCTTTAATTCTGTATTCAAATTAGGGAAATGAGGAAATGAAAAGTGACAATAAAATTAGATAGACAAGTTGTAGAGCATGCAGTATATGGTGGTGCCATTCTTGGCGGCGGAGGTGGAGGGAAGATAGAGGATGGTCTTCAGATGGGCTATCTTGCTTTAGAGGTTGGCCAGCCTGTTTTAAAAACGGCAGAGGAAATGGCAGAGGAAGATTTACTTGTAACGGTGTCACTAGTGGGTGCTCCAGCAGCAAAGGAGCAATATGTTAAGCCTGTTCATTATGTCAAGGCAATTGAATTATTAGCAAGTAAGTTGAATCAGCCCCTAAAAGGGATTATTACTAATGAAAATGGGGCTGGGACTACAGTGAACGGCTGGTTTCAATCAGCTATGACTGGATTACCGGTAGTAGATCTTCCTTGCAATGGAAGAGCTCATCCGACTGGAGTAATGGGGTCATTAAATTTAACAGAAATTCCAACTTATAATTCTCATCAAGCAGCTGTAGGTGGAAAAGGAGATAAGTACGTAGAAATGCTTATCTCTGGTTCGCTGGATACAACAGCGAAAACGGTTCGTCAATTGTCTGTTGCATCTGGCGGGCTTGTAGCAGTAGCTAGAAATCCTATAACAGTAGGATATGCAAAGCAAAATGGGGCAGATGGAGCAATTTCCCAAGCAATTCAAATAGGAAAAATTTTGCTGTCAAATAAAGGCGAATCTGCTATTGAAGCAGTTGTTTCTGAACTAGGCGGATCCATCGTAGCAGAAGGAGTAGTCACTGCGTTTACGTTAGAAACCATTGGAGGCTTTGATGTAGGAAATGTGTCAATTAATGACTGCTATGATATGACATTCTGGAATGAGTATATGACAATTGAAAAAGAGGGAGAGCGTATTGGCACATTTCCAGATCTTATTATGACATTGGATGCAAAAACAGGAAGACCGATGGTAACCGCAGAAATTGAAAAAGGCAAACAAGTGGCTGTTATTACTGTGCCGAAGGGGAAATTACGCCTAAGTAGTACGATGAGCAACGAAAAACTAATAAAACCAATCGAAAAAATAATAAATAAAGAGATAATATCTTATCTTTATTAGTAGGGAGAGCTGAAAAGTATGGTGTTAAAACAGACTTTAGTAGCATTAGAAACATTAGATAATGGATTTGTAACAGGGGAGATAGTTGCAGATTTATTTAAAGAATATCCAAATGTACAAACAGATGTTGTAAAAGTAACGGGAGAAAAAGGGAGTACAGATTTTATTAAAATTATTATTCCAGGTTCAAACGGTAAATCAAGTGGCGGGACAGTACCAACAGTTGGGATTATTGGAAGGCTTGGTGGCATTGGAGCACGTCCGAGTAGAATAGGGCTAGTATCAGATGCAGATGGTGCAGTAGCTGCCATTGCCTCTGCATTAAAACTAGCAGATATGCAGGTAAAAGGAGATGTACTAACTGGTGATGTTATTGTTTCTACCCATATTTGTCCAGATGCCCCAACTAGACCACATGAACCAGTCGACTTTATGGATTCTCCAGTCGACATATTAACAATGAATAAGCATGAAGTAATTCCAGAAATGGACAGTATTATTTCGATTGATACAACAAAAGGAAATAGAGTAGTTAATCATAAAGGTATTGCTCTTTCTCCAACAGTTAAAGAAGGGTACATCCTTCGAGTGAGTGAGGACTTATTAAGAATTATGGAAATGACAACAGGGAAATTCCCAATCACCTTTCCAATTACTTCACAAGATATAACTCCATATGGAAATGATTTGTATCATATAAATTCCATTTTACAGCCATCTGTAGCGACAGATGCTCCTGTTATTGGATTAGCAATAACCGCTCAATCAATTGTGCCAGGATGTGGAACAGGTGCAAGTCATGAGACAGATATTGCAGATGCAGTTCGTTTTTCAGTAGAGGTTGCAAAGGAAACAACTAGTGGTACTTGCCAATTTTATGATCAAAATGAATTTAAAAGAATGACAACATTATATGGTTCAATGAAGGTGCTTCAAACAATGGGGAAAGCTGCTTCTCCACAGTCTTGATTGAATAATAGAGTGAGGGGGCGTTGCTTCCTCCTTTTTACCATTAAATAGGAATGAGAATAGAATTCAATAGGTTTAACTAGTACTAAGCAGCTGATGACATTTATTTTATAAAGAGGAGTTGTTTCTATGAAGAAATTTGGAATGATTACAATAGGTCAAGCTCCAAGATTAGATGTTGCACCTATTATAGAGAAGTATGTAGACAAAGCAGAAATTGTCCAGGTGGGTGTATTGGATGGAATGTCTAAAGAGTATATCGAAACAAATTTGTTTCCTGAAGAAGATGATTATGTTTTAACGTCTCGGTTAGTAACAAGTGAATCGGTGATTATGTCTCGAGAAAAAATAAAACCAATTTTACAGGAGAAAATCTACTATTTGGAAGAAATGGGAATAACACAAATATTGTTGTTATGCACAGGTGTTTTTCCAGGATTAAAGACAAAAAAATCCTATTTAATTGAACCAGATCATATTATCCCCCCAACAATCAATGCGTTAGTAGGCAGTAGAAAGCTTGGAGTAATTGTACCGCTTGAGGACCAAATAAAAACATCTTTTCCTAAATATGCGCCATTAGGGTTGGATCCTGTTTTTAAAGTTGCATCACCATATAAAATGGATGTGGAAAATTTTAAAACTGTAGCCCAAGAGCTGAAGAATGAAGCAGATATCATATTGTTAGATTGTATGGGATATACAGAACATGCAAGGGAGATGGTAGCTGAAACAGCCAATAAACCAGTAATTCTTTCGAATGCAATGATGGCAAAATTAGTGTCAGAAATGATATAAGAGGATGGTTGGAAAAATGAATGAAAAAATGATGAAAATAAGCAAAAATGTTTTAGCAAATTGTTTAGCTATTAAAGAGGGGGAGTTATTTCTTATTGTAGCAGATGAAGCAAAGAAAGACATAGCGGAATCATTATATGAAGCTGGAAAGGCATTACTAGCAGAAACAATGCTAATGGTTATGCAGAAAAGAGAGAAGTCAGGACAAGAGCCGCCAGCTACTGTTGCAGCAGCAATGAAAGCTGCAGATGTGGCTGTATGTGTGACCGAACATTCGTTAACACATACACAAGCAAGAAAGAAGGCGGTAGAAGCAGGAACAAGGCTAGCAACCATGCCAGGAATTACGAAGGATATGTTCTTAGAAGGGGCTATTTCTGCAGATTATGAACAAGTGAGAATACTTACAGAACAAGTAACAGACATACTTACAAAAGGAAAGCATGTAAGAATCGAAAAAGATGGCTATTCATTAGAGTTTAATATAACAGAAAGACAAGGAATCCCGAGTACAGGGATGTATTTAAACCCAGGAGAATCGGGGAATCTTCCATCTGGCGAAGCGTATATTGCACCAGTAGAGGGATCGGCATCTGGCACTATTGTAGTGGATGGGTCAGTTGCTGGAATTGGTAAGCTGAGCCACCCGCTTACACTCACTATTGAAGAAGGGCGTTTAGTGAAGGCGGATGGAGAAGAAGCTGACTCCTTATTACAAATATTAGGTGAAAAGGAAGGCAGAATGTTAGGGGAATTTGGAATAGGAACAAACAATAAAGCGAGAATCACCGGTGTTGTATTAGAGGATGAAAAGGTATATGGAACGATACATGTAGCTTTTGGAAGCAATGCCACATTTGGAGGAAATGTTTCAGCTGGCGTACACATAGATGGAGTTGTCATGGCACCAACAGTTTATATGGATGATACATTAATTATGGAGAATGGAGTTCTAATAAAATAGCTAGGCGGTGAGGATGAGTGACGGAATCTCGAAAAAAGAAGACACGAATAGAGCTGGAAGGATTATCGACAGAAAGTCATTTACTTAATGAAACAATCGAAGTTCTTACTGCACATGAATCAATACGAGCATTTCAATCGAAAGAAATTCCAGTAAACCTGCTACAAGCTATTACAGTTGCAGCTAGAAGTGCTCCTACTTCTTCTAACTTGCAAGCATATAGCATTATAGTGATAAAAGATGTAAAAAGAAAAAAGCGATTAGCTTCATTATCTGGAAATCAAGCATTTATTAAGGAAGCACCAGTATTTCTTGTCTTTTGTGCAGATATTTACCGGTTAAAACAAGTTACCGAATCACAAGGCTATACTTTTTTAGCTAATACGTTAGAAATGTTTCTTCTTTCCTCTATGGATGCAACGCTTGCTTTGCAAAATGCTCTTGTTGCTGCTGAGTCGTTAGGTTTGGGCTGTGTGCCAGTTGGTTCTATTCGAAATAACCCCGATGAAGTTGCAGAAGAGCTTGGCCTACCTGCAGGTGTATTTGCTGTTTCGGGATTATCCATAGGATATGAAAAAGAAGGCGTGAGGCGAGGCATAAAGCCGAGGTTACCAGAACAACTAATTGTTCATAATGAAAAATATACAACCAATAATTTTGAAGAGCTGCTAGAACAATACGACGAGACAATGATTTCACGCAAGACATATGATGGGCGCAGGGTTTCCTTAGCAGGAGAACCTGAGAAGCACGGTGTTGATTATGGATGGAGAGAGCATACTGCAAGAAGATGTACGAGACCAGAAACAATAGCTGCTTCTGCTAGTTTAAGAGAAAATTTAAAGAGTATTTTAGAGAATAGAGGTTTTTCTTTTTAAGGAGGAATGTATATTGGACGTTCTGGAAGCGATAAAAACAAGAAGAAGTTCTCGCTCTTTTCAAGAAAGTATCGGACTACCTGAAGAAATTATAGAGGCAATTGAACAAAGTATCATTCATAGTCCATCAGGAAGTAATGCCCAGGAATCTCACTTTATTATTGTTCAGGACAAAGAGCAGCTTAAAAGAATAAAAAGGTTTTCTCCAGGTTTAGCAGGAAAGCCATCTGCAGTTATTGTTTTGTGCTCCAATCCAACAGAAGCTCTAAATAAAGGGGGGCAAGATTCAGAAGAAGTTTTGCGATTTGTAAATCTGGGAATAGTCGCTGCGTATATTCTCTTATCAACACATACATTAGGTGTCGGAAATTGCCCAGTTAGATCATTTCATAAAGAAGCAATGAAGAAATTACTGGAGCTTCCAAACGAAATGGAACCAGAGCTTCTAATCAGTCTAGGCTATTCCAAAGAAGCTCCAAGAAAAAAGAACAGCATATTAAAGGAGGAGGTTATTTCCTTTGACAAGTATGGAGCTATACAAGGATGAGAAAGTATTAGAACTTGTAAGAGATTATGGCGGTTATGTTCTTACAAGTGCAAAAGGATTGTATCGAGAGCCTGCACATTATGGACCATTAAGAATGATTGGGGCATTGGAAAGAACAGTTCTTTTATTAAAAGAACTTGGGATTGAGGATGAAAAAATGGAAGAAGCCCTTTGCGTTATACGTAGAGAAGGCTGGCGTGCCTTATCAGATCCTTCGGGATATGAAGAAGCATTGGATCAATCTATTCATGAGCTGGTAGAAATTACGGTGAATAGTAAGGATTAGAATGATTCGATTGGAAAAGAGGCTAGGACAAAAGCATTTCAACTAATAACAAACACGAACTTTTGTATAGTTAATATACATGAAAGTTCGTGTTTGTCAGTTTGGGAAAAAGTTTAAAAACGAAGTGAAATGGAGTGGAGGACGCTCGACTCCTGCGGGAAATAGAGATGCTTTAGACCCCGCTCAGCGCAATGGAACGACTTAATTTTTACACTTAACTATATTTAAAAACATAGATAACCATCATGAGAAAGTAGCTTTATTTAAGAGCTAAATTAGAGATTGTTCGTCTTTAAAGATTGGTTATTTAGTTTTGTCCCTGCCTCTT
>Ga0182738_1004472_pt1 | contig 15431 bp, 16 predicted proteins | sample eDN5th30CBELigMG_FD_128876 | JGI IMG/M metagenome (GOLD analysis project Ga0182738, IMG submission 128876) | Enriched Miracle-Growth compost microbial communities from Emeryville, California, USA - eDNA 5th pass 30_C BE-Lig MG (version 2)... ... | reverse complement strand
CTGCCAAGCAGACGCGCGAGGTAGTCACGCATGTCGGGATTGTCGTCGGCGAGCAGCACGAGACGGCCCTGCCCCACGGCCGTCGGCGGCGGAACGACGAGGTCCTGGGCTCCCGAGGCGGCCTGCCCGTCCACCGCCGGCGCGCTGCCTTCGAGCCAGCTTGCAGCCTCCTGCACATAGGCCTGGGCGCGCACGGTCGAAGGGGGCCGGTCGGCTGCCTCCGCCATCACCCGGTCGCTGGGCAGGTGCCCGGTGCCGAAAGGAATGCGAATGGTGAAGGCACTGCCTTGGCCGACGACGCTTTCCGCGGCGATCATGCCGCCGTGCTGCCGGACCAGCTCCTGCACGAGCGCCAGGCCGATGCCGCTGCCTTCGATGCTGCGCCCCCGGGCGCCCTCGACGCGATGGAAGCGCTCGAAGAGATGCGGCAGCTCGTCGCCCGGAATGCCGGTCCCCGTGTCGCGCACGATCAGCTCGGCTGCGCTGCCGTCGGCGGCCGGGCGCAATTCGACGGCGATCTCGCCCTCGAACGTGAATTTCAGCGCATTGGACAGAAGGTTGAGCACCACCTTCTCCCACATGTCGCGGTCGACATGGATCTGCCGCGGCAGCGGCCGCAGGTCGAGCCGAAGCGTCAGGCCGGCCCGCTCGATCGCCGACCGGAACGTCGAGGCGAGCTCGGCCGTGAAGGTGCCGAGATCGATCGGCTCATAGCGCGCCTGCGCCTTGCCTGCCTCCAGCCGCGAGTAGTCGAGCAGCGAATTGACCATCTTCAGCAGCCGCACGCCGTTGCGGTGCGCGGTCGACACCAGAGCGCGGTTCGGCGCCAGCACCTCGTCGACGGGCTTGGCCAGCATTTCTTCGAGTGGTCCCAGCATCAGCGTGAGGGGCGTGCGGAACTCGTGGCTCACGTTGGAGAAGAAGGCCGTCTTCGCCCGGTCGATCTCGGCCAGCGCCTCGGCCCGTCGCCTCTCCTGGTCGTAAGCGTCGGCATTGGCGATTGCTGCCGCGACCTGGCCCGCGGCGAGGTCGAGGAAGCCCGCATAGTTGTCGTCGTACAGGCGGAAGGGATTGAGTCCGGCAATCAGGACGCCGGTCCGCCCGGTGTCGCCGCTGGAGATGATGGGCAGAACGACGGCGGCGGTCGACGGTTGTTGCCAGGCGCCCTTCGGGGCATCCCTGCCCACGATCTTCGCAACATCGGCGATGTACCTGGCCTTGTGGTCGCGAATCACATCGGCGACCGGCCACGGTTGCGACGACGCCGCTGGCAGGGAAGCGGGAATGGCATCATGGCCGGGCGGAAGGCCGGTGCTGCTCGCCAGCACCAACGTATCGTCGCCCGGCTCGACCATGTAGAGCGCGGCGAAGGTCACGTCGCGGGTGTTGGTCGCGAGGGCCTGAATGCTCAGGCTGCAGGCCTGCTGCCACGAGCGGGCGTCGCCGGCCTGCGCTGCCAGCTCGCGCAGCAACGCGATCTGTCGCTCGCCGATCACCCGTTGCGTGTCGTCGGTGTTGGCGCAGATGATGCCTCCGACCCTGCCGTCGCCGGTCGGGATCGGGCTGTACGAGAACGTATAATAGGTCTCCTCGGGATAGTCGTTGCGCTCCATGACAAGGAGCTGTTCCTCGACATACGTGCCGGCATCGCCTGCCATCGCCGTGGCCAGCATCGGGCTGATGTCGGCCCAGATTTCCCGCCAGACTTGGGACGCCGGCCGGCCCAGGGCCCAGGGATGCTTGCCGCCGATGATGGACTTGTAGGAATCGTTATAGAGATAGGTGAGCTCGGGACCCCAGCCGATCCAGATCGGCTGGCGGGACGTCAGCATGATCCGTACGGCGGTCTTCAAGGCTTCGGGCCACGTCGCCGACGGCCCGAGCGGTGTCGCGGTCCAGTCGTAGGCGCGCATCAAGCCGGCGAGTTCGCCCTGACCGAGGAAGAGCTGGTCGCCATCGACCAAAGCTTCTCCTGATCCACTCTTCGGCATTCAAATTTTTCCCTACGCCCCCGAGTTACCCAAACGGACGGCACTGCGAAAGGTTGCCTCCACGCCCGCAAGAAGGAAAAGCCGCCACCTATCGCCTGGCCGTCTTCTGCCGGCAGGACGGCCGACTGCCAGCTCCGCTCGGGTCGGTGCACGGCGGTCTCCGCACGCCCACGCCGATGCTGCCTTGGGATGCCAGCGATCACCATCGGCGATGCGGGCGGCGCTCCCGTTGGCTCCCCTTGTGTGAGATTTCCGTTTCAGCCCGTAAATGCTGTGGCCGATCCGCGCCGTTCGCGTTACGCTTCCACAGTAGCTGAAGGAGGTGCTCATCCGAGGGCCCTGCATCCTGACGGATTCCGGATCGTCTGCGGTCCGTCCATCGCGTGTCCCCGTAGACCTCACCTTCAGCGCACTTCCGATCGCCCACGCCTCCGCTTCGCGGGGGCGTTTTTGTTCGTGGGCGACCGGTCCCGTTCCCAGCCTCTGACACCGGAGCATGAATATGGCCAAACGCGCCGCCCGCCGCGCCAAGCTTCACGCCATCGACGGAGACCGTATTCACAATCTCGTCTTCGAGCACACTCCGGCCAACGACCGCGACCAGAGCTACCTGCGCAAGATCCGGCCCCGAAGCGACAACCAGCGCATCCTGATGGAGGCGATCGATGCCAAGCCGCTCACCATCGCCGTGGGCCCCGCCGGTACCGGCAAGACCTATCTGGCGATCTCCGCCGCCATCGAGGCCCTCGAGACCGGCACCGTCTCGCGCATCGTGCTGAGCCGGCCCGCCGTCGAGGCTGGCGAGAATCTCGGCTTCCTGCCCGGCGACATGCGCGAGAAGCTCGACCCGTACCTGCGCCCCCTGTGGGATGCGTTGAACGACCGGCTGGGCGCCAAGCGCCTGCGACAGTGCCTCGACGACGGGCTGATCGAGATCGCGCCGGTCGCCTTCATGCGCGGTCGCACCCTGAACAACAGCTTCGTGCTGATCGACGAAGCGCAGAACTGCACTTACGGCCAGCTCAAGATGCTGCTGACGCGGCTCGGCTGGCATTCCACCATGGTCATGACCGGCGATCCGGATCAGACCGACCTGCTGCCCGAACTGTCCGGCCTCGGCGCCATCGCCCAGCGGCTGGAGAGGTTCGAGGACGTCGCCGTGGTGCGGCTGGCCGACAAGGACGTGGTGCGCCATCCGCTCGTCGGCCGGATGCTGTCGGTTCTCTGAGAGGTTGGGAGTTCATCGATCTCGAGCCGCGACGCGCCAAGGCTTGGAACGTTTTGGCTGCCTCCTCGCGGCGGGGTGCTTCTCCTTTCCTCCCTGCGCGCAGCGCGGGGAGGAATCCGATGCGCCGACACGTCTGCACGATCACTGGCGTGGCAAGGTTAGCGCCTATGAGCGCGGCTCTGGAGAGCCGCGCTCTCAGCGGACCAAAGTTCAGAACTCCTGGCATAGACCAGTGTGGGAATGTCCGGTTCGGTCGGCGCGGACACGATGAGCGTGCACCGGGTCATCCTCATTGGACCGCGCGCATCCTGCGCGCTCATACGCGCGTATGAGCGCGCAGGATGCGCGCGGTCCAATGAGGATGATCTGGCACGGCTGCGCCTCGGCCCTACCGGGCGGGTCCAGGTTCGGCGTTGGAAATTCGACGCGTCTGCATGCCGTTCGGCGACTCGAGCAGGCCAGGGCAGAGATGGATTCCCATCGCGAAAAGCCGGACAGGTAATGGGCCGCACCCTCTCCGGCGGCCGGCATTTTTCTGGCCTCCGTGGGGGCTAGGTCAGGAGTTCTATGGGCGCGGCACTCCAGCGACGCGTCATGGTATGCAGCAATCGCGAGGAAGATGCGCCACTTCGGCGAATTCACATTCGCCTTTAGTGGCGCGTCCCGGCGCAAGGCATCTCGAAATCGAAAGCCTCAGGAAGAACAGCACATATCGTCTTGCCGGTTGGCTCGATTCGCGAGCTGCGAGGCCCTGAATTATCCACAGATGGCAGCGTTCCGGGCAATTTGATCAAAGCGAGAACATTTCGATTCGCACGCGCTAAATGCGGTCCGGCGCCACTGCGAATAAATAAGCGTGAACAATGCATTAGGTGCGGGGTGGCAGGCGGCTGCCACCCGGATTACATTGAGTCAACATGATGACATCCGAGTAGCGGCAGGCACGCCCTGGGCTTTTTCACAGACTTCCCCACATCCCTCTCGTGAACGAAGAAACCGATCTGGAAGCCAAACCGAGCGAGGACTCGCTTTCCGGCCACGGCACGCTCGCCGACGGGATGCGGATCATCGGCGACTTCGTGCGCACCCTGCCCCGCAAGCCGGGGGTTTATCGCATGATCGGCGCCGATGGCGAGGTGCTCTATGTCGGCAAGGCGCGCTCGCTGCGCAATCGCGTCGCCGCCTACACCCAGCCGACCCGGCTCGAGACCCGGCTCATGCGAATGGTGTCTCACACCCGCAGCATGGAATTCGTGGTCACCGACAGCGAGGCGGAAGCCCTGCTGCTCGAGAACAACCTGATCAAACGTTTCCGGCCGCGCTTCAACGTGCTGCTGCGCGACGACAAGTCGTTTCCCTACATCGTCATCCGCCGCGATACGGAATGGCCGCAGCTCGCCAAGCACCGCGGAACGCGCCAGCCGGCCAACGAGTATTTCGGCCCGTTCGCCTCGGCCACCGCCGTCAACCGCACGCTCTACGCGCTGCAGCGCGCCTTCCCTTTGCGGTCCTGTTCCGATGGCGTGTTCTCGACCCGCACCCGGCCCTGCCTGCAATACCAGATCAAGCGCTGCACGGCGCCGTGCGTGGGACGGATCGGGAAACCGGAGTACGGCACGATCGTGAACGAGGTGCGGGACTTCCTGGGCGGCCGCAACCGCGAGGTCCAGCAGGCGCTCTCGCAGCGCATGGAAATCGCCTCGAACGAGCTGCACTTCGAACAGGCCGCCGTGCTGCGCGACCGCATCCGCGCGCTGGCTCATATCCAGTCGCACCAGTCGATCAGCCTGCATTCGATCGACGAGGCCGACATCTTCGCCGCCCATGCCGACAGCGGCCAGGTCTGCATTCAGGTCTTCTTCCTGCGCGCCGGGCAGAATCTCGGCAATCGCGCCTACTTCCCCAGCCATGCCAGGGAGCTCGATCCGCCTGCCGTCCTGACCGCGTTCATCGGCCAGTTCTACGAGGCGCGGCCTGCGCCCAAGCTGATCCTGACGAGCCACGACGTGGACGAATCCGAGTTGATGGAGAGCGCCCTGGCGATCGCAGCCGGTCACAAGGTCGATATCCGCACACCCAGGCGTGGCGACCAGAAGGACGCGCTCGACCAGGCCGTCAACAATGCCCGCGAGGCGCTGGCGCGCCGCCTGGCCGAGCGCGGCACGCAGCGCCAGCTGCTCGAAGGCGTGGCCCGCCTGTTCAACCTCGATTCGCCTCCCGAGCGGATCGAGGTCTACGACAACAGCCATATCCAGGGCACGGCGCCGATCGGCGCGATGATCGTCGCGGGGCCCGGGGGATTCATCAAGAACAGCTACCGCAAGTTCAACATCAGGACCGAAGGCGCGGCAGGCGACGACTTCGCGATGATGCGCGAGGTGCTGTCGCGCCGCTTCGGACGTGCGCTCCGGGAGAATCCGGAGCGCGACGAGGATCACTGGCCGGACCTGGTGATGATCGACGGCGGCCAGGGCCAGCTCGAAGTCGCGCGCCAGGTGCTGACCGAGCTCGGACTGGAGGACATCGCCATCGTCGGCATCGCCAAGGGCCCCGACCGCGACGCCGGGCGCGAGCGCTTTTTCGTCCCGGACAAGCCGCCCTTCTCGCTCGAGCCGCGCGATCCGGTGCTTTATTTCCTCCAGCGCCTGCGCGACGAAGCGCATCGTTTCGCCATCGGCACGCACCGCACGCGCCGCGCCGGCGACCTCACGCGCTCGGCGCTCGACGAGGTGCCGGGCATCGGCGCCTCCCGCAAGCGGGCGCTTCTGCACCATTTCGGCAGTGCCCGCGCGGTGGGTGCGGCAACCCTGGAAGACATCAAGGCGGTGGCCGGCATCTCCAGTGCGCTGGCGCAGAAGATTCACGATCACTTTCGCGGCGGCCGCTAGCCCGTGGCAAAGGCCGCGCGTTTGATCGAGGAGGAAGCGTCGCCTCGGAGAACGTGCTCATCGGACCGCGCGCATCCCTGCGCGCTCAAGCATTTCATGAGCGCGCAGGATGCGCGCGGTCCAATGACGATGGCGCCGAGAGTCGTTGACAGTGATGACAATGTATTGTGCAGCGCCGTAAGGTGCCGCGTCGCATGCTGAACACCGCCAACATCCTCACGCTGTCGCGCATTGCAGCGATCCCGGTGGTCGTCGCCTGCTTCTGGCTCGATCGCGGCTGGTCGCAGTGGCTGTCGATGAGCCTGTTCGTCGCCGCCGGCGTCACCGACTATTTCGACGGTTATTTCGCGCGCCGCTATCATCAGATCTCGCGCCTCGGCCGCTTCCTCGATCCGATTGCCGACAAGCTGCTGGTGGCGGCCGCCCTGCTCATGCTGGTCGATCTCGGGCCGCTGAACGGCATTCACGTGCTCGCCGCGCTGATCATCCTGGCACGCGAGATCCTCGTGTCCGGACTGCGCGAATTCCTGGCCGAGCTGCGGGTCGGCCTGCCGGTCAGCCAGCTCGCCAAATGGAAGACCGCGGTGCAGATGGTCGCCATCGCCCTGCTGCTGGTCGGCGACGCCGCCTCGCCGCTGGTGACGACGCTCGGCCTTTGGGCGATCTGGGTCGCCGCCGGCCTCACGCTGATCACGGGCTACGACTACCTGCGCACCGGCCTGCGCCACATGGCGGAAGACAGGCCGCCGGGAGCTGCCGAATGAAGGTGCGTTACTTCGCCTGGATGAAGCGCACCGTCGGTGTGGCCGAGGAGGAGATCGATCCGCCCGCCGAGGTGCGCACCGTCGGCGACCTGGTGGACTGGCTGCGCAACAGGAGCGGCGGCCACGCCGAGGCGCTGGCCGAAGGCGCCGCCTTCGGCGCTGCCGTCGACAGGCGCACCGCGACCTTCGACGTGAGCATCGTCGGCGCGGGCGAGGTCGCCTTCTTCCCGCCCTTCACAGGCGGATGATCCCATGGCCGTGCGTGTCCAGGAGACGGATTTCGACGTCGGTGCCGAGCTCGATCGCCTGAGCACCGGCAACAAGCGAATCGGCGGGCTGGCGGTGTTCGTCGGACTGGTGCGCGAGATGCACGTGCGCGAGGGCTATCATCGCGACCGCGTCGACGCGCTCACGCTCGAGCATTACCCCGGCATGACGGAAAAGGCGCTCGAGGACATCGAGGCCGAAGCGCAACGCCGCTGGCCGCTCGAGGCGACGCTGATCGTGCACCGCTATGGCCGCATGGAGCCGGGCGACCGGATCGTGCTGGTGGCCGTCGGCTCGCCCCATCGCGAGGCGGCTTTCGAGGCGTGCGAGTTCCTGGTCGACTGGCTGAAGACCAAGGCCCCGTTCTGGAAGCTCGAGGAGACGCCCGAGGGCGACAGATGGGTCGGCGCGCATGCCGGCGACGATCAGGCAGCCGCGCGCTGGGAGGAAAAGTAAGGCCCGCCACCGAATTTCGCACGGAACGCTCTCGCCCCCTCGTCTGTTGAGTCTGCCGGGCACACACAGATGGAGACCGCGATGCGCTACTGTGTTCAACCGGCAACGGCAAAAGACGTCGCGATGCTGGCGCTATCCATGGAAGACGACGAGGCGGGCGACATCGAGTTCGACCGCAACGGCGAGCAGAAGGTCCTCGACCACCTGCTGAACGCCTTCCTGTCCAGCACCGAGGTCTGGGCCGCGCACAACCGCGAAGGACAGCCCTGTGCGCTCTGGGGGGTCGGGCCGACCTCGCAGGATTTCGACGTGGGCCGCTTCTGGCTGCTCACCTGCGAGGAGGTCGAGACGGCGCCGCACGATCTGGCAGCGCTGTCGACCATCGTTTTGCCGGAGATGCTGGCGTCCTACGCGCGTCTCGAAAGCATCGTCGACGCACAAAACCTGCGCGCCGTGGCCCTGCTGCAGGGGCTCGGCTTCACGGTCGAGCCCGCGGCCTTCCATCAGGCCTCGGCTCGACCGTGCCATCGCGTGTGGATCGAGGAGAATGGCTCGATCCTGGCGAAGGGCCGCCCCGCTCTCCTCAATTGAGGCGGCGGCGGGCCACGTCGAGCAGCCTGGCATCGTCGAGTCGCTCCATCGCCTCGCTCGCCCCAAGCTTGCCGGCCAGCCGTTCGGCGTGGCCGCGCACGTACTTCTCGAAGTCCTCGCGCGGACCATCGGGCCCAGTGATCATCCAGCCATCGACATCGTCGACGGTCGCTTCGACCTCGGCGAGGATGGCCTCGAAATATTCGCGGTTGTCGCGGCCCTTGCCCTCGCCGACGTTGCCGGAATGACGCACATGCCTGCGTGGCGCGTCGGCCTTCACGCGCTTCTTCTCGACATCCTCGGAATCGAAACTGAAAACCTTGGCTTCGCAGGCATCGAGCCAGACGACGGCAGGATTGTGCGGCACTGTTCACTCCCGTGGTTGGTGGGAGTGGAACGACCCATGCGACGGCGGAGTTGCGCTTCAGCCGCTGTAGTTCTCGACCGTTCGTGCCGGCCGGACTTCGGCGTCATCCGGGTTCTTGCCGAACTCGCGCAAGGCGCGGCGCTGGCGCAGCAGGTCCCAGTAGCGGTCCAGCTCGACGTTGAGGGCGGCGAGCCGCTCCTTCTCGGCGTCGGAGATCTGTCCCTTGTGGTAAAGCGTCTTCTCTTCGGCAACGAGCCGTTCGATGTGCTCGAGCACGGTCCGGTCGGTCGTGTGCGCCATGACGAATCTCCTCAGCCCAGTGCGACGAGGGCGATATCGAGCCCTCTGTCGCGCAGTCTGTCGGCTGCCATCAGGGCCCGTTGCCCGCTGCGGCAACAGAGAACAATGCGGCGCGAGGCCGGAAGTTGCGCGGCGATCGCGTCGATGCCGGCGACGTCGGTCCTGAGGCCCTCCGCGAAGGGTCGCGGCGCCTCGTCGGCACCGCGCAGATCGATCACGAAATCGTCCGGCAGGAGAGCCGACGGCGCGATGAAGGGCACTGCGGCGTCGGGCTCGGGGCTGCCCTCGAAGCCGAAGCCGCCGAAAGTGAGACGCCTGGCGTCGAAGGTCACGACCCGGCCGAGCGCCGTCGGCTCCAGGCCGAGGAGCAGATGCAGCACCAGATGCGCCTGCAGGGTCCCCAGCGTCCCGACGGCGGTTCCCAGGACGCCGACCGTCGCACAGGTCCCGCCGTCGATCGACACCTCGGGAAACACCGCGCGATAGCTCGGGCCGCCGCCGCAGAAGACGCCGGCATAGCCCGTCAGCCCGATCGCCGAGGCGGAGACCAGCGGCTTGGCTGCCGCGTGACAGGCATCGCTCAGGATGTAGGTCACGGCGAAACTGTCGGCGGCATCGACGATCACGTCGGCCTCCGCGACGAGACGCGTCGCGTTCTGCGGCGTGAGCCGCTCGACGACCGCCTCGATCGCGATGCCCGGATTGAAGCGCAGCAGCGTCCACCGCGCCGCTTCGGCCTTGGGCCTGCCGATATCCGCCATGTCGTAGAGCGGCTGGCGATGGAGGTTGCTCTCCTCGACGCAGTCGTGATCGACGACGACGAGGCGCCCGACACCGGCGCCGGCGAGATATTGCAGCACCGGGCAGCCGAGACCGCCCGCGCCCACCACCAGCACGGACGCCGCGGCAAGCCGCGCCTGCCCGGCCGCGCCGACCTCGGAAAGAACCGTCTGGCGAGCGTAACGATCGGTCATGCCGACACCCGCGTCGCGGCGATCCACGCCCTGGCCTGCGCGAGAGGATCGGGATTGTTCACGATGTCGCCCACCACGGCGGCCGAGTCGGCGCCGGCCTTGAGGCAGAGCAGCGCGCGCTCGAGGGTGAGCCCGCCGATCGCGACCAGCGGCCGGTTGCCGATCAGCCTCTTCCATTCGCCGAGCCGGTCGAGCCCCTGCGGCGCCCACGGCATCTTCTTCAGCGCCGTCGGCCAGATCGGCCCGAGCGCCACGTAGTCCGGATCGACGGCGAGGCCCTTCTCCAGTTCGGCATGATCGTGGGTGCTGACCCCGAGCTTGATGCCGGCGCGGCGAATCGCCTTCACGTCGGCGTCGACGAGGTCCTCCTGGCCGAGATGGACCCAGCTGCAGCCTTCGTCGATGGCAACCCGCCAGTGGTCGTTGACGACGAGATCGGCGCCGTGCCGCGCGCAGATCGCCTGCGCGTCGCGCACCTGGCGCTGCAGTTCGGCGTCCGGCTGATCCTTGATGCGAAGCTGGACGAACTTCGTGCCGGCCGGCACGAGGCGCGCGACCCAGCTCGAATCGGGCACGACGGGATAAAAGGGATCGATCACGGTCAGCCTCCCAACGCAGCCTTGCCGAACACCGGCGTCGACGGCACCGCCATGTCGCGCGGCTCCATCGGCCGCGCCGCGAAAGCCATGCGGCCGGCCTCGATCGCCAGGGCGAAGGCCTTCGCCATGGCGACGGGATCGCCCGCCTCGGCCACCGCGGTGTTGAGCAGCACGGCGTCGTAGCCCAGCTCCATCGCCGCAGCCGCATGCGACGGCACGCCGAGCCCGGCATCGACGACCAGCGGGATGTCGGGAAAATGCGCGCGCATCGCCTTGAGGCCGTAGGCATTGTTGAGACCGCGCGCCGAGCCGATCGGCGCGCCCCATGGCATCAGCACCTTGCAGCCCGCCTCGACCAGCCGGTCGGCCACGGCGAGGTCCTCGGTCGTGTAGGGGAAGACCTCGAACCCCTCCTCGTTCAGCACCTTCGCCGCTTCGACCAGGCCGAACACGTCGGGCTGCAGGGTCTCGTCGTCGCGGATGACCTCGAGCTTGATCCACGGCGTGTCGAACAGCTCGCGCGCCATGTGCGCGGTCGTCACCGCCTCCTTCACGCTGTGGCAGCCGGCGGTGTTCGGCAGCACGCGCACGCCGAGTGCGCGGATGATCGACCAGAATCCCTGTCCGCCGCGCTCGCTGCCCGCCTCGCGACGCAGCGACACCGTCACCACCTCGGCCTGCGACGCCTTGATCGCCTCGGCCAGCATCTTGGGCGAGGGATAGCGCGCGGTACCGAGCAAGAGGCGCGAGGACAGCTCGACGCCGTAGAATGCCATGATCAACCTCCCTGCATGGGCGCCAGGACTTCGATCTTGTCGCCGTCGCTCAACTCGACCTTCGGGCGCGCGGGCGCGGCGACGAAGCGGCCGTTCACCGCGGTTGCGATCTTCTTGCCGCCATAACCCAGCGCGTCCAGGGCGAGCGCCAGGGTAGCGGGCTCGATGTCATGCCGATCGCCGTTTACGAAGATCTGCATCGTTCTTCTCCAGATCCATTGCCAGGGCCATCTCGGCCGCTTGCCGCGCCATTGCCGGCCCGAGCAGGAAGCCATGGCGGTACAGGCCGTTCACATGCAGCGAGCGCGCACCCCGTCGCACCGCCGGCAGATTGTCGGGAAAGGCGGGCCGCAGGTCCGCGCCCAGCTCGAGGATCTCGGCCTCGCCGAATGCCGGGTGCAGCGCATAGGCCGCGTTCAGGAGCTCCACGACCGAGCGCACGCTCGCCCCGCCGCGCGTCTCGCTCTCGATGGCCGTCGCTCCGACCATGAACACGCCGCCGCCGCGCGGCACGACGTAAAGCGGGATGCGCGGATGCAGCAGCCGCACCGGCCGCGACAGCGACACCTCGCGCGAGCGGATCATCACCATCTCGCCGCGCACGCCACGCAGGTCGGACAACACGTCGCGCGCGGCGAGGCCGCGGCAATCGACGACGATGTCGGCATTGGTTGCCGTTGCCTGCATGTCGACACCGAAGCGGATCGGCACCTTGTGCCGCTTCAGGAGATCGGCCAGCGCCGGCAGCGCGCGGCGCGGATCGAGATGCGCTTCCTGGCGGAAGAACAGCGCCTTGCGGAACCGGCCGGCGAGATCGGGTTCGAGCGCGCCGATGCCCGCCTCGTCGAGCCATTCGTGGTTCGACGTGCGGTCGGCGAAGCGCGGCAGCTCGGTCGCATCGCGCGGCAGGGCCACGACGAGGCTGCCGTTGCGGGTCGTACCGGGGAAGCGCCGCGCCCACCAGTCGATCGTCGGCGCGCCCAGGGTCAGGACCGCCTCGTCGGTCGAGGCACGCTCGCACCACGGCGCCAGCATGCCGCCGGCCATCCAGGAGCAGGCGCCGTCGCCCAGCCCGCGGCCGCGCTCGATGACCTCCACGGCAAAGCCGCGCTCGCTGAGCTCGAGAGCCGTGGCAAGACCTGCGACTCCCGCTCCGACGACAGTGACTTTCGATGTCCTCAACGCGCTGCTCCCGTTCCTTCGCCGGCATGACCCGGATCAGGTTCAAAGGGTTCAGCCCCACCGGCTGTCTCAGACCGGCTCCTGCGGAAACCGGACACCCCTCGGACGTCGCCAAAACAAACTGCCGACAGCGCCTGCTGTCAAGCGGCCTGCGGTCGCCAGGCGATCACGCCCTCCGTCCTGGCCCTTACCTCGGGCGAGGCCAGACAGGTGGCGACGGCCTCGTAACCGGGCGTCCCTGGATATGGGGCGACATAGGCCGGAGGGCTATGGTTGGCCGGACAGAAAATGATCGCCTCGTCGGCGCCGACTGCCGCCAGATCCAGGATCGCGCTCGAGCGCGTGAGCATGAAGATCGGCCGGCCGCCGGATCCACGGCGGCGAAGATGGGCGATCGTCGCCTCCTGGGTGGCCTGGTCCAGCCCCTGTTCGATCATGTCGACGACCAGGATGGCCGGGCCATCCGCCTCCAGGCCGGCGATCAGGGCGACGAGGGCATCCGAGACGGTGGCGCCATCCTCGACCAGCCAGGCCAGCGTCCGTTCGACCCTGGCGACGGCGATACTGCCCACCGACCGGTCGAGACCGAGAAATGCCGCATTGGGCAACATCTCGGCGAGACGCCGCGCCAGCCGTGTCTTGCCGCTGCCCAGCGGACCGACGATGTAGTTCAAGGGCCATACCCGCCCCAGTTCGAACCGCTCGCCGCCCCAGGGGTGGGGAAGGTCGAAAGTCACTATGGGGTCCGAGCCGCGTGGCGCCAGACGCGCCAGCTCACCGATTGTCGGCGCCTCGCCCCGAGCGAGATTGTCCCGCAACGCGCCGACCGTCTCGATCGTCCCGACGAGTTGGCGCCTCCGCTCTTCAAGAGCGGCCTGATGCGCGGCCAGCGCCGTTTCCAAACCACGGGAGTCGCCCTTCAGGACGCGCGCCACCTGGGCGAGGCTGAAGCCGAGGCCACGCAGGGCCGCTATCTCGCCGGCGCGCTTCATCTCGTCGGGACCATAGGTCCGCCATCCTGCCGCGCTGCGGATCGGCGCGATCAAGCCGCGTTGCTCGTACAGCCGCAGTGCCTTGGCGGACACGCCGAGCCGGCCGGCCGCTTCGGACGCACTCAGGAACGGGGCGGAAGAGTCCATGATGATCACCTCGCGATTGTTCGACCGCCCTCCTTATCGGGCCCGCCCCTGGGGCCGAGTCAACAGGTCCCATGGGAACGACGCGAAACAATCGGGATCGTTGGACCGCGCCCATCCTGCGCGCTCATACGCACCCATGAAGGCGCTCAATCATGAGCACGCGGGGATGGTCCAATGACGATGACACCGGCAGGCGCGGGTTCAGTCGACCGTCGCGAAATGGCGCGACTCGCCGAAGCCCTCGCTGTCCGGCCGCCGCACCAGCGTCTGGAAGTCTTCCATCAGCGCGCGCGTCATGGGGCCGACCTGGTAGCGGCGATCGTCGATCGCACCCACGGGCACGAGCTCCGCGGCCGTGCCGCAAAGGAACACTTCGCTCGCCTCGTCGAGTTCCTCGGGCATCACGGCCCGCTCCTCGACCGCCCAGCCGCGCTTGTCCGCCAGGCCCATCACGGCACGCCGGGTGATGCCGTCGAGGAAATTCTCGGCCTTCGGCGTGACCAGCCTGCCGCCCATCGCCAGGAAGATGTTGGCACCGGTCGATTCGGCCAGCCTGCCCTGCCAGTCGAGCATCAGCGCGTCATCGAATCCGGCCTTCAGCGCGCGATCCTTTTCGATGCCGCAGATGACGTAAAGTCCCGCCACCTTGGCGGCGCCGGGCGCCATGTCGGGACCCGGCCGCCGGTACCTGGCCATGGTGACGTTGATTCCGCCGGGCTTCACCTGCACCGACAGGCGGCCTTCCTGCGCCCACGGCGCGATGGCGAGATGGACGGTCGTGCCGATCGCCGACACGCCCAGGACCTCCGAGCCGCGCCAGGCGATCGGCCGGATGTAGCCGGATGACAGATCGTTGGCCTTGACGACGGTCCGGGTCGCTTCCTCGATCTCCCGGCGCGACCATGGCAGCTCGTAGTCGAGCAGCCGGGCCGAGTTCTTGAGGCGGGCACTGTGCGCGGCCAGGCGGAAGACCCGTCCCTCATAGATCCGTTCGCCCTCGAAGACGGCCGAGCCGTAGTGCAGCGCATGGGTCAGCACGTGGGTCTTGACCTCGCGCCAGGGGAGCAACTCGCCGTCGAACCAGATGAATCCGTCGCGATCTTCCATATTTGCGGACATTGCTTAGGATCCTTTCATTTGATTCCAAACACATCGTCTGGAACCGCCACAAAGCAACATTCGCGATCAATAAGTCAGTATCATTGACCTTGTCAATAAGACTGCCTCAAAAGCTGGCCGCCTGTGGCTGCGGATCCTTCAGCGCGGCCGACATCAAGGGTATTCGAAGCATCGCCAACCAGCGCCCAGCCGGGGCCCCTGCAATCGCGATAGAAGTTGGGCAGCCGGTGCGTGCCCCTGAACGCGGTTTCGCGCCGGCCGCGCTCCAGCAGCGCAGGATCGAGGCTTGCGAGGTACACCGCCTTCGCGTGGCCGCGATAGGCAGACCAATCGCCGTTGGCGCGGCCGACCCATATGCAGGTGAGGTCGTCATGGGTCGGGAAAACCACGATGTCGCGGCCCTGGCGCAGGAAGAATTCCACGCCGTCGACAGGCACGCCGCTCCAATAGGCATAAAAGCCGCAGGTCAGCGACGGATGCGAGCCATCACAGCTCCATACGCGCCAAAGTTCGGAACTCCTGACATGGACCAGTGTAGGAACGTCCGGCCCGGTCGGCGCGGACACGACCGAGTCCGCAGCTCATGGGCAAGGAGCTCACTGTTCCAGCGAGGCTACGCCTCGGGCCGACGAGAGCGTGCGCCGGGTCATCGTCATTGGACCGCGCGCATCCTGCGCGCTCATCCGCGCCGATGAAGGCGCTCGATCATGAGCGCGCAGGATGCGCGCGGTCCAATGATCATGATCGGGCAAGGCTGCGCCTCGGCCCAACCGGGCGGGTCCAGCCTGTG
>Ga0182738_1004471_pt1 | contig 15431 bp, 7 predicted proteins | sample eDN5th30CBELigMG_FD_128876 | JGI IMG/M metagenome (GOLD analysis project Ga0182738, IMG submission 128876) | Enriched Miracle-Growth compost microbial communities from Emeryville, California, USA - eDNA 5th pass 30_C BE-Lig MG (version 2)... ... | reverse complement strand
TCAGAAAATATGAGATGAAAGAGGACTGTAGTTTATTCAAGGGGAGACTCAAATTTGCGTGCCTTTTCAGGCCAAACTTTGACTCAAGACCTTCGTCCAAGCTCGTTGAGGTTGGTAGTTGATGATTTGTCGAAGACTTATGCAGTATTTTTGAAAGAAAGCATTGTAAAAATTTAATCCCCCTTTCGAGAAAAAATAATTTAGTAATGGGGAAATATAATCAGTATTCTTTGATAATAAGGAAATGAGAGTAAACAAGAGATTTATTAAATTATCATAAATGACGTAGATATCGTAGTTTGCCTGTGAAATAAAAAGAAAGTACTATGAAAACTTTTTTTAGATTTTGACAGGATTAATCAGAATTTCTTTCTTGAATACAAAATTTCAGGCTATTCATGGATTTTAATCTGGTACAACTTTTCATCTTGAGAAAAAGACAAAATGGCGATTTAACACTCTTTTGAGAGGAGGAGTCTTGCCCTTGAAAATTTTCTCTTTCCTCTCTTTAAAAAAAAAAACAAAGAAACTTTTTCTTATTTTTGCTCGCTCAAAAATTACGATTTTACTCTTTCGTTGAGTTGTTGTTCGACTGATGAAGGTTTTCCTTCTTCAAGATTAAGGCATAGTGTCCAGTGTTTGGATTTTCTTTTAAGACATGACATTTGAGGATGTTGAAAAAAAAATTTATATAAGAAAAATGGCTTACGTGGCTAAAAATTAAGGTTCAAGATATTTGATGTTGATGTGAGGAAGCTGAAAATTTAGGAGTTAGTGAGATTACAGTCTTATTTTCGGGGTTTTTTCCAAGATGGAGGGAGGGGATCTACGGGGGTGAAGGAAGTAGCGCTGGAGATTTGATGAAAATAAACTGTGCAAGTTTATTGTTCTCACTTGATTTTAACGCTCTGATCAAGTCGAAATTGAGATTAATGACGAATTTGATCTTGGGGATTTTTTTGAATTTCTTTGAGTTTGCTTTTGTCAGGTTTTGAGGATGGAATCACATTTTTCACGAAAAAAAAATCCAAAGAATTTTTCCAAAAAAATGAAAAAAAAAAAGTTACTTCTTAAAAATCCGCCAAGCCACAGACAAAATTTAATTTGTCAAAAACTTTTTTGAATAGACCTTTCTGAAATTTCGTCAAAAAGTCAAAAAGAAAGTTGGAGGAATTTATGAAGTTGAATGAAAAATTTTTGTAGAGAAAAATTATCAAGTTGTCAAAATAGAATAAGTTATTGTGAGTATTAAAAATGAATATATTTATCGATGATATATTACTATTAAATTAAAATTTATTTGTCAATAATAATAATTTTTACATTATATCAACAACAAACCGTTCACCAACTCTTTGATGATCATGAAAAATATCTCCATTTAGACAAGAACAACGGAATTATTGCTTTCAACTTGTGAAGCAGCACCCTTAATCATTCCAACAACCATTCTACTCTTTTCATCTCTCTTCATATCTCCAGATCCCAACATCACAAGTCCATTTTCCCATCCTTCCATTCTCTTCAAATCATCAATGATAGCTGAAGTTCCATAGTATTCATGTCTCACAACATCTTCCTGGAATCCATGGCCCAAAGTCACACACTCCACTCCATTCACAGTCATCAAATGATCACTTTCAAGAACAAAGTTATGCACAGCCTCACACTCGAAGAATTTGTATTCAAAAGGCATTTCTTCTTCAGCAGTGCAAGGGAAGAAGAACTTGCCGTTCAATCTGATAGGATGCCAAGCAGTAATCTTCAAACCATTATCGAACTTGACAAGTTGAGCCTTATTGTCCTTACAGACAGTCTTGACAACACAAGTAATCTTGACGGCTTGGCCATTTGATCCCATAATTTGATCTCCCTTGGTCAAATCTTTGATGAGTTTCATGGAGCCATCAGCCATTAAGACAACACAATCGCCGGCAATGCAACCACCATAAGCGTTATAGAATTTGGCCATACTTTTGATGACGGGTTGAGGGCCAGCTTTCTTGACAGATTGCTTGGGAGGGGGAAGTTTAACAAAGATATCATCGATTTTATCTCTGATTTTGCTAAAGATTTCACCACCGTAATTTTGAACACCAGGATCCTTGAAGTTGTTGCATTGTTGAAGTAAATGGGCTCTGATCAAAGATGGCAAGAAATGTCTTCCCCACTTCTTGAAATGGTTATTTTGAGAAATAGCCATCACAGTTTGACCTTCAACATCAGTCAACAAATCCTTCATATACTTTTCACCAGAGACATTAGATTCCTTAATTTCTTTGATAAGATTCTTAAGAGTCATCATGGCGTCATTGCTGCTAGTTGCCATAAGTTCAAGAGCTCTGGTGACTTCATTAACGAAGCTCAATCTCAAGATTTGCATGTCAATTTCAGTATCTTGGGTGAGTTCAACTTGAATGTCTTGAGAAATTTCTGTGTGTTTAGCTTCAAAAGGAGATTCATAAGTCATCTTGATAGAAAGTTTAGTTGATCCATCAAGAGTAACAGGGAGGACAAATCGCTTAGGTTGTCCAAACATGACGGATCCAAGTTGAATATCGAAGCCCCAGGAGGCGACTTGGTGGCTGTATTGTTTAATAGAGGAGAAGTCAATGAACTTAGTGTTGGGCATTTCAACGCTGAGGCAGACATTGCAAGCAGCAGTCGACATCAAATTGCTCAAAGCGTTAACAAAAATAGTTCCCACAAAAGAACCATCAGGAATAAAAGCATAAGCACCATTTCCGGCCACAGAAAGTTCATTCAACAATTTGCTGTCGAGGTTATAACCAAATCCGAAAGTGTTGACAATTCCTGGCAATCCATGCTCATCTTTGTATTTCTGAAGCATGGGAAGATGGCCTCTAGGAGGAATAACGTTAGGTTGGCCATCAGTCAACAAGAACACGGCAGAATTTTTGTCTGGAGCTCCTTGTCTAAGAACTTCAAGGCCTTGATAAAGACCGTCCCAGATATTGGTAGAGTTCAAGGGTTGAAGAGCTTCCAAAGCTTTTTCGGCTTTCTTTTTACCAGCATCAGTCATCTTGGTTAATCCAAGAACAACTGCAGCTTGATCAGTGAAAGAGACTAAAGCCAATTGATCTTGATCGCTGAGACTGCTGATGATAGTTCTGACAGCATGCTTGACGAGATCAAGAATAGACAAACCGAATCCTTCACTTTTGCCTGCTTCATCTTGGATCTTGGCTTCGTCAGCCATAGATCCTGAGACGTCAATGACACAACAGACGGTAGCAGGAGTTCTAGTAACGTTCTTTTTCTTTGCAGGGGGGATCAAAGAAATCATAGCATGACCACTTTTGCTCACAACCTCGATTTTTATATCAGAATCTTGTTGTGGTTTAGCATGCTCCTTCTTGTCTGATTGTTGTTGTTGGCGTCCTTCAATACCTTTGGGTGGAGAAATTTGGATATCACTTGCATCAATTTCACCTTTGTGGAACATGTCCATAGTTTCTTTTAATGCACGGTTAGGAATTAAATCTTCAACTTTAAGAGGGTTTCTAGTGATGGGAGAAGTGGAATTCTTTTGAAGCCAAGCAGTGATGGCTTCTCTATCATAAGTGTTTCCCTCAGGATCGACAACTGGATCTTTCATGAGCTCAGTAGTCAGAGGGCAATAGAAGCTTTCGGGGAGTTTCTTGGGGTTATTGTTGTTATTGGAGGATTCCATGGAGTTTTATTTATGTAAAAGATAAGAGGTGAAGAGAGTTTTTTGAAATTTATATTATAATCAAGAAGTCAAAACAAAGATTTATACACCAGAGTTGATATTATATAAAAAAAAGTTTTTTGATCAGAATCGTTTATTAATTTAAAACGAGTTTTTGTGAATAAATTAAAAACTGGTCAGATTGAAATTTTTCTTACAAATAATGAATATGTTTTTATATTGGGGTTGACGGATGAATTGGAAATTGGGCTGACTTTTGTTGATTTGGGTTGACTTGGGAAAACAAGGTCTCTCGTTTAATAGTAGTCATTGGAGAGATTCGGTCGAACTTCTCAATTAATCATTTTTCTTTAGAGGTCATATTTAATAAATTTTCAAAGCAAAATTATATTTCTGTACAGTTTCTGAATTCATTTATAAAAAATAGAAATTCGAATTTGGATGATCTATAGGCTAAGTTTATATCTTTGAAGTATGACGTAGCTTTCGCACCTTTGCCTAGCTATTAAATCGAACATGAAAACTAAGGAAAAGAAGGAATTTCATCTTCATCAGGATTAATCAGAAACTTCTTTACGAGCTGACCTCGGTAAAAACTTAGCTAATTACTGATAAACTTTATGTTGGTACGAGGAGTTGATGTAGGTTTATAGGGTTAGAGAAGCAGAAAAAGGCAGAGTAGCAAGGGGACCTGGCGTGGTTTTCTGTCATATCAACTTTGTGTCTGTGTTAATTTTGACTTTTAAATTTTGACCTCTGTTTAATTTATTATTATTTTGGGAACAAATCTGCCGGCAAATGTTACCAGCATAGGGTATTAAACAGGTTTTGTTACAGATATCTGGGATACATAGACGAAGTATATGATAAGAGAAAAGTAAATTATGGGGTTTATTAGGTTTTATAGAGAGAAACGATGAAGATCAAAAAATGAATTTTCATGGAAGTGAGGGGTTTTCAATATTGGATTGAGAAAAGTATTGAAATCTGCTGAGAATGAGACTTTTTTTGATGATGTTTAATTTTTCTGTTCATAAAGAAAGGCCTTTCTGTCAATTTTATTCAGAGCAAGATTGAGTCAAACAAAGAAAAAGAGAGGACTTTTTGTCCACTTATCCTCGTGCTTTAGCAAGATTAATTCGAAAGAGAGTTGAGGAGAAGAAAGTTTGAGGAGATTTGAAGCGAATCAAGCTGATCAAACCAGAAAATGTATTGATAAAAAATATCATCATAAAATTTCAAAAGTCTGTTTCGATGGATGATTAAGAAGAGAAAGAGTGAATGAAGAGTGGACATACGTGTCCAGGAGATTTCAGAAGGATCAGTTTTTTTTTCTGAAGAGTAAATTTATGAAGAATCTTGTTTTTGATGCATTTAGTTTAATAAAGGAAATGACAAGGAAATTAATTAATATAAATTTTTTTCCAAAGCACTCAATTAACTGAAAAGTTTTTCAAATCAAAAATTCGCTCATAAAAATTTTTGATAAAGAATTTTTTGTTAAAATAAAGAAAATTCATGATCCAAAAACACCTTATCTGCCTTTAGAAGCAATACTTGCAGGAGCGTCATTTTCTCGGTCAAAATCGAAATCTCAAGAAATAAAGGTACCGTGAGAAGAATAATACAGAAAGTTTTTCTTCGTCTTGGACTATTTAATGGCAAGCAGATCTTTCATAAATATACAGAGAAACTCAAAGATTTATAATTTTAAAAAGTTCTGAATTTTATTTTACCTGTGAAAAAATGAGAAAATAAAGTTTTTGTTAAAAACTCTTGCTCCAAAAATTTATCAGCAGAGTATCCACAGGTAATTATCTCTTGGCTCAAACACAAAATTTTTTTTCAAAGGTGTTGTCAATGAAAACCTGCTTTTCTGAAAGGACTTGAAGAAGTGCTTATTTGACCCCAAATGGGTGCAAAAAGAGGAATATGCTTCCATTTTGATAATTAAAAATAAAGGTTTAATATATTGTACGATTTATGGTCGAATATTTAAGAGGCCGAATTTTGATCATTTTTGGCTTTTGGCGAACTTTATTCACACCTTTATCCTCACATTTCCTCCTCCCTCCAAATCCTCCCTTCACAATTGTGAAAATCCGGTTGAAAGAGAAGCATAAAAAGCTTTGAGATTTATTTGATTATTGAATTAGAATTATTTTCAATGTGCGGTCTGATTTATTTATTATCATCTCATCCAATCACATCAATGTATTTTCAATACGTTTCTCGCACAATAATAAGGGTCCGACACAAACTACACTTTTAAAGGAGCCTTAAAATTCCTTGCGATAATCCTCAAGCAGTAGCATCCTCATAAACTCTCAAGAGATCCCTTTTATGCTCCTTTTGAATCGAAGAAGAAAACGACGTTTTTGAAGCTCTCTTAATACAATAATTGGAGCCCTTAGGATTGTCTGACTCGGTAATCTGCGAATTTTTCAAACGATTTTATACTAAAAATGGATGCACTTTTTCTTCTTATATATCACTGCTGGTCGGCTTAATTTCTCTCAAATAACTACAGGGCTTCCAAACCTAAAGCCTTAGGCTTCTGCTTTTAAGTTTGACTCAGTAAAATCTCGAGTGATTTGGGAGATATATTCAGAAACAATATGCTTGCCCAAAAATGTCAAGCCAGATTAACCTAGATTTATTTTTTTTTGATGCGTGGACAATTAGTTTTCAGAACCTAATTGGCAGAAGTCGTCTATAAAAAGCAGATTCAACTCCAAATAAATTTATTAACCAAGATTTCGCTCTTTTTCCTTTTTTCGCACTCTTTATTCATTTCCTCTCACTTCTCCTTCAATGTCCAACGACCACGAAATCGAAATCAAATGCGTCTTTTCCCTTCTGGACCCAGCCAACACTGAACAAATCCACATCCAACAAGTCAATAACATTGTCCAGGCCATTGAATGCATTAGTCCTGAACGTAAAAGAAGCAAGACAACCACTGTCGCTTTCTCAGAAAATCACATTATCAGACAAGTAAAAGCTCCTGTTATCAGACAATCCACCGAAAGAAAGCGTCATACAGTGCTGATAAAACCAAATACTAATCCATATACTCATCGAGGAAGCCTTAAGAAAGGGTCACATGATGTTTATATGGAAGCAATGGAGAAGCTTAGAAGGCAAGGAACGATAGTAACAGAACAAAATGAGAGTCTGAATTTGAGTACTCTTGAGATGCCTGAAAGGGAAACAGAGAGAGAAGTTGTGAAAGAGATTGTAAGAGAAGAATCCCCAAAGTTCAAGACGTTTCCTAATAGCAAGAAGACAATGAATATAGAAGAGTTTTCGGAGCTATATGAAGAAGTTTTTGAAAGCAATTCGATTGAGGAAGATGTGCTTTTGAAGTGTTTTACTATGTTTGATCATGAGAAGTAAGGGGTTTGAGATAAAGAGAGAGTAATTTTGAATAATAGGTTGGGATATTTAAATGCCAAGATGCTGCAGAAGGTGTTTGAAGTGTTTAATGAAAAAGTCAGCGAAGCTGATGTTGAAAGTAAGTGGTTTTTGGGAAGGGAAAATGTTTATTTTAACAATAGATTTGATGAAGTTTATTGGGTGCAGTGGAAATAAAATGACTTTCAATGAATTCAAAGACTTTTTTAGAAAGAACCTCTAAGGAATTCTTCAGATTAGCGCATTGTTATCAAAAGAAATAATCTTTGTTTTTTAAGAAAAGAAAAATGGAGAGTATCCGCTGAGAATATGAGCGGGGACTTGAAGTTTTTACTTACTATATAAAATCTTATTTTTATTATCATTTTTATATATTTGTGTTGATATTATTCCTTTATAAGAAAACTTTATTTTTATTTTATTCATTTATTGTTAAATGGGAATTTACTGTTCCCCTGCTTGCTTTTTATATCAAATATCTATCGTATAAATTACACATAATCGAGATATTAATCTTTTGGTAAACCAAATTATTCAATATATTTCGTGAGATTTTTTGGGCTGTTTAGTTCCGACACAAAACTTTGATACCATCTCAAGAAGAAAAGCCCATTATATAGCGCAATAACCACCTAAAAAGATGAGAGGGAGATTCCAAAAAAAAAAGATGTTTACTGAATAGAACATGAGATTCAAAAATTCCATTTTTTCTTTCAAGAAAGGATGCACAAAGAAATCAAACAAAAGAATTGCTGTGGTAAATGCAACAGCTGTATGGAAGATCAACTTATCAGCGACATTCTCCTCACTTTAATGAGTTAGGTTGATTATTCGATCAAATCGTGAGTGTTTACTTTGGTCTGTTTTCGACGAGCTTTCTGTACCATAAATAATATCCGAAATTGTACAAGATCAAGATCACTGTCTTTATCGCTCCTTCTATGAAAAATAATTTAGAATAGGATTTTTGAGATATCAATATAAAAAATTTCCCTTTAAGATCAACAGAGAAAACAACAGAAATCTTCCATTTTTCATTGAAAGGATTTTCCCTTGCTTTAACAAGACATCAAGAAAAGTGAAATTACCTTGAGATTCAGGGAGGAGAGGGAGTAAAGAAAGACCAGAAAGAAGAGAGAAGCTCACAGCAGAAAGAGGGCTCATACGTCCTCTGAACCAGATGATTCTAAAATGTGAGAATCTCAGCTGAAAAAATTAGAATTTTACTGGACAAAGTTCAGGACAAGGAGGATAGCTTTCTCATGGACGTGATATCCAAAATAGAAGAAAGCAAAAGAGCTGATTACACAATATTCAATAAACTTCTTTCTTTTAGGTTGTTTCCAGATTGAAATGAATAAAGGCTAAAACATTGGGTTCGTTTCGCTGCAAAGAAAATATTTACAATGAGAGCAAGAACAACAAGGACCAAACAAGTTTTTGAGCCAACATTAGGCAAGACAGCCATGTCTATTTCTCTGACAACTCCTCTATTTGGACTATTCTCTGGAAGACTAATATTCATTTTCAATACTTTCCTTGCTAATTTTGGAGATGTTAAAGATGACTTGAAAAAACTTCTTACCAAAGAAAGCAAGAAGACGATCACCAAAGCAATACAAAGCCCAGAAATTGGGTGCCCAATAAGCATGAACGAGACCACGTTGGAAAGGGAACATTCTTGATAAAATCTGTTGAATTTGCTCTAAAAATTATTGGCATTGTTCATAAAGGGAGGATATTTATCCATACCAATGCTCAAGAAGGGACCGAAAGAGATGAGTGTGATACCAACAACGCAACCGCCAAGTTTAATCAAGGATTCAAGCTGTTGTTTGGGAGCCTTCTTTTTGTCCAGAACGTACTTTTTCAAAAGGAAGAAGAAATATGCTGGAGCCTTATGATGATTATTACTGAAAGTTGGCCTGAAAGAAGTGATACCACATAGATATAGATATGCTTGAAATTCAATAGGATTGTAAAGAGGATGGCTGATTTGAGGTATTTTTTCTTTGATAATAAGGTGAGATTATTCTCAAATGGTTTTACTTCGAGCATGGTAACAACGCTGAGGATCAAAATTCCTTGCAAAAGAGAATTATATTGGAAGTGGATATCTATTCACATGAACAATTCTGAGCATGTCATAATGATTTACGGTCGACAATAATCATGGCAATCTGAAGAAATGATGTTGCAAAAGTTGCTAATTGAAGTTTTGCTGAAGGATATAACTTTGATGCTCTTGGTTTGGTGAGAAATTCTTGTTCAAAACATCAGTTTTTACCTGTAAATAGAATAGCCATAGATAGTATCGCAAGCAATAACACTTAATCTTTGAAAGAGGATACAAGCATCAGCCTTATAATCCAAATTTTGAACCTAAATAAGGATTTTATTCTCAAGTCAGATTTGTAAAGAGTACATCGAGCATTTTGGGGTCGACAAGTTTTGCAAAGAAAGCAAGGAATCGTTCAAAATAAGCAAAGAAAGGAGGATAATCCAAAGTCCATATCGAAGTATCCTTCGCAAAAGAATATTAAAACAAGCCAAATCAGGTGTTCAGTACCTCAAAGTACCATTTGGAGATGGGAAGAGAGTTGGTAATCGCGAGCCAATTACGATGGACTTCGAAATCTGTGCTATGACTAAAATACGTAGATTGAATAAAGGGATTTGTAGTGAAAAGAGTTACTAGGCAGGGATAAGAAGGAGTTTGATGGATAGAGCAAAGACAACAATGTCTAGGTATTTAGAAGTGAAGCCTAGAACCATGGGGAGTAGGGAGGAGGTTAGATTGACGTGGGGATTGGATTTTTGATTGAAATTAATAAGAGAAGCGAAATATATTAAAATTGACAATATTTGTTGTTGGAATTGATTTGGTTTAGAGAGATTGAGAAATTTACCTGTATCTATTGAATTCAATGATGTAACGATGTAATATTTTTTCAACAGGAAAAATTAGGAACAAGGAGAGGGGTTTTTATTACACCTGACTTGATTTTTCGAAGAAACTCAAGATATATTTGGTGGCTATTCCTTTTCTTTTTGAAATTTTGGGGCTTTGGATCAGACGGCGAACAAAAGAAAATGTCCACTCGAGTCAATAAAAGAGAGGAAGAATTGTTTCATAAATTAAAGTGATTTGATTTTTTTCAGGTCATCAGAGAGTTACAAGACATCGATATAAAAAGATAAGATATGATTTGACAGATAAAAAGAGCAGGCCATCAAAAACCAACCTCGATTTTATCAGGATACAACAACATATAAAGGAATTTACAAAGGTTTTCAAAAGCAGGGATACAAGACAAAAGAGGATTAGAAAAACTTCCTTCACTACTGTTCATTTTCTGTACTGCAGTGTTTTCAGAGTCGTAAAATTTAATTTAATCTTAAGCTTCTTCTTCCAAGTTTTTTGTCAAGGCCTTTTTCTCCCTTTAAAGCGTCAAACTGTTTACGAAATAAATCATCTTCTACCTTGGGATTCGAAAGCGCTTTAAAATCAGGGAGCTCTGATTTCTCCTGTTCTTCCTCAACTTCATCAATGCTTTTATTATTTGGTGTATATGGAGTCTGATGGCTCATTGGGCTTGCGTCTTCGTATTCAGAATCATAATGATCTTCAGTAAGAGCTTTAAAGTTTTGCAATTGTAATTTATTAAGAGCATCAATGAACTCCTGATGATCCGGTCTATAGATTTGATTCGGATGAGCTTCAGGAGTTTCAGAGCCAGATCCTGTAGCAGGTCTTTCAATATCCAAAGAGGTAGCGCTGAGGCCTGTTCTTTCAGTGCTGGCTTCGAGATCAGGAGTATTAGCGCTCCATTTTCTCTTTTGGAATACCATAGCTAATTGTGATTTTCTGGGATTACGCTTGTTTGGAATGCTTTGGAGGACGCTTTCAACAGGAGGGTTGTTGATGTTGAGAACGAGGTCGTTGCTGATAGGTTGGATGGTAATTTTGCCGTTTTTGGAGTCTTGAATGGAGGTGGTAGTGGCTGATTTGGTGAGTTTACGTTGAATGAATTCAACAAATTTGATGAGGCCTTTGATAAGGAGAAGGACAAAGACAAAGGAGAAGATGCTGACAGTAGTAAGGGCGAGAAGGTAAAAGGACATATGGGAAGATGATGGTGGAAATAATAAATGACAATTTTTTTATTAAAGAATAAAAAAGGAAAAGTGTGAAGGTATTAATAGAAAAAAGTTCAGTAAAATTCGATCTGATTGGTGAACAGTGAAATTGAATGAGTGACTTTCAATGGATTTTCTGCAAGGGGAATTATTTTGGTTTTGCTTACCAGTCGAGTTCTTTGAAAAAATTAGCAGAGGAAATGGTTTCGTTTATTGTAAAGTGAGTAAGGCTGAAGAAGCGTTCTCAGATTTCCAGCTGGTTCAAACTAAATAGTAAGGAATATGGGAGTGAAGTTTTTTATTAAAGTAGTGAGAGAGAAACTGTTAAAAATAGAATTGTCTTGGCTATTGAAGATATGCTTCCCTTTACCTAAAAAAAAGTTTGCTAACTGGATCAAGTTAATCGTGATTCTTATTTTTCACCAAATCTTGAAACTGCATGGAATTAAAATAAACTATTCTTTGTCTAATTTAGATTAAGGTGAATCAACATTGGAAAAAAACTTTTTTGACAAGAAAAGAATTCAACTACAAACCCTTCTGCCCGGTCTTTATATCTTAAAGACTAGCCTTTTTGAGCTGGTTTAGTTTGATAGGATTTTCAAGGAGACTATGTGACGAGGAAAAGGCTGATGCGATAATTAGGATTCTAAGGATTTAGCTTAAAGGAGTGATTGGTTGAAAAGGGGAAAAATGTCAAATAAAAGAAGCCTTGAATAAAGATTTTTAAAAGAATCAGAATAGTTGAAGGCAACGAAATTCATGTTCAAAATTTATCAATAAACCTTTATTCAATCTTTATTAAAATGCGCAGTCAAAGTGGGCTATTTTAAACTACAAACCTTCCTCAACTCTAGATGAGAGATAAGCCATACCCTCTCCTTTTTTAAGAAGAAGACATAATTTCTATCATTTATAAAGAGCTTCACCATGGTAAATAAAATTCAAACGAGCCTCTCTCTATATTCAATTTCAGGTGGTAAACTTTCTGCTTTTCTGAGGTTTTTCTCTGTAAGGTAATAGAAAAGTTTTATTACGCAACAAGAATATTGAATTTTACACAAAAACTTCACTCCCATGAGGCTTAAAAATCCACAAAACAAGCTTTAAATATTTTTGTTTATTTTCAGCTAAATAGCTTCCTCTGAGAGTTATAAGTTCCTCGTGAAAGCAAGGCTATTTTCTGATGGTGCAGGGAATTCAAGGTATGATTTCTAATGAAGGGCGAGGCTAACGAGCGATATTAATTTGTAAAATTAGGCCAGCAGAATACTGAGACAATTTGATTAAGTTTTAATTCAAAAAAGTCTGGAGCTCAAGTGGTGTGTTAAAACTCAAGATTCAAGCACGTTTTCAAAATCCTATTTTTCGTCATAATTGGTAGAAGCCAAAATCGACTTCCCAACCTGCTAGAAACCCTATAAAAACCCTTTTTTGAGCCTCTGCTTCAAGGAAAACAAAGCAGATTTTTTGAGTTTGATTGTCTTGTTGGGGAAATAGCACAAGCAGCCAAAAACTTTTTTCAGCATGAAACTCTACAGCTTTCTTTATGAGAGCATGTCAGAATGGAATGAGAGGAGCTTTAAAGGGAAAAATGTGGGTTTTTGCATAGGGCTATTAGAAAGCAGAAAAGTTATGGAAAATACGTGGAGAGTGATTGAATAAATCGATTGCGGATGATGGATTTACAACCACGACGGATTAAGCAGTAAAATATAATTGAATGGACTTTTTTGGCCAGATTCTATAAATTAACCAAAAAATAATTTATTTTCTTTTTAAAGAGGGTTTTTCTTGTTTCCCGAATCCAGTAAAATCAGCTTGAAGATGAACGGTTGTTTAAAACCCTCTTCATGCACGGAGAATTTTGGATATGAAACAAGTCTTTGGATATTTGTCTTTATTAACACTCAAGCCGGTCTTTTTGAGGTCGATGAGATCTACCATAAAAAGTCACCTTTACGACAACACCACTCTTTCTCAAAAGAATGTCATATTAAGCTCATTCATTTTGACAATTTATGTTGGATAGACAGTGCTAATAATGAGAAAGAAAATTTGGTTGCTGAGTTTTTAGAAAACTGTAATCACCAATGTGAAACTATCTAAACCTTTTTCAGTATCACAGTTCTGTATCTTGAATGGAAATAGGACAATACTTTTTTTGTCAAAGTTGTCTTTGGTTCTGAGGTTGCTTGACCTCAGTTCTTGTCTTATTTCGTCGAGCTTTACAATGTTCCAACATGATTTTACAAGGAGATATGTTATTCAAGTGCTAGCGGCATTGAAAATAACTCAGTTTCGAGGCCAATACTTTTATAGGGTCGAGTAGCAAGTTGTCCAAAACAGGTTTTTGAGGACAAATTGAGGCTATGAATTAAAAAAAAGAACTCAATCACAACTTCCAACTCTAAGACGAGCGACTCCCACAACGATGATGAAAGTGTGCATAGCTCAAAAAAATGCCTATGAGTGTCATCTCTAACTTGAATTTTCTGATGAGATTTTTGCCTGGAACTCATGCTAGCTCTTCAAAAAAAGCTCCAAGGAATAGTTTCTGGTGAAGGTTGCAGTTAAGAAAGTGCTTTGATAGAACAGTAGGAGTCAAGGACATGATCTTTCTTCAAAGAAGAGTTAGTGCCCACTAGAATTTTGAAGAGCCAAATAAAAAGCACTTGGTTTAGATTGAAATCTGACCATAGAAGTTTATCATAAAATGACTCAAAAGGAAAAGAGAGAAACTTGAAAATGATCCCATCACACTTTGAACTCAAAGAAAAATCTCATGAAGGGCCAATCAATCATTTTTCTCTGCGCACTAAAAATCTTTTGGGCAATTTTTTTTTTCAAAATCGCAAATCAAAGAAAGAAATATCTTAATTTCGTTTACTCCTTATACTTCTTAATATCTGAATAAATTTTTAGTCGCCTGTTATCATAAAATAGAAATCATAAATCACAGTCAGATTGATTTCTAAAAAATATTGGATCTAGGGAGATTCGAACTACCCGACCTTGGCCGAAAGACACCATTTTTGGCCACGCTCTTCCAGCTAAGCTATAGATCCTTTTCTAAATTTAAACCTTTTTTCTGTGTGCTAGATTCATAAATTCTCACCAATTCAACCCTTTTTCTTTGTCACAAGATAGCTGAGACAATACATCTGAAAAGCCAAATAAAAATTTTTTGAGAAGTAAAAAAATTAAAAGGAAACTTCTACTGGATGTTGGTGCGTTTATGTATTTTTTAGGTGCGACAGGTATTGAAACTGCAAAAGAAATAGCAAATCAATAGATATGAAGAGTTGCCAAATTGGGATTTTATTTATCAAATAATTGATTTCAAGAGGTTTTCGAAGAGACAAGAAATTGATAAAATCTCTCAACCCAAAGAAGCTTTTCATTATTCAATAAAGGAGGAATAGAACTTGCATCCAGTTCCAATAAACTAAAGGATAGTTGAGGAGAAAAAATTTTAAAAGCTATCTATCCGCTTTGAAAAATCGTTTTTGGCCCTTTGAAAAATTTATTGAAAGGAATAATCTTTTTAATTGCTAGTTCTTTGGAATCCAAAATTGTTTAATCTCAAACAAAAAATTAAAAAAAGAGATTGCGGAAATGAAAAGATAACTTTGATGAAGATAATATTATTTTTGATTATTTGAGAATATTTATGAATTAATACACCCTCTAAAAATAAAAAAGTGGATCCAGGGAGATTCGAACTACCCGACCTCGGCCAATTTTTCTTGAAGTCCGGCCATGCTCTTCCAACTAAGCTATAGATCCTTTCTGAAATTAGTCCTCACTTTTTTGTTATATAAAACAGCACAATGAAAATCTTGGAAATTTCAACCCTCTTTGATATTGAATTTCTCCTATCTTGATAATTCATATTCTCCAAAAAAATAACTTCCAGGAAGAAATAATGATGTTTTCATGAATCACTTCAAAGAATTGGCAACCAAGGTTATACATCTTCTTATTCTTTCTGAAATTTGTGTTGCTGAAAAAAAGGAAGTTCAAGTCAACAAAATAAAAATTGCTCCATTTTTTTTGTCAACGAAAATTCTTTTTATACAAATAAACTGTATATTCAATACATGATAAGTGGATGTAAGTAATTACCTTGGAAGTAAAAAACTCTTTTGATAATAATTATTAAACAAAATTTTCTTGA
>Ga0182738_1004467_pt1 | contig 15439 bp, 13 predicted proteins | sample eDN5th30CBELigMG_FD_128876 | JGI IMG/M metagenome (GOLD analysis project Ga0182738, IMG submission 128876) | Enriched Miracle-Growth compost microbial communities from Emeryville, California, USA - eDNA 5th pass 30_C BE-Lig MG (version 2)... ... | reverse complement strand
GGGGGTGCTGAGGGCGGCTGGAAATTCCAGGGCGAATGATTCCGTGTCAGCCGCTCATCATCGGGAGGGGAGGAGAAGTGAGACATGGGACAGCAAGACTCCCGATTGGAAAAGTGACCTGACCGTCACTCCGTGCTCGTCAAGATCGCATCATGCAGCACCTTTTATGAACAGAATCCAAAGGGAACGCAAGGCGACAAACAGGCCCCTTCCCTATTGCCCTCTCTGAACGCCCTCCGACCACCGGCAAAGAGCGCGCCCATCAGCAGGACGGGGAACCGCCACGCTGACCGGCCATGCAAAACACTGGCCAGCCATTGAACCTGATCTTCCCATTCCCGCGGTGAGTGATACGATGCCATCCGTGGCTCTCCGAGGTGAAACTGATGTCATGAGAAACATCAGTCTGCCCGAAGAGCCACTTTCATGGGGAGACCACTTTCGGAATCGACCACGCATCCATTTTCCAGAAAGTGCAGTTTCCTGTCAGCAATTTGTTCTTCTCGCGTTAAACGAGAATTTCCTGTATAATATGACCTTCGACATTCGTCAGCCGTCGCTGAATTCCGTTGTGTTCGTATGTCAGCTTCTCATGATCGAGTCCCAGCAAATGAAGAATCGTTGCGTTTAAATCGTAAAGTGGATGCACGTCTTCCACAGCTTTTTGCCCCAGATCATCTGTCCTGCCATGACTGACTCCCGGCTTCACTCCTGCACCGGTCATCCAGCAGGTAAAACCATCCGGGTTATGATCACGACCGGCTGAGCCTTTCTGGAACATCGGCATTCGTCCGAATTCGGTACACCAGACGACCAGGGTTTCTTCCAGAAGTCCACGTTGTTTCAGATCCCGGATGAGTCCGGCAACAGGTTGATCGAGAATCATGCCATGCCGGTCGTATTGCTCCTTGAGTTTATTGTGCCCGTCCCAGTTCAATTCTCCTCCACTGGCATATGCTCCATTAAACAATTGCACAAATCGCACTCCCTTCTCGAGAAGCTTTCTTGCAAGAATGCAGTTCCGTGCAAACTCCGCTTTGATTGAGTTTGTTGTGTCATTCGCACCATAAAGATTCAGAATATGTTCAGGCTCCTCGGAGAAGTCGATTACATCCGGCACACTGAGTTGCATCCGCGCCGCGAGTTCATAGCTGGCAATTCGCGACAGAAACGGGTCATCTCCCGGGTGGAGTGCCGCATGGCGCCGATTCATTCGTTGCAGAGAATCTCTCGCCATCTCATCCGCGTCTCTTGAAAGCCCCGGTGGTATCAGATTCTTGACCGGTTCTTTCGCACTGAGCACCGTTCCCTGAAAGGCAGCAGGTAAAAATCCGGGACCCCAGTTGTTCGAACCGTTTTGCGGAACACCTCTCGGGTCGAGAATGGAAATGAATGCTGGCAGGTTCTGATTTTCGCTTCCCAAAGCATAACTGACCCAGGAACCAATACTGGGAAATCCATCAAGGACGAAACCGGTTGACAGAAAGTTCTCCGCAGGTCCGTGTGTATTGATCGTGCTTGTCAGCGAATGCACAAATGCGAAGTCGTCCGTCAATTCAGCAAGACAGGGCAACAAGTCGGAAACCATTTTTCCAGTCTCGCCGCGCGGACGAAACGAATATTGTGGCCGGGCCAGGTTTCCGGCAGGCCCTTGAAAAGTGACTGCCGGACCGCCGGGGAGCGGTGTGCCGTCAAACCGAATCAAGTCTGGTTTGTAATCCCAGGTTTCCAACTGACTGACTGCCCCGGCGCAGAAGATCACGATGACGTTCCTGGCTTTCGCGGGAAAGTGAGTTTGCCGAGGAGCATAAGGGCGTGCCGGATCAATGACCGGCCGCACTGCAGCGGGCAGGCCTTGCTGGTGCCACAGGTCAACAAGAGCGATTGATCCCAAAGCAGAACCTGCGTGTGACAAAAACCGCCGTCGGTTGAGCATTTGATCCACTCTCGTTTCCATAAGAGATTTCCTGCCGATGTAATGGCCTGCGGAAGACCCCGTTCATGAACTTAAAGAATGCGCGCTTCGATGTCTTTATTCAGAAACTTAGCTATGGCATGAAGAGAAATTCATTGCTGTTCATAAGGATCCGACAGAGCATTGATAATCCTTGCTGATGCGCCACATTCCGGGCTTCCATGAGTTCCTCGGTTTCCGGATCCCGGCCGAAGGCAAGGTTCCAGGCACGATGAATTTGCCGGTCGGCGTTGGTTCCCGCTTCCTGTTGCAGACGATCTGCCATGGCATGGCATTCATTTAACATAAATGAACTGTTGAAAAGATTCAGGGCCTGCAATGGAGTTGTCGATTCAGACCGCCGTGCTGTGCTCTGGCCTCCATCCGGACGGTCAAACGCTCCGAAGACGGGGTCACGTTCGCGTCGGACCTGATGGGCATAAATCATGCGGCGGCGTCCGTTCTCATCAAATGTTTCGATAGGAACAAATCCCGACAGACCGCCGCGCTGATTGAATAAATCAAACCCCGGTCCCCCCATTTGCAGATTCAATCGTCCGCTGCAAGCCAGGATGCTGTCTCGAATCGTTTCGGCATCATGGCGACGAAGCGGATAACGCCACAGAAGTTTTGCTTCGGCGTCCTGCAAGGCCGCCTGAGCATTGAACTCTGTGGATTGTCGATAAGTGGCGGAAAGAACAATCAGGCGATGCATTTGTTTGATCGACCATCCGGATTGCACAAATTGTTCCCCCAGCCAATCCAATAGCTCTGGATGCGTGGGAGGCATCCCGGAACGCCCAAAATCGCTCGGCGTCCCCACCAGACCGGTTCCAAAGTGCCCTTGCCAGATACGATTGACCATGACCCGGGCAGTGAACAGGTTTTCCGGACTGGCGATCCAGTCTGCGAGTGCAAGCCTCCGGGCCTGTTCTGTCGTTTCTTCGGGTAACTGTATCGAACTGAATGCACTGAGGATGGCCGGTGTCACTTTTTGTTTCGGCTGTTCAGGATCACCTCGGGTCAACAGGAAGATATCGTCGGGCTTGCGAAACTGTCCCGCAAAAATCAACTGATTTGCATGCAATCTGGCAATCTGCTTTGTTACATTCTGCCGCATTTTGAGCAGGCGTTGAGCCTGCTTTTCCGCCTTGGGGGCGCTCCCTTGAAAGACGTTCCCTTCTCCTTGTTCACCAGAATGTTTCAGGCGGTCCTCCGAGTCGGCAACGACCCTCCAATTTCCTTGTTGATCAGCAACCAGAATCCGATATTTCGTGGCGAGTCGATCCTGGTAACGGGCATCTCGATCCCGCGCCCAGTCGACACGCTCGATGGCCTGTTCATTGGAAAACTCCAGTTCCACCCAGCCCCGGCCGGTTTCATTCGACATCCAGCTGCTTTTGTTTCCATATTTTCCGTCGTTCACATAGGCCAGATCATGAACCCCCGTCACCAGAGTTTCCCCGGAAGAAGTGACGACAGTCCCGACGCTGGCCAGTGCGACATTTTCTCCCTTCTCATTGAAGACTTCCAATTCATCCAGACAGGGCTCCAGCTTATTGGTCTCAAGAACTTCAAAGCGAAGCCGCTTCGTCGTGACTGTGGGAAAACGATCAAAATTCAACCGGGCATTCACGGGGCTTCTCGTGACGCCGGCCTGCCACAGCGGAACGAATGCCGTTAATTGCCGTTCCACGTCCGCCAGTTCTGTCTGTAACGCGGCAATCTGTGCCTTGGATTCGACGTTCGGATGTGTCGCCACTTCCCGATTCTCGTACCAGACTCCCGAGACGAAGGCTTGCATGGAGTAATAATCCAAATGCGAAATCGGGTCGAATTTATGATCGTGGCAGCGCGCGCATCCAATACTCAGTCCCAGAAACGTCTGCCCGATGTTGGTGACAATCTCGTCGATCGAGTCCTGTCTGGCCAGTCGTTTTGACGGCTCATCCTTGCCGATCTGGCCTGGCAACAGAACGGAGGCGGTGACCAGAAATCCTGTGGCGGCATCCTTTCCCAGCGCATCCCCTGCAATCTGTTCGCGAATAAACTGATCGTAGGGAATATCATTATTCAAGGCCTGAATGACATAGTCACGATAGGGCCAGGCATGTGGACGTTCGGTATTCACCTCAAACCCGTGAGTATCCGCATAGCGGACAACATCCAGCCAATGCTGAGCCCAGCGTTCTCCATAGCGCGGTGAATCCAGAAGCCGGTCAACGGCTCTGGCATAGACCGCTTCGCGGGTTTTCGAAACAGAGAGTTCCTGTAGAAAGTTTTGAAGCGTTTCTGGAGTTGCAGGGAGACCTGTCAGATCGAAGGTGACTCTTCTCAGCCAATCTCGAGGAGATGCTTCAGGAGCAGGCCGGAAATTGTTCGCAGTGAGTTTTTCCAGAATGAAGCGGTCAATATCGTTTCTGCACCATTGGTCCTCTTCAAGATCGGGAGGGGTTCTTTTCTCAGGCGGATGAAACGACCAGTGGTCGAGTTTGTCCACCAGAATTCCGGTGTCAATTCCGTCCGGCCATTCCGCTCCGGAATTGACCCAGTCGGTGAGGATTTTGATTTCCTTCTCCGAGAGGCGCGTCTCGGGGGGCATCTGCATGTCCGCATCAGGATCAGCAATGAATTGAATCAACACACTTTCAGCGGCTCGCCCCGGAAGAATTGCCGCCCCATAAGCGTCTCCTCCCTTCATCGCCTCGGACTTGATATCCAGACGCAAGCTGCTCTTTTGCTTGTCAGGACCATGGCAGGAATAGCAATGTTTTTTCAGAATCGGCCGAACCTGATGTACAAAGTCGACGGGGGACGCCTGAAGTGAGGAACAGACCAAGGCTCCCAAGGCATATCCACAAATGAGATGGCCGACATGGCACGCAAGCACCAGTATTTTTACGGGGACGATACATGCGGCTCGGCCAAGTGATCGACCGAACCGATCGACTGCCAGCAATGCAACTTGAACAGGTTTCATGGAAAGCTCCTTCCGGTTGCCTGTCAAACAGATCAATGAGAGCGCGCTGCTCCTCCCTGCGTCCGCACTGCACGTGTTTCGACCGGAAAACGCTGTTCGCCGCGCGGGGAATACGGGCAATGCCGGGGTAATCTGTCATAGAGGCCACTTCTTATTTCCGGAAGTGGCTCCAAATTCACGCACAAATTGCAGACTGAGTGCCCGATTAGAGCAGTTTGCTCTACCGTGTGCAGCCGTTTGAGGGCATTCCGGCACATAAAAGCCTGACTTGACGACTGCGAAACGCTGAAAGCAAATTCCGAAAAGGCACTGATACTGTTTGCTCTACCGATAGGGATTTCCTGCATCGTAGAGAGCCCGGATCTCCTCGTCACTCATCGTGCGGCCCAGCAGAATCAGTTCATCGATTCGACCGCTCAGCTTCCTGTCGTGATTGTTCCAGTTGCCAATCTGTGCGGGCCCCAGCCGGGCAGGATAGGCGATCTCCTGACGGGCCTCATTATTCAATTTCCCGTCTAAATAAAAACGAGCAATTTTCTGATCGCTGTCATAGACCGTCGCGAGATGAACCCAGCGATGGGCTTCTTGAGAAATCGGTGTGGCGGAATCGGAATAGATGTGATCTCCCGTCTGACCGGGAGCAATTTGATTTCCGAAGAGCGCGAATCGCATGGTCCTGTTGTTTGTCACCATCCAATGGACCTGCCCCAGGATTTCTGGCGATTTCCAGCCATTCGTGTGCAGCAATGATTGATACGGTTCCCCAAAGCGATCCAGCCGAACCCAGGCAGCCAATGTCAGTTGAGGCCATTCGCGTCCCTCTCCGACATTCAGCTTCATATGATCGCCGACATTCATGAATTCGGGAGCCCGGGAGCCCGGCCAGCGACCTTGAACCAGATTATAAACTCCGGGATTGTTTTCTTCGGATTCGAAATCCAGCAATGCGATGAGATCCGGATCTGTCCTGAGCTTCTCCAGAGCCGTTCCAGAACGGGATGGCTGTCCTGCCTTGAGGGCCGCATGCAGCGCGGCGACCTCGTCCGGACGAATAAAAGCAGCAGACCTGAGTTCCCGCGTCTCCCCGGCACCGGCTCGCAAGAGAAACGCATCGCCATCATAGAGATTCTGTCGTGTTCCCCCTTTGGAAGGCTGTGCAATCACTTCTCCCTGAAAGACGTGAACCTCGGATTCTCCATTCTGCGAAACATCCACTCCAAACTTTGTCCCGAGGTCGACAACTTCCCCGGTGGGAGTCACGACAGTAAATTTTTTCGCCGACGGCGGGACGTCTGCCGCAAGTCGGCCCGTGACCAGGCGCAACCGTTGCGCGGACTCAAATCGAAATCGAGCAGGCGCTTCGATGACGACATGGGCTCCACGATCCGTGACCAGTTCAAGTGTTCCCGCGACGATCTCGTGCCAGTCCCCATTGATGTGGGTCAGGTTCGTCATTTCATTGACACCTGTGGCACTCTTTACGACAGCATAAATCCCGGAAGGAATCTGCCGCCAGAAAATTCCTCCGATCGCGAAGACAAGAAACAGGGAAACGGCAATAAACCACGGAGCAAAGGCTCTGGCTTTTCTTCGTGATCTGTGGTCAGGAGCGTTTCGTCGGGAAAAATCGGTGCCTGCAATGAGGTCTGAAAGCCCCGATTCCAGATTCATTGACTCAATGAATCGTTCCCGCATGACCGGGTCGTGACGAAGCAGATTGTTCAGCCGGTCCATCTCGTCATGACTGATCTGCCCCTCCAGGTAACGCTGCACAAGCTCATGAAATGTGGAATGCGGAGTCATAATGAGGCCTCGCGGGCGAGTTCACGATGGACACATTCCTGAAGTAACTGCCGCATCCGGTAGAGCCATTGATAGAAGCCCGCGACAGTTCTTCCACTGGAGAGAGCCACGTCCTGAATGATCGAGTGTGGTTGATACGCCTGCAACAGGAGTTCACGATCCCGAGGGGAAACTTTATGAAAGCAGAATTCGAGTAACTCCCGCTGACGCTGCAATCTGTTATCCATGCGGTGCGAATCCGTTGCAATCATTTCCACGACATCATTCGCCAGCATGAGCCGGTCCCGTTTTTGATCACGAATCCACGAAAGAACTTTGAATTTGGCAATTCCATATGCCCATATTCGAAAATCACCATCGAATCGAAATTCATCGAATTTGTTCCAGAGAACAATCGCGACTTCCTGAAGAACGTCATCCGCATCCGCCCGTGAAGGAACAAGATTTCTGACGAAGGCACGGATCGTCGTCTCGTTTGCCATAAACAAACGAAGAAACTGTTCATGGCGATTCATGGTTTCAACAGACATTTTGACACCACAGACGGCAAGTTAAGCACCGCGAACAACGATGCCAGGCCGTCCCGGATCGGCCTGGTGAAAGGCATCACTCCGGGAGCATGAAAAACCGATAGCGCAATAACACCGCATGGTCCGGGTACTGCCTCGCGGCATTCGGTTTTTCGTCAGGCCAGACATGGTCACCGTAGGCACCAGCAAGAGCAACTTGCTCTCATTGACAGGCGGTCTTCAAATTCAAAACAATCATCGTTCGGGAGAGCTCCATGGAAAATCGCGTTTTCTCCAGCTTGCGGCTTGGCAGAAACCTCGCCCGCCCGGTTTGAAAACAGCTTCTTACGGGTGGTCATATCACTATTTCTGAGCTGTATGAATGGAGATGTCGAATTTCTCTGCTTTTCCGGCCTTCAGCTGGACGACCAGATCACTCTTTCTGACATCGGAGTATTTTCCAAAGGACTTCGGGGCTCCGGAAATCGCCTTCTCCTGCGGCATCCCATTCTCATCGACAACAGTTCTCGAATACTGTGGCCGGACGACGACGATAAATTCTCCTGGAGGAATCCTGATGCTGCCAGGTGGCCGGTAGTCATAGTCCCCCTTCTCGCCAACGACCGTCGAGAAGGAATCGGAATCGTTTTCGCGATTGATGAAACTGATCTGCGTCCCTGGTGCCGCAGTGGTTGAATTGATTTGGACCGAACCATAGATACCGGAAACTTCGGGGGAACTTTGCATATGGCATCCGGCCAGGACGCTAAGAATCAGCAGAGAATAAGCCCAATTTAAGTATCGAGGCATCAAGACTTCCTTAGGAAACAGCTGAGTTTGTCATGTCCAGAACGAAGCTCTTCTCATTCGTCTTTGCCATGGAAATGTGAACATTCTGATTTCGACGAGGCGTCTTTTCGCTCTCTGTAATCAGTACTCACCGACAACGCCGCCATCGTCTCGAGTCGCCAGACGTTTGAGGGTATCGAGATTGATCGAATCCGAGATGAAAGCCACATGGCCGTCTCCAGCCAGGACCATCACGCCACCGGTATGATCGGAAATGAGTGGGTTATTCGCTCCCTGATTGGCACTGATCCCATCACGATCATAGTTTTTCGAATTGGGCGAATACCGAATTGTCGTCAGATTCCAGATCCGGCGACGGCTTGCACCTGACGGAATTGTTGTCAGCACGTCGGTCCCCATCAGAAAGCCGTGATAGCCTCCGGACGCCGTCATCGGCACGATGCCGCTTTGAACCATTTTGACATCGTAAGATGTCACCGAAGTGAACATGCGAGATCCGATTTCTCCAACGACAATGACATTGCTGGAACCATCCGTGATCTCACGCATTTGCACCACGGCATTGGGAATCAGAATACCTCCCGAGGAAAATGAACCAGTCCCCGGCGAGTTGGTGGCTGTCGAGCAACATTCGCAACAGGCATCAAGACGTGTTTCCGTGAATTCCGGCGTCGTCAGAACCGCCCCGGAAATTCCTGCATATGTCGATTGAGCATCATTCGCACTCGCCAGCGACCCACGAACCTTGCCTGCATAAGAAGGACAAACCGCAACTTGAAGCGGATTTCCACCAATTGCGGCCATGTTCGCTGCATTATTATAGCCTGCATTGGCGATTTCCAGATTCAGCTTGTTGTAGAGCGTTGCCTGTTCGAGATAGGGAAGCAGGCCACCCCACCAGGAAATTCCATAACTGCTATTGGCACCACGGCCTCTGACTCCCAGTGGGAAGCTCTTGAAGACATCATGATAATTGTGCAGCGCTAAGCCGATCTGCTTCAGATTATTCCGGCACTGGGAACGCCGGGCCGCTTCCCGTGCCTGCTGGACAGCCGGAAGTAACAGGGCGATCAAGACAGCGATGATCGCAATCACGACAAGCAATTCGATGAGCGTAAAGGCTCGGCGTTCAGATTGGGACATTGTGCGTGGCACAAAAACCTCCCTTAAGCTTGAAGATCGGAGATCGGGGAAATGAAATACGGAACGTGCAAGGCTGAAATGCTCTTGAACAGGGCTGAGAATCTGGCAGCGATGGACACCGCAAGATCTGCAGGGGTCACAAACTTGAAATGATCGGCACAGATGTGCAGGCACAGCAACAACTATGGCGGCCCCCATCGGGAAACCGGCCGGAGTAGAATGGTCACACAATTGCTTTGCGTTTATATTTCTGTGACGGGCCCGCATTTAACGGAAATTTTCCAAATTTCTTCGGAAATGAGATTCACACACATTGAGAGTCCGGCGGCGACTTCATGCTGAGTCGCATCAGAGGAATCAGCATGGACTCATAACATCCTATTTTTTATGAGTTTGTGACGTTCTTCGTGAAACGGTGCTTCCACTCCAACATGTCAAAGGAACTGCGTGAACAAACTTGGAACGACTGACAGTTCGACTTTTGCACTGTTCACGAGTGGACTGATGCCAGATTGGAATTGAAAGAAGGGAGCCAGAGTCTGGTTCTTTGAGAGCGGCCAATTCTTGCCGCGCCCATTCAATCGTTCGTCTCCCGATTCAATGCCGGCCTCCATCGAAGGAGACTCCAATCTCCCCCAGTTTGACAGCAAAAAACTTCTTCCAATCTTGGGGGATACGTTAGATACGCAACATCAAAAAACATTCGATCTTACATTTTCTCACGCCGAAATTATAATCACGATTCAGTTGGTGTCGACAATGACATACTTCAGACGTGGGCCGATCACCTCCAATTACCAACAAATTTTGGAGAAGTTCTCAGTTCATGTCACATTCAAGATGCTGTGTTTCCAGTCTTCGCTGCAGGGAGCCAAAGCGAACCACTCGACCACATTGGTTCGGGTGTGGCAATCAAAATTGGCAACGAATTATTCGCCTTGACTGCCGCACATGTCACCGACTATGCGGAAGGCGATGGAGCCGTTTTACTCGTATTCATCGGGGAAAGCATGACGTGAAGCGGGGCCAGTGACATGACACTCATGGACGACGGGCCACGACTGCTGCTGAAACGATCGAATTCTTTTCCCCTGCGAGCGGGTACGACAGGTTTTATGAGTGTTTTAGACCAGTTTGGTCATTGTTCGATCATGCTCGGCCTTGAATTCCTTGTCTTTCACCAGGATCCGCGTGATAGGTCATTTGCAACTCCGCTCTAATCAAAAGCATATTTCTGTACATACTTTACTGTGGCTGGGTCTTTCTGGCGCAGAGTCTCCAGGTGTGCCTGGGCTTGCCGGCGGCAACGAACCGTTTCCTTACCGGACTCCGGAAGATTTTGACCGGCAGCGAGAAGATAACGCACGATACTTTGCCGGACGTGCGAATCGGCATAAACTCCTTCGCCATAACTGGCCATCAACTGGTCCATCACTTCCCAGTCCTGCCAGCGGGCCAAGTCAAGGATCACCAGCCCGGTGAGTTGCGGGCGGGAGAGCATGGTTCTCAACGTGGTTCGCAACAAGGACGCGCTCACACAATCCTGGCCGTACGTCCACATGAATTCCAAGGCCTTGAGAAAAGCAAACGTTTCATGATCCGGCACCGCGGGGTCATTCAGCTTCCAGGCCACAAGTTGCTTTAACCCGTCTTCTCCGGTGAGCAGCATGTAACCTGCCATCATGCCATCAATTCCCATTCGGGAATCTTCGGGCTGTTGTTGGAGAATTTCCGCCATGGCCTGCACGTGGTTGGATGTCCCGCACAACCCCAGCATCAGTCCATAGAGCCCTTTTCGGGTGGGAATCGTCAGTGGATCGCTGAGCCATTGCTGAAGTTTTTCCGGAGAAAATTTGGCCCGGCATTCCGCCAGCATTTCATAAGGAACACCAGCGAATTCGCCATAGGCATCCATCGCAATTTCAGGATCGGCATGTTCCAGATGATCCAGATAAAACGACAAGCGTTCCTGCTGTGGGGCGTCCCTTGAGGGGAGAGCGAGCAAGTATGTCCAGCATTCCTGGCTGATTGGCAAGGGAAGTCCCCAGGCCAGTTTTTCATTCTGTCGCGTCGCAAACAAGAGGCACTCATCTTCAGGACGGCCAGCAGTATAGCGATCGATTGTCAGTGTTTGACCGGAAGGGAACTCCGCTTTTGCCGCTCCTCCCGAAGCCAGGATCTCATAAACGGTCGTCCCATCCGCGAAATCCGTCTTTTCCGCACGGGTGGCGGACTGCCAACGGGCGAGGACCGCGACATGGGAATTTTTCAGTTGTTCGCTGAAGGTGGTGGTCGGAGCATCACAGAACGGGCAGGCCCGTCCAATGGAATTCATGGAAACTGTGAGAAAAACACAACTCAAGACGACAGCGGCTAGAATGTTGAACCGCACACATCGCCAGAAAATCCATTTCATCTTCGGGGCCTCCTGCCCATGCAACTTCATATTTTGAGAGCAATTTCATACGGCGCCGTGAGGATTTCCCTGGCCCTTGCGCGGGGGGCGTATCGCCCTGAGAAGCGAAGCGGTTCTAATCGAAGAAGTACCGCTCGGCGGCTTTCACGGTCTTGGGGTCTTTTTCCCGCAAGAGGGCCAGATTGGCTTTTGCCTTCGTCACGTATTCGGGAACCGCAGCACCAGTCCCGTTGGCACCGTCTTTTTCGGCAATCAGCATGAAGCGGACAATCGCCCGTTTCACTGAAGGGACCTGATAATCTTTGTTGTCATACAGTTTCATCAGTACCGGCATGGTGGACCAGTCCTGCCACCGTGCCAGATCGACGATCACCAGGTCAGCCAGATTGGGGCGTTGCAGCAGGAGTCGCATCGATTGTCGCAAATCTTCAGCGGGAATACGGCTCTTGCCATATGTCCACATGAACCGTAACGCCTGCATGGCGGCAAATGTTTCGCTGAAATGGGCCCTGGTATTGGACAACTTCGTTTCGTTGAGAACGTGCAGTCCATCGTTCCCGGCCAGCACCAGATATCCTGCCATCACGCCATCGATTCCCAGCCGGAAGTCTTCGGGTTCTTCAACAACGATCGACTTGAGAAACGCTGCGTCTTCCGGTTTGCCGCTCAACCCGAGCATCAGTCCATACAGCCCCAGCCGAGTGGGGGTCACTTCGGGATTTTTGAGCCATTTCCGTAGTTTTTCGCGGGGCATCTTATCTGCCAGCGGAACAATATCATCATAGGGAGCATTGGAAAATTCCGCATAAGCATCTGTGGAGACCATCGGATCGGGATATTCCAGAAACTTCATGAAATAGCTGAGTCGGGCGGTCGTCGGGCTTTCCTGGCTGGGAGCCTGAACGATGTAGTTGAAGCTCGTTTCCGTCACTTCCAGCGGACTGCTCCATTCGACGCTGTTCTCGACGGTCGTTCCCAGCAAGAGAAAGAGTTCTCCCATTTTCCCGGTGCGATAACGATCCAGGCTGATCTTGTCCCCTTTCTTCAGGGATTTTGATTCATCGCGAACCACTTGCAGAACTTCATAATCGGTGGTGCCGGTAAAGCCTTCATCTCGATTGGCGGGTTTCCCGCCGGCCCACTGCACGAGAACTGCTGCCTGAGAAGCAGACAATTGTTCGCTGAGCGTTAACGAAGGGGCGCTGCAAAATGGACAACTCCAGGCCACGCTCCCCAGCAGGATCCCGCTGAAGAGAATTGCCAGACTGGTCCGAAAAGAAAGCAAAGAGCGCATCGGAAGGCTCCTGAAAATGTTTATTGATCAATCACACGGGCGTTTTCGAGGCGATACAGCCACCACAATCCTTCTTCCGACCCTTCAATGTCCGGCTCGATCAGGAATGTCGCCTCGACATCAAACGGACGCCCTGCAATATAACGGGTTGTCTTGCCGGGCTGCATCGTCACCGCCAGTTTGTCATACACTTTTGGATCTCGCCCGAAACAGCAGATCCCATTGTCTCGCACAAACATGAAGCTCGAAATCCCTTCCTGTCGGCCCGAAGGGAACATCCAGCCTCGCAGAATGATTTTTTGCCCATTTAACTTTTTCAACCAGTCTGGCAGATATTTCATCACATCGGGAGGGACCGGCTCCATATTGCAGACTTTGAGCAAGTCGAGATCATCAAATGTCACGCGGAAGGCGTGATCCGCCCCTTCGGTCATGAATTCCTTCTGCGGAACCAGGAGCTTGATTTCCAGCGGCTGGGCGGCGGGCTTGGTCAGCAGGCTTTCCCGAGTGCCTGCCAAAGCAGCAACGTTCTGAGTTGCGTCCCCCTGTTTCTCTTCATTGCGATCTGGTTGCTTTGGGACCGTTTTCTCTGATGCGGAACTGGCAGGAGAGACAGGAGTGCCTTCCATTTCTGAAGAGCGGGGATTGCGGTTCCCTGTTTCGTCGGCATTCTTCATCCCCGATTGAACCGGGAAAGATGGAGTCGCAGAAGAGCCGGAGAAGAGAGGATTCGCTTCCTTTGATCCCATGGAGGCTTCCGACATGGAAGCGGTTGATTTCGATACCTGAGTGGCTGGAGTCACCTCTGCCGCTGACGTTTCTGTTTCGTTGACGTCTGCTGCTGTCAACGGGCGATATTCGCTGGAATGGCTGTTGCACCCCGTGAACGCGGCAATTCCCAGCAGGCAACAGAACAGAAGCGGAAATGACCGAAGACAGGTTGCCCAGGTCGGGTGCCGCGAAACGGGAGATTCGATGGAGAAGAATCGTTCCTCGCGTAATGCCGTGCGATCCATGCAATGCAAATCCGTTTTCAGCAGCATCGGGAACTCCCGTGGGAAGGCGCTACAGGGGAATAAGGCGGGCTTCCAGCCGGTCGGCGATTTCAAATTTCATCCGATTCCGCCTGACAAGCAGCAACAGAACCGAACAGGAAAAGCCGGAAGGCTGGAGAAAAGAGGCGATCAAAAATCGCTGACGCGCGTCGTAAACTTGTCGGCGGTAATAATGTAGATCGGTTCCAGTTCTCCGCTGGGATCAAATTTTGGGTTAATACGAAACGTTCCCGCGACAGCCACTTTGCCTGCGTGATAATTGACGGTTCTGTCCCCCTCCATCACCACTCCCAGACGATCCCACAAAGCAGGATTCGCCCCGAAGCAGCAACTGGCGTTGTCTTTCACGAACAAAAAGGAATGCAGTCCCGTCGTCTGCTTGGTCTGATAAATATAGCCTTTCAAAAAGACTTTCTTCCCGTCAAAAGCAGCTACTTCCGGGGGAGGAGACATTTTTCCATCTTCCATCCGCATCTGCTTCTCGGAAATATCTTTCACAAAGCTGATCCGTTCATATCCCTGCGGGACTTCCGTCTGGTAGGCATAGACCTGAAATCCAATTCCCCCCAAAAAGAACAGCAGGGACAGGAACATCCCGGCCAGCGAAATCCCTTTTCCGCCATAGGTGCCCCCCGAACGGCGAATCATGAGCCATCCCAGACCACTCAGCAAAAACGCCAGAACACACAGCGGCAACGCCATCCAGATAAAAATCGCCACAGCCGACAGGAACGCAAGGACCAATCCCATGGCTGCCAGAACGGGAACCGGACGATAGCCGAAGTCATTCAACTCTTCGACGGCGTAAGCCGGTTCTGTTTTCCCCGAAACGGAATGCGTTCTCTCCGGAACCTGTTCTCTTCCGGGTCTTTCTTCGAAAGTCTGCAGCACCACGCGTGATCTCCACCCCAATAACAACAGGAATATCAATCCAGAAAACAGGATTTCAACCAGTTGTCCCGCACTTTCCGACTTGAGCCGCCAGTCACGGCCTCATCGTCAGCGGGATTCGCCGGAAACAAACATTCAAACATTTCCCAGGAAACATGTTCTCCCCGGGAGCGGAAAAACAACTGCCCAGCATTATAAGGCGATTCCCCCCCGGTTGCTCAACTTTCTCTGCTGAAGCGGACTGAAATTTGAGAGAATTCATCTCGACGCCAGGAAAATCCCGGCCCCCAATGGGAACATGACGCCCGGAGCAGGGACGTCATACACACCATTCCTGGTTCATTATGGGCCATGAGCAATGATTGATCAACATTTCCAGAATGGCCTGTCCTCGATCGATATGGGTGAAGGAGAGAATTTCGGGTCAAACGTGCGTGTGGGGGTTTCTCTTGGATTTGTTGCTGGTTTCTGGTACAAGTCGTTTCTGATGGATGTGCGTGTTTTCACTGCATCGGCATGAAAACCTGTTTTTCGTCGGAATCAGACGCTTCGCCTGGAATGCCTTTCAGCGGAATCAGCTTCGG
>Ga0182738_1004466_pt1 | contig 15441 bp, 18 predicted proteins | sample eDN5th30CBELigMG_FD_128876 | JGI IMG/M metagenome (GOLD analysis project Ga0182738, IMG submission 128876) | Enriched Miracle-Growth compost microbial communities from Emeryville, California, USA - eDNA 5th pass 30_C BE-Lig MG (version 2)... ... | reverse complement strand
TCCAGCCATTTATCATAATATTGCGCGAGATCGCCACGCGTCCTGACCGCCTCTGCCTGCATGAAATCCTCCTTGGGTGTCGAAATGATGCCGCCCCGCTCGAGCGTTCTGGCCATCCGGAAAATACTGGCGGCGAGCTCATCGTCGGATAACTGCCGGGCCAGCGAAGAATAGATATCCAGGGTCATCACATTCTGGCGGATCTGCGCCAGCGCGTCGCGCATCGCCTCGCCTTGCAGCGGCTTCTCGTAAACGTCACGACCTTCGCGCAGCGCGTTCTCGAGTTCCGCCCGCGACGGGCCATAGGTCAGCTTGCCGCGCTCGATCCGCGATGAGCTGTCGAGATAGAGCCCCTGCTCGGCGGCAATTTCGACCATGCGCTCCTTCATCGCGATCAGCTCGAAGGCATGGCCCCTGGCCATGTAGAACCAGCTGTCATGGACGATGCCGCGATTGTTGACGACGATATGGACATGCGGATGGCTGCGATCGGTATGCAGCGCCGCGACATAGGCCCATTCGTCATCGGCATGGATGCCACTCTGGAACATCTCGGCGGCCCAGATCTCGGCCACCAGCTTCGCGCGCTCTGGCGCCACATCGGCCGGGAAGGACAGCAGGAGATGCGTGGTATGGCCATTTTTCGGATCACCGCGCCAGCTGTCCTCCCAATCGCTCGACAGGCTCTTGCGTTCCTCGCGCGTCAATGTGCGCCGGTCCGGGTCGTGCTCGACCATATTGCCGAACACCGCCTCGGCTTTCGAGAACAGGTAGTCGAGCTGATTGCCGAGTTGCTTGCGGTTATGGGTGCCGCCATTGTGGATCTTCTTGAAGACGGCGGCATTCGAGCCTTGCGATACCCGCCAGAGATTGTTGGCCCGCGCTGTGAACCGGCGCTGACGCGTACTTCCGCCACCGCGCAGATAGCGCAGCCGGATCTCCTCCCAGATGGCAGCGCCGGCCTCAGCCATCCCCGGCCTCGGTGAAGGCGCGGAAGAGCCGCACCCCGCGACGACGCTGCTCATCGACCACGGCATGAAGCCAGGTGCGGAGCTTCGGCAGGGCGAGGCGCAACTCGTTCAGCCCCTGCCATTCCGCCCGCGCCAGATCGATCCGGCCGCGGTTCGCCGCGAGCGCGATCTGGTTCACATTGACGCCGATCTTGTGCAGTTCCGACCTGATCTCACTCAGTTGCGCCGCCTGATCCGGATGAAATTCCAGCAGTCCGGCGCTGGCGCGCAGCGCGGAGCGCAATGCATCCGATCGCGATCTGGCGCCGATCTCACCCATCAGCCGGTCCAATGCCGCCAGTTCTTCCGGTGACAGCCGCACCGCCACCGCCTTGCCATGGGTGGTCATTGCCCCCGACTCGCGGATGCGCTGGGTTCGGGCCCTCTTCCGCGCCGCATGCGAGGCCGGGCCATGCGGCTCTGAGGCCGGCGTCACCTCTGCGCCGGCACGGAGCTTGCGCAGGGCTTCCGTCTTCTGGTCCCTGGTGAGCGTTTGGCGCGCCATCAATCCAATCCAGCAAGAAAAACCGGGCGGTGACGAGGCGAGCGTGTTTGTAAACATTCTGCATTTCCTGCCATACCCCTTTGCTGCCAGCTGTGCTCCCTCATATCAACGCAACCGACGCGTGCGGAGGTCAGGGGCTGGGGAGCGCGGCGATGCGGCGCAAAGGGTCCGTTTGCTCTCAACGCATCAGGCTTCGGGCCAGAGGCCCGGCCGTTTCGGGCGCGGGGCGTCCAAAGCTGCCGCCCAGGGTGGCCAAGTCGGCGGAATGCCTCGGTGGCGGGAATGCGACGGGAGGAAGGCGGTGCCTCTGGCACCTGGCAGCCAAGCCCTGCTTTGCGGTCGCTGATCTTGCGTATCCGGTAGCTGTTAGCAGTGGCCTGGGGATTGGCACCTGCTTCACGGTTTCTGTTTCGCGGTCTGTAGCTTCTGATCCCTGGAAACAAGTTTTCGTTCTCTGGCTTTGTATTCTTGGTTTTTGGTTTTGTGGAACCGAACCTGGTGTTAGGCTCTCCCCATTCAGGTTTTCGATATTGTTTCCGATCCGATTTGATTGAGGCTTTGAGATGAGCAGCAATGGCATCCGCGTCGTCATGGTCATGAACCGCAAGGGCGGCTGCGGCAAATCCACCCTGGTGAAAGGGCTGGCCAGCGCCGCCGCCGAGCGCGGCGAAACCGTCACCATCTTCGACACCGATCAAAGCCAGAGCAGCTACCTGTGGATGCGCAGCGGTCAGGAGCGCGGCAACTGGGATCCACTCGTCTCCGTCATCCCGAGCATGGATGCCGGCGAGGTGGCCGAGGCCATCGACCAGATCTACACCCTGCCCGATCAGGAGCACCTGATCCTGATCGACAGCTTTGGCGGCGGTGCTGCGGCCCAGGACGAGATGGTGCTGAAGTCGCATCTGGTCGCGGTCCCAACGAAGCTTTCGCGCTCCGATGTCAGCGAAACCCGGCAGACCCTGCTCTGGCATGCCCGTCTGAAGGAGCGCGTGCCAGATCCCGATGCCGTGCCACCGATCAGCGTGGTGATCAATGCGGTGCCGTATCGGCGCTCGGAGGCGGAGGAGGCGGCGATCGTCGAAATGGTCACCCAGATGCCGACTTTGCCCGAGCCGGTGATGCAGCGTGCCGCCTATCTGCGCCTCGATCTCGAAGGGTTGCTCGGGCCGATCCGCGACAGCCTGAGCAATCCCGGGGTGGCGCGCCATCTGAGCAACGCGGTGGCGGAAATGGACATGGTGCTGACCGAAATCGATCAGGCGATCCGCGGTGAGGCCGATCATGGCTGAGCGCAAGAAGTTGCCGCCGATCAAGAGCCGCGATCTGAGCTATATCGCCCAACTTCGGGGCATCGACAGCAAGCATCAGAGCAGTTTCCGGATCCGGGAGCGGGCAGTGGAGGCCGCCGGGTCCGGGGCGGAGACACCCGATCCCGTGGCAACCGGGGACAGCGACAAGACACCGGTCGCCCAGTCCGCAGCAAGTCCCTCCGTCGCGGCGGCACCGGAACAGACCCTGCCGGCCAATGCCAGGCAGAAGCGCGTGCCCGCAGGCACCGACAAAGAGGCGGCGCGCGCGCCGTCACCTCCGGGCCCAACGATGTCGGAGCCCGGCAAGCTGGTGGCGCTGAAGATCTATTTCGGTGTTGCGCCGGAATTGGTGGCCCGCGCCGCGCCCTGGGCCGAGCGCGCCAGGACCACGCCCCAGCGGATTGCTCTCGCAGCACTGAAGGAGATCCGGCCGGCCTTGCTGGCGAAGCTGCAGGATGTTCGGCAGGAGGAGATCAGCCATGCGCGCATGCCGCGCAACGGGCTGGTGGTGAACACGACCTGGTCGATCGATGCCGGGCTCCATGAACAGTTGCGCCTCGAGCTCGATCCCGAAGGATTCAACAATCTTTCGGTGATGATCAGCCGCTGGGTCCGGGACGAATTTGCGCGGGGCCTCGACACCTATCTCGCCCGCGCCGGGTACTGACCGCGACGGGAGCGTTTCGGGACCGGCCCGGGTCTCACAGGTGCAAATCCGGCCCGGCCGGATTTTCCGCTTTCCCCGCAAGGACCCGCCGCAGATCGCGACGGGTCGATTATCGAGAGATAGCGCGCCGCTAGGCGGCCTCCTCCTGACTCCCCACCTGCTCTCTTCCAGCAGCAGCGAGGAGATAATCCGACGCTTTCTGCGCCTCGGTCGCGGCCTTGAAGATCATTCGCTTGTCATCTTTCAATGCCCGGAGCCAGCCCTCGATATAGGCAGCCGACTGGCCAAAATCCGGTGCGACGCCAAGCTGGCTACAGAGCATGCAATTGCCGATCTCGGCGATCAGTTCCTCGAAAGCATAGGCCTTGCGGTCATTGAAGCGGCCGAACCGGTCGACGCGCGAGGCATGACCGGTCGCATGGGTAGCCTCATGCGCAAGGACGCCATAGAATTTTTCCGTGTCCTCGAAACGCGCGATCGGCGGCATGTGGATGAAATCACCCTGCGGATCGTAAAAGGCCTGAGGCTCGGGGCTGGTGCGGATATCGAGCCCGGTTGCCGCGAAGAAGGCCTCCAGCCTCGCATCGGCTTCGGCACCGGGATCGCGGACCGGCTCAAGGGCGGGTGCATGAAAACGCTCCGGCAAGCCGTCGATCTGATCGACATTGAAGACGCGATAGCTTTTGAGATAGGGCACGCGCTTCTCTTCGCCGGTCTCCTCACTCTCGCGCTCGATGGTGCCATATTTGACCACGCTGGCGCTTTTCTCGCCCTTGCGCACCTGTCCGCCTGCAGCTTCGGCCTGTTTGTAAGTGAACCAATAGGCGCTGCCATAGCCCTGCGCCGCGGCAGCAAGCCACAGCATCAGCACATTGATACCACGATAGGCTTCGCCATTGGCGCGCCGCGGCATTTGCGCCGCGCTTCCCGCGCCCGCCCATGGCTGCCTCCATGCCGGGGTGCCGGCTTCGATGCTGGCGATAATGCTGTCGGTCACCTGCTGGTAGAGATCGAATGCCATTTCTCGGCCCTTTCCGTCCTTGCGTGCTGCGGTCGGGGCTTGCGCCACCCTGTCCGCTCTGGGCCGGGCCTTTCCGTCTGCTCTCTGGAAAACCCCGGTGTTTTCCGGAGGGCAGAACGGGAAGGGCAGAGCCCTGCCTGTGGCCGTGAGGCGGGCGGTCATGGGTCGGCGCCCGGGCTGGTGCGGCCCGCAGCGCCTTGCGCGAGGACACGGGCCGGAGCGCCCGACGCCGCGCCTGCGCGGCGCTTGTCCATTGATCCGACCGCCGCGCGGATGCGAGGCGGACCCCAAGGGATAAGGAAGAAACCGCGGCGCCGGGGTGAGCCGGGCCCCCCTGCCCGGTCGATCCCCGGTGCCGGCATTTATCCGGATTGGCCCGCGCCCTGCGCGGGCTGCTATTGGACAATTGCAGTGGGCAGGGTCAGGTCTCACCTCCCGGTGGCGTGAGGTGTCGACAGGCGATGCGCGGGGCCAAGGCAGGGACCAGCATATGGCGGCGCTACGGATCCTGAAGCAGTCGCTCGCGCCTGTCTCGATCTCCACGAGCCACCAGCGCGCCATCGCGACACTACGACTTCCTCAAGCCCAACGGCTCTGCTATCCGCATTCCATGAGCGATCAAGATAAGCCTATGAAATCCAGGAAAGAGAAACGCAGCCCTCATCCGACCGGGGTAGGAACGCCAGTTCTGGTACGGCTTCAACCCGACCTCTTCGACTGGCTGGACGCCGCGCGCGCGAAACTGGTTCCGAAACCGTCACGGCCTGAAATGATCCGTATTTATCTTGAAGAACGCCGCGGACGCTTGATCGCAAGAGAGTGAGATGGTGCGGAAAGGCAGTGCTTATGCCCGATCCATCGCCGGTGATGGCATCTGTCCCATTGCGGGTTGTTATCATCCAATTGTCCGGGGTCAGAGAAATTGCGCGGGAAAGGCCTGCTGTGGCTCAGCTGGAACCGTCTCTCCAGCCTTCGATAGAGGAAAGGCCGCCCTTGCGGGCGGCCTTTCGCTTGAGAACATCGGCTCTGAAGATATGCAGCCTCAGAGGCACGATCTGCTAGGTGACGAGATTGATGGAATTGTCCTTGCCATTGCGACCGGTCTGCAGCTCATAGGAGATCTTCTGCCCCGCGCTCAGGCCGCGCAGCCCCGCCCGCTCGACCGCCGAGATATGCACAAACACATCCGCGCCACCGGCATCAGGCTGGATAAAGCCATAGCCCTTCTCGCTGTTGAACCATTTTACCGTACGGCTCGCCATATCCGTCTCCGTCTGACGTAAATCCTGCTCTTCAGCTTGCACAAATTCGCGACGGGGACAAACATTCGCCCCTCCTGATCCGCCAAGTCCCGGGCTCCGAGCCAGCTCCATGCACGACCAGAACGAAAAAACGACCGCTTATGAATGCGGTCGTTTCGGTGGACGCAGAGCAAATGAGCTCAGATCGCGAGATCTTGCAGTGTCTTGCCGGCATCGAGCGCCTCCAGCACCCAGCGCGGCTTGCGGCCCCGACCGGTCCAGGTCTGACCGGGATCTTCGGGATGAGCGTATTTCGGCGCGGCCGGAGTTTTCTTCAGGCTCTCGTCATCGAGCAGGTCTTTCAGATTGAAGCCATGCTCCTGCGCGGCTGTCTTCAGCGCATCCAGCGCCTTCTGCTTCTGCCGGGCTTCGAAGCTATCGACAGCGCGATCGACCTTGGCCTTCAGTGCTTTCAAATCCTTGAGGGTCAGGGCGTCGAGATCGATATCCATGCGGTGGCACTTCCTTATCTGTTGGTTTGCAATTCAATCGGAACGAAAGTCCGAAGAAAACTCAGTTAAGGCAGAAACCGCCGGTGACGCAATCTTCACGTGAATACGCGTGAGCATATTTCTTGAACTGTCATGAAAAGAATGGGAAACTGCGTGGGAGAAAACAGAGCAAAGTGGATCTGTGGCACCGAATTGTCCGAAAGGTCAACTTTCCATGCACACGACCCGTCGCTAGAAAAATCCCTGTGATGACGAGTGCTCTGTTACGGTTTTAGCACGTATCCGGTTTCCCAATGATCAAACGGGCGCCGCCATAAGGTGACGCCCGATTGTCCTTTCGGCTTCGTCTTCAGCTGACATTCCATCGCCGTTGTATTCTGCATCGCCAGGACCGGCAGTCTGTGCCGCTTTCCACTGCTCTGCGTCGGAGCTCACCTGCTGCACCCTGAACCTTGCGATGAACTTGTCCCGCTCGGGGCGCGTGCCCACCGATCCCATCGCAGTGCGGATGCGAGGCAGACCGTGGACCAGGAGAAACAGTGGTGTGCCCCCTTACTCCAGCGATCCGGCTGACGGCATTTGCCGAAACTCGGAACAGCGCAGATGACAAGCACGATGAGGCAAGCTGCAGCAAGATCGACACTTCATGCGCCTCGCAAGCTCGACGATCTGCGTAACAAAAACCCCGCCGGGCAGCGGGGCTTCCAAATCTCAACGCTTCGGTCTCGGCGTAACAGCGCTCAGGCCGCGCGGGCGATGCGCTCGATATCACTGCGGTTCACGCCGATATCGGCCAGCTCGCGATCAGTCAGCTGGCTCAACTCCCGGCGGGTGATGCGGGCATCATTCCAGGTGGTGACCATCCCGGCCACGCGCTCGAAGACCAGACCCAGACCGGAGGCAGCTTTGTGACGGCTCAGTTCAACGACGGACATGTTCAGCACCTGTGTTTTCATCTTGCCCATTCATCGGGCATGTTTCGGACAAGGCGGATATAGATTGGGCAGGGATCCGGGAGCAGGGTGAGAACCGGCAAAGCCGCTATGCAATTTCTGCGTTGCAGCATTCTGGCTTTGCCAAGGCCTGGATTGGCCACCCTCCGCGCAGCGGCGCCCGGGCGGCGTGAGCGCGGGCCGGAGCGGGGCCGGGCAGGACCCTGGCCTCGCCCCGGCAGCTTCGGGCCGCAAGAGGTCAGCGCGACGCGGCTGGCATGGCGTGCAGGGGCGTGGGCGCCTTCGGTCACGCCGATTTCCTCGATCAGTTTGCCGGCGGTTTCGTTGATCAGATAGCCCCCGGGGGCCGAGATCAGGCCAACCACCACCAGATAGGCATTATAGACCCAGCCCGCGTCATGAGCGTTCAGCCAGGCATAAGGATAGGGCGCGGTGCCGCCAAAGATCGCCGCAGCGGTCGAGGTGATCCAACCGACCGAGGTAGCGCGGGCATGGGTGGGCACCCGTTCCGATACCAGAGCGGATACATGCCAGCCAGGATGCCCCAGACGAAAAGGCAGACGACCTGCGCCAGCAGCGTCGCGCGATAAGCGTCCGAAGCATCCATTCCCTGACTGATGGGGTTCGAGGCAGCAAACGTCACCCAGGTGTAATAGGCGGCGTTCACCACGGCCGAGATCATCAGGATATTGCGGGCGATGATTCAGCACCGGTCGCTCGTCTTTACTTGGACGGTGCGGTATAGCTGCGCGAGCCGCCTATGGCTGACTGCGTAGTGATGACGAGTGACAAAACCTCTGATAACATCGAGATCGGTTAGAGGATTTGTAACATGCCGCCGGCGCAAAGCTCACAAAAGATGAAGCTGAGAAGCCTGCTCAACGCGCGTAGCATGATGCATGCGTATGAACTCCGTGAGGCCGGCATCAGCGCGCAAACCATCGCGCGCGCGGTCGAGAGCGGTGAAGTCGAGCGTATCTCGCGCGGAGTTTATCAGAAGCGTGACGCGGAAGTCGAAGAGAACCAGATCCTGGCTGAAGCCGCCATGCGCGTCCCAAAAGGTGTGGTCGCTCTGGTATCGGCTCTGGCCTTCCATGGACTGACCGACCAGATGCCACGACGCGTTTGGATGGCGATTGGGACGAGCGATTGGGCACCCGTTCCGTCTTATCCGCCGCTGCGTGTGGTAAGATTCACGGAGTCCTATCTGCGCCAGGGCATCGAGCATCATGCGATCGCCGGCATCGATGTCCCGGTCTATTCTATCCAGAAAACCCTGGCCGACATGTTCAGAAACCCCAAACTGGTCGACCGCTCAGTCGCCGTAGAGGGTCTGCGCGCAGCTCTCCGGCAACGCAAGGCAACTCCGAGCGCAATTGCCGAAGCCGCGAAAGCCGGCGGCGCCTGGAAAGTAATGCAACCCTATATCGAGGCGCTCACCTCCAATGGCTAAAGCACCAGCAAACATGGCGAAATCGGTCAAGGACCGACTGCTCAACATTGCCCGCAAAGAAGGTCGCGCATTCGACGTTCTGCTGGTGCGGTTCGCGCTCGAACGGCTGCTCTATCGCCTGTCGATCTCAGCACATCGGGATCGCTTCGTCCTGAAAGGCGGCATGCTCGTCACGGTCTGGGTGACTGACGACAATCGGGTGACGCGGGATGCGGATTTTCTCGGCCATGGCGACGCCGATCCTGACCGCCTGATCGCCGACTTCGGGGAGATCATGGCGATCGAGAGCGACGATGGCCTGGCCTTCGATATCGGCGCGCTCGCTGCGACGGTTATTCGAGAGGAGATGGAATACGGAGGCGTTCGCCTCAGAACCGCCGCCTATCTCGAAAGGACGCGCATTCCCGTCACAATTGACATCGGTTTCGGAGACGCTATGGCCGATGCAACGCAGCGGCTCGACTATCCGACACTGCTTGATCTTCCCGCTCCGCGGGTTCGCTCTTATCCGCCTGCCACAGTGATCGCCGAGAAGTTTCAGGCGATGGTGGCGCTTGGCATCATCAACGGACGCATGAAGGACTATTACGACCTGTGGGCGATCCCGCGCGCGATAGACATTTCCGCGGACGATCTGGATGCGGCAATCCGCGCAACGTTCGAGCGCCGGCGGACTCCCATCCCGCAGGAACGCCCGCCAGGCCTCTCCCACGAGATGTTTGACGACCAAGGAAAACAACGACAATGGCGCGCTTACGCCGCGTCGCTCGAACTGGATACCGTTTCTCTGGAATCGGTCATCGAAAGAGTTTGGGAGGTTATCGGCCCGTCATGCGCGCGAATCGTAGCAAGAAATGAGAATGAGGCATGACCGAGGGCCTCGCCATCATTGACGCATGCGACGTCGAAACTTTCGACAGCGACTTGGGCGATCTCGACGCCCGCACCGATACGCATAACGGCAGCCGTCGCGGTTGCGGTCGCGGCTTGAAATGGCGTCGATCGGTCATGAATCTCTGTCCTTCATAAGAAAATGCGGTGACAGGTCGCCTCGGCGATCTCGCTTACGTTTTGGGTGTGCCGCCCCCGTCGGGGCGACACCGGTCGCGGTCAGAAGACCGCGTGTTGGGCCAGGAAGCGGCGGGCAATCTTGGCGGAGAGGCCGCCCTTCCTGATCAGCGCCCAGGCCTCGGCCCGGCGCAGGTCCAGTATCTCTTGCGGGATGGTTCTCACCCCCTTTCCGATTTGCGGCTGCGAGCTTGCCGCGCTTGGCTTTGGGAACTCGCGCGGCGCGAGATCGGCTCTGCCTGAGAGAGACAGGCGAGCCGATGCCGGGTTCAGTGTTCCGAAGGCAGATACAGCGTGAGCACCCGGCGTACCTGTGCCGGATCGACGGCGGCGGCCAGATCGACCCCGAAGCAGTAGTCGGGATCGTAAAGATCGAGCTTCCAGAAGATGCGCGCCGCGCCGAGCGCGACGATGCCGAAGTCATGCAGGCCCCAAGGGTCGTTTTCTTCGGTGAAGCTGCCAAAACCGATCACGCCACGAATGAGCCCGGCCTGTTCGACCTCGCTCAGTGCCCGGAAGCCCGGGGTGCTGACCGCCTGACCACGCAGAAGCTGGCCATTCCAGATCGCGGCGCAGCCGAGGCTGCGGCGGAAGATATCGTTTTGCGTGGCGATGCAGGCCGTGGTGGCGGCATCGGGGCCATAGGCGGGTTGAACTGCAGGCATGAAACGCCCCTTTGTTTCCGGTCATGTGTCTTGCGGTTGGGGATTTCGCGCCCCGTCCGCTCTGGGCCGGGCCTTTCCGTCTGTTCTCTGGAAAACCCCGGTGTTTTCCGGAGGGCAGAACGGGAAGGGCAGAGCCCTGCCCGTGGCCACGGGGCGGGTGGTCATGGGTCGGGCATCCGGGGTGGTGCGGCCCGCAGCGCCTTGCGCGAGGACACGGCCCGGCTGCCCGACGCCGCGCCTGCGCGGCGCTTGCCCATTGATCCGACCGCCCCGCGGATGCGAGGCGGACCCCAGGGATTGGAAGAAACCGCGGCGACGGGGTGAGCCGGGCCCCCTGCCCGGTCGATCTCCGGTGCCGGCATTTGCCCGGCTTGAGCCGCGCGCCCCAGCGCGGCTCGCAATCTCTATGAAGCGAACGGCCGGCGCAGAGATCCATCCGGCAGACCGGTTCGCCATGGCGTTCCTGGGCCCAGTATCTTGCGTATGTTCCTTGTTTGTTCTATATGAGGGTCATGCTGCTCGAGGGAGTTCCAGATGGATGCCATGAGTTTCGCCCTGCCCGCCACGCCGCGCCAGCTTGCCTATGCGCAGGCTCTGGCGAGCAGGAATCAGACCTTCCTGCCCTGGTCGGTGCAACAGGATCGCCGCACGCTCAGCGCCTGGATCGAAGCTCAGGCCAAATCGGCACCGACCATCGGCCATCACCTCCCCAGTTCGAAACAGGTGGCATTTGCCGAGCGCATCGCGCGCGCCAAGCGGCGCAGCGTACCCGATGAATGCTTCCGCGATCGACAACTGCTGTCGCGCTGGATCGACAGCAATCTCTGAACCCGGGACCGCGCCCGCTCAGCTACCGTAGCCCCTGCGGCGCTTGCTGCGCGCCAGTTTCAGCAGGGCGCTGATCGCCCCACCCTCATCGACATGTGACTCGATCCGTCGCTGGCCGCGCGCACCTAACCGACCCCATTCCCGGATCAGGCTCGCGCCCCCGAACAGATCCCGCTCCACCGACATCCGATAATAGCGCCGCATGTTGCGATCCGGATCGATGCGCTGGAGCTGCAGCTCGCGCGGGAACATCTCGATCTGAACTTCCGGGTCAGCATTTGCGCGATTAGGCATGGGGCGAGCTTATCCGGTCGCGCAATTCCGGCAAGGGCCAGCGAGGGGAAGACGCAATCCGACGCCCGATTATGGGTCCGGCCGGCGTCTTGACCTCATCCACCTCGGCGCTCACCCTCATCAGGTTAGTGGGAGGTGGCACAAATGCAGGTAGACACCGAAAAGATCGATGATGCCGTCCTGGCGCTCCTCTGCCTTACGCTCGACAGCCATCACCGCGCCTGGAAAACCATCGACCGGGATGCTCTGCAGCGCTTGCATCGGAAGGGCTACATCGCCGATCCGGTGAACCGGGCCAAATCCGTCTTGCTGAGCGAGACCGGCGCGGCCCGGGCCAATGCCCTGTTCGAGGCGATGTTCACCAGGCTGAGCGCGACAGGGCAGCCATGATCCGCCTGGAGGTGTTTCCTGAGGGCGCCGCCTTCGATCACGGCGAGATCGACGCCGCCGGATCCCTCGAACTGGACGCGATGCTCGAACAGCGCGAACGCGGCAGGATCGCTCCGACCAAGTATCTCTTGACCCTGCGCGGAATCGTCACCCATCACCCGCTCTATATCGACGGCCATGCCCATCTCGGCGCGGCCTTGTTCGAGCAGGGCAAGCCGAAGCTGGCGCTGGCCGCCTGCCTCACAGGCTTTGAACTCGGCAAGTCTGCCATTCCCGACGATTTCGGCGGTGAGATCCGCTGGGGCTATCTGCAAAACCGCCCCTTCCTGCGCGTCGCTCAAGGCGCCGCCCTTGCGTATGCCGCCCTTGGCAAGCATGCAGAGGCTGTCAAGGTGATGGAGGCCATGCTGCGCTGGAACCCGGAGGATCATCAGGGCATGCGTTTCATTCTCGGCTCGAGCTATCTGCGGGCCGGCGATGTCGAGGCGGCGCGACAAACTTTCACAGCGCATGCGGACAGCTACCCGCCCTATCATTACGAGCGCGGCCTTCTCGAATTCGCCGAAGGCCACTTCGTCGCTGCCGCGACCAGCCTGCGACGCGGCTTTGCGGAAAACTGCTATATTGCCGAGATCCTCGCCGGCAATCCCGATCCCATGACCCTGCCCGTCTGGCATGGCACGAACTTCGCCGGTACCGAGCTGGCACAGGAATATGTCGCCATGGCGGAACCGCTCTGGCGCCGGACACCTGATGCATACGTGTTCCTGCGCTGGCTCTATGCGCAACCGGCCGTGCTACGCGCCCGGGCGGATTCCCTGTCACTGCGCGAGCAACTGGCTTGGGAGGACGACCACCTCTCCCGCAGGCGCCTGCTCGACGAACTCGGCGCCGCTTACGACGCCGTCGATGACGGTCTCTCCGCACAACTCGTGATCCGGAGGGAACATCCGGAATTCGGGCCAATCTGGCCTTGGGAATTGCCGATCGCCGCGGTGAGCGGGTGAGCAGAAAGGGGCCGGCCCGCCCACTGCGGCTGGTTGGTGAGTCTTCCTCGAGGGGGCGGGAGGCGCCGCAATGCGCATTCGTCACGGCGAAGGGAAGCTCGGAGCCATGGCGCAGTGATCCACTGGCCGAGGAGCCTATGGCCTGCTGCGCGATCAGTACCGTCGCTCGGAGTCCAGCGCCCGGTCGATTGGATCATAGTGTGGCTGAACCATTCGCACGCGCAGGATGGTGAAACTGGGCCAAAGCGACCGCGTTTTGTGATGCATCGCGTCGATGTTCAACGGCAGGGAGCGGAAGAATTGTCTCAGAAGACCGATGGAAGGTTCGACGATGTTGAGGATTGTGCCATCATCGGGTGCGGGCCGGCGGGATTGACTGCGGCCATCTATCTTGCCCGGTTCTTGAGAAGCGTTTCGATCTTCGATGGCGGGAAAAGCCGTGCGTCCTGGATCCCGAAATCGCACAATCACGCAGGCTATCCAGACGGAATCTCCGGGCATGAACTCCTTGCGCGAATGCGTCAGCAGGCTGAGCAATTCGGTACGAAAGTCATCGAGCAGCGGGTCGCCTCGATCGCCCGCCAAGGAGATGATTTCCTGCTCACCTACGAAACCGGCAAGAGGAAATTCAGAACGGTCCTGCTGGCAACCGGTGTCATCAATCGCAGGCCGCCGATTGATGACGCGGTTCACCAGTCCGCGCTGGATGCGGGGTTTCTGCGCTACTGTCCGGTCTGCGATGCCTATGAGGCCAGCACTGCGAAGATTGCGGTGCTCGGCGCGGATGGAGACGGGGCCGCCGAGGCCATGTTCCTCCGACGGTATTCGGACCGCGTCACCTTGCTTACCCTCAAGGAAAGCGAGCTGCAGCCTGTCCATTTGGATGCCCTGGCAAAGGTTGGAGTTGAGATTGCAACTTCACCCGTCGCCGAGTTCGATTTTTCATCGGGCGCCGCAGTAACCCTAACGAATGGCGGAAAGCTTCGGTTCGACACGCTTTACCCAGCCCTCGGGACAGACCCCGCTAACGAACTTGCCCTGTCGCTTGGTCTCGTGGTTTCCGGAGACAGGTGCCTGGTTGCGGACAAGCACCAGCGTCTTGGGATCAAGGGCCTTTATGCCGCGGGCGACATTCTGTCTGCGCTCGATCAGATCAGCGTCGCCATGGGGCAGGCAGCAATAGCCGCCACGACCATGCATAACGACATGCGCGATGAAGATGGCGAGATTTGGAAACCGGTCTAGGGGCTGCCATGCGGTGCCGCGCGATCCGTCGCGAAACTGAAGTCGCGACCGAATACACCCGTTCGCCTGTGCAGATGCGACGGAGTCGTTGTTCTGACCCTCCCCTCTACAGGTTTCTGCCGCTCGACGATTGCGGCCGCATACGGTGAGACGGCGGGAACATCATTTCGAGCCCCGTGCGGGCAGTTGCGCCTCCCGCAGCACGTCTGATTTTGCGTAAACGTAGCTAGGTGTTCAGTCCCGTCGGCGCCCCTTTTACCCCGCGGTCCTGGCCAGCAGCTATCTTGCGATAGGCCTGCATGTTGCGCAGCGCCATTCCCTCGCACAGCTTCAGCTTCGCCTGCAGCGCGGCATCGGTCGGCGGTGGTCCTTCAGCTAGGATGCTCGTCATTCCGCGGAGGTTGATGCGTTGCGCCCTGCCCCCGGCACGGACCCGGACGCGCGGCTCTACAAGATATCGCAGGGCACCGGCGCAATGCTCTGCTTCATCGGGCACACGCTGATGGAGAATCGGTCCGACATGATCGTGCAGGCTGATCTGAACCACGCCGATAGTCGTGCCGAGCGCAAGGCCGCAATCGACATTCTGAACCGCCACTCGCCCGGATCGACACGGCGGCTGACCCTCGGTGCCGACCCGGGTTACGACAGCGCCGATTTCGTCGCCGAGTTGCGCCGGATGATGGTCACGCCCCATCTTGCCCGGAAGACAAGGCATTCGGCCATCGACGGCCGGACCACCCGCCATCCCGGCTATGCGCCGCCGCAGCGACGCCGCAAGAAGATCGAGGAGCCTTTCGGCTGGGGCAAGACCGTTGGGGGCATGGCCCAGACCGTTTATCGCGGCGTCGAGAGGGTCCGTGCCCGGTTCACACCCTGACCATGGCCGCCTGCAAGACTTCCGAGATTGCTCGCTGTCTGAGCCAAAGGACCTTGTCCGAAACGCCGCAACCTCCTCCCCGAGAATCCGGACCAAAGAAAACCGTTCCGGCCCAGAGACTAAATCAGGACCCTGCTAACGGCGGCCTTTCGCTTGAGAACTTCGGCTCTGAAGATATGCAGCCTCAGAGGCACGATCTGCTAGGCGACGAGATTGATGGCGTTGTCCTTGCCATTGCGACCGGTCTGCAGCTCATACGCAGGGGGTGGCACCGAACAGCATCAGGATCAGGTGGTTACGCGACTGCTGTATAGGACCGGGATCGAGTTGACGGTCTCTCTCTACTTGGCAAAGCGCGACCACCCGCCGCTGCCGGGAGAATAGGTTGA
>Ga0182738_1004464_pt1 | contig 15447 bp, 12 predicted proteins | sample eDN5th30CBELigMG_FD_128876 | JGI IMG/M metagenome (GOLD analysis project Ga0182738, IMG submission 128876) | Enriched Miracle-Growth compost microbial communities from Emeryville, California, USA - eDNA 5th pass 30_C BE-Lig MG (version 2)... ... | reverse complement strand
CCAAGCCTTCGGCAGATAGCTTGATCGGCAGATAAACAAACACACCGTAGTACGCCACCGAAATCAACATCCACGCCGTCAGCAGTGCGATGCTGCGCCGAGCCAAGCCAGGATTGAACAGCGCAAATACCGACTTGCGCTCCATGCTCTGCGGCTCCAGTTCCGCCAACTGCACCGGCCTGCCGTTTGTCGTGGCAACGCGTTCCAGGACTTTGCGAGCCCGGTCCGACTTCCCGGTCTTGTTCAAATAAAGCGGTGACTCAGGCACATAGAACCGTAACACCACACCGATAATGGCCGGAATACCCGTCACGAAGAAAATCACACGCCATGCATCATCGCCATGCGAGCTGGCGTACAAGCCCAGAATCGCCAACAGGATTGTTCCCACCGCCCAAAACGACTCCAGCCACACCAACCAGCGGCCGCGACGTTTTGCGGGCAGGAACTCCGCCATCATCGTGTAGTCCACGGGCAGAGTGCCGCCGACACCGACGCCAGTCAGAAAACGCAGGATCAGCAGCCATTGAAAATCCGGGGCAAAGGCCGAGGCCACGCCCGCGCATGCATCCAAGACCACAGCCAGCATCAGCACAGGACGCCGACCAATGCGATCGGCTAGCCGGCCGAACGCAAATGCACCGATCATCATCCCGACAAAAAATATCGTGCCGCTTTGCAACGCGGCAGGGATAGTCAAACCAAAGGTCTTCGCAATCGACGGCGCACTGAACCCGATTGACAGCACTTGCATGGCATCCGCCATCCAGACCAGCCCAAATATCACAAAGAGCCGGTACTGGAATTTTCCAACACCGACAGTATTCAACCCTTGCTCAATCGTTATTGTTGATCCTGCCATGGCCACTCCTACGAGGTTTGCCGTTGCTTTTCATGCGCTCTCGCGCAACCAAAAATCAGTCCTACTCTTTTCGACGTACGGTCGAATCAATGGGATTGATTCCGTATCCGGTCGATCACTGTCACGCTATCGACCCATTCAGGCTCGTGCGGCGCAAATCGCGCACGTAGATAACTCAATAAATCCCGCACCTGCGCATCATCAAGGCTGTCTTTGAATCCCGGCATATAGCCGAGATCATCATTAGCCGGGGCTTGAATGCCGTGCAAAATGACTTGCACCAAATTGTCCGGCGTGGCCGCGTGCAAATTCGTGTTGGTCGCCAATAGCGGCTTGACGCCAAACAGCGTAGGGCCTGCGGCGGCCTCATGACAGACGGCACAGGCATTCTGATAGATGCGCTCGCCTTGAGCGCGTCCTTCGAACAAGCGTTGATCCCGCGTTGGGGCTGCCTGCGTAGATGCCGCTGCGGTCGACATCGCCGACGACGGCGTAGCGGTATCACCATGCATTGCATTCAGACTCGCTGATGATAGCGATGCGCGCACAGGTGCAGCCGGAATCGCTTCGGCCTCGCGGCTGCTGGCCGACTCCGCAGCACTACCCGGCAAATTCATCAGATACGTAGCAATCGCGCGCACATCACTCTCGGGCAACTCGGCCAAGCCGTGAATGACCGGCGCCATCGGTCCGGCGGCGACGCCGTGGCTCGCCGAATAACCCGTACGCAGATACTGAAACAATGCTTCAGACGTCCATGGCACCTTGCCTGTCGCCAACTTGTCCAGGGGCGGCGCCTCCCAGCCCTCGGCCTGACCACCCGCGAGATAGTTGCCAATGCCGGTTTTCTCGCCACCCAACATATTGCGCGGCGAATGGCATGCAGCACAATGCCCCGCCCCCTCGACAAGATACGCTCCGCGGTTCCATTCGAGCGATTGTGCCGGGTCGGGCTTATACACGCTCGCGTCATGGAACAGCAAATTCCAGCCGGCCATCATGGGGCGCAAGTTATAGGGGAAAGGCAATGCCGTTTTCGGTGGCTCGTTGCGCACGGGCGGCTGCACCATCAGATACGCATACAGCGCCTGTATATCCGCATCGGTCATTTTGGCGAATGCGGTATATGGAAATGCGGGGTAAAGTTGGCGGCCATCACGATGCACGCCCTCGCGCATTGCACGTTCGAACGCGCGATAAGACCACTGCCCGATGCCGGTTTCATTATCGGGCGTGATGTTGGTCGTATAGATCGTGCCGAATGGCGTATCCAACCCCAGCCCACCCGCATTTTCCTTGCCGTCTGGTGCCGTATGGCAGACTACGCAATCCCCGGCAGCAGCGACCAGCCGGCCGCGCTCAATGGCCGTCGCTGAGTACAGCGACACGTCCGGCCCGGCGGTCGGTGCGATCGCGGGCTTCAGAGGCCATGCCAGCGTAATGAGCCCCGCAGCGGCACTGGCCCCGGCGGCCAACCATTTTCCGCTTCGGCTCCACCAACTGCGAGCACGCGGTGGTCGTGTCGCTTTATCGGCGAGTTGTTCACGCAATTGCTCGACGTTGAACGGCACCTGGCGCAAACGAATGCCCGTTGCGTCAAAGATCGCGTTTCCTATCGCTGCAGCGGCTGGCAAAGTCATCACGCCATCCAGCGCGAGCTGCCCTCGGTTTATCGTTTGTGCAATCTGAGAATGAGGTCCCTGGGCAATACCAGACACCGTCATTTCGCGCGATGCAGCATCATTCGCGTACGCCGGATTACCTGCCGCGGTCGCATTCCAGTCATCAAACTGTGTCGGCGCAGTGAGAAGCCTACGCGCAGTCTCCAACAGCCGGGGATCCTGATCGCGGATGGTCGCACTCTGTGCCGGCTGCAGCGACTGACTATCGTGCCCCACCACCAGACGCGTCACCTCTACACGCCCCGTCTCCGGTGCGACCTCGACCTCGACGACCCAAGCGCTCCAGATATCCGTCGCCGCTTCTGCTGATGACGTATCACGCACCTGCGCGGCGGCATAACCGCGCCCACGCAATACGGACTCATTGGCGCGACTGCGTGTCGCCAATGCCTGCTGCGCGGATGCCGATGAAAAATCACGAACCCGAGTCGCCCGCGCCCGCTCATCTGACACAGCAGAGGCGGTCTGCAAGCTTTCCTGCGACGGCATCGATGTCGCCAACGCCGACCAGTTTGATTGTTCGGCCATACGCTGCGTCAGTGTCCGGCCCGGCCCCTCGGGCAGCATGGCCAAGCGATGCGCCATCGGATCAATACCCAATCGCGCCGCTTCTTCATCCAACAGGCTCTCTTGCGCAAACACCTGCATCGCCTCGAACTCAGTTATCGAAGCGTGCGCCAGGGGCACGGCAATATCCTGCGAGGCAAACGCGATATCACTCGTACCTTGCACTTGACTGCCCGCCACGGTGATCGACTGTGCCGGTTGGCTCAACAAACGGGCCAGGCTAGGCCGCAAGCCCCATGGCCGGGTCGATATCCAACGTGCGGGCGCTGGCGTGTCCTGCGCAGACGCATCCGCTGTCGAACCTGACATCGCTTGGCCGCCGACTCACACTTGCTCCGAGGCAAATGCAGATGCGATCGAGGCAGCGTCCCGTCCCAATGCCTCCCGACGCAAGACGATTTCCCCGGCGTCTGCGGCACGTTGTATCGCGACATGCACTGGCTGCCCCACTGCACGCGACAGCAACGCCGCATCGGCTGCGGCATCCATGACGCCGAGAACATGACTTCTTCCCGCACTGTTCTGTACAGTATCAATCAACGTGAGCCGCTGTGCAGGCAAATCCAGCAGGCTCGCGAGCTCTTGCTGAACCACTCTGTGATACGACGCATCACACGACAACCAGACCGTCGCGTGACTGTCGGTGCACCACACCGTGACGCCCTCCCCCCTTGTCTCGGAATGCTGCGCGATCTGCCATATATAAGGCACTGCGGAAACATCTGTAGACCCGGCATCAGACGCTGTCCACGCCGCCGACGCATCACGCCCCAGCGACACTGGCGACTGCCAGCGCACCGCCAAACTGTCCAGCGCCTGTCGAGCCGAGACAGCCGATACTGCCACCACCCCGACAAAGTGCGCCACACGCACCACCTGCACCACACCCGGCAGCCGTTGCGAAACCGAGATATCGATATCCTGCAAACGCGAGCCGCCGTAGCGCCGGCCATCCCATAACACCCGAGGCGGACGCAACAATGCGCCGTACAACACCCCATCAGGCACCTCAGGCAACACCTTCGATCCCGGAGCGCTCATACCTCCCGGTAATGCCAGACCGCTCACGGCGCCCCACCTTCGGGCGCAACCGGCGCCGCCATTTTGGCACGCAACGCCACAGCCCGGCGAGCTGCTTGCAAAATCTCAATGTGCGTACCGCAACGGCACAAGTTATGGCGCAATTCTTCTCTTATCATCTGTTCGGAGGGATCAGGCTGGCGTCGCAATAGCGCTTCGATCGTCATGATCATGCCATTAAGACAGTAGCCGCATTGTGCCGCTTGGCACGCGATAAATGCTTGCTGGGTCGGCCCCGGACATTGGCTGTCGCCCAACCCCTCCAGCGTCGTGATCTCTCGTCCTGCCGCGCCTCGAACGGGGATCACGCACGAACGAGCGGCCACGCCATCAATCAGCACGGTGCAGGCTCCGCACTCGCCCAAGCCGCAACCGTACTTAGGTCCATTGAGCGCGAGATCATTACGCAATACCAACAGCAGCGGCGTCGCCGGGTCTGTCTCGACGCACTGCTGCCGCCCGTTGACGGACAAGCGCAGGACAGGAGCGCAGGCAGGGGAAGTCCCGTCGGAAACGCCACTTTGCATGATGGTCATTGTTTAGATCCCGAAGGCCTTACGCCGTCGCGACCTTGGGTTGCGGATCGACGAGCGGCACATTAAATACGTCATAACCGAAGCACCACGAGGGGTCCTCATTGGTGCGCAACCATGTATTGTCGTGCGAAATGCGCTGCACCTTGCTCGCACGCTCTGCACGGTTGGCCTCATACAGATCAAAAGCCAGCTGATAGTTGTTGACACCGACCTCCTTGAAGCACCGGGTCAGCATTGCCGCGTCTTCGATGGCCATGGCTGCCCCCTGGGCCATATGCGGCTTCATCGGGTGGCAGGCATCCCCCAGCAACACGAGGCGCCCACGGCTCCAGAGCGGTAACGGATCGCGTTCCAGCAAGGACCATTTGGTGACCTCGACCGTCGCGTCGATCAACGCTTGTACCGTGGGGTGCCAACCTTGGAAGGCTTCGCGCATTTCGTCCTTGCTGCTGGGCAGGTAACGATCATTGAGATCCCATTCTTCGACAGGGACACCGGTCACGTAATACAGCTCGTCCTGCTTGCCCGTCACGAAATAGGTCATCATATGCCGATCATCACTCCACCACTTCACGCAGGGATCAAACGGCAACATGCCGGATTTGACGGTCGGCGTCGGGAATACGGCACGGTGTGCGAGATAGCCCGCGTATTTCGGCGGCTCGACGCCGAGCAGCTCTTCACGGATACGCGAATTCACGCCGTCAGCGCCGATCACGAGATCAGCCTCTTCGACACTACCGTCGGCGAAGTACATACGCACCACTTCGCCAGTGTCCTCAACTTTGGTCAAGTGTTTGTCAAAGACCAGCATGCCATCGGGTAATGCATCGATCAATAGCGCATGAAAATCACCACGGTGCACGGTCAGGTAGCTCGCGCCGTATTCCTTGAGGGCATAGTCGCCCAACGGAATCTGTGCCAACACATCGCCCGTCTGCCAATGACGGCTATACCAGTATTCGGGATGAGAGCCTTGTTCGTTAAGAGCGTCCTCGATGCCGATACGACGCAGGATTTTCATGACGTTGGGACCGACATGGATCCCTGCCCCTTGACGTGAAAAGACGGGGGACTGCTCATATACGCGAACGTTGGTGAATCCTTCTTTGGTGAGCAGCGACGCGGCGGCAGCGCCACCCAGGCCAGCGCCGATCACGGCAATACGAGGTTGTGCGGACATACAGAAAGCTCTCCTAGCAATCAAAAATTCGCGCCGACAACCGCGCTTTCGGGAGGCCGGTTTGAAACATAAAATAAAGCGTATACGCTTCTTTTTTTAAAATTTACCGATAAGAGAATTTGCTGGCAAGAAAACTTTCATTAATATATCTAGGTGTTTTCCCTAGATTTTTTTCTAAATAAAACAGATCACTGGATAGCATTGCCGCGACAGGCATATTTCTATATATTGAGCGTCTACACTGTATTTTTGCTTGAAGCACATGTAGATTGCGCCTGACTTTCAGGCCACCCTGTCGACATCATTTCTGGAGACCAAAGTGCCAGCGACGCAAGCGCCCCCCTCATCCACCTATCTCTATGGCGCGCAAGTGCATGCCAATGGCATTCGCCAGCACTACCTGCGCTATGGCGGCAACGACGGCGACCGTGCCCAGCGGCCGGCCGTCGTACTCATCCCCGGCATCACCAGTCCGGCCGTGACGTGGGGCTTTGTGGGCGAACAGCTCGGCAAGCATTTCGACACATACATACTCGACGTGCGCGGCCGCGGCCTGTCGGCGTCGGGGCCTGGCCTGGACTATGGCCTTGACGCACAAGCCGCCGATGCCGTGGCATTGGCCGAGGCGCTCGGCCTGCAACGCTATGCATTCGTCGGCCACTCCATGGGTGGCCGCATTGCCGTGCGTGCCGCTCGCTCGCAGCCCCCGGGGCTCACGCATATCGTCGCCATCGACCCTCCCGTTTCGGGCCCCGGCCGTCGCGCCTATCCCGCCAAGTTGCCGTGGTATGTCGACTCCATCCGCCAGGCCACGCAAGGCATGGATGCCGAGGCCATGCGCGCGTTTTGCCCGAGCTGGACCGAGGCCCAATTACGCCTTCGCGCACAATGGCTGCATACGTGCTATGAACCAGCCATCGTGCAGAGCTTCGAGGACTTTGGCCGTGACGACATCCATGCCGATCTACCATTGATCAAGACCCCGATGCTGCTGATGACCGCCGCACGTGGCGACGTCGTTCAGGACGCCGATGTCGCCGAATGGCAGACCCTGGCGCCTCAAACGCAGCACGTGCGCGTGCCCGATGCGGGACACATGATCCCCTGGGATAACGAATCCGGCTTCTATGCCGCCTTTGGTGATTTCTTGGGACAACGCGTGGATTAATCCTACCGGGCCCGTCATCGGCGCCCAGACTCATCGCCCCTATTCAAGTACACCGGAGTTCGCCATGTCCGTGAGCGATATCGATTTAATTCAGGCCTGGAAACAGGTTCTCACCCTGTCCAAACTCGAGCCAGGCCAGACGGTCACCGTCCTGACCGGCGCCGACACTCATCCGCAAACTTTGCGTTGCGCCATTGCGGCGTCCAGCGACCTCGGCGCGCGCGTCAATCGACTGGACCTGCCGCCCGTCAACGCCGAGAAATCGCTCTCGCGCGATTCGTTGGCTTACTTGGGCACGACACCGCTCACAGGTAATCCCGCTGCGATCGCCGCTCTCAAGGCCAGCGATCTCGTGCTGGACCTGATGACCCTGCTGTTCTCGCCCGAACAGCACGACATCCTGAGTAGCGGCACCAAGATTTTACTGGCCGTCGAGCCCCCCGAGGTGCTGTGCCGTCTCGTTCCCAACGAGGCAGATCGCACCCGCGTCACCAACGCCTCCACGCTCATCAAGGCCGCCAGCGAGATGCACATCACGTCACAAGCCGGCACCGATCTACGCTGCAAGCTCGGCGACTTCCCCGCGATCCGCGAATACGGTTTCGTCGATGAGCCCGGGCGGTGGGACCATTGGCCTAGCGGCTTTGTGCTGACGTGGCCCAACGAAGGCCAAAGCCAAGGCGTCGTCGTACTGGATCGCGGCGACATCCTGCTGCCGCTCAAAGAATACGTGAACGATCCCATCACGCTCACGATCCACAACGGCTACGTCACCGCCATCGACGGCGGCCTGCAAGCCGACATCCTGCGCGAATACATGGCATCGTACGAAGACCCCGAGGCCTACGCCGTGTCGCATGTGGGCTGGGGCCTGCAGCCGCGCGCGCAATGGTCGATGCTGGCCCATTACGACAAGGAATCACATATCGGCATGGATGCCCGTGCCTTTGAAGGTAACTTCCTCTGGTCCATGGGCCCGAACAACGAAGCAGGTGGCCACCGCACTACAGCCTGCCATATCGACATCCCGATGCGCCACTGCACCGTCACGCTCGACGGCAAGCCGACTGTCATCGACGGTGTCGTCCAAGACAAAGAAGGTCTCGCATTCGCAGACCGCCGCAAACAACTCAAGGGAATCGTACATTGACCTCGCCCGCTGCTCAAAACATTCCAACCGATGGCGTACAAGGCGACGTCTCGGCCTACGCTCGCCAGGGATTCGGCACGCCGCTGCCACTGAAAGCCCCTTTCGGCCTGTTAATCATTGACTTCGTCAATGGCTTTGCCGACCCGGCGGTATTCGGCGGCGGCAACATTCCCGAGGCAATCCAGCAGACCACCCATCTGCTCGCCCATGCGCGCGCACAAGGCTGGCCAGTCGCACACAGCCGCATCGTGTTCGCCGATGATGATGCCGACCAGAATATTTTCTGCCTGAAAGTCCCCGGCATGCTGACCCTCAAAGAAGACAGCCCCGCCAGCGCCATCGTGCCCCAGCTCTCGCCGGCCGCCGGCGAATATGTCGTGCGTAAAAGCACGCCCTCCGCGTTCTACGGCACCATGCTGGCCCCCTGGCTGGCGCAACGCGGCGTGCAAACGCTGCTCGTCGCCGGCTGCGTCACCAGCGGCTGCGTGCGCGCCAGCGTCGTCGACGCCATGCAGGCCGGTTTCCGCCCGCTGGTTGTGTCGGACTGCGTCGGCGACCGGGCCATCGGCCCTCACGATGCCAATCTGTTCGATATGGCACAGAAGTACGCCGCAGTCATGCCGCTGGCGCAGGCCCTCGTCGACACGGAGGCGTTACAGCGCTAAGCTCCTTGCTATGAACCTGCCCCAGCCCAAATCGCTACACGACGGGTTGCTTGATCAGCAGGGGGCCCTGCTGGTGATCCGCAACCCGGTCGCGCCACCAAAGCCCGCACCGGGTCAACCGGGTGCACCGTCGGACTACATCCCGGCCACGCCAGAGGTATTTGTCGCCGTCGTGGATGCCTCCGATACAGACAGCGGCTGGCGCGCCATGGCCTTTAATGGCCACGTCGATCTGGGCACGGGCATCCGCACCGCGCTGGCGCAGATCGTGGCTGAGGAACTCGAGGTGCCATTTGAGCAACTCGACATGATTCTGGGCCACACCGAGGCCGCTCCCAACCAGGGGCCAACCATTGCCAGCGCCAGCATCCAGATTTCCGCCGTGCCGCTGCGCCGTGCGGCCGCCCAAGCGCGCGAGCATTTGTTGCAGTTGGCCGCAGCACACTGGGGCGTCTCGATCAATAAGTTGCGTGCCCGCCGCGGCACCATCGTTTTCGAGAATGCGGCCGATACCCGCAGCTTGCACTATGGCGAACTGATTCGGGGCCGCCACGACAGACTCACCTTAGCGGAAGACGTCCCTCTCAAACCCGCATCTGAATACCAAATCGTCGGCCAACGACGCGCCCGTGTCGATATTCCCGCCAAGGCGACGGGCGCACTCACCTTTGTGCACGACGTACGCGTACCGGGCATGCGGCATGGCCGCGTGATCCGTCCGCCCTATCCCGGCCGTGACGGCGGCGACTTTGTTGGCACCAGCCTCATCTCGGTCGATACCACCTCCGTTGCCCACCTTCCTGGCCACATAAAGGTCGTCGTGAAAGGGGATTTCGTCGGCGTCGTGGCCGATCGTGAGGAACAGGCCATCGCGGCCATGCGCACGCTGAAAATCCAATGGCGGCCGGCCCCGCCAGCTCCCGACTTGCGCGATCTGGAGACGGCGCTACGAGCCAACCCCGCCGAGCCTCGATACCTGCACAGCGAGGGACATCCTGATCAGATGCTTGCAGAGGCGGCTCGCGCACATCCCACCCGACTGATCCGGCGCAGCTATGTCTGGCCCTATCAACTGCATGCCTCGATTGGCCCATCATGCGCCGTCGCAGACTACACTGGCCAGCAACTGACCATCTGGTCCGGTACGCAAAACCCCCACATGCTGCGCACCGATCTCGACCGATTGCTGCATCTGGGCGAAGGCAACATCGAGATCGTCCGTATGGAAGCCTCCGGCTGCTATGGCCGCAACTGCGCCGACGATGTCTGTGGCGACGCGGCATTGTTGGCGATGGAGGTGGGCGCCCCCGTTCGCGTACAACTCACTCGCGAGCAGGAACACCAATGGGAACCCAAAGGCACGGCGCAACTCATCGATGTCCAGGCAGCCGTCGATTCCGCCGGCAACCTGCTCGCCTACGATCTGGGGGTACGCTATCCGTCTAACGATGCGCCACTGCTGGCTCTGCTGTTGACCGGCGAGATCTCCAATCAGCCTCGTACGCTGCAAATGGGCGACCGTACCGCCATGCCGCCATACCGCTACCCGAACGTCAACATTGTTTGCCACGACACGCCGCCGCTGGTGCGCGCCTCCTGGCTGCGTGGCGTGTCTGCGCTGCCGAATGCCTTTGCACATGAGTCGATGATTGACGAGCTTGCGTATCATACGGATGCCGATCCCATCGCTTATCGTTTGCGCCACTTGGACGACGAGCGCGCTCGCGACCTATTAACCGCCACGGCAGAGCGCGCTAGCTGGCAACCACACGCGGCCGGCAGCCGCGGCGTCCCGGACCAGGACGGTCTGCTGCGTGGACGAGGCGTCGCGTACGCCCGATATGTCCACAGCAAATGGCCAGGCTTTGGCGCCTCCTGGGCCGTCTGGATCGTCAATGTCTGCGTTGATCCTCACAGCGGACGCATTCACGTCGAGCGCATTACCGTCGGCCACGATGCCGGCATGATGGTCAACCCGGAAGGGGTGCGCCACCAGGTCCACGGCAATATCATCCAGGCACTCAGCCGCAGCCTGTTCGAGCAAGTCTCGTTCGGAGCGCAAGGCGTGACCAGCCGGGAATGGGGCGCCTACCCTATCATCAATTTCACCGAAATCCCGGACATTGACGTGCTGCTCATGCCCCGCCAGGACGAGCCGCCAATGGGGGTCGGAGAGTCCGCCTCGCTGCCCGCCGCGCCCGCCCTCGCTAACGCGCTGTTCGACGCTACAGGGTTGCGCCTGTGCGCGCCACCGTATACTCCAGAGAAACTACGCGAGGCCTTGCGCCAAGCACAGTCAGAAAAAGAGTCCGCCCTGCAACCGGCGCTGTAACGGCGCTCGAACGCCATGGCCCAGGAAACACTATTCTGTCCCGTCCTTCGCGCAAACGAAAGTCAACTATTGCCCCAACGAGACAGACCCGCATTCAAACATCTATGACGACTACCAAGCCTGAACCCGCTCCGTCCCCAGACAACGCCGCCGGAGACCACGGATCGTCATATCAGTTTTCTTCCCAGGTCGGCCACTTACTGCGCCGGGCTTATCAACGGCACACGGCGCTGTTTCAGCAATTCATTCCGGACTCGAAACTCACCGTCGCGCAATTTGTCGTCATGTGTGCGCTCAATGACGATGGCCCAGCCTCGATCGCCAGCCTGGTCAAGGCCACCGTGATCGATCAGGCCACCATTCGCGGTGTCGTCGACCGCCTGAAAAACCGCGACCTCATCAACCTTCACGCTGATCCATCCGATCGTCGCAAAGTCATGGTGAGCTTGACGGAGTCCGGCGCACAACTCGTCGCCGAGATGCGCCCCTTTGCCCAAACCATCACCGAAGAAACGTTCGGCACGCTGAACGAAGCCGAACGCGTCGCGTTGCTCTATCTGCTGCGCAAAATGACCGAATCGGAAAACAACGCAAAGTATCCCGACGTCAAGCACATCTGTACATGATGAGGCCGGAAATACACCACGCAACATCATCCATCATGATGCCTGATTGCTGACTTATTTCCTCATCCCTGCGCCGCACGTATTCACATACAGGCTGTACAACCCTTTCCCCGCGGCCATGAACAAACGGTTGCCCTTTGCGCCGCCAAAGCACAGGTTCGCGCAGCGCTCGGGCAGATGAATATGCCCAATGGGCATGCCATCTGGCGCAAACACTCGCACACCGTCCAGAGCCTCGTCACCCATTCCCCAGCCACACCATAGATTTCCGTCTTCGTCGCAGCGCAAGCCATCGGCCGTGCCTGGGCCGCAATCAATCAGATCGCGCCCGTCAGACAGCTCGTTGCCCGAAACGCGGTAAATCCGAATAGTACGGTTTGGCTGCGCGCGCGAGGCCACCACGTACAACAGCCGCTCGTCGGGACTGAAGCACAAACCATTGGGCCCTGCAATATCGTTCGCCACAACGGTAATGACTCCGGAAGGATCAATGCGATATACGCGAGCCGGCAACTCCGGCTCGCCTCGATTTCCCTCATAATCGCTGCTCAGCCCAAACGGCGGATCCGTAAACCAGACAGATCCATCCGATTTCACTACAACATCATTCGGGGAATTCAAGCGCTTGCCGTCATACTGATCAGCCAACACGGTAATACGGCCGTCGTACTCGGTACGCGTTACACGGCGGTTGGCATGCTCGCAGGTGATCAATCTGCCCTGGCAATCGCGCGTGTTGCCATTGGCGTTGCCCGAAGGCTCTCGAAACACTGTCACCTGTCCCGACGTATCGTCATAACGCAGGATCCGATCATTCGGAATATCGCTGAACAGCAAGTACCGCCCATCGCCAAACCACACCGGACCTTCGGCCCAGCGCCAGCCAGCACCCAACATCTCTACCGATGCATGAAACAAGCGGTATTGATCAAAACGCGGATCCAATGATTGCACGCGCGGGTCAGGATAACGGGGGCTCATACGCCAGAACGAGTCAGACGCCAACATTGACTTCGTTGAGCTCATATTCAAGTTGCTACGTGGTGGCCGAAATACGCCTCTTCGAGGCGCGATTGCAGATCATGCTCGTCGGTATTCGCCTGCAAAACGATCTCTCCATGAGCCATGGCATAGACCCGATTCGCCAACACCAAGGATTTTTCTACTAATTGCTCGACCAACAGTACCGACGTACCGTTCTCGCGCAGCCGCGCCGCGACCTCGAACACACGATCCACCAAGACCGGTGACAGCCCTGCGGAAGGCTCATCCAGAATAAGCAAACGCGGACGCTTTACCAGGCCCTGAGCCACCACCAGCATTTGCTGTTGACCACCACTCAAGGCGCCCGCGCGATCATGACGTTTCGCTTCGATCTCGGGAAAGAAAGCCAATGCGTCACGTATGCGCGTTTGGCGTTCAGCCCGTCCGATGTCGTATCCCGACAAAGCCAGATTGTCCTGCACCGACAGCTGGGTAAAGACATGATGCCCTTCTATCACGTGCACCAATCCCGCCTGCGCGGCCTCTCTAGGCGTGGCACCGCGCAGACTTTTTCCATCGAACACGACATCTCCGGACATCCAAGGCAGCAACCCTGACAGCGCTCGCATCAACGTGCTCTTCCCCGCGCCATTAGGGCCCAGTAATGCCACAATTTCGCCCGGTTTCACCACCATATCCACATCGTGCAAGATCTGAATTTTGCCGTAGCCAGCGTTCAGACCCTGCACCTGCAGCAAGTTCTCATGCGCCGAGGTATGCACTGACGACCTCCTTATGCGTTCGAATTTCTTGCGGTGTGCCGCTCGCCAGCACAGACCCGAGATTCAATACCGTCACGTGATCGCAGATATCGAAAATCAAATCCGCGTGGTGTTCGACCAACAACACGGCAGTCCCGCAACGGCTGATTTCCTTGATGATGTCGCCCAAACGTTTAATCTCATCACCGGTCAATCCCGCGGCAGGCTCATCGAGCAACAGGTATCTGGGTTGCAACATCAACGCACGCGCCAACTCCAGAAATCTCAGTTCGCTGTGTTGCAGACGATCGGCACGCACGTGCGCCAGTTGCGATAACCCGACCGCGCGCAGCGCAGTCTGCGCTGTCTCGCGCAATGCCCGCTCGTCCGCACGATGCCGCCCAACTCGCAACAAGGCCTCAAGAAACGAGCCTTTTGCACGCGTATATCCGCCAGCCATGACATTCTTGAGCACTGACGTATCACCAATGATGCGAGGCGTCTGAAACGTACGGGCAAAGCCGCGCGCAGCCCGCCCGAGCGGCTGCCCTGAGGGCAACGCTGCACCTCCCTCTGTGACGTGTCCTTCCTGTGGCCGGTAGTACCCCGAGATCACATTCAATGTCGTGGTTTTACCGCTGCCATTCGGCCCGATCAGGCCATGTACCTGCCCGCCGTGGATACGCAAATCCAGGCCATTGATCGCCTTTACCCCGCCAAACGATAAGTGCAGGTTCTGCAACACGATATGCCCGTCATTCGGCACCTCTGCCAAAATCTGATGTACGGCATTCAACTCCGGCTGAATACGGCGGTTCGCCGGCAATGGACTACGCCCTCCGAAATCCAGCAACGACGCAATGCCGCCGGGGATGGCCAGCACAATGACCAACAATAACAACGCATACAAGAAATTGGACCAGGCTGCCAACGGCGCAGCGATTTCCGGTAACACGGTCAGAATCAACGTTCCGAGCAGAGGCCCCCAAATCGAACTGCGCCCGCCGATGAGGATGGAAATGAAAAACAAGACCGATAACTCGAACGTAAAGGCTTCGGGGGTAATGTAGGTCTGTAGTGAGCTGAACAATCCCCCTGCGATGCCCGCCAACGCTCCCGCAAATACAAATATCGCGGCCAGCAACTTTGCTTTCGAAATACCGTAGGCTTCGGCAGCGACTTCCGCGTCACGTATCGCAATCAAGCCGCGGCCAAACCGACTATGTGCGATATTCGCAGTCAACACCGTCGCGACCACAGCCATACCCAGACACAAGTAGTACAGCCCTTGATCAGAATCGAATGGCGCGGGCATCGCCGGGCCCGGCACACCGATCCCGCCGCCTGTCACTGACTCCCACGCCAACGCGATCTGTGTCACGATAGTCGCGAACCCCAGTGTCGTCATCGCAAAATAAAACGTGCGCAGCCGCAATGCCGGCAACCCGATAATCAGCCCAAACAACCCGCCAGCAGCACCTGCTGCCGCCAATGCGGCAAAAGGCTCCCACGGCTCAGACACATTCCCAGCCACCAGCGCACTGGCCGTATATGCCCCCACGGTCAACAACGCGACATAGCCGATTGCCAGTTGCCCCGCATAGCCGACAATCAAATTCAACCCGGACACCAGCACCCAATAAATGGCCGCACGTGTCGCGATCACCGTCCAATAGGTCTTATCCAGCGCGGGCAAAGCGATCGCCAGCACCAGCAGCACGAGAAACGGCAGCATACGCGACCATCCCGGCCCTCCGGCCACCGGTCGAGGCGCCGCTGCCACGGACGTGCCTTGATAAATTTTTGCGTCTGCCGCCATCAGACCCTCCGTGCCGCGTTAGAGCCAAAAAT
>Ga0182738_1004463_pt1 | contig 15449 bp, 17 predicted proteins | sample eDN5th30CBELigMG_FD_128876 | JGI IMG/M metagenome (GOLD analysis project Ga0182738, IMG submission 128876) | Enriched Miracle-Growth compost microbial communities from Emeryville, California, USA - eDNA 5th pass 30_C BE-Lig MG (version 2)... ... | reverse complement strand
TTGTGTTCTGACAAGGAAGCCGAAGCAGGCGAATTCCTAGAATTCGTCGATGCAGGCTGACGAAGTTCAGAACGCAAAAGAGCCGATCGCAGCCCAAATTGACCTTTCCGGACAGACTCTAACAGATGGGGAAATCATTCCCACGACCTCCCACCGGCTCTGCCGGCCCAAAAGTTGCCAGCAGCCTGGGCCCCCCACGAAGATTCTTCCGGAGCTTTAGAACTCGCCAATCACCTCGCCGTCGGCGCGTGTGCTCAAGGCGCGCCAAATATTGAGATCGATGCTTTCACTCACAAACCTTGTAGCGCCGTCGCAGAGCAGCAGATGGACACCGCCGGCATGAAGGCTTCGTGCGGCCATCCTCGCTTCGCTGTAGAAACTGTTCGTGCAGTCCCATTTCCGATCATTGGGCTCCAGCGAATGGTTGTAGAGCGTGTCTCCCGCGTGGCCAATGGCCCATTTATTGGCCAGGAAATCGTCGAAATCGCCGCCGCTTCCGCCATCGCACGTGGCGTCATCGGGATGGGCCGATGACGCCGTCAGTTTGAATTGTTGCCGCACTCGGTCCACTGGGTTCGGCCCGGGAGTTGTGCTACCACTGCCCAAGACGGTCTCGCTAACCGCAGCGGTGTTTGAAACTCCGTCAGTGAAGTCCCGAAAGCGATGGCTGGAGAAGACGTAGAACACCCCGTCGCCTCCGGTACGCGTGTTACCCCAATTGATGGTGCCGCTACCGCTATTGAAGCCATAGTTGGTGGACCCATAGAGATTGCCCGGGATCGTTTCGCTGTCACTGGGGCAAAGGTAGCTAGGAATTTTCGTTTTCGTCTTTTCGTCGTTCGCAGCGTCCGTTGGCGATTTGTTTGCATCAATTAAGTTCTTGAGGTTGCTTTGATCCAAATACGGAAGCAGGTGCGCGTGCGGGCCCCACACGAGCGGATAGCCCATCGCTCCCGGTGGGAAGACACTATGGCTCGATTCGTAATTATGGAGTGCGAGACCAATCTGCTTCAGGTTGCTTTTGCATTGTGTTCGTCTCGCCGCTTCCCGAGCCTGCTGCACGGCCGGAAGCAGCAGTGCGATCAGAACAGCGATAATGGCGATCACCACCAACAGTTCGATTAACGTAAATCCACGCTGACGGATGGAATATTGTGTGGGATAAGACATGATTCTCTCTTGAGTCATGGGGGGGCGGCGGGAAACACTGCGCGCACCGGGAGCGCCAATGGAACGTTGCCATTAAATTTCAGTGCGATTCTTCCAACACACAATTAAAGGAGCGGCGAATGATGACGCGCCCACAACGGCATCACGAGCCGTTTTGGGGAAGCGAGTCAATCAACCGTGTGGACGCGCGAACACGCGCCGCAACTTCTTGGATAAGAAGTGGAAATTCAGTCCTTAATTCACTGGATTAAAAACGGATGACGAGAATGGCTAAGGCCACGCAAGTACCGTTTAAGAACCCGTCAGCAAAAAGGAATGACGACCACTCAGCCGACCTCAATTGCTGGTGAGCAATGAGGGTTCGACCACAAGGATGGAAGATCGAAAGGAGAATCCATCACGCCTGTCGTGGCGGTGGAACCGGCGGGGAAAAGCAGACATCCGCCGGAAGAGTGAGAGTGAAAACCGGCGCTTCCTGAATCAGAATGACAGAGATCGACAGCTCAATTGATTGCGGGACAATACACCAAGGGAGCGAACTCCAGTAAGGCCCTTCGCCCTGGCACTGCTGAACCAAAATCCCGATCTGGTAGTTGACCGACTTCTTGCTCTCTTTTTTGGCAGCAGGTTCTCCATCGTGTTCTTCGGGGCGATGCTCTTCGCAGCAACTCACCTTTTCGGACGATCCTGGAGCCTGACACAATCCCGAACTTGCTAAAGCGAGCTTCTTTTTGGCGGCAATCTGGCTCAGGACGACATCGGGGACCTTTACGCGGTTTTTCTTGGCCCAAGCGAGCTTTTGCTCATTCGTGAAACAGCAACATTTTTTCCAACATTGCTGGGCCGAACGGCAGCCACAGGGGCGATCCTGGCAAGGAAACGGTTCAGAGCGGTCTTTTTCACCAGGACTGGCTGCCGGGCCGACGGGCAGAGGAACAAAAGAAGCACATACCGACAACAGCAACACCAAGCCGATAAGCCTGCGTGCAGTTGCAGAATGCCAGAATGTGTGCCGTCGGGAGAACATCGCCATCTTTCACTCTGGACGCCCAGAGTTCCGCGTTTCTCGACCGACTCGCTTCCCCAAAGCCAATGTACCAATAAGCAGGCTCAGGGGCCACCGCGATGTAGTTCGGCAAGCAGAATTCCATCAAATGGGAGCAGGCGTCTCGCGGTACCTAGGCTTCGTCTCTGGCAGGCTGCACGGAGGTCAACGCGATGCTGCAAATTCATAAATTCTGGGTAACACTTTAGCCGTCTGGCGTGATTTGTTGTGGAAGGGGTGGGAGTTGGCTGGTTTTCAGAGAGGTGGTCAGGGCTTCCTGCATGATTTTCATCGGGTTGCGGCCTCGTTTCTTCAGCGTGAAGAAAATGCTCATCAGGATCGCCTGCGTGTCCGCTCCGTGCTGACTCCGGTTGCCGTAGCTGTTCTGGCGAATGATCACCGCCGGACGAATGGCCCGTTCCGCCAGGTTGTTCTCGAACGGCACCCCTTTCTGGTCCAGGAACGTGAACAGGTCGGTTTGATGTCGAACCATGCGTTTGACCAAACGCCGCGACTGCGAATTCTCCCAGTCCGTTTCCATCAGGATCGTCAACCGATCGTCCAACCGTGCTCGCCGCGAAGAGACGGTTACGTCCAATTCGTTACCTCCTTGAACCGCTCCAGGGCTACTGGCTGGAGTGAAAAGTTCGCCGGGTGGGATCCGCACCCACGGGGAATAACACGCCTTTCACGGCGCACTGAGACATCCGGGTTATTCCCCCTGTTCATTCAGATCGACTGCAATTTCCGGTAAGTCATCCAGCTGCTTTTTCAATCTGATTTTCAGATCTGTCGGCGGTGTGATTCGTGCCGTTGCGGGGGGTGAAATTTCTTTTGCGGGTGGGGCTTTGGTTTCTGCCGGCCAGAAATGAGGCCGGACATCCCGCATCGGTCCAAGTTTTTGGGGATGCCGATTTTGCGTTTCGGAATATCGCCCCTGTGTGCGTTCGTGTTGCGGGTCTCCTGTCACCTTGTGAATGCGACAACAGGCTCGATCCAGGCTCCAGACAGGAAAGTCATCATTGAGCCGGCTGCCCGGCGTCACGCTGATCAACTGCAACCCGGCCAGCGCCATGGATCGCCGACAGAGTCGGAGCGTCTGTGCCACCCGAAAATAATGGGCATCAGTCTGACAGGCTGCCGTGAGCGATTTGCTTTCCACAAAGTGATACTGCGGCCCGGTGGACAATGCTTCGATCTCTTCACGTGGCAGTCCGGCCCGTTCGCAGCGGCGAACAAAGTCTCCCAGCAAACCTCTTTTCTGATAGAGCACTCCCCGCGTTTTTGCGGCACGGATCAACTGTTTCGAAGGAGAAATCCACATTTCGCATCCTGCCAGATAGAGCTCGCGAAATCCCAGCCGGAAGGCAATCTCAATGGCCTGAATCAGCGAGTCCTGCCAGTCGGTGATCGCAGATCTCCCCGTTCCCGGAAACTCCTGGAAGCCCCGCCCCGGTTCACGATCAATGAAGTACAGCGAGGGGCAATCACAGACTTTAAAAGTGGTTTCCGGAACCAGATCCATCGCCCGCCCCTCGTGGACGAACTTGGTCACTGCGGGATCGAGGTAGATCGAGCGATGAAAGCGTGCTGTGGGATCATAGCTCGTCCAGAACTGTGGACGCAGCAGGCCCGAGCCTGCCAGATTGATGGTAAACCGCGGCGCGGCCGTTCCCACGATTCGTTCGCTGGCCAGCTGAGACAGTGATGGTCCCCCTCCAATGATCCAGCAGGCGGTCCTGACGGGGCCTGCGTACAGATTTTCCAGCGGAATCTGCAGTCGGGTTCCATCTGTGGCACGGCGATAAAACATGAGATTCTCAACGGGCTGAAGTTTCTGCGGTTGTCTGTTGAATGACGTTCAGTGATGGTCGCCAAAGGTGAACGTCGTTGCGGGCAGCGTGCCCGGGCTGCTGGAGTCCTGTTCCGTCGTTGTGGTCTGGCTGGAAGAGTCTTCAAGGTCTGGGGTGGAATCACCGCCGCCAGCCGAACTGTTCGACCAGATCGAACTTGTCAGCCAGTCCTCTGAAACCGTCTCCGCGAAGGAATGCAGGGAGGATGAAGGTGTCTCGGAAGAGCCTGATTGAGAACTGGCCCACCATGATCCGATGGAAGGTTCCGATGGGTTGATCTCGGAATTGTCATGCCAGTCCGAATGGCTTCCGGATGAACCCGAATAGGAAGAATGCTCTGAACTTCCGTCAGAACTGCCCGAAGAAGCATCCAGAAAACCGTCCGAAGAAACGGGGTCAAACGAAAGGGATGGCTCTGTCTCCGAAGACAATCCGCCCGGCCCCCCGCCATCATCACCAGGCGGAATGGGGGCTGGCTGGCTCACGGCTCCACCTGCTGGAACACGTCGGCTGGGAAGTTCCCAGCGTTCATCCTGAGGAGGTTCCGGCCAGAGGTTCCGTGGATCTTCCGGCCCCAGTTCCATGCGGAACCGCGGGACATGATCAAACAGGATGCGGATTGTCTCCACCCGTGTGCGTGCCAGCTCCACTCCGGCACTTGTTTGCAGACGAACCACTCCCAGCCAGGGCCGTGGCAGGAATGTCTGTGCGGTGGTTTCAATGAAGTATCGATTTCCCGGCTGGGCGTAGGTCCGGAAAAACTCGCGGGCGAACGCCAGCGAATCGCTTTGCGTACGAATCCAGGGCAGCCACACCTTCAGACGCCGATCTCCATATTGACCACGACTGACCGGCTCATAGAAATTTCCACGCCAACGGTAAACCTTGCGTGCCACATCCTCGGATGCCAGCTCATGATCATACACATAGTCTCCCGTCAGCAGCAGGCGGTTGAACAGGTATTCGACGTCCCGCGTTTCCGTGAGTACCGTCAGATCCCGTTGTTCCCGGTAGGTGGCCAGCAGCGTGCTGCGTGGCTGGAGAAAGTAAAACTGACCGGCCGCATCGACCCCCCAACTGGCAGACTGGGCGCGCAGCGCCAGGTCCTTCATCAATGACCAGACCGATTCCTCTCCCCGCACCTTGAGGCTGGTGACTGGCGAACTTTGCAATGGGGATTCAATCCGGCCAGGGACATATTGAATATGCCCGGCAGCGGTGACGTATTGGGTCAGCAGAAGTCTGACGATCTCCTCCGCCGAAGCTGCAAAATCGACCGTCTCTTCCGCGCGATCGGGATCGTGCGGAAACTGGTCGGTCGCTGCATACCGGTGCGGCTTTTTCCCGTCCGCCAGACTTCCAAAGCCGCCGGGGAACACCTGATTCAACTCCGCAGCCATCCCTTCCAGACGCAACCGGATTCGTGCGGGAACTTCCGCGGTCCGTTCTTCCACCCGCCCCAGATACCAGCGTTCGCCCGGTTCAACTTCCAGGCTGATCCAGTCTCCCAGTTCAATCTGGTCGCGAAAGTGAAAGTCGTCCGACAGCACCAGCTCACCTGCTCCACAGCCCCCTTGCCGGTGCAGTTCGAACCAGCAGGATCGCAACGCCGTTAATGAAATCAATTGCGGAATGGCTGCCGGGTCCGCGCCGTGATGCAGAATGCGTCGTTGAAATGCCATGGAGCCGAACCGGTCAGGGGTGAAGAAAGGAAAGAGGAGTTCAGAACGAAGTTGTGACACCGCATTCTGCGTTATGCGGGAAGCCCCTGATGCAGCGTGGGGTCCGCAGCATGAATCGATACGGCATAGGTATAGAGATGCTGGCTGGAGAGATCGAAGTCGAACCGGCTGGTCAGACATCTTCTGAAGTAGCGATAATTGCCCGCACTCACCTGATACAAGGCGAGCGCGAAGCCGGAATCGTCCGCTGTATGCAGTGCGGCCCGCAGCAGGTCGATGGCTTCCAGCATCCGCTCTTCCGTCAGTTTGAGTTCTCCGGAATGCGTGCCGATCTGACCTTCAATGGTAATCTCCACACCATCCCGCGAAGGTCCTGCCAGTTGGTCCCCATCCTGCCGTGGAACCTTCAACTTCAGGAAGTCCCAACTGTCATGAATGCGACAGACCATAATCGGCCGTGGGAATTCGACGACCAGATCTCCCTGAAGAATCGCGGGGGCAAACTGCAACATGAAACTTCTTCCTTCTCAAAATTCGTCATCGTGCCAGCCAGAGCAAGTGGAGCAAGTTGTTCTGGTCCGGGTCCGCGCAGCGTGCGTTTCGACCGGTGAAATGCTGAATGCCACAAGGCAGGCCGCAAACAATTTGGGATAAAAGAAGAAAAGACCACCCTTGATGCTATCCCCCTGTCCCTACCCCCGCCCCCGACTCCACTCACCCCCAGCGATGCCGGGCACTGATCCCCTGCCGGCGCAAATCCTGCAGCACTTCACTCACATCTGTCGTTTCCTGAACGTGGATTTCAATGCCGCCGAAGTGATTCATGGTTTGCTGAACGACACTATTGGTAGTTGACCGTGATTCCCCCGATGAGCCTCCCGAGAATGTGGACAATCCACCCCGGGCGGTCGCCTCGGTCGAACGTGACAGGCCCGCGGGTTGGGTCTCCTCCAACCCGATCCCACGATTCCACCGATCCAGTTGACTCGCCCCCAGGGCGGCCACTGCGTTTCGGTTCAATACGAATTCCCCCGCCGTCAGCCTTGCGGGGACCTCGTCAATGCCGCTCGGACCGGTCACGATGCCCCCTTCCGCATAAGCCCGGGGGAGCGTTGACATGATCTCTCCTGTTCCTCCGGGCATTCTTCCTGGAAATCCCGCTGGCAGCCCCGGCAATGCCACATTACTCAGCATCGCGAGCTGCGCGGCGGCAGCCAGGGCATTCTGCATCAGCAGATTGAGTGCATCCAGCGCCGGCTGCACATTCAGCGACACCGGTTGCCCCGCCAACTGCTGAATCTGCTGGCCGATCATTCCCAACTCACTGCTCAGCGCCTGCAGCGGCGCCAAAGCAGAAGCGAGATTGCCGAAGGCATTGCCCAGACCCGCAGCCCCTTCATTCGCTCCGGCCAACTGCTGCTGTAATTCATCCAGGAGGTCGGCAACTGAATTCAGTTCCTGTTCCAGCCCCGAACTGTCACCCAGAATCTGGACGGTTAATGATTCCACAAGTGGCATGTTCATTCCTGAAAAAATGGCTGTGATGCAAGTGGCCCTGCCCTGGCCGGGACTCACTCAGGATGTCTGTCATTCAGCTGCGGTCAGGGCAGTCTGCGCTATGATTCCAGTCGCAGAATGGTGGGCGAGGTCTGAAACGCCCGGCCGGTGAAGGCAATCAGGTTTGCATCATTCCCTTCGGACATCGTGAGCGTCTCCCGATAAACTTTCGAGAACGTGATCTTTTCGCTCGCCACTCCGGCCGGGTCCACAACCGTAAATTCAAAGGTCAATGTCTCCTGTTCACCTGTTGGCGAGGTGCTGATCACTCCCGATCCCAACTGAAACATCAGCAGTTCATACAACTGCAGCGGGTCACCGGAACTGGCCGACTTGCCGATCAACTGCGTCCATTTGGCGGAGAAGGAAATCGTGGTGGATTCTTCATCCCCTTTGCGCAAATGACCAGCTGCGATGGAGCCCCGGTCCTTCACTTCAATGGTCTGCTGACGTTGAGTCCAGGTGAGATCACCTTGATCCAGCAGCACGGTCAGCTCCGCGCTGCCCCCATCTTGAATCACCAGTTCACCGTCACGAAGATTGCGGGTAATGTTGGAAACAGCCATGAGTCTGGAAAGTCCTTGATCGAGAAAGTGTGGAAAGAACAAGCTTCAAAACCGTCATGCTGCCAGGCGTTCCGCGATTCCCGGCAACGAGACGACGACATGTTGCAACTGCAGATGGGCATCGCGGATCGTCTCCCGGGTCAGGTCGCGGACCACTGCTTCCCGAAGTCGCAACACCCCCCTCGCAGCCAGCGTACCGCCTGCAACCAATGGCAGAGAAAGCACACATTGCGACAGGACCGATTGCACATGATCCGCCATCGCGAAGACCTGCCGCTTGTGTGACTGCCGGGAATAGCAATGCACATCCACCACCAGTTCGAGGATTTCCAGACCGGAAGGACGCAGCGGAGAATGAGAGATTTGAGTGACCCAGAATTCATACCAGCATGACAATCGTGTGGCATCCAGCGGCGTTCCCGGAAACTGTGTCGGCACATCCTCCTCCCGGGCGGAATCCCAGCATTTCTGCAGTACGGACGTCACATCGACATAAGAAATCATCGAGATCAAACCTTCCATTGCAGGAACCCTGAACACGTGTCAGGGACAGGAAAAAAGGGAGAGAGCGACCAGATCATGACAACGAAAACAACTCTCTGAGTCGGCCGGCAATGATCGCCAGCGAACTCCGGACCATTGCGAAAGGGGCCATCCGTGATGTCCCATATTCCAATGCAGAGAGATAAGAGACCTCGCTGACCGACTGTATTTCGCTGCTGGAAGCGGATTCATTCATGTCCAGCCGACCCAGCCCGAGACCTTCATCAATCGCGCTGGGATGCGGTCCTTCCCATCCGGCCGGCAAAGTTCCTCCCAACTCCTCTAATGAGCTGGCCCAGGCGGCACGTGAACGCCCGGTGTCAACTGGATTTCTCTGAATGGTCTGCTGCAATGCCTCCACCATTGCTGCCCGTACCATCTCCCTGCGCGCGTTCGCCAGTCTGCTCCCAGCCAGTTCCCGCAGCTTTTCCGCCGCATCCCCTTGCACGCCAAATTCAATTCTCATGGAAGTCTCTTTTTCCTGAGGCGCCACATGCGTTAACAGCTCTCCTCGATCGGACCATGCAGGACGCATTCCAGCACCAGCATTCCCGACAGATTCGATTCACGCACATGCTCGATCACATAATCCTGTTCATCGAACATCAACCGAGCCTGGCTCAGCGGTGCATCGTCCGGGAGCTCGGCGGTTCGGACCAGGACCAGTCGCTTCGTCAAATCCAGGGTTGCGGAGACATTTGCCATCGGCACAGACTTGTCCTCCATGCGAATCACCCGCAGTTCGGCGGCAAATGTGACTTCGACCAGCTGGCCGGACTCCACATCATAGCGCTGGATCAGTTCCAGAAACCGGGCCGGTTCTCCCCAGTCGCGAAACATTTGTTCCGCATCACATTGCATTAACTGTGTGATGTTCTGCATCTCAGTTCATTTCTTCGCAGGAGGGACAGAAAGACCGATCGATATTCATACTATTCCCTATTCCCTATCCCCTCTCTCCACCCTTCACAGCCACCATTCCAGGGCTGCATTGCAGATGGCTCCCAGCAGAAATGTCATCAGGGCGACCACCGGCGTCATGTTGTATCGCCAGCGTTCCATGGAGCGCAGCCGCTGTTCATGATCCGCTTTTGTCTCGATGACAGCCTGCAACGAGACCCGCAAGCCTTCCAGGTTGACATTGATCAGTGCCAGCGATTCCACCAGCCGGTCCAGTGATTCCTCCGCCATAACTCTCACCGCACTTTTTCCCTCAGAACCCCTGACAAAACCTGCAACGAACTTGCTCGCGGAAGGTCAGTCTCCCTTCGAGAGGTTTTGTTCTCGGCTCTACAAAAATTTGGCCTGCGAGACCGCCCAGCCCGGCTGCTCGCTGAGCAGTTTGTGGTAATAGTCGCGGGCCATCAGCAGGGCCCGCAGATTTTCCGCTCGATCCGTCTGCTGTCCCCCGGCTCCTCCCACCCCATACTTCAAGGCTGCCAGCTTGCCGTCTCGCACCAGGTTCAAGAGATCCAGATCAATCTGAGCGAGAATCCCCTGGATCTGTTCCGGGCTGATTTCTTTGCCAGTCACATTCGTCAGATCAGTCAGATCACTCATGATGGATTTACCTGTTGCCTGTCAGGGCCGAGTTTCGGGGTATGTCATCGCGAAACGTCCTCCGTTGTCGGACTTCGCATCGAGACTGACCCAGGTTTTTAGAGTTGACAAAGCGCTATATTGAGATCATTCCTGCAGAAGATTCCTCTTCACGCAGCAGGTCATACGCAAGTAGCCGCAGCTGGGCTTCGTACCTCAGCCCCAGAAACTCGTGTTCACGGAGATGCAGACGCTCGCAGACACGCAGAACATGAAAACTCAACGTCTTCTGTTGAGTTTTTGCGTCGCTCAACCGGGACCCGCTGCTGCTGCCGGGGAGAAATTTTGACGAGCCTGCAGCAGATGATCATCGATCAGATTGCTGAGCCGGCAGATTTCCCGGCACAGCAGAATCAGGTCTCCTGCTGTGAAGCCCGCGTCTTCCAGCTCCTGAAAGATCAGATCCGCATACTGCATCCAGTCCGATTCTGCCGTGGAATCCGGACGACAGGTCTCGAAGTGGATTTGGGATTCCCCCTGCAGCGACTCCACAACGGACAACACCGCCACACAACGATAATACCGGTCCAGTGCTGCCAGATAGTCTGCATCCCGTTGATCCAGCAGCGTGATCGCCTGCCCCTGACCGTCGCGCAGGGGGCGGCCTGCAGAATCCCGGGCAATTTTAAGAGGAGGAACAGGGAGTTGAATTCCTCTGAGTTTCAACCGCTGGTGAAAGCCCAACGGCAGCGGCCGCAAACAAAGCACCAGCGGATCGTGATGGCCGCGCGGCAACTGGAATAATGTGAAACTCGGGTTCTGCAGCGACTGGCCGTGAAATTTCATGAGACTGCTTGCGTGTTCCAAAGTCATTGAGGGACAAGGCTTCACTCAAGCAATTCCGGTTGCGCATGACAATTCTTCAGAGCGCATGACTCCCGCATCGACCTCGTTCCGCCACGTGGTGAGCTGCCTTTCACCAATCAAAACGCTCGCTGCGCGGGCACTGGCCAGAGCAACTTGCTCTATTTTTTATCGATCAGATCGAGCTGCAACGGAGCGGGTGCCGTTGTCCCCACCATGACCGTAAACCCGGACTTGGCAGAATTGGCATAGATTTCCGGAATCAGGGATTTTGGGGGGGGCAACTTGCTGAAGTAGGCCATCGCTTGAAACCCATCCAGCCCTTCTGGGATTTTCTGGACTTCACGCTTGGTAATCGAGACCTGATAATCCCCGGCAATAGCACCAGGCAAACGAGTCTGCGGATTCATATAGGTTGATAAAGAAAAACTCCCATCAGCTTCTGTAATTCCGGTCGCGGAATGTCCCTCGGCATTCAGGGGCACCAGGATGACGGTTGCCCCTTCGACCGGCTGTTGCTTGTAGGTCACATGCCCTTCCACTCGAATCGCTTTGGGAAATTCTGACTTGGAACATCCCGCCAGGATGAGGACCAGGCATCCGTAAAAAATAAATCGAGCCATCAATCGGACCCTTCTTTTGCATCTTTGCCTGTTGGAAATGCTTATCAATCCGCGGGAATTTGAATTCAATCTGTTAGAGCGCATTCACACCGCACAGGCCGATTGATCGTTTCGCAGTCCTCTGCAGCGAAACAATGAATCGTTGAATTCTCTCTGCGAGTGTCCATGCGTACGACGGACAATTCGGAAGTCATCCACTCTATATAGCTGCAGGGTGCGTCATCGCGAAACGTCCTCCGCTGTCGGACTTTGAGTTAAGATCTACCCGAATTTTTAGAGTTAAAAAAGCTCTAGTATTCTCCGATCACTCCACCGTCCCAGCGGTCTCCCAGACGGGCATAAGTCAATTTGTCGATATTCTGACTTATAAAATGCACGGAGCCGTCTCCCATCACGAAGTGGCAACCTCCAACATGCTTCGATTTAAACGCAAAGCTGGTATTCCACGAATCGATACCGTATAGGCTACATCCGGCGGGGGCACCAACCAAGGTCTCACCCGGACAGGTGGGGTAGTTAATAGGCGCGGTCGTTGCATACCAGAGACTTTCAGGCCAGGACCAGCCATATGCTCCCCCATTATCAACACCTCCGTAAGGATAACCATTGCAGGCTGGGAGGGTCTCTCCCATCATAATGGTATTGGAAAGTCCGTCGGTCGCATCTCTGAATTTCGCACTCCAGGGTATCGAGACCCCTCGGGCGAACATTCCTGAGACCTGATCTGGATTTGATCCATCTGTGCGCGCATTTCCCCGGTTAAATGGATCTTCTCCATCACCATCCAAGTCGAATCCCGCAGGATACGCACCGGCTGCAGCTGCCAGGTTGCATCCCGAACCGGCTTTCATCGCTTGAGCCCCCAGACTGGGCGCATAGTTTGATAATGCCGCCATCCCCCCAGCAGACAACTTGTTTCGTCCCCCTGCCGGATCACTGGGGCAGACATATGCCGGGATGATATACTGATACAGAGGTTTATTGCCGACCACCCCGACGGTGAGGTTCGGGGCATTCTGAACACCATTGAAGGCTGCCGCCTGATCCATATAGGGCAATAAACCAATAAATACGGAGTTATTATTACCCCCATCCCGATCATGCCAGTTGATCGGCAACTGGTTGGCAACGTCATGATAGTTATGGCAGGCCAGCCCGATTTGTTTCATGTTGTTTTTGCACTGACTGCGCCGCGCCGCCTCGCGCGCCTGCTGGACGGCCGGAAGCAGCAACGCAACCAGTACTCCGATAATTGCAATCACCACCAGCAACTCAATCAACGTAAAACCGGAAAGCTGCCGACTTCTGGAAAGAATGAAGTCTTTCTGTCCCTGCCTGCCTCTGAAAAGAGAATTTAACCTGGTGCCCTGCCAGGGCTTGGATTTGGGGCGCGTCATCGCAAAACGTCCTCCGTTGTCGGACTTTGCGTTTAGACAAACCCCAATTTTTAGAATAGACGAGGCACCAGGTACATGGGGAGGCCGCATAGTGATATTCCTGATCCGGAAATAATGAAAAGGGTCACTGACCTGCCATCAGGCCAGATTTCACACGAGAAATACAAGTGAAAAATGTTTTTGACAAAATCGTTCAGAATGGGAATTGCGCTTGGATGGTCAGCAACCCCGGTCGGTGAGACGATCTCTGATCAATTTCTTTCATCTGCACTTGATCAGGGGCGTTCCATCGACAGGACACCGTGATCGCAGCCTCCATTCGTCCATTCGTCCCGAAATTTGTGCTATTGCGTTGAAACATCTTTCGCTGAGATGCTATGTCTTCGCGTCCAGCTCCGGGCTTGTCAGCTGAAAGCGGATATTGCTGTGGTAGAGCGGAAACTCCATGCGGACTCGCCAGCTCTCATATTCCTGGATTGGCCAGCCCTGCTGCGCGGCAGCGGCAATGACCATTTGTCGATACTGGGGAAACTCTTTAATCATCACTGGTCCGGTCCCGAGTCGAGACATTTCCGTCCGTGAAGGGAGAACAAACAGCTGTCCGGGCGGGGTTGGTACATCAGTCTGGGAGACACCGACCCGGGCGACCGACGATGGCTTCCAGCCCTCGACCAGGCCCGGTTGGATCAAGACATCCAGGACCATATGTTCCGAAGGCACAAGCGTGAAGGCTTCCGCTGCAACATAGCCGATGGTTTCTACGGGACTGGGGACGCCGCTGCAAAGTGATCCGAATGCCAGCGTGCTTTCACCATAGATACCCACCGGCGCATCGAGCAATTCGCCATAGATCCAGCCGTTTTCCCCTTCAATGATCTGCACCTTGGGCTCCGGCCCCGTGCAAAATTCCCGGAGCAGGTGGCCATCCAGACCTCGGTCTGAAAACAGGGGAGAACGGGTCACGCCCTGACGGGCCTTTGCCCCGAGCTTTTTGGACGAATAACGGGACTGATACACAGTGACAGCCGGCTTTTTCCACAAGAGCCGCAGGTCGGACAGGCCGCTCAGCATAATGCTGTTCCAGAGACCCGGCTTGGCACCTTGAGTGCAGATCACTGTCTTAACGATGGCCAGCGCCCGCAGGCCGGTCATATGGCTGATGCCACGGAATACGTTTCGACGGTGCTGCAAGTCGGTGACATGCCAGTCGTCATCCATGCTGGCCGCGGAGATCATGGAATTGAAACTTCCACGATCCCCCGCATGCCGCGTGACCACTTCTTCAAAAGCATCGTAGGCCTGCAGGAGATGCTGAGTCTGCTTCGCTGTCACCCCCTGTTTTTCCGCTGCCTGGGCAAACCGGGTGATCGTGGCCCGGGAAGGAACATTCTGCGCGCCCCCCAAAGTCCCCTTGCGATCTTCCACAAGAGTGACCAATTGCCAGGAATGTGTGTAATTGAGATCGAGCTGATTTTTCAGGTCGGTCGGACGTTTTACCCCGCCCAACTGATCCAGAACATCTCCAATCGCCACCTTCAACGAGGCCACCACTTGCGTAGCGTCACTCTCGAAGTCCGGGAATTTGCAACTTCGTGGCGAACCAGCGATTTTGGTCTTGCGAGGCATCGCTTCAGATCTCTCGGGGTTGAGAACCTCTCATAAAACTGGTTCCGCTCCGCTCTCGGAAAGGGAATTCTTACCAATTCGGAATTTTGTGCACGGTCCTGAGAAATTGAAGTCTACCGATGTGTTACGGGAGATTCAATGCAAATTTAATTTTTTTATTTAATAATAAAACCGAAAAATATGAAAGGTACGACCTTTCCATCGAAGTGGTCGGGTCAGCAGCACAGAGCTTCCGGGAGGGCGAAGCCACCGCTGAGTCGCCGGAAAAAGGTCACGCCTTCCTTCGTTTGCGGCTCGGCAGGCGCCTCGCCCTCTCATGCCATTTTCAATAATTTGCTCTGCGTCGAGATTTTCGACGGAGGGTTTTCGGACAGACTTCCAGGCGTACAGGCCAGAGCAACTTGCTCTACTCCGGCGGTTTCAGATTGATCTCCCATGGAATGGTTGAACAGGCGATATTGTGCCTTTCGTTCATTTTCAACTTTGTTCAGTTTTCAACAGGGGGGGCATCCATGCCAGGGAAGGCAGCCAGAGTCATTATTACCGAGTGACAACAGGTGGTGCTGGAGGAGCTGAGTCGTGCTCGCAGTGAGTCACGGATGATTTCGCAGCGAGCCCGCATCATTCTGTGGGCGCTTGAAGGTCTCCTCAACGAAGACATTGCTTTGGAAGTCGGACTGGAACGTAAGCAGGTCGGGCTGTGGCGGCGGCGCTGGCAACAGGCCTGGGAGCAATTGACGTTGCTGGAATGCACTCAGCCGCGGCGTCTGCGGGAAGCGATTCGTGAGACGTTGCGGGATGCTCTCCGTTCGGGAGCACCAGGGATCTTCACCGCCGAACAGATCGCTCAGATGTTGGCGGTCGCCTGTGAAGACCCGGCGCTCTCAGGACGTCCCATCGCGCATTGGACTCAGCGGGAACTGCGTGACGAGGTGCTGAAACGGGGGATTGTCGAATTCATTTCCGTCTCCCGCATCGGCCACT
>Ga0182738_1004460_pt1 | contig 15459 bp, 14 predicted proteins | sample eDN5th30CBELigMG_FD_128876 | JGI IMG/M metagenome (GOLD analysis project Ga0182738, IMG submission 128876) | Enriched Miracle-Growth compost microbial communities from Emeryville, California, USA - eDNA 5th pass 30_C BE-Lig MG (version 2)... ... | reverse complement strand
TCGGGTCGGTATTCGCCAGGCCCTGGCATGATGCACCTCCTGGAAGAAAGATCCTACCAGGAAATACGTAGGGAAAGGGGGCTTTGTTCATCGAATAGGCCCGGCAACCTTACTATAGACTCCTTATTTCCCTGATCCCAGGCTAGGTGCTTGCAAGGGATGGGCGAACTACTACAATTGACGGCGATTAAGTTTAACCCAGTAGAAATGGTTCCCTTTGCCAAGCAGCCGAGAGATTTTCAAGGATATGGCTCGATCCAAAAGATCCTTATTTCAGCGCGTTCTGGTTCAAACCGACTGTGCATTTTGGTGTATTCATGATAATCTCTCCACTGTTGGGTTGCTCGCGCTTCCCACGCTGGGCGTGGTCATCGCTCTGGGGCTCGGGCTGATTCAGGTCCTGCGGACATGGAACCTGGACACGGACCTGAACGTACTCCTGGTGTTCGCTTCCTTTCCCGTTCTGGCCTTCTGCTTCACGCTTCTTCCCCTCCCCTGCGCGGTCTTCGCGTGGCGAGCCATGGAAGGACACACCGCGACTGTCGGTGAATGTTTCGGCTGGTGCTTTCAGAAGAGCGGGCGGCTCATCAGTGTGATGATCCGATTGGGACTGATCTTCTTCGGCTCAATGTTGTTGGGGGGGCTTCCCCTGCTCTGGGCGTGGCCTCGGGTCTGTCTTACGCCGATGGTCGCCCTGTTCGAGTCCGGTCGCCGCATTTTTCAACGATCCCAACGACTCCTTCGGGCGGATTTGAGTATCGCCTCGATCGGTTTTCTCTATATTTGCATGGGACTGGTGCTTGGCGGCCTGGTCGTTCTCCCAAGACTGGTCCTGGGGACGCCCATGCTCGGCTTGAATCTGCTGGATGCGAAGGGGCAACGGCTGATTCTGGAGTATCTCTGGATCTTTGAAACGATTTCCATCGCGATCCTGCTCACGGGAATCGCAGTGACCTGGTGGATGTCTCTAACCTTGATCTACGCCGACATTCGAGGAGTTCGCGAAGGGGACAACCTTCGGCGGCGAATTGCCGCGTATCGAGTCAAACACATGGTATGACCTCCTCTCTCCACCTCCTCGGCCTCGCAAGACGATCTAAAAAAAGATCTCGGGAACCCCTCGATGCCGGTCACGAGCATGCTCCTCACTGCCCGCGCGACGCTCGCGTCCGCCTTGCTGACGCAGGGTGCGGCCAGCCCGGTCGATCCCATTCAGGCCGCTCGAGAAGTCTTCGCGGGTTCCGACTTCTGGTGGAAACGACTCCAAACGGGCAAGGTGCCCGAGACACCCTGGCTTCAGTCGATTCTCAACGCCATCATCAAGGCCATCGGTAACCTGCTGGACGTCCTCTTTCGATTCATTGCCAAGCTTCTGATCAGGATATACGCAAGCCTTGGCGGAGAGTCGTCCGGAGGAACCTGGTTCGTTTGGATTCTCGCAGGGGCCCTTGTTCTTCTGGCCGTCTGGAAATTAGCCCCCACGCTGTTGGCTTGGTTTCAACGGACGAAGGTCGCGGTCCCTTTGAATGTGGAGGCGGAAACACTTCCCGAGTCGTCTGAACTACGAATCCAGGCCGAGGAAGCCCTTCGAGCGGGACGCTACGACGAGGCTGTGCGCCTGGCTCTGCTCGCCCTGATCTCCATGCTGGAAGCGAAAGGGCTACTGCGTTACGACACCACTCGAACCAACCGTGAGTATCGAACCGAACTTCGCGCCCGGCCCGAGCTCGCGGATCGATTCGGTCGTTTGGCCAGGATCCATGAAACCATCTGGTACGGTCGGATGCCGGCCAGCCGAGAACAGGCGGAGGAGTCGATCCGCCTCTTTCACTCGACGATCGACAGCGAGGCACTCAGCCCTGGCTAAATCGAAATCCCAAACCAACCGGTGGTTCTACTTCGCGCTCCTGGTGTCCGCCGTTCTCGGATTCACGCTGCTGAGCAACCGGCTCCGTGTGGCCTATCGAACGCCACTGACCGGTTGCGCCTTTGACGATGGTACCGGCGGAGCCTCCGGGCTCAAGCGGTGGTGTGAACGAATAGGAATCCCGGCGACCCTCCTGGAAGTACCGCTCGAAGAGGCACCAGACTCGCTCGACGCTCCGACGGGAAACGTCGTGATCACGATGGGGGACGGCCCCTGGTCCCCCTCGGATGAGGCTCTCGAAGCGCGCTCCGTTAGCAGCATCCGAGACTGGGTAAACGCTGGCAATGCGCTGATCGTCGTTGCGAGTCGACGCGATGAGCTTCCTGAAGAATTCCAGAAGCAGTTCCTCGATATCCATTCCAGTGAGGAACTCCAGGCACCGTCGCGGACCGCCGAAAAGATCGAACGATGGATGTCTCCGTCGGTGGAGCTTCGACCCGAGACAGTCGACCTCGGCGTGGATGGAAAAGAGCAGCTCCGTGTAACCGCCAATGGACCGAGGTGGTCCCCGGCTTCCGAGAAGCGGCCTGAAGAAGATTCGCCCCCCCTCGACGACTCCCAGGAATCCGAGGAAAAGCCATCGAAAGCGAAGCCACACCCCTGGCAAATCGCGGGCGATGCTCAAGGTGGCGTCCTCTTTCGAATTCCCATCGGCGCGGGGGTGTGCTATCTGCTACTCGACCCCTACGCCTGGTCGAACGCGGGACTCGACGCCGGTGAGAATCCCCTGGTCCTCGCGAGGATTCTCGATCGTGAGTTGAAGGGAGGCCAGGTCGTTCTCGACGAGCACCGTCATGGCCACGGCCGACCAGAATCCTTCCTTTCCTTCTTGCTCAGCCTACCGGGCGCATCGAATTTCTTGTGGCTTGCACTCGTTTGGGCCCTTCTGTACTACTATGCCCGGAACGTCCGACTCCGACCGGCTGAACGCTTCGAGGAACACGAGAGGCGAACCTCCAGAGAATACATCGAGGCGGTCGCCCAGCTCCATGAACGTGCTCGAGCCGCGCCGCTGGCGGTGGAAGCGGTCGCGGGCCGTTTGCGCCAACTCGCCAGGCATTCCCCAGAACACACCGTCGCGATTGAGACGATTTTGCGAGAGGCAGACTCCTATGTCGCTTCCGAGAATCGTCCCGCCCGTCCAGGCGATGCCGTCCGTTTGGTTACGAAACTCGTCCAGCTACGAAAGCAGTTTTATGGATCTCGAGCGATTTCATGAACATGCCTCGCGTCTGAAAGATGGCCTTCGGCGGGTCTTCTTCGGCCAGGACGAAGTCATCGAACAACTCCTGGCAACCGTCTACGCGGGAGGGCACGTCCTGCTCGAGGGGGTGCCCGGCCTGGGGAAGACACTCCTCGCGAAGAGCCTGGCGCGGCTCCTCGGCGCGGAGTTCCAGCGGATTCAATTCACGCCCGACCTCATGCCGGCCGACATCCTCGGAACCGAGGTCTTCCATCTGGCTTCTCAGTCCTTCCAGCTTCGCAAGGGACCGATCTTCACAACGATCCTCCTGGCCGACGAGATCAATCGTTCCCCACCGAAGACCCAGGCCGGCTTGCTCGAAGTCATGGAGGAGCGGTCCGTGTCTCTGGGGTCGGAAACCCATCCCCTGTCACCCCTCTTCACCGTTCTGGCCACCCAGAATCCAATCGAGTATGAAGGAACCTACCCGCTTCCCGAGGCGCAGGTGGACCGGTTCATGAGCAAGATCTTGCTCCGGTATCCTAACCTCGATGAGGAGTTATCGGTTCTGCGCGAGTATGACAGCGGCCGCGACCTCCACCGCGCCGCGCTGGGAGAGCTAACCCAGGTGACCAATCCGGAGGAAGTCCTGAGCATGCGCCGGGGTCTCTCTGAGATTCGGTTCGCCCCGGAAGTGCTCCGTTATCTTCTGGAGGTGGTGAGGGCCACGCGAACGTCTCCTCAGGTGCTCGTTGGGGCGAGTCCGCGAGCCGCGGTTCACCTGTTGCTGATGAGCAAGGCTCGCGCGGCAATGGAAGGCCGGGAGTTCGCGACCCCGGACGACATCAAGATGGTGGCCCCTTCCGTCCTGCGTCACCGCCTGATTCTCACCCCCGAGGCCCAGGTCGCGGCCGAGACCCCGGATCGTGTCCTCGCGAGAACCATGTCCACCGTGGAGGTGCCTCGATAGCCTGCCATGATCATCCCCACGCGACGCATGATGTGGCTGGCCGCGACTCCGCTGCTGGTGATCCTCATCGGGCGAGGCTCGCCAACAGCGATCTTCCCCGCCTGGATCACCTTGGGCGTTTTGCTCGTCGCTTCGATTCTCGACGGGCTGCTCGCAAGAAGACTTTCGATCCGTCTTGAACGGCAAGCCCCCGAACAGTTGCACGTCGATCAGCCGGCCACCATCCACTGGATCATCGAGAACCGAAGCCTTACCACCCTGAGCTTACTGCTCGCGGACCGAACGCCCGAGGGGGCGCGAGCCCTTCCCGACGTGATCGAGCTGGAGGTTCCACCCCGTTCCCGGACGAGCCGCTCCTATGAGCTGTTCCCCACTCGTCGCGGTCCTACCGCGTTTGGAGACCTGGAGTACCGAGTGCTCGGTCCGTTGCGGCTCGCCTGGTCTCAGAAACGGTGCCCCTCGCGTCAAGAGATCCGCTGCATGCCTCACCTGGCGAATGCCCGAGCGGCTGAGCTCGCCGAGCGCCGGGCCTTGATGCGACAGGCCGGAAGCCACCGCTTCCGTTGGCGTGGCGCGGGAACGACCTTCGAGTCGCTCCGCGAGTATAGTACCCAGGACGATATTCGCTGGGTTGACTGGAAGGCCACGGCACGACAGGGAAGGCCCATCAGTCGTAATTTCGAGATCGAGCGACATCAGCAGATCGTAGTCCTCGTCGATGCCAGTCGCGCGTTGACGACCTATTGCGGTCTACGCACTAAGTTTGATGCGATGCTCGAGGCGGCCGTGCTACTGACCCGCACCGCGCTGGGTCAGGGGGACGACCTGGGGCTCATGGTCTTCTCCGACCAGCTTGAACTTGACCTGCATCCTCGGCGTGATCGCTCGCAATTGAACGCCGTGATCGAGGGGCTCTATGCGAGACAGCCAAGACTTGTGGAGCCGAACTACGAGCTCGCGCTCACTCTCGCCGCCAGGCGCAACGCCCGTCGCACGCTCTTTGTCCTGCTGACCGATGTGACCGTCACCGAGGCGGCGCACCGGATGCTCCAGTACGCCCGCGTCCTCACCCAGCGTCACCTGCTCCTCGTCGTCACAATCGCCGACGAGACACTGGAGGAAACGGAGCTTCAAGAGCCTGAAAACGCGGAGCAACTCTACCGCGTGGGCGTGGCGGCCGAGCTCATGCGAGAGCGCACGCTCCTGCTGGAAAAGCTCAGACACGCAGGGGTGGAAATTCTTGACTCTCGGGCCGATCAGGTCGCGATTCGTGCCATCGAGCGCTACCTCGACCTGAAACGCCGCAACCGGCTCTGAGCCAACCTGGAACGGACCATAACCCGAATCGAGTCGCGTTCCTCGCGTCTCCCACTTTTCTTCCTACAGGGACCCTCAAGCACCGAGGCGTTGGCGTACCGCGATCGGGTCGCTTTGATGCGCGTCCCAGGGAGTATCCATGCGAATCACTTGGTACGGTCACGCGGCTTTTCTAATCGAGACGGAAGGGCGCCGAATCATCCTCGATCCGTTCCGTTCTCCCGATTCGGGCGGGTATGAGCCGATCGACGAGCCTGCCGACCTGGTTGTCGTCAGTCATGAAAACGACCGGTATCATAGCCATACCGGGCAGATTCGCCCCCCGTTTCAACGCATCAATGCGCTCGAGTTTCCCCCCGAAGGGCTGGAGGCCCAGGGTATCCATTTTCAGGCAATCCGCGTCTTTGAGTCCCCCGAGCGCAAGCCGGAAGACGAGGTGACGATCGTCCACTTTCGCCTCGAAGGGATCCATGTCGTCTTTCTCGGCGACCTCGGCCACGAGTTGAGCGACTCCGAACTGAGTCAAATTCGCGGTGCGGAGGTGATCCTGGCGGCGACCGGCGGGCCTCCCACGATCGAGATCAAAGCCTTGATTCACCTGCTTGGACAGGTGGGACCGCGCGTCATCTTGCCCATGCACTACAAGACGCCCAGGATTAACCTGAATATTCAGCCCGTCGAGGCTTTTCTCGAGGCACTGCCCGAAGGGACTGTCGTCGTGCGTCCAGGAGAAAACTCCCTGGAGGTCACGCTCGACCGGCTTCCCAGTCGTAGGACTGTCGTCGTCCTGGCGCACGCGCGTTGAAATGCACCTGGACCCAGGCGGATCAACCGACACCGGGTCCAGGAGTATTCGATTCGTACGAGTTGACCATGCGGTGGTTGCGCTCAGAGCTCGCGCAAGGCCTTGATCACATCCATGCGCACCGCTCGAAGCGCGGGGAACAGACCACCGAAGAGTCCCATGGCCAGGGTCATGCTCATCGCGACCGCCATGACGAGGGGGCCCGCCCTAAGGGTGACGGTCGACTCACTGAAGTTATTGAAGTTACTCATGCCGAAACTGAGCGAGTTCAACGGAATCGTGGCCAGAAGCCCGATCGCCCCGCCAATGAGGCAGAGCAAGATCGATTCTCCCAGGAATGAGATCAGGATATCGAAGCGAGAGAACCCCAGAGCCCGTAGCGTGCCGATCTCACGTGTTCTTGCGCCCACGGCCGCGTACATCGTGTTCGCCGCGGCGAACATCGCGCCGATGGTCAGCAAGACGGCGATCAACGTGCCCGCGACTTTCAGGAAGTTACTCGTTGCCGTTTGCTTGGCAAAGAAATCCTGCTCCTCCAACGCGGAGAGTTTGAATCGAACGTCGTTCTCGATCGTATTCTGAAGTTGTGCTCGATCCGCGGCGGAATTGGCCCGAAGTTGCACGCAGGAGATATTCCCGACTCGGCCGATATCGCGCGTGAGATCATTGATATCAACCCAGATCTCGCTCTCGGCCGCACTTCCGTTCGATGTGAAAAGACCGACGACTCGATACGCCTGCTTCTCACCAACCCGGATCACCCCGCCGATCTTGGCCCCTTTGAAGCGTTTCGAGACGTTATGGCTGACGACGCACTCACCTCGGCCGGGGGTGAAGTACCGCCCCTGCCCTTTTGGAATCTCGAACTTGGGGCGAAGCGCCGGGGAGGCGGGGGATACGCCTCGAATAATCGCGTTGGTGTGGGTTCCGTCGTTCCGTTCCACCACCGCGATGTAAACCAGCTCTTCGGCGGCAAGGGGCATTCCCCGCTCACCTCGAGCAATTCCTCCCAGTGTGAGGATCGCGTCGGCGGTATCCTTCGCGAAGCCGCCGTTGACCTCGTTGGTGGAACCCTTGCGCAGCACGATCAGATCGAGCGGATCGCCCGAAACCGACATGCTGTGCTGAAGCCCTTCCACCAGGCTGAAAATGAGACAGGAGGACCAGACGATCATCGCCGTGCCCACAACCGTGAGCGTTGTGGTCACCCAGCGCACCCGGAGATTTCGAGTGTTGTACTTGATCGGGATCATGGTGCTTTAGACCACCTTCCTGAGGCCTTGGATGACCGATCGTCGGGCCGCGGCCATGGCGGGGATACTTCCACTTAGCAACCCGATGAGCAAGGAGACCAGAAGACCCAGCGTGGCCGTCCTCCATGACACATAAAAGAATGGCAACGTCCCTGCGCTATACTTTGAGATATCGACGACGTCGCAGAGGAATTTACATCCGAACGACCCGATCAGGCCGCCGAGACCCGCCACCAGCACCGCCTCGGCCAGCACCAGGTTCAGGATCAGGCTGCGGTTGAAACCAATCGCCTTGAGGATCGCGACCTCCGTGGTTCGTTCACGCAAGGCCATCGCCATGGCATTGCCGGCGACGACGACGAGCGAGACGACGACTGCCATCCCAATGGCCGTGATCAGCCACTGAAGGTCGCGCATCATCTCACCGAACATCTTCGTGAACGCTTCCTCGGTCTGCGTTCGCGTGGGCTTGTCCGTGTTGCGATACTCGTCGTCAATCTCCCGGCTCAGGCTTACCAGGCGATCTCCGTCCGCCGCTTTCAAGACGATAATCCCCGCGTTCCCAGACTCGGCGCTACTGACCCCCTTCTTCAACCCTTCATCCAGATACTCCCAATTGAACATGCACATGCGTAAATCGCGGTCGGGAGGGCCGTCGTAGATCGCTCGGATCGTCAGGTTCAGGTCGAAGGAGTAGATTTGCCCTTTCAATGGGAGTGGATCACCGATCTTCCAGCCTCGATCCTCGGCGAGCTTGCGCCCGATGACGCAGCCCGCCTTGTCGTTGATGAAAGCCCTGAGCTGGTCGGGGGGAACGGTTAATTCATCATAGATGGAAAAGATGGTGGTGGGATCGACCCCGAACTGGGCGAAGGGCATCTCTTCTTCCCCATACTTACCTCCGTACCAACTGAAAGGGGTCACCGCCACGATTCCGGGCTTGGCGGCGATCTCACGCACCCGGCTGATCGGGACCATGCCCGCGAAGCCTTCCGAGTTCATGATGATCAACCGGTTGTATTTCTCGAAGCCTTCCGCAACCTCGTTATTGATGTTGAAAAACGAGACCAGGATCATCATCAGGAACAAGGTGACGGCGGTCGAGGCGATCGTCAGGACCGACCGAACCGGGTTCCTCCTCGCATTTCGATAAATATAATGAAGGTATTTCATGAAGTGGCCCCGATTTGAGCCGACTGGGTCAGATCGCTGACGAGCTTACCCTTATCGAGGTGAAGGACTCGGCTGGCTCGCTGCGCGGCGAGGGGATCGTGGGTCACCATCACGATCGTCTTCTGGAACTCCCGATTGAGCTGCTGAAGGAGGTCGAGGATCTCCTCGGCGCTGGCTCGGTCGAGGTCGCCGGTTGGCTCGTCCGCGACGAGCAGGTACGGGTCGGTGACAATGGCGCGGGCGATCGCGACGCGTTGTTCCTGCCCACCGGAGAGCTGGCGGGGATAATGATCCTCACGCCCTTCCAGCCCCACGACCCGGAGTGCGGTTTTCACGTTCTCGCGGCGCCTGCGCTTCGAGAGTTTGGTCAGCAGAAGGGGAAGTTCCACGTTCTCGAAGGCCGTGAGCACGGGAATCAGGTTATAGAGCTGAAAGATGAATCCAACGTTATCCGCGCGCCAGCGTGTGATCCTCGACTCGGAGAGTGATCCGAGTTCCTCGTCATGAACGATCACTTCGCCCTCGGTGGCCCGGTCCAGCCCCGCGATCAGGTTCAGCAAGGTGGTTTTACCGGAACCGGAGGGACCCATGAGGGCGAGGAACTCCCCTTCCGCCACCTGCAAATCCAGATTCGAGAGCACGGGCACCCGGAACTCATCGCGCCGGTATTCCTTGTTCACGTTCTTAAGCTGAATGGAAAATCCCGCCTCGTCCATCTGCTCGAGCCTTTCGGGTACCGGCCGCACCTAAATCGAACTCGTGGCGGTGGGCCTGGAGAATGAATAGGGGGGACAAGCCGCTCAATGTCTGGGACGAATCCATCCCTCGTACGAGACGATTCACATCCTTTACGTGCGGCGGGAACTTCTGGAATCGGTTCGTTCGTGAGTACGTGATATTCGCTCAGACAGACGGGTTATTCCGTGATCTGAACTTCTTCGTTTTGACGCAAATTCTTTGGGGGATTGAGGATGACGGATTCCCCTTCCGACAGGCCAGCCTCAACTCGAGCGAGGTCGTCGGTGGTGACGACCACTTCCACCCCGCGTTTTTGAATTTTCGATCGATTGTCCACCACCCAGACAAACGAGTGGCCTTCTTCCTCGAACACCGCGGATTTCGGGGTGAACAGAAACGCCTTGGTCGCATCGGCGTTGTTCAACGCCTGGTCGGGAAGGAAGTGAACGGTCGCCACGAGTTCGGGGAACAGTTTTTCGTCCGGATCCAGGATTTCCACCTTGACCTTGATGGTTCCTCGGCTCCGGTCTCCCATGGGAATAATCTGCCTGAGTCGGCCTCGGTACCGTCGGCTCGGGACAGCGCTCACGGAAATCTCGGCCGGCTGCCCGAGGGTGACGCGTGAAAGCAGGTTCTCGGCAATGTCCGTTTCCACTTCCATCTTCGCAAGGTTCGCGAGGGAGACGACAGCCGATCGGCCGATTGAGGCACTCATCGCGGAAGGGGTAATGACCTCCCCTTCTTCCCCCTGCTTCTCAACCACGGTCCCATCAAAAGGGGCGAAGAGATGCATCCGTCGGATCATCTCCTCGGTCTCTTCGATATTGGCCTCGATGAGGTTCATTCCCGCCTGGATCGCTTCGACCTTGGCGGAGGCCATGTCGCGCGCGGCGACCGCCTTCTCAACTTCCTCGACCGATAGGGTTTTCTGTGAGTAAAGCCGGGAGGCCCGTTTCGATTCCCTATCCTTCTGCTGAAGGTCGACCCGAGCCTCGAGCAACTCGGCCTCGGTCCGATCGAGCATCGCCTTGCGGGAGGCGAGGATCGCCTTGAGGTCGTCATGTTCCAGGACCGCGAGGACTTGCCCTTCTTTAACCTTCGACCCCTCCTCGACATACATCTTCTCGACCCGGCCGGGGGTCGTCGCCCCGATCATGGCCTGATGCCTTGATTTGAGGTAGCCCTTCGCGCTCAGCAGCTTCTCCGCTTCCCCGGTGGTCATGGTCTGGACCAGGCCCACCGTGACTTGCGGTTTCGACCGAATCTTATCGTATTGCTGATACGCGATTCCCCCCGCGGCGCCAAGCAAGCTGAGCGGGATCAACCAGAGCAGGATCGTCGCGATGCCGAGCCCACCCGACGAGCTTCGCTTGCGTCGAGGCTTCGGCTCCTCGCGCGGAGGCCGCCTCGACACGCTCTCCCGTCTGTCGGAGGTCTCGCTTTCCTTCTTTCGGCGATCGATCTTGAGGGACGCGAGATCGTCGCGCAAACTGCTCGTCATGAGTCCGACCCTTTCCCTTGGATAGGCTGGGTTGGCCAGAAAGGCAATATGAGACGAGTGTTCAGATTGTGAAAATTATAACGAACCGACCGAAGCCGTCGAGATCGGATGCCTTGACACCGAGAAAAGTTCGCAAGTTTCGCTCATTTTCACTTTCTGGCTTTGTAGACCTCATTCAAGCTGGGATGATCGCACGAGAGCTTGCGATTGAAACGGGCGTGGATGCGGCGGGAATCCGAGGGAACTGATGCCTGGATGGATTGGTCCCTGTCCCAGCGCAGGGAGTAATCAAAGCCCCCATCGGCAATGGGCATGCACTTGATCTAGGCGCTTAGTCACCGTTTTGTCGACCCTGCTCCGAAATGCACATTGGAATGAGTCGGTTCATAAATGACTTGAAGAAAAATATTATTTTGAAAAGAGTTGATGGTTTTACTGATATAGAAACTGTCAATAAATTGTTCGTCGTTTCATTGTCTATGTAGATACTTTTGAGGATCATTTGTGATCATTCAGTGTCGGCTAAGCACTCTGCTCGTGGCGGTACCGCTATCCGCCTTTTTGCTGATTGCGACTCCTGCCTGCGATGCGCTGACGCATGGACCCTATTCAACATGGTTTAACCGTCGTTGCCGTAAAATGGCTGAACTCGCGAGTTTAGTTGGCAAACCTGAGAAGTGCATAATGCCCATGTTTGGACCTCCTAACTTCTTCTACGCTACCGACAGTGATGCGCTGCGAACCTACAACTATGCACCAGTCTGGTATTTTCCCACGGCGAAGTTCCAGGTCCATTGTCAAAACGGGATTGTCACTTACATCGAGGAATTCGACGATTAAAAATAATTTGACGTTCAGTATGGTGCCTATGGAGTTATGCAACAGCCGTCGTATCGGGACAAGCAGCTTGTGGACCCCGAGATATCAAGTGTTCTTTTCCCTGGGAGCGCGGGTGTCCGTCCGCAATAGCAAAATACAAAGAGCGGGCAAGATGCCCGCGCTCCCAGGGAAAAGTGTCTTCCCCCTCTGTTTCTTTTCCCTGGGAGCGCGGGCGTCCCGCCCGCAATTGGAAAAGTCGAGGAGAGGGGAGTGCGCCCGCGCTCCCAGGGAAGGCGGAGCTTGGTCCTAGTCTCCCCCGCACCTGAATGCGAGCTACCCGCTGACAGCCTCGGTGCTGTAGGACAAACAGATTGCCAACCTGTCCCACTCCGCGGACAATTCGCCCTCCGAAGTTGTCCGTCGAGCAACTCATTGCCAGGGCGTTCAAAAAATGCGTAAGTGCTTTCAGAGAAGCTTTCATCTCTCCGATGCCCTTCTTCTGATTGCGGCAACCTCACCTGGACTTGTGTTGATGCGACAGTCTGGGCCTCTCGAAATCGGCTGGTCCTCTCCAATCCGTTTCTTTTGGACCGTTAGGAATTGCTTCTACTTTTTTTCTTACATTGTGGTTGGCTGGACGTTTTTGCTCCTGCTCCTCTGCTTACGAACTCCTCGGCCCCCATTAAGGCGTCTCGTTCGTTGTCCTGGATTTGTCGCCACTGTTGTCTCGGTAATTGTGATCTTGATACGACTTATAAATTGTCTATCTGTAGTATTTGTTACATCATTGCATTATAACAAATTGCTTGCTTATGGTTGGATGGTTAAGTTATTCCAGGGCCTCGACGAATTGAAGTTGTTTCCCTCGGAAGTTGGTTGCGCAATTGTCGCGGCCTGGTCGATTCAGGCGATCGGCGGCAGATGGCGCCCGGAGCCGACCTGGTGTGATCGACTTGGACGGATACTGGGACTGTATTGGATTTCCACGATCCCCTTCTCTTGGTTTACCTTCTGGGGTTAGGTCCCGAGCAGTCGACTCCCTCATCACAATCGCAAGGGTCACAATTTGATCAGACCGCGGCGCGTCGGGGCAAAGACGCGGATGCCAACAGCCCCTTGCCATCGTATCGCTTTGCGATGTAAAGTGAACGCGTTCCGGCTCCAGGCGAGGCAAGTTCACAGGCGCGCATCCGAAGCGGATCAAGGCGCCTCGGACTGAGGATGCGGGAGGCCAATCCGATGGCAACGCGTGTCTGGTTGGGATTAGGTCCTGTCTTCGCCTATGAATGGTTGATGGCGTCGCGTCGCTGGCAGCTCTATGCGCTGCGGTCGTTGCTGGTCTTGCTTCTCTTGCTCAGCCTCGCGGGCGTCTGGATCGGGAATGACGACGGGAAAGGAGAGTTGTCGGTCCGGCAGCTTGCCGAGATTGGCCGGGGGTTCTACGCCGTGACCTCACTGATCCTGCTAGGGTTGGTCAGCCTGGCGGCGCCAGCGGCGACGGCCGGGGCCATCTGCCTGGACAAGGAGCGAGGCAATCTGACCCTGCTGTTCTCGACCCATCTGACCGACGCCGAGATCGTCCTGGGTAAGCTGAGCGCGCGACTGGCACCGGTGCTCGGCCTGATCGCCTGCGCTGTGCCGGTGCTAGCACTGGCGACACACCTAGGCGGCATCGACCCGGCGATATCGATCGGTGCGATCCTGGTCTGCCTAGCCTGCGGGGTTTTCGGCTGCACGCTTGCTCTGACTCTTTCGGTCTGGGGCCAGAAGACGCACGAGGTGCTGCTGGCGACCTACGCCTTCGGGATCCTCTGGCTTCTTTCGGCGCCAATCTGGGCGGGCCTGGTCTGGATTTTGCCCTTGTGGGCTCGACCGTCATGGTTTCCCGGGTCGTTCGCCCTTGTCCCTTACAATCCCGTCTTCCTCACGCTCTCCCCGCTGAGTGCCAAGGGCCCGCCGGGTTTGGGTCCGATGGGTTTGTGGACTCAGGCCCGGTTTTGCCTGCTTGGGCTTGTGACCTCGGCCCTGCTCGCCGTCTTGGCGACCTGGCGGATCAGGGCGGTGGTGATCCGGCAGGTCAGCGCTGGTGGAGCAACGCGCCGCTCCAACCTCTCGGCTTGGTCTCTCCGAGGCCCGTACGCCTGGCTCGCCGGCTTGATCCCTTCGCCCTCGCTCGACGACAACCCGGTGCTCTGGCGCGAGTGCCATCGTCGACGACCGACGCGCTGGTCGGTCGCCGTCTGGGGCGTCTTCGGCCTCTTGTCGGGTGGGTTCAGCCTCTGGGTCATCGTCGAGGTACTCTTCTTGAAACTGCCCGACCCCGGAATTGGAGGGGTGATCAGCGGCGTGCATGTGTCTGCCGGATTACTGCTCCTGAGCATCTCGGCCGTGACAAGTCTGGCCGAGGAGCGCCAGCGCGGCAGCCTCGACGTGCTCCTGACGACCTCGCTACCAACTCGATCGATCGTCCTGGGGAAGTGGTGGGGCGCCTTTCGTGGCGTGCCCCCCCTGGCGATCTTGCCGGTGCTCATCGCCTCGGCGCTGGCAACGCGCACCGGGTTCGCTCTGGGCCCGGTTTTGATCGGCGGCCTGGTTGTCGCCTATGGCGCCGCGATCACGAGTCTGGGTCTGGCACTCGCCACTTGGCTCCCACGTATGGACCGTGCGATTGGACTAACCGCCGGGCTCTACGTGCTCGTGTTGATCGTGCCTGTTCCGGCCGGGATGATCATCTTCGGCGATGATTACGACGGGTTCGGTCCTGTCCTCGCTTCGGCAAGTCCGTTCTGGGGGGTCGGCTACTCCATCGCTAAGTTTGGCGGCACTCCCCGGTCGACTCACGGGATTGGGGCACACCCCTACTGGGTGGTACTCTGGACCTGCGCCTATGGTCTGATCGCCTTCGGCTTACTACAGGCGACTCTGAAGACCTTCAAGCCCTGCCTTGGCGGTTTCAGCGGTCGGGTACCTCGCGGAGCCCCCCTCTCTCGCCCCGCCCCCGCCCCCACACCCGCGAATTCGCCTCCCGACGCAGAGCCGGAATTCTACCTCAATCCACGACCACGTCCGGCAACTCCGCTTCCACTGCCACCGGACCTTTCCGATCAATAACGTTTAGGCTGGCATGTCGGCATCTGGCAACGCGGCGATGAATCCGTCAACTAAGGGTCGAACATCTGCTCTCCATAATGACGTGATCAATCTTTCGCTGTGCCTGCCTTCGAGTATATGACCTTCTGATGCCGCATCCCCTCAAAATCAGCATGATGTGAATTTTCGGTCGAGTCTTCGCAGCCCCGAGCCGATCTTTTTTTACGGAACGATCTTCCAAAAATGACAAAGGGCGTGGGTGAACCTGGCGGATCACCCACGCCCTTTGTTGATAGGCGGAAATGGAGATGGCTCAGAGACATACGAGATGCCGGGAACTCTACTGAGCTGCTTCGTCTGGTGAAGGGACTGACAATCCAGACGACGGTTCGACATGCACCGAGTAAATCCGGCTCCGTTCGTTCAATGAGCGGAACCGACCCGAAACAACGGATACCCGGTTATCGTGCTTGATTCGGACCTTCCAGCGCGTCGGTTTGGGAATCCCGCCAAAGCCTCCCCAGTAGACAACGAACCACTTGTATTCCCCGGGCGGGCCCGAACCTTTGACCTTCCCCTCGCCGGTTGGGTCGTCACGTAGCCAGTAAACGTTCTCCGGGCCGAACCCCTTCGTGTTGTCGACGTCGAGCTCGCCGCCCAGCCCTTCCGCCCCCTTGGGGTCC
>Ga0182738_1004459_pt1 | contig 15461 bp, 16 predicted proteins | sample eDN5th30CBELigMG_FD_128876 | JGI IMG/M metagenome (GOLD analysis project Ga0182738, IMG submission 128876) | Enriched Miracle-Growth compost microbial communities from Emeryville, California, USA - eDNA 5th pass 30_C BE-Lig MG (version 2)... ... | reverse complement strand
TTGGTGGTCATCATCGTCGCCGGACGCACGGCCTGATTGAGATCACGCACCACGAACATGCGCGTATGGCCCTTGGTCTGCCCCATCATGGAGGCGAACGCCTGCCCTACCGGGCCGCGAACCGAGCCGATCAGCACTTCCGGCATGGCATCGGTGGCCTGCCCGTCGACTGCCAGGACAGTCGCTTCACCGGTGCGGAACCAGATATCAGTCATATTGAAAATCCTCTCCTGAAACCCGCGGCGACCTTAGCCGTTTTGCACCGCTGGTCCAGTTGCCAAAACGACCCACCATGCCGGTTACGGACAGGGATTGCCCACGCGCTGGTGGATGTCGTCGACCGCCGTCTGCATTTCTTCCGTCCATGTCACCTCGGTCGAATCGAGCGCCATTTCGAGCTGCGGCAACGAAGTGGCGCCGATGATGTTGGACGTCACGAACCAGCGGTGCGAAACGAAGGCATTGGCAAACAGCGCCGGCTCCATGCCGAAGCTGCGCGCGAGTTCGTTATAGGCAAGCAAGGCCTCGGCCGCATAAGGCTTTTCATAGCGCTGGCCGCGATTGAACAATGTGCTGCGCGCGCCCTCGGGCCGTGCGCCATGGTCGTATTTTCCAGTCAGATAGCCTTGCGCAAGCGGCGAATAGGCAAGCAGCGAAACCTCCTCGCGATCGCAGACCTCGGTCAGGTTGACCTCGAAGGTGCGGTTGACGAGGTTGTAGGCGTTCTGGATGGAAGCCACGCGCGGGCCAACGCCGCGCTCGGCTTCGGCAATGAAGCGCATCACACCCCAGGAGCTTTCGTTGGACAGGCCCAGATGCCTGATCTTGCCGGCCTTCACCAGTTCATCGAAAACGCCGAGCGTCTCGGCGATCGGCGTTTCGTCCGCCACGCGCTCCGCACGCGCGTTGCCGACACGGCTCGGATTCGCGCCCCATTCGATCGGACGGTCGGGAAAATGGATCTGGTAGAGGTCGATACAGTCGGTCTGCAACCGCGCCAGCGACTTGTCGATGGCGTCGAGAATGTCGGCGCGCACCAGCTTGGACGGGCGTCCGCCCCGGAACCATTCATTGGCGGTGCGGCCAACCACCTTGGACGCCAGAACCACGCGGTCGCGATTTCCCCGGGCCTTCATCCAATTGCCGATATAGGTTTCGGTGCGCCCCTGCGTCTCCGCCTTGGGCGGGATCGGGTACAACTCCGCCGTATCGAGAAAATTGACGCCGCGTTCGAAAGCGTAGTCCATCTGGGCATGGCCTTCGGCTTCCGTGTTCTGCTGGCCCCATGTCATCGTGCCGAGGCAGATTTGGGAAACGAATAGATCAGTGCGGCCGAAGCGGCGCTTCTGCATGGCAATCTCCGGAAGCTGGCGTGCGCGAATGCGCGCAAAGGATGCGGCCATGCATAACCGATGATTTCCCGATGCTCCAGATAAAGATCAGCGCTTGGCGGCCTTGGCCGCGCGCCGCTTGGCGTCGTCGATCAGCATGTTGGCCACCTGCATACGCACCATGGCGCGCTGACGCAGATGCGGCGCAACGCGGTCGGGATGGTTGTGGAAAGCGAAGTTGCGCCGCAGCTTGCTGAAATCGGCGCTGGCCCTGGCGGTGGCCAGATCGAGTTCGCGCGCGATGGCTTCGGGGTCGATCGGCAGCAGTTCCTCCGCCATTTCCGCTCGCTCGGAAGCCAAGGCGTCGAGACTGGCGAGCAACGCGGCAAACCCGGCTTCGAAAGTCTCGCTGGCCTCGCGATATTCAGCTGCCGCGACATCGCTCGCAACCTTGATGCGACCGGAATAGAGTTCGTCGGCAACGGACAGATAGTCAAAGGGAACAGAAGGTTTTGGCGAGGTTTCTTCAAGCGTCTTCTTCGCGACGAAAAGATCGTCGAGCAAGGAAGCGAAATCCGGATCGGCGTTGGTCCCCAAGACAGTCTCCTGCGCCGTCAGTTCCCGATCGGCTTTCAGGCCGACACTAGGCCGGCGCTCGTTAAAAATCGCTTGGCGACAAGACAAGAAATTTAGCTGAGTTTGGTTCCGTTGTGCCCCTCGCGCAACACGTCGACCGTCACGACAGCGCCGCAATCCACCGGAGATATTGTGCAGACGGAGAATCGCTCGATGAAACGACTTCTGCTTGCAGTTACCGCCTCGACCCTCGCCTGCGGCGCGGCACAGGCCGTCGCCGAACCGCCCTATGTGGACGACCGCTCGGATGCGGGCGCGCTGATACGTTCCTTCTACAGCGCGATCAACCGGCACGAATACACGCGCGCCTGGAGCTATTTCGGTGAGAGCAAGCCGACCGAAGATTTCAAGCAGTTCATGGACGGCTTCAAGGATACAGAGGAAGTCCGTGCCAATATTGGCGAACCGGGCTCGGAAGGGGCTGCCGGAAGCGTTTACTACAGTGTCCCTGTGGCCATCCTCGCGCGTCAGAAAGACGGCAGCCAGAAGGTTTTTGCCGGTTGCTACACCGTGCGCCTTGCAAACCCGGAAACTCAGGCCGAACCGCCCTTTGTCGGCATGCATATCGAAAAAGGCGACTTGAAGCCGAGCGACAAGCCGCTCGACCAGGCCCTGCCCGCAAGCTGTGGCGACGGACTTCCCCCGCCGCCTCGCGATGCGGCGATGGAACAGGCCAAGGCGGCCTTCAGGGCAACCCATGCCGCCCAATGCAGCTCCCTGGCCGCTGATCAGCCGGATGATGCCATCAAACCTGAAGACTACACGATCACTTATCACGACAGCCAGAGCGGCGCGGACGGGCCCGAGCGCACGGCACGCCTCATCCGCTTCTTCTGCACCGCCGGCGCCTACAACCAGATCCACGCCTATTATCTGGCCGACGATGCACGCGGCTTGCGCGAATTGCATTTCGCAACGCCCGAGCTCGACATCCATTATGAGGGCAACAATCCCGAGGGCAAGGTCGAAGCCGTCAATGTCATCGGCTTCCGCGACGAGAACGCGCTGATCAACTCGTCCTACGATCCCGACGCCCATACCATCACCTCGAACGGCAAATGGCGGGCCAAAGGGGATGCCTCGTCCAACGGCATCTGGCTGTTCCGCAACGGCGATTTCAGCCTTGTGCAATATGATGTGGACGCATCTTACGACGGTGTGGTCAATCCCGAGACGGTGCTCGACTACAACACCGCTCCGTGACCCTCCAGGCGGAAGGTCAGCGACTGAGCGACAGCATCCAGTTCAACACGCCGCGCCAGTCCGTCATGCGGATCGGCGTGCCGTGCGTGCCGCTCTCGAAGCGCACGAAGCGCGTCGGATAGCCCGGCGATCTGGCTGAGATCGCACGAAAAAAGGCTTCCTGCCTGTCCACCGGAAACACCGTGTCGCGGCTGCCTTGCCCGAAAAACACAGGCACCTTGCGCTTGAAAGCCGCGCTGTTGAAAAAGCTCTCGTCCCATAGCGAGCCGAGCAGCAGCAGGCCGGAAAGCTTTGGCGCGACCGTCTTGTCGGCGGCAAGCTTCCAGCACAGCGCCCCGCCCATCGAGCCGCAGGCGATGAAGACCGCAGCGCCCGGCGACCGTTCGGCATAATGCGCAATCAGCGCCGCGATCTGCGCGGCTCCCTTGTCGCCGAAATCGGGAAAGTCGGGCGAGAGATAGAGACCGCCATTTTCAGCCATCAGGTTCTTCACACGGTTGAAATTTCCACCGAAGGTGAAATCGTCCACGCCCTGTCTTCGGCTGCCTCCCTGCCCGTGCAGGTAGATGACGATCAGTTTTGCACCCTGCTGCGCACCGACCGCGAAGTGGCGGACATCGCCAGCATCGGTCTTCAGCACAAGGTCCTTCTGCACGCCGCGCACGCCGGTCGAGACATATTTGCCGCGCACGCGCCGCTCGGGGATTTCATCGCGTGCATTGATGTCGCGCATCTCGCGATAATCGACAACCGCGTAAGCACCGCCATCGCCGGTTGAGAGCACTCCCGGATAGGCAAAAAGATCATCCTTGAAAGGAGCGAGTGTCAGCCGATCAGCCAAAGCCAGCGAAGGCAATATCAGCGCCAGAACTCCCGCCGCAACGGCGCTGCGCCACCGAACCGGAAATGTCATGCGTCCTGATTCCCCCTGCTCAGCCTTCCTGCAGCACGCCTCCGGCGTTCTCCAACGCCTCGCGCGTATCAACATCGAGGGCAGCGCCCGCGCCGATCTCCACATCGACGATCCTTACACCCTCCGCTTCGACGATATGCCGCGCGCCGGTATCGCCCTGCAGGCTCGCCACGGCCGGAAAAACGGACCGCGGCAGGATAACCGGATTGCCGCGCTGGCCATCATAGGTGGCGCGCACCACCGATTTCCCGCCGCTGACACGGAAGGCTTCGACCATCCGCTCCAGATCATTCGTGGTGATGCCCGGCATATCGCCCAGCACGATCAGCGCGCCGTCGATATCGGCCGGCAGTGCGGCAATGCCGGCCTTGAGCGACGAGGCAAGCCCGGTCGCGAAATCCGGATTGCGCACGATCCGCACCCGCAGCCCCGCTAGCGCGGCCTCCACGCGCTCGGCCTGATGACCCGTAACCACCACGGTCGGGGCCACATGGCTGGCAATCGCCCGTTCGGCGGCGCGGCGGATCAGAGGCTGGTCGCCGAACAGCGCCATCAGCTTGTTGGGGCCGCCCATGCGACTGGAGCGCCCGGCGGCGAGCACCACCCCCCCAACCTGCACGGAGACCGGCTTTTCGCGCACTTCGCGCGGCTGCGGCCGCGTGGGGATTTCCATCAGCAGACCGCCCACGCCCATGCCGGCAATGTCCATCGACGACACCGGCAGGCCGGCGATAACGCGGTCCAGCACCCAGTCGAAACTGTTTTCCTTCGGGCTGCGGGCGCAGCCCGGCGCGCCGATCACCGGCTTGCCGTCTATGTCGCCGATCACCAGCAGATTGCCGGGATCGACAGGCATGCCGGCACGGATGACCCTGCCACCGGCCTGTGCAATCGCCGCCGGAATGACGTCCTCGAAATCGCACATGGCCGAGGCGCCGAAAACCACCACCATGTCATTGTCGCGGATCAGCGCGCCCACCGCCTCGGCAACGGGCGCGGTTTCATGCGGCGTGCGGCGCTCCTCCGTGATCTCGCTTTGCGAGCGGGCGAAGCGCTCGCGCGTCGTCTCGGTCGTCTTGTTGAGAACGCTCTCCTTGATCCCCGGCAGGACGGTCTGCACGACGCCGATCCGCAAGGCCCGGAAGGGCTCGACGGCGAAAGCCTCGCGCCCCGTACAGAGCGCCACTACCTTGTCGACCAGATCGCCGGCAACCGCGAAGGGGATGATCTTCACGGTTGCAACCATCTGCCCCTGCTGCACCTCGGCAAAATCCGCCACGGTAGCGAGCGTGATCGCCGGATCGACGGCATTCATCGCGTCCACCAGCGCCTTGTCGACGGTGAACACGCCAGCCTCCCTCGCATGGAGGTTGACGCGGCCGGTCGCGGCTGGCTTCACCTCGATATTACGGATGGTAAGCGCCTTGGCGATGCGCGCCGCGGCCGGGTCCTCGCCCAGATCGCCCGGTTCGAGGCGCGCCACCACCAGTTCACCGATGCCGGCTTCCTTCAGGAAAACAATGTCTTCTGCCTCCAGCAGATACGCCTTGCGAAACCGCTTGCCGCCGGCCATCAGCGAATGCGCAAGCACCGCGCCCTCGGCCTGGTCGATGGGAACCGTCCCGAATTTCACGCTGCCTGCCCCTTCGGTTGTCTTGCTGCATCGCGCGAACGGAAGGTGCGAATGACCTGCGCCAGCACCGCCACGGCGATCTCAGCGGGGCTTGCCGCGCCGATATCGAGCCCGATCGGAGCATGAATCCGGTCGATCTCCTCAGCGGCGAGCCCCATTCCCATCAAACGCTCCACGCGCCTTGCATGGGTTTTGCGGCTGCCCAGCGCGCCGACATAGAAGCAGCCGGCGTCGAGCGCTGCCTTGAGCGCGAGATCGTCAATCTTGGGATCATGCGTCAGCGCCGCCAGCCCCGTATAGGTGTCGAGGGGATGCTGTTTGAGCACGTCTTGCGGCCACTCCGGATAAAGCGTCACGCCGGGGAAACGCTCCTGCGTGGCAAAAGCGGTGCGCGGATCGATAATTTCCAGCGGGAAACCGGCAATCCCTGCCATCGGCGCCAGCGCCTGGCTGATATGCACCGCGCCTATCACCATCAGCCGGGGCTGCGGCAGATGCACGTTGAGGAAGAAGCTGCGGCCCTCCGCCTCCACGACGCGCGACGATCCCGTTCTGAACGCCTCGGCAATCGCAGTTCCCAGATCGCCGGCAACCGCATCGCCCTCGCGCACGAGACGATCGCGGCCGTCGTCCAGGTCGGTGACGAGGATTGCCGCTCGGCGGGCGAGGCGTTCGGCGTTGAGCTTCTTGAGATTGAGCGGATCCATGGCGCTTACCCCAGCCGCTCGACATAGACGCGGATACGCCCACCGCAGGAAAGCCCGACGCGCCAGGCCGTCTCGTCGGCCACGCCGAATTCCAGCATGCGCGGTCTGCCGCTCTCGATCACATCGGCGGCTTCGGCAATCACCGCCCCTTCGACGCACCCGCCCGAAACCGATCCCTGGAAATTGCCTTCGGCATCGATGACAAGATGGCTGCCAGCCGGGCGAGGCGCGGACCCCCATGTCTCCACGACGGTTGCGAGCGCGACATCGCGGCCGCTTTTCATCCACTCCTCCGCGATCAGCAGCGGATCGCGGCTGGTGTCCAGATGTGCAGCGTTTTCCATGACGATTCCTCCATCGCACAGAGACTATATGATCATGCCGCCGCAGCCTTGCCACTTTCAAGCCAGCGACGCGGGTCGACATCCACAGACGTTCGCCGGTCCAGCGACGCGCACAGATCGGCGAGCGCCTCAAGATTATGGACCGCCCGGAACTCATCGACATGCGGCAGCATGGCCTTTACCCCCCGCGCCCGCGCCTCGAACCCGTCGAAACGCAGCAGGGGGTTCAGCCAGATCAGCCGCCGGCAAGAGCGCCTGAGCCGCGCCATCTCCTCCGAAAGCCCCGCCACGTCGTCGCGCTCCAGCCCGTCGGTGATCAGAAGCACGACCGCGCCCTGCCCCAGCACCCGCCGCGACCACAGCCGGTTGAATTCATGCAGCGCATCGCCAATGCGCGTGCCGCCGGACCAGTCCTGCACCGTGGCCGAGCAGTCGGCCAACGCCGCGTCAGGGTCGCGGTGGCGCATCTGCCGTGTCAGATTGGTCAGCCGCGTGCCGAAAACGAAAGTGTGCACGTGCCGCCGCTTTTCGGTCAGCGCATGCAGGAAATGCAGGAAAATGCGCGTGTACTGGCTCATCGAGCCGGAAATATCGGCCAGAACCACGATGGGTGGGCTGATTTCGCGAGTTGACCGGAATTTCGGCAGGATAAGCTGGCCACCGGTGCGGGAGGCCGAGCGCATCATCGCACGCGGATCGATGCGCCCGCGCGTATCGGGACGAAAACGGCGTGTGCGCACGGTATCGAAAGGCAGTTGCAGTTCGGCAATCGCGCGCTTGGCGTCGGCGATCTCGTCGGCGCTCATCTGCGCGAAGTCCTTGCCGTGCAGCACCTCCTTGCCCGAAACGGTGAAGCGCGCGTCGATCTCGACTTCCGGCACCTCACGCGCCGGCTGGTTTTTCTCATGCCCCTCGAACATCGCCTGCGCCACGCGGCTTTCGGCGGCACGCAGCTTCTGCTTTTCGCGGTTATCGGGCGCGACCGGCGAGAACATGGCGATCATCTTCTCGATCAATTCGCGCGACTTCCAGAACAGGCGGAAAGCCTCGTCGAAGGTTGCGTGATCCTCGTGGCGGGTCACCAGAACCGCATGAAGCGTCCAGTAAAAATCCTCGCGCGAGCCGATGCCGGCCGCCAGCACCGCCTCGATCGCATCCTTCACCGAAGCGGGGCCGACGCGAATGCCTGCCTTGCGCAACGCGCGGGCAAAATAGACGATGTTGTCGGCAATGCGTCCATCGGAGTGGGCAACCGATTCCGGAAGGTTTTGGGAGGCGTCTACGGTCATACCACCATCACCACCTACTCCGCAGCCGCCAGCTCCGCCTTCACTTCCTTGAGAAGACGGCGGCCCTCGCCCTGCTGGATACGCGCTATGTCGTCCTGGTATTTCAGGAGGACGCCGATCGTATCGGACACGGTTTCGGGATCGAGCGCGACCTTGTCGAGTTCGGTCAACGCGCTTGCCCAGTCGATGGTCTCGGCCACGCCCGGCGCCTTGAACAGATCGACCTCGCGCAGCTTCTGGATGAAGCCGACCACCTCGGCCGACAGCCGGCTGTTGGCGTGCGGCACCTTGCGTCGTACGATTTCCAGCTCGCGCCCGGCGTCCGGATAATCGACCCAGTGATAGAGGCAGCGCCGCTTCAACGCATCATGGATTTCGCGCGTGCGGTTGGAGGTGATGATGACAATCGGCGGCTCTTCCGCCTTGATCGTGCCGAGTTCGGGTACCGTCACCTGGAAGTCCGACAGGATTTCGAGCAGGAATGCCTCGAACGCCTCGTCGGTACGGTCGAGTTCGTCGATCAGGAAGATGGGAGCCGCGCCTGCCGTGCCGGTCAGCGCGTCCAGCACCGGGCGGCGGATCAGGTATTTCTCGGAGAAGACGTTGCGCTCCATGTCGCGCCGGTCGACCTCCCCGACCGCTTCCTCCATACGGATTTCGATCATCTGGGCGGCGTAGTTCCACTCATAGACGGCGGAGGAAACGTCGAGCCCTTCATAGCATTGCAGGCGGATCAGCCGGCGGCCGAGCCCGCTTGCCAGCACCTTGGCGATTTCCGTCTTGCCCACGCCCGCCTCCCCTTCGAGGAACAGCGGGCGCTGCATGCGCAGGCTCAGGAACAGAACCGTGGCCAGCGCGCGGTCAGCGACATAGTCGGCCCCTGTCAGCATCTCCATCGTTTCGTCGATGGAGCCGGGTACCGGTCGCGCCGCTTCGGTCATTGCGTCTCCATGGGCCTCATCGGCCAAGTACGTGGTAGCCGCGATCATGATAGATCAACGGCTTGAAGTTATCGGCCACCCGCAAGCCTGTCACCCTGCCAAAAAGGACACGATGGGTGGCCAGATCCTTGGTGTCCATCAGCTCGCAGTCGAACACCGCAAGCGCGTCGGCAAGGACCGGCGCGCCGCTGGCAAGCGTCTCCCAGCGGCCGAGCGCAAAGCGCTCTTCAGGCGGCAGGCGGGTTATGCCCGAGAAGGCGGCCGCCAGTTCCTGATGATGCGCGGCAAGCGTGTTGAGCGCGAAATTGCTGTTCTTGAGAAACAGATCGTTGTTCGGGTTCTGGCGATTGAGGCACACCAGGATCATCGGCGGGGTGTCGGACACCGAGCAGGCCGCAATCACGGTCGCGCCACGTCTTCCGGCCGCGCCGTCGGTCGTCACGACATGCACGGCACCGGCGAAATGAGCCATCGCGTCGCGATAGGCCTGCGGCTCGACATCGTATTTCTTCAGCACAAGAGAGAATCCCGAATTTGGTCAGTTGCCCGGTATATATGCGTGCCAAACCGCCCTCACAAGCGAGGCGGTTTGGGCCAGTCGCGATACCGGCCCAATTAGCGTGTTGCGGAAAGCGCAACCAGCCTTTACCTCTGGGGCCCGAATAACGCCGGCTGTCGGCGCGGTTGGAGACACGCGGAAAGCATGCGAATTGCAGGTTCGGTCATCGGCGTTCTGGGCGGCCTGTTGCTGGCCGGCATCGCCTGTGCCGAACCGTTGCGGCTCGGCATCTCTGCCCCGCTCAGCGGCCCCTCCGCCATCCTCGGCACGCAGATGCGCAGCGGCGCCGAAGCCGCGGCCGAAGACGGCTCGGTCGCGCTTGAAATCGGTGACGATGCCTGCACGGCCGAAGGTGGCGCCAGGGTTGCAAGGCAATTCGTCGAAGCCCGCGTACGGATCGCGACCGGTTTTCTCTGCGGCGAATCCATCGAAGCGGCCATGCCGATCCTGAAAGAGGCCGGTATTCCCGTCATCACCATCGGTGTGCGCACCGACAGCCTGACCGACCGCCGCGAAAAGACCGGCTGGCCGGTGTTCCGTCTCGGCCCCCGCGCCGACGGCGAACATGAGGCGACGGCACGTCTGCTCACAAAACTCTGGCGCGAGGCTCTTTTCGCAATCGTCGATGACGGCACGATCTACGGTCGCGAACTGGCCGAGAGCTTTCGCAACGCCGCCGAACAGGATGGATTGAAGCCTGTCTTCAACGATACGTTCCGGCCCCAACTCGACAACCAGATCGGCCTCGTCGGCCGTTTGCGCAAGGCAGGCGCCACGCATGTCTTTGTCGGCGGCGACCGTGACGACATCGCCATCATGGCGCGCGACGCGCACAAGATCGGAGCTGACATCGTGTTCGCCGGCGGCGAGGCCCTGCGCGCCGCTGCCGGACCCGTGCCGCTGGCGGCAGGCACGCTGAAGATCGCCCTGCCCGAATGGCAGGAAGTCGCGAGCCCTGCCGTGGTCAGCGAGTTCAAGGCAAAAGGCATCGTCCCGGAAGGCTATGTCCTGCCAGCCTATGCTGCGGTGGAGGTGGCGCGCAGGGCATTTGCCGATGCGGGGCCATCCGGCGACCTGAACAAAACGCTCACCGAACATGATTTCCAGACCGCGATCGGGCCTGTAAGGTTCGACGACAAAGGTGATCTGTCCGAAAACCCCTACCGCGTCTTCCGCTATGACGGGACACGCTTCACGCCGGTGGACGTGCAATGAGCTTCAAGGCAGGCCCTCGCAATCTCATCACCGATGTCGCCGGGCTTCGGGTCGGAAATTCGGCCGACGCCAAGCTGAAATCGGGCGTCTCCGTAGTGCTCTGCGACGAACCTGCCGTAGCCGGCGTGCAGGTGCTGGGCGGCGCGCCCGGCACGCGCGAAACGGACCTCCTGGAGCCGCACAATTCGGTCGAAGCCATCAATGCCGTGGTGCTGTCGGGCGGCTCGGCCTTCGGGCTCGATGCCGCCTCCGGCGTACAGGCGGCGCTGCGCGAGCGCGGCATCGGCTTCGCGGTGGCCGATCAGCGCATTCCCATCGTTCCCGGCGCCATTCTGTTCGACCTCATCAATGGCGGCGACAAGAACTGGGGCCGCTATCCGCCTTACCGCGAACTCGGCTACGAGGCCGTTCAGAACGCGGCCACCGGGTTCGGGATCGGCACCGCTGGCGCCGGCACGGGCGCGCTGGTGGCCGGGCTCAAGGGCGGCCTCGGCTCAGCCTCGACCGCGCTGGAAAGCGGCATCACCATCGGCGCGCTGGTGGCGGCAAACCCGGTCGGTGCGGTCACGGTCGGCGGCGGCCGGCATTTCTGGGCAGCCCCCTTCGAGATCGGCGACGAGTTCGGCGAGCTTGGCCTGCCCTCGCCCTTGCCCCCGAATAGCACCGACATCGAACTGAAATTCCGCCGGCGGCCGGTCGCCGGCGCCAACACCACGATCGCCGTGATCGCCACCGATGCTGTTCTGACCAAACCTGCTGCCAAGCGTCTGGCGATTGCCGCCCATGACGGCTTTGCCCGCGCGATCTGGCCCACCCATACGCCGATGGACGGGGATCTCGTCTTTGCGCTCGCCACCGGAAAGAGCGGCATTGCGCCTGACCCCGACAGCATCACCGACCTTTACGCCGCCGCCGGCGCCACAATGGCGCGCGCCATCGCACGGGCCGTATATTCCGCAACGGCAGCCCCGGGCGACCTCATGCCGGTGTGGTCATCGTTGAAGGATTGAGCCGCCGTCACCACGGATCGGGCCGCAGGCTCGCAGTCAATGCAGGAGGGAATCCACGCCATGCGTTTCATCAAGCAGATTGGCCTTGCCTTCGCTACCCTGGTTGCGGCCGCGCCATCGGCCTGCGCCGGCGATGCCGCGATCCTGAATATACTCGGCTTCAGCCATGATGGCGGCATCTTCGCCTTCGAGGAATACGGCATTCAGGACGGCTCCGGCTTTCCCTACGCCAACCGTTTCTACATCGACACGGCGACCGACAAATTCCTGCCCGGCACACCGGTCCGGGTGCGCATCGATGATGAAAATGCCGCCCTTTCCACCGTCCGCGACAAGGCCCGCGACCAGGGCGAGAAAATCGTGAAACAATCCGAACTTGAAGGGAACCGCGGCTACACCGCAGGCTTCAACCCGGTAACGCAACTGAATGGCGACCCTTACCGGATGGCGGTGAACCCGCGCCCCGTTTTTCCGGCGATAGATGACGAACTGGAATTCCGCCTCGTGGAGTTTCCGCGGGAAGGGCCGGAGGTTTGCCAGGCGCTTGGCGAGACCATGGGGTTCCGGTTGCTGCGCATCGGCACCCGCGACGGTGCGCAAACCCGGCTCCTGCATGAAGATGAAACCCTCCCACAAAGCCGCAACTGCCCGATTGGCTATCGCATCGGCGGTATCCAGACCTTTTATGGCCAGGGTGCACAGCCGGTCTATGCTGTGCTGATCGCCGTTCGCAGCATTGGCTTCGAAGGACCCGACCATCGCTGGATGGCCGTGACCGGCAAGCTGTAAGCGTTACCCGCCAGAACATGCGGCAAAAACAATCGGATACCCCATGATGTGATCTGAAAGACGCTTCACGCCTTTCGGCATCATGCTCCAGGCGGACTGGAGTCTTCCTCCTCCTCGAAGCTGACGGCGACATCGGAATTGGCCGATAGGCGCACCCTGTCGCCCTCCACCTCGGCCACGAGGATAAGCGGGATATAGTGATGGTGATGGCGGTGCGACCCCTGCCCGCTGTCCCGCTTGGTGAGCTTGATACGGTCTGCGGTCACGGCATCGACAGTGCCGACATGCACGCCGTCGGCGCCGATCACCTCCATATCCTCACGTATCTGCCTGATGGTTTCTTCGTGCAATTGATCAGCAGCGGTCACGGCCGTTCCTCCCTTCTGGAAATACACGCCGATAACGCCGCGAGACCGGTTTTGGATGCATATTCCGCCGGCTTGGCGGTCTGCCGCATTGAGGAATGGGGCCCGGTCTGTTAGGACGCGGCCAACCCAACGCTTAACGGACAGCTCGACATGATCCCTCGCTATTCGCGCCCGGAAATGGTGGCCATCTGGTCGCCGGAAACCAAATTCCGCATCTGGTTCGAGATCGAGGCCTATGCCTGCGACGCGCTGGCCGAGATCGGCGTCATCCCGAAGGAAGCGGCAAAGACGATCTGGGAAAAGGGCGGCGCGGCCAAATTCGACGTCGCACGCATCGACGAGATCGAGGCCGTCACCAAGCATGACGTGATCGCCTTCCTGACCCACCTGGCCGAGTTCATCGGTCCCGACTCCCGCTTCGTCCATCAGGGCATGACCTCGTCGGACGTGCTTGACACCACGCTCAACATCCAGCTCGTACGTGCGGCCGACCTGCTCTTGGCCGACATGGACCGCGTACTGGCCGCGCTGAAGACGCGCGCCTTCGAGCACAAGGACACGATCCGCATCGGCCGCAGCCACGGCATCCATGCCGAACCGACCACTATGGGCCTCACCTTCGCCCGCTTCCATGCCGAAATGGCGCGCGGCCGCGCACGTCTGGTCGCCGCGCGCGCCGAAATCGCCACCGGCGCCATTTCCGGCGCGGTCGGCACCTTCGCCAACATCGATCCGTCCGTCGAGGAATATGTGTGCGAAAAGCTCGGTCTCGCACCCGAGCCGGTTTCCACGCAGGTCATCCCGCGCGACCGTCACGCCATGTTCTTCGCCACGCTGGGCGTCATCGCCTCGTCGATGGAGAACATCGCCATCGAGATCCGTCACATGCAGCGCACCGAGGTGCTGGAGGCGGAAGAATTCTTCTCGCCCGGCCAGAAGGGTTCGTCGGCCATGCCGCACAAGCGCAACCCGGTGCTGACCGAAAACCTCACCGGCCTTGCCCGCCTCGTGCGCATGTCTGTCACGCCGGCGATGGAAAACGTGGCGCTCTGGCATGAGCGCGACATCAGCCATTCGAGCGTCGAGCGCGCCATTGGCCCCGACACCACGATCACGCTCGACTTCGCGCTGAATCGGCTCGCCGGCGTCATAGAGAAGCTGGTGATCTATCCCGACAACATGCTGAAGAACCTGAACAAGTTCCGGGGGCTGGTGCATTCGCAGCGCGTGCTTTTGGCACTGACGCAGGCCGGCGTGAGCCGCGAAGACGCCTACCGCCTCGTTCAGCGCAACGCCATGAGGGTCTGGGAAGAAGGCAAGGATTTCCTTGAGGAGCTTTTGGCCGACCCGGAAGTTCGCGCCGCGCTTTCGGAAGAACAGATCCGCGAAAAGTTCGACCTCGGCTACCACACCAAGCATGTCGACACGATCTTCAGGCGGGTGTTCGGCGAAAGCTAAGGGAACCAAACGGTCGCGGCAACGTTCTTGCCGCATGACCTCCCGGACTGGAAAAAGCCCGCTCCCTGGCGGGCCTTTTTCTTTGCGGGTGCTGTCAAGCCACGTCCGGCACGGTCCGGATCACCGTACCCCACGGGTCTTCACGGATTTCGCTCGCCTTCGCGCTCGCCGAGCGCATCTCCACCCAGTTCAGCCCGGTACGGCCCGCGTCGCGCTTTCCGGCATTCGGGCTTTGCCATGAATTGGCGCCTATATGGTGGTGATAACCGCCCGAAGACAGGAACACCGCCTGCGCGCCATATTCAGCCACCGTATCGAAGCCGAACTCCCTACCCCACCACGCCTCGGCTTCCTTCGGGTCGCCGACACGCAGATGCACATGGCCGATGATGCTGTTTTCCGGCGCGCCGTTCCATTCGGTATCACCGGCCGATGCGACGATATCGGGAATATTCAACCCGATCGTCGCCATTTCCACATGCGGGCCGTTCCATTTCCAGCCTTCATGCGGTCGGTCTGTATAGATTTCGATGCCATTGCCTTCCGGATCGGTCAGATAAAGCGCCTCACTCACCAGATGGTCGGATGCGCCATCGACGGGAATGCGTCGGTCGATGGCATGCTTTATCCAGCGGCCCAGATCGGCGCGCTCGGGCAGCAGGAACGCGGTGTGGAACAGCCCGGCGCTGCGCGGATCATCCGGCTTTGCCGCCGCATCCGCCTCGATGTCGAGCAATGGCCGGTTTGCCGCACCCAGCGTGATGACCGTTCCGTCCCGCGACAATTCGTCGAGCCCCACCACCGTGCGATAATAGGCAGCGAGCGTATCGGCATCCCTTGCCTTCAGGCCGACGCGGGAAACGCTGATCGGCGTGGTGGCCGCAAATGGCAGTGTGTTCATGTCTGGCTCCGTATGGCCCGGTCGCGCCGCCGCCCCGAAAGCGAGCAAGGCGGCGCTACCCACCAGTTTGCGTCGTGTCAGATCCAATTTTCGCTCCGGCCAACACGGCTGTTTCGTTCGCCTTTAGATCAGCACAATCTGTCGTTCACACAAGATAGCAGTTG
>Ga0182738_1004458_pt1 | contig 15463 bp, 10 predicted proteins | sample eDN5th30CBELigMG_FD_128876 | JGI IMG/M metagenome (GOLD analysis project Ga0182738, IMG submission 128876) | Enriched Miracle-Growth compost microbial communities from Emeryville, California, USA - eDNA 5th pass 30_C BE-Lig MG (version 2)... ... | reverse complement strand
GACTATGATGTCTTTACTCATCAGGTGCTTCAGTCGCCCAATCAATGGCGCGCTGATGCGGGATTCTTTACCAAGTATCTGGCCGATTTGACGGGAAAAGATATATGGCCGTGTGTGCACGTGGAAAATTATGGCTATGCCACCACGCCGCGCGAAACCAATGAACAGCTCAGCGAAGTGTTTCGTAATGGAGGCAGTGGTTTTCATTTCTATTTGCCGGATACTGCTAATGGGAACAAAGTGGTGGGCGACACACGGCTGGCTTATTTCGGTTCGCCGCGTCGTTATAAGACCATTACCAATATTATTGATCTCACTCGCACCATGCCTCCGCTGAAGTTTCCCAGTAACACGCGCACGGCTATTTTATATAACGATGATACCTTGCAAAGTACGTTTAAATCGACCCGCGTGCCCTGGTATGCCACGCAGGCATGTTACACATTCCTGGGGCCGGTGGCGCGTTCCTGGTTCAGCTTTATTGACGATTCAAAAGTACTTTCCAGCAAGTCGTTGAAGGCGAAATACGACACCATCTATATTCCTATAGCCACTTACCAGCGCCCGGAAATCGTGGCGTGCCTGCGTGAATTTGTGCAGGATGGCGGCACGCTGATCTGTGGCGATGCAAGCGCCTTTGGCGAGGATACCTTGGGCAACGACACTCAATTGCAGCGGCAGGAAATTTTCGGTGTGCAAACGGCAAAGAAGACCACGCCAAAAGTACTTTCGGTGCGCTTAAATCAAAAAAGTTATACATTGCCGGTTTCATCCGCGGTGCAATTTATTCCGGATAAGGATACCCGTGTTTTAGGCAAATTCGAGGACGGTTCTGTGGCTATTACTGAACATCGATTGGGACGTGGCAGAGCGATTTTGTTTGCTGCGAATCCGTTTGACATGAATTTTATTGCTGATGCAAATTGGCGTGAATTCTTTAAGACGTGGGCCGCTTGTTACAATGCTCCGGTGGATTTGGATATTTGGCGTTTTCAATTTCCAGAAAGTGTGTTGGGAAAAGATATACCGGTTCCGCCAGGAAAATGCCTCACTAATAATCACGTAACCTGGCGCGAAGAAAAGCCTGTTACGGTAGGAAACGTAAATTTGAACGGTAAATATCAATTGCAACCGCTGCCCGATGAAATGTCCGATGAGGCAGCTGACGCGCAGGGCTGGATTACGTTTGATAAAGGCCATCTCACTGATCGCCGGAAATCCATGCTGGCGCCGAAAGTGGAGCCGAAATGGTATGTCGGTTTCAAAAGCGCGGATCGCCGCTGGATGGATAGCTGGAAAAGTACTTCTGCGGTGACGTTGACATTTGATCTGCAAAAACCGGTGCTGCCGGGAACGGTGAAAATGTGGTTTGATAACACCATGCCGGCATTTGTGGTGCAGGGAAGTAATGATGGCAAGAATTGGCAGGATTTGGGCCGTAGCGCCACTCCGCAAGAAGCTGGAAATGATGTCAAAGATGTGACGGTTTCTCTGAAAACGCAGACGCCGTTCCGCTACGTGCGCTGCGTTTTTGAGCCGCGTCAGGAAGGGCAAAAGCTGAGTTTGGTGGAATGTGAAGTTTGGGGAGATCATTAAAAAGTACTTTTGCGAACCGCAATAATATTTGTTGCGGTTCGCTCTGGTATTGTTTGTGCGAGAGATGTGCCTGGATGCACTTTGTTTATGGTATAATAAGTGGGTATACAAGGTTGGCAAACTTGTTCTAAAATGAGGGGAGTTATCATGAAACGCCGTGCCTTTACGCTGATAGAACTTCTTGTCGTCATTGCGATTATAGCAATTTTGGCTGCAATCCTTTTCCCGGTCTTTGCGCGCGCACGGGAGCAGGCGAGGAAAGCATCATGTGCTTCCAACCTGAAGCAAATCGGACTTGGCGTTTTAATGTATACCCAGGATTATGATGAGAAATATCCGTTGTCAAATATGGGCTATACCGGCGGGCGTGTTTATGAAGTTTTGGATGCTTACATCAAGAACGACCAGGTGTGGATATGCCCCACGGCTGGCGAACTGAAAAATGGGAGTGGAACGGCGAGGTTGTATAGCGGCGGTTATGGCTGGAATATTTGCGGGCTAACTTATGCGCCAAATGGTAATGGATTTGGCTGGAGGCCCACTTACCAGTGCACTCCGGGTGGTGGAAGTGACGCGACGAATGTGCATGCGGTAACATTGGCTGAAGTGGAGGAGCCTTCGCAAACGGTGGTGGCGGCCGATCCAGTAAGCAATGGTTATCAGGGCAACGGAGTGCAGCTTTACGCAACTGCCCAGCGCCGGATTCCTGTTTTACATGGCGGGCAGGTGGGGCCGTTTTATAACACTGCCAGCACCGAAATCGCTGGCGAGCCTAAAAGTTTTGAAGGCGGCGGTAATTACATGTTCGCCGACGGCCACGTGAAGTATCTCCAGAATCGTCTGGCCTGGGCAAATCGCACTCACCTTTTTAATGTCAGGCGTTAATTAATTGCTATATAAATAAAAGAAACGTCATTGCCGCTGATGGTAATGACGTTTCTTTTGTGTTCGTAAAAGTACTTTTACAGCGCGTCGCGCCGCAGTTCTTCCGCGGTGCGTGGTGATAGTAATCCGATGGGAATATCAAAAACCGTGCGCGCGCCGTTTTCGCCTTTTTGATGGAGGCGATAGGCGGCTCTGGCATAGGCGATTAACACATTGGAAGTGAATTCGGGATTGCTGTCTAATTGCAGGCTGAATTCCACCAGATGGTTGTTATCGCCGGTTTGTCCGCTGCGCAGCACAAATCCGCCATGGGGCAGAGCGGCATGGTCGCGGTTTAATTCCTCCTGCGAGATGAAAAGTACTTTTGTATCATAGTCCGCGAAATAGTGCGGCATGTTGACAATTTCCTGCTCGATCTTTTGCTTGTCAGCGCCATCTTCCGTCACCACAAAACATTCGCGAGTGTGTTTTTCGCGTGTGGTCAGCTGCGGATTTTCGCCATTGCGCACGCGTTGTAAGGCGGTTTCTGAAGGAATGGTATATTGCCGGGCATCTTTCACGCCAGCGATGCGGCGCAGCGCGTCCGAGTGTCCCTGGCTCACGCCGCGTCCCCAGAAGGTATAACTTTCGCCTTGCGGCAAAATCGATTCCGATAAAACGCGCGTCAATGAAAACAGCCCCGGATCCCAGCCGGTGGAAATCACGGCAATTGTCCCCGTGGCGGCGGCATTTACCTGTTCGTAATATTCGGGAATGCGCGCGTGCGTATCAAAGCTATCGACGGTGTTAAACAGCGCTGCCAGTTTGGGCCCCTGTTCGGGAAGATCGGTCGCAGAGCCTCCGCATAACACCAAAACATCGATCTTATCTTTCCATTCCGCAATACCTGCCAATGGCTGATAAAGCGAATGATCAAGCTGGCGGCGGCTGAAAACTGCCACCAGTTCCATGTCATCAAGCTGCGCCAGTGCCTTTTCGGCACCTTTGCCCAGATTGCCATAACCCACGATTCCAATACGTATTTTACTCATAATGTGATCCTGAAATTTTTAGGGAAAAGAGTATAACGCGTTGAACAATTTTGCAGAGTATCATTCAGTCAGAGAAAACTTGCCGTAAAAGTACTTTTAAGACCCCTCACCTAACCTCTCCCAGAGGGAGAGGAATTGACGCTCTCTAAAAGTACTTTCATGCTCTGTTGTCATCTCGACCGAAGCGAGGAACGAGCGTAGTGGAGAGATCTTGCTCTAAAAGTACTTTTAAATACGATTATTTCAAGAACGCCAACAAATCCCGGTAAAAAATATCCGGAACCTGAATATGCGGCGAATGACCGACGTTGGGAATTAAAATCAACTTGCCGTTGGGAATACGCGCCACGGCCTGCCTGCTGATTTGCGGATAATTCCCCATGGTTTTGGCAACTTCCGGTGAGGCCTTCCCCTTGCCCAGCGCGGTAATATCCTTGTCTCCAATCAATAATAATGTGGGCGATTGAAGATGTTCAAATTCATAAATTACCGGTTGCGTGTAAATCATATCCGAAGTCAATGCGCTGACATAGGCGAGCTTGTCGTAATCGGGAGAAAGCGTCCAGCGGTAAGGCACTTCGATCCAGCGATCGTATTCTGGTTTCCAGTGGTAATTATAATAATGTAAATTCTGATATTCCTTCAAGCTGTCAAAGTTAGCGCGCAAGGCGCCTTGATACCAGTCATCGATAGAAATGGAGGGCACTTTCACTTTCCAGTCTTCCAGCCCCAGCGGATTTTCCAGTACCAATTTTTGCGTGGTTTCCGGATACATCAGGCTAAACCGTGCCGCCAGCATGCCGCCCATGGAATGACCTACCACGTGCGTTTTATCGATGTGCAACGCGTCCAGCAGCTTTTTGGTATTCGCCGCCAACCACGCCAGGCTATATTGCACGTCGCGCGGTTTGGACGATTTGCCAAAACCAATTTGATCGGGCGCCACCACACGATAGCCCGCTTTTAAAAGTACTTTTATGGTGCCTTCCCAGTAAGCGCCATTGAAGTTTTTGCCATGCAATAAGAGCACCGTTTCGCCATTGGGCCGATCCGGATGAATATCCATATAGGCCATTTTGACGTATTGCTGCTGCGTGTAAATAGAAAAATAACTGACGTGATACGGATAATCGTAGGTTTCGAGCATCATGCCCAGAGGCTTTTGCGGGATGGAGGAAGGAATAGGATATTTTGTTTGGGCGAGAGCGGGAGACAAACCGGCAAGCAGCGAACATCCGAGGAGAATTGGAACGGCCGTTAATTTGTGCAATTTCATAATGTTAGTTTACAGCTTCTTCCGCCATCTGCAGAAAATGCAAACGGAAGAAAATAAAAGATCACAGCCGTGCTCATGGCTATGATCTTTTCGAAACTTGCGGGGCAACTATTGAATTTGATATAACGCCACATCATCAAAAGCCACGGCCGGGCCTTCCACTTCCAATGTCACCGCAACAGCCGTCACGGTGGGGGGAACAACAATGGGAATCATTAACCGTTGCCAGTCTCCGATTTTTTCCGGGCGAATGGTGACCTGATAACGCTCTCCGGTATACCAGCCTTTTGCCGTGCGATAACGCAAGGTGAACCCCACGCGTCCCGGCTTTTCGGGATTGCTCAATTTGAGCCATGCCACGCCCAGGTATTTTTGTCCCTCTTGCACCGGCACATTTTGCACTAAGGCGGCTTTGTCGCCATAGACCGGCGTGGCGATTTGTAAGCTATTGCCCTTGCCATCGCGGCCTGTCGCAGGTTTGAATTCGCCCTGTTTCAAGCGGCTCCAGCTCGACCAGTTTGCTGGCGCACCTTTGGTATCCCAATCTTCCTGCGCGGCTGGCGCGGTGGACTTGGCGGTGCTTTCAAAATTGCCGTTGCGCACCAATGATTTCGTCCCGGATTGTTGCACCCAGTTCCAGGCGAAGACGGCATCGAAAACGGAATTTTCGGGAAAGGCATTTTGTAATTGCGTGGCAATCTGTGCGGCATTTTGCGGTTGATTTTTACGATACCAATCCATCAAATGCACCAGTCCGGGAATGGCCGGAGTTTCTAAGGGCGATGCGTCCGTCTGCAACAGCGGTTTGCCGCTGCCGGATTTTTTGCCGTATAATCCCCGCAAATTGGCACCTAATAAATCCTTGCGTTCCATAGCCGCAGGCCAGTATTCCTGGCGTTCTTTCATGATGGCGCCCAGCGTTTTAGCGGTTTCCAAACCGGCCTGAGCATCGGTAATGTTGGCTGGATTTAAGTCAGCCAGCTTTTGCGCCAGATTATATTCGCGGATGGCGTAACCGGCATATTGCAAACCGCCTTGCACAATGCCGATGCGTTTCTTTTCCAAGGAAGTTTTTGCTTGCGCTTCGGCCTTTTGCAAAAGTTGTAAACCTTCATCTAATGCTTCGGGCGAAATAGAAGTTGCCTGGCGCACGATGTCATAAAATACCCAGCCATCATGATTGGGCCGCGGCGTGTACCAGGACTTTTCCATCAGATCAAAGTACTTTTGCATGGTGGGCGCAGCGTCACCAAACATTTTTGTATAGAAATCATTCAATAACGCATCGGTATTCTTTTGTGGATTCCATTGCAATTGTGCGAACGACCAGATCATCGGCGCGGTCTGCGGCAGAAAAGTGTATACCTCCACATACATACCTTCGAAGCCCAGCGACTTGTCAAATTTCATCGCTTCGTCAATCGCATGCGGGAATACGCGCGGTGCGAAAGTGCCCATTCCGTAATAATCATAGCGCGATAAATGCTTCATGCGCTTTGACCATTCGCGCGCCGTAGTCATCCATTCCTCTTTTTTGCCGGGCTGATACCATTGTGCCACGCCGCCATCAGCCAAAAAGCCGAAGACATTATCTTCCACATGCGCTACCTTCTCCGGCAGCTCCCTGGTGTTGCGATATACCAGCACGCCGATGAATTTGCCGGGATCGGTTTTGTGCACCTGTTTAGCAACAATATTGATGAAGGTGTAAAAGCGATTGGAGAGATGTCCCGTTTCATAATCGTCGGGATGTGCGTCCATGGCGCGGCACAATGGATCGCTGCAATTGTGTGCGATGTCGTCCATGCCCAACGAAAAAGAATCCTGATCGGGATGATCTAAAAACCACTGATGGATATATTCCGCCGTGATGCGTTGCACATCGGGATTGCCGATGCACGGCCACCAATACCGTTCTTTATCATCTTTGGGAATATATCTTTTGCCATTTTCCAGCGGGTAATATTCGGGATGTGTTTTGGCGTATTGAGACGGCGGAAAAATGTGATACATGTTGTTCTGGAAATTGCGCCGCGGGATAAATTCATCTTTCGATTCGCCGCGCGTCACTTTGTTGCGCAACATCCAGGTATTCCAATTCCAGTTCCAATAATGCCCGCTCCAGATGCGCGGGCTGGTGCCGGGCACCGAAATGGTCGTTTTCACGTCCACCGTAAAAGTACTTTTATCCGTGATTTGCGGCACATATGTCCAATCATTTCCCGGTGCAAACCAGCGCACTCCCAATTGATCCTGCAAAAAGGAATAAACCGCAAACGCTGTGGGCGAAGGGTAATGACCTTCGAAATATACGTCATCACCGCGTTGCGTGATGGCATATGTTTCGGGGTTTAAATGAGCCGCGGGGAAATCGCTGTCAATAGTGGAATCCGTTTTTCCCACATTAAGCGTAATTCCAGGAACATCTTTCCCATCCGTTGTTAAGGGCAATTGCACACCGCTGATTTTTTTGATATACCGCTGCAAATCGGTGGCTGCCTGTTTTACGTGTCCCGGCGGATGAGCCTGCAAAACAATGGTGGCATTGGGCTGGCCATTTTTGACGAAAGTCAATGGCGCGGCATTCGCGGCATAGGGGAAGCTTATCAGAGCGAGGCTTAAAAATACTTTTCGTAAGTGTTGTTTCATAAGGTTATTGGATTATTATCGGTTGGGATGTTAATACGCCTTAATGTAATTCCCCGATAATTATTCATTCTCCGGCTTAAACGCGCCATGATTGGTGGAATTGTATTGGGCGTATACAGCAGCTGTCTTCTGCCATTTTGCATGTCCATCCGCATAAGCGATATTGACACCGCCAAAATGACGCCCATTCTTCAGATCATCTCTTATCGCATCTGTTTTGTAATAGTCGTTACCATGACCTTCCCAATAAGTTACTGCATACGCCGAAACGGAGCCGATTCCGGGGACATAATTTGAGTTGTTGGGACGTGGTACATATGTCTCACTACTACCTGCAAATTCATATGTTCCGTAGTCCATAACCATGTATGTTTTAGATGCGGCGGCAACTGACGCCATGGATATGACAGGCCTCGATGCAACGGGCCTGTAAGCGAATATGTTTTGGTTTGCCCCATAATTTCGATCATACTTGCTAGCTGATCCGCTTGAGGGACAACGAAACACCTGAGTGCTTTTAATATATGGTTGAGTAATCTCAAACCAATATGCGTCCTGATTAGTGTTGCATGACGGTGGATATTTCTCATCATAATCCTGCACATACATCATCACGCCTAAACCAATCTGCTTCATATTGCTTAAACAGCTGGCGCGTCTGGCGTTTTCTCGCGCACGCGCAAAAACGGGAAATAGGATTGCCGCCAATATTGAAATAATAGCAATAACGACCAATAATTCTATCAAGGTAAATGCTCTACGTTTCATCTCATTCTCCTGATGGTTAAAATGCAGCCACCTCTTCAAAAGTACTTTTTGTGAGAGAGCTATATTTAATTATACCCGATTGCCATCCAACCTAAGCACTGGTTTTCTGTCATTGGCTCTGGATTCCGGTCAATATTTATTGGCTTTTTGACGTGGGGTGATGGCGCGGTATACACGGCAGGAGTTCTGTCGGCTACGCGAGAGTTAAAAGTACTTTTTAAGCAACATTGTTGTTTATGGGAGTTGTGGGCATAACCGCGTCATGCCCACAACTGATATTCATCCATTTTCTGGCCGAAATGCACCGTGATTGGTCTTTTTATATTCTGCGTATAAAGTTGCGGACTTGAGCCACTTTGCATGTCCATCCGCAAAGGCCATATTGACGCCTCCGAAGTGACGGCCGCTCATACAGTCGCTCATTCCGATATCATAAGAAGAGCTGGTGTGCGAAGGGCATTCTGCTGCGCTGAGATGAAGAACATCGCCGATGCCTGGAAGGTAGCTGGCGTTGGTGGGATTGGGAATGTAGTATTCGTCATTTCCTGCGAAAACATAAACGCCAAAATCCATGATTAAGTAGGTGTTTGCTGCACCGGGGACAGCGGCCATTTTGAGTGGTGAAGTTGCTGTGGTGCGATACCCCATAATATTTTGATTGGCACCATAATTACCCCGATAGGGGTTGGTTCCAACAGGACTGGACGGGCAATTGAAAACCTGAGTGCTTTTGATATATGGCTGGATATTCTCATACCAATAACTAAATGGTGATGACGTTGTGCAAGACGCAATATCTTCTTTGCACTGCATGGTTCGAGGATATGTTTCATCATAATCCTGCACATACATCATGACTCCCAAACCAATCTGTTTCATGTTACTCAAGCAACTTGTGCGACGTGCATTCTCCCGTGCCCGTGCAAAAACGGGAAACAAGATGGCCGCTAATATTGCAATAATTGCAATGACGACCAAAAGTTCAATCAAAGTAAAAGCCTTACGTTTCATTGTGTCTCCTCTGAATAGAGTCTTATTCATATTATACCACAAATCTTTATTTTTTAAACACTGGTTTTCTGTCACCGGCTCTGAATTTCAGTCAATATTTATTGGTTTTTTTGCGATATTCTATTGGCGTGCATCCTACATGGGTGCGAAACAACGCCTGGAAATGGGTGGAGGATTTGAAGCTGAGATAGCCCGAAATGGCAATTACGGTGAGGTCGGTTTCGCGCAACATTTGCTGGGCACGTTCTATGCGAACACGGGTCAGTAATTGAAGAAAGGAGATTCCCATTTCCTGGCGCATGCGGCGCGAGAACTGGGAGCAGGACATGTACATGTGCGTAGCGGCGTCTTCGACCTTGAGTATTTGGTGGCAATTAGCTTCCACGTATTTCTGCACCTGATCGGCGAAACTGGCCGTGGCCTTTTGCGGTGGCAAGATTTTCTCAGGGCCGGGATGATTATAATTCTCCGCTTCAATCTCCCGCGCCACGATGGCAAAGAATGCTGATAACAATCCGTTACCCACCAGAGGAAAAGAGGCTTGATTTGCCTTTGCCTCATCCACGGCCAGATGGAGAAGTTGCACCGCCGCCATGCTGGGAATGAGGTAATTATCTTTCATATCGTTAGTGTGCTGATCGAGCGTGCTGCGAGTGAGCCAGAACAGAATGCCATGGCTATGGGCATAGGCGTGGATGAGAGTGCAGGATTCGTTGATGTGGCGGTGTGGTTGCAGAAACGGCCCAAAGCGCTGATGTGGCAAATGTGGAGGCAGCAGGACAAAGGAGCCCGGGTTGCAATGCAGACAATATTTGCCCACCAGTATGTCGGCGCGCCCGCTAATCACGCAACTCACTTTCGCGACAGATAATTCATGCAAATTATCCTGCGGCCAATTGGCAATGTGCAAGCGCTGGTTGCCGTGTTTGCGTTGCGCTTTCACCGTCTGGCGTTCGCCGTCAAGCTTAAGACGCGATAACGTTATTTCTGCGGGCAGCTTCGCTGGCGACATCACCGGCCGGGCAAGAATGATCTCCGCTGTATGTTGCGATGTCAGCCAGGGAATGACCCGCGTATACAAAAGATGAGTAAGCTGTTTGGGAGACATAAAAGTACTTTTAGTATCGCATTTTAGTGGGATTAAAAGTACTTTTGATGAAAGTAAGTTCCAATAAACAATCTCAAAGCTATAGCGCCTGTAATCTTCGAGTAAAGGTTTTATTGATCGGTTGCTAAAAAAAGTCCCGCGCCGGCGTATATTCCGCTGTTGCCCACTTCTTTACTGGTTACTTTGATGGCAAGGATATTCTGGCCCGCTTGCAGATGTGGGGTGAGGTTTACCGTAAGGGGTTTATTCCAACCGGCAAATTGCTGTGCCTTGGTGCCAATGCGATGCTCTGCCACTTTGTAGCTGTTGAGATAGATGTCGGCATTGCCGTCAATGGCTCCCAGATAAAGCAGCAATTGCTGATTGCCCTGGATTGATGGCGCGTTGAATGTTTTACGATACCAGGCGGCGCCGAAATAATGGGTAAAACCCTGGTTTTGCCACCAGTCAGTAGCGCTGATCGTTTTCCAGGCCGCGTCATTATAGGATAATTGCGTGAGGGATGCTTCGGTCGCGGCATCTGTGCCAGTGCGGAATTTCCAAGCGTTATCCATCAATTGATGCAGATGAATATCTCTATATTCTTTTCCTAAGACAGCCCGCCCCAGTTGCTGTGTTCCCGCGCCGGGGAGGCTTTTGGTGATGGTGACGGATGCTGAATTTTCCTGCATTACCAGGGTGCTGTTCGATAGAGACATAATCTGAATCGGCGCGGTTCTTCCATAGAGATGCAGCGTGTCCTTAATCATACCGCCTTCCGCCAGCGCGCTGTTTGCCATTGTCAAGTGATAGCTGATCTCTGCATTAGAGGGGATTTCCAAATAATAGGCAGTCCCCTTTTTTACAGGAAATTCAATAGCCGCTCCGTTATAGAGCATGCCTCTTTGCAGGACACGGCGGTTTGCAGTGGTGCGAATTTGATAATAGGCCAGGAATGATCCCTGTGTGACATCATCTGCGGAAAAATGCAAAGTGCCGTCCTGGGTTGCATGAAATAAATATGTTTCGGGCAACATAAAGTTGGGCGGGCGTTTGGCGGATGGAGGCTTTGCTCCGCTATCCACCTGCACGGATAAATCAGGCACTCTTATCTCGAACTTTTTGGGAATGATAGGGAACTCGGAAAAGCCTAATCCAGCTTTTTTGCGGGTGAGTAATTCCGCGATTTGCGCATCGGTGCGTTGCCACGGGGATGCAAAAGTACTTTTGAGATATCCCTTGTTGCGTAGCCGCCATTGCAGGATGATGAAGTTATCTTCAATGAGTTCAAAACGCTGCTGTTGCTGTTTTGTCATTGAGCAGTTCCTGGCTTCTAAAAGTACTTTTTCCAGCTCCGCATAATTGCCGCCGTAAATACCTTTGAGGTAGTCATCGGTCATGCGGAAGTTGATGGGTTCCTTGATGGAGTATTCCTCGAAGGCATCTTCCAGCTTGTCATAAAACCGTTCCATGACTGCTCCTGCCTGTGGCCCGTAAGCGCGCGTCAGCCATTCTTTCTGTAGGTCGCTGGCTTTAAGGCGGGGATTCCATTCCATTTTTGCCACGATGTAATTCGCCAGGGCAACATTGCTCCACGATTCGGTGCCGTAGATTCTGGATCCCCGCAGATGATATTGCACTAATTGCGGGAAAATGAAATCCAGAATTCGTGTGGCGGCAGGAGTGACAATTCCGGTGCTGCCAATTTGAAAATGCGATTCTTTGCCGGCATCCATCCAGGTGTTGGGCAAATCGTAATAATACCATTCGGTGGGCACTACTTTCGACCAGCCGGCCATCAGTTTGGAAAACGTTTGGCGCGCGTCTTTCTGATATAACCGGAAACCGTAATCAATGCTGGGTGCAATGACCGGAATAAAATTCTCCGGCAATTTCATGCTGCCCTGCTGTGGTGGGAATAAATAATTTGAATAGATGTAACCCGAGACGCGTCCCTGCGGATATTCCTTTTCCACAATTTTTGCCACGTCATGATAAAACTTCAAAACCAGCGGAGTAACGCTGGGCCGGTCCGAGCCATATTTTGATTCGGGCGGCGCGGGATCATAGAGTTTTTTGCTCTCGGGGCTTTCACTCCAACCTTGCAGATCGGTGGGGGATAATGAATAGGCTACTAAATGGGGATCGGCCTTTAATTTGGCAATAACCTGATCCGCGAAATAGCGCACTAATTCAGAATTGGTAGTTTCCAATTTGTAATTGACATCTCTGGGCTTGCGTGAGCCGTTAACCAGCGCGAACCATTCGGGATGTTCTTTGAACATACTCTCCGGCACTATTTTCGACCAGCTGTGCTGGTAATAAAAATTCATGGAATAATAGCGTAACTTTTGGCGCTCCTGCCACTGCTTAACGGGTTCAAGTGTTTCCTGAATAAACGGTAATTCCCGTAAATTGAAAAGAGGAACTTCCTCATCGTTAATTTGCGGCAGTGTAAGGTTGGTTGTTTTCGGCACATCGCGCCCCAAATCCCCTGGCATCAACCAGCGCACGTTGAGATATTTTTCTAAAAATGAATAAACGCCATTTGCCGTCCCGGTGCTAAATCCGCCGTTTTTGGTGCGTTGGCCTTCAACAGTATCCGGTCCAATGATGTAAAGATTGCCGTTTTGGGTCAGAATACGAAAGCCTTCGTCGCTGATGCCGGCTGCACTAATACCCGCCGCAGCCGCTTGTTTGGTGGCGCCCAAACTGATGATGGACGATTTCGTTGCAGCGATGGCATCATCGTTGACAATTTCCAACTTGGCGCCGGATGCCAGTTGGAGATCAAGGCGCATTTCCTGGGCGGCATTACTCAGCGAAACATGCCGTTGCGCGGGAACAACGATGGTAAAAGTACTTTTACCATCGTTTATCAAATTTAAGGAAGCTGCTGATACAGAAACGATACTGAGTAGGAAAGTCAATAATAATGCCACGCAATTTTTAATCATCATAAATAAAGTAATACACCTTTAGGAGTGATTCGCTCCAGGATAAAATGCGCTTACCGAGGAACTCTTTTTGCTTTCAGCAACCACTACGGCACTTTTAAGCCATTTGGCATGTCCGTCAGCGAATGCCATGTTAACTCCATTAAAATGGCGTCCATTCATGCAATCGTTCATATGAGTTCCTGCGCCGGTGCAAGTGCCGCCAGCTGTTCCCATGCCAGGTAAATAGAGGCCGCCGTTATAGGTATGTGCTGCAGGCGCAGTTATCGCAAATTGACCTGAGTCCATCAGCATGTAAGTGCTTGAGGCAGATTGAACGGCTGCCATCGAAATACGCGGCGCATTCCATTCCACAAAAAGATAGAAATTAGCGGCATAGTTTTCGGCCCTGAGGTCGCCTGCCATGTTCTGGTTGTTGGAGGAAGGGCAGATGAAAACCTGGATGTTTTTGGTGTAAGGATACAAGAGCTGCTGCCAATACCAATAATTTCTGGTGCCGCTCCAGTCATGTCCGCCAGGCGGCGTTGTATTATTGCGGGAGTATCTTCCTGGATAAAATTCATCGTAATCTTGCACATACATCATTGTTGCCAGACCAGCCTGTTTTAAATTGCTAAGACAACTGGTGCGCCGGGCACTTTCCCGCGCCCGTGCAAACACGGGGAATAAGATTGCGGCGAGTATTGAAATAATGGCAATGACAACAAGAAGTTCTATCAGAGTAAATGCTTTGCGTTTCATTGTGGCTCCTTCCTTTTGCGGAAAATGATTCCTGCAACGCTCTTATTTTACCCCTTTTGTCGGCAACCGTAACGCTTCTATTTTGTCAGGGGCTATTTAATTTTATCATTTATTCTGATGGTTGTGGCGGTGTTCCGATATTCGACAGGTGAGCAACCCAGGTGCCGTTTGAATAGTTTATGAAATTGTGTGGATGATTTGAAGCTCAACGAGCCGGCAATGTAAGCGACGGTGAGATCAGTTTCACGCAGCATGTGTTTGGCGCGCTCGATGCGGATTTGGGTGAGCAGTTCAATGTAGGTCATGCCCATTTCTTTGTGCATTTGGCGGGAAAAGGTGGAGCTGGACATAAACATATGAGTGGCGGCATCTTCTAGCCGCAGTGTTTTATGACAATTTGCTTCCATATATTTTTGCACTTGATCGCCAAAATCCCCTGATGGTCTGTAGGACACAAGCTCTTCCTTGGGGCCGGGATGCACGTATTTTCCCATTTCAATCTGCTGGGCGATAATCGCAAAAAACGCGGCCAGCAGGCCTCCGCCGACGAGATCAAAACGAGTTGCTTCAGTTGCCTCTTCTACGGCGAAATCGAGAATCCTGGCTGCGGAGATACAGGGGATCAAGTAATTTTCTTTCTTGTCATTGATATGCTGCGAAGTAGAGCTGCGGTTGAGCCACAGCAATACACCCTGGCTATGCGCATAGGCATGGAGTGTGGTGCACCATTCTTGTGTCGAACGATGTTGCTGCATGAAAGGCCCAAAACGTTGATGCGGCAGATGGGCGGGGATGAGAATAAACGTCCCCGGATTGCAATGCAAACAATATCTACTGACCAGGAGATCAGCATTGCCATCAATCACGCAGCTGACTTTGGCAACGGAAAGCTCATGCAGATTATCATCGGGCCACCGGGCGATGTGCAAGCGCTGATTGCCATGTTTACGATTATCTTTGACGATCTCGCGCTGGCCGGTGATTTTGTGGGAGGAAAGCGTAACGCCTTCGGGCAGATCGATAAGGCGTATCGCTGATTTCGCGGTAATTATCCTCGCGTAATTCGGAGCCAACCAGGGAATGACCCGCGCATATAAAAGATGAGTAAGCTGTTTGGGTGACATAAAAGTACTTTTATGAAACGTTCTGATAAGTATAGCGTGGCATGAAATTGCCCTGTGGCGAGGATGGCGATACAATTATTGCTATCCTAAAAGTACTTTTGAGGTGACACGATGAAACGCCGTTTTTATCTGTTATTGCTTGTATTGCTGACCGCGGTTATTGGGAATGTGGCCCGGGTGCACGCGGAAGATGTTCATCACATTCAGGATGCCGGGTTACACACCGCGCTGGATGATTATGTGGCGCGGCCGGAGCCGGATTTTACATGGAGCGTGGAGCGGAAAGTGGGCGATGCCACCATCTTGAAGATGGACTCACAACGCTGGCAGGATGAAGT
>Ga0182738_1004457_pt1 | contig 15464 bp, 12 predicted proteins | sample eDN5th30CBELigMG_FD_128876 | JGI IMG/M metagenome (GOLD analysis project Ga0182738, IMG submission 128876) | Enriched Miracle-Growth compost microbial communities from Emeryville, California, USA - eDNA 5th pass 30_C BE-Lig MG (version 2)... ... | reverse complement strand
GGCCGAGCCCCGGAGCGGCGCCGGCCGCGATGGTTTTCCCCCCGCTCGCTCCGGCGGTCGAGCCGCGGTCGAGCCCGAAATCGAAAGCGACGAAGACGACATCCCGTTCTGATTCCAACCCGATCGGCCCCGCCGACGCCCCGGACCTCGCGAAATCCAAAAGGGCGCACAAGCGTTCCGCTTGGAGAATTCGGCCCGATCGGTTTCAATTGATCCCTTGCTCGGCGCGGCCTTGAATTGGAGGAGAGGAGCGAGACGCGAACGCTCCTCGCGCCCGGCGCTGTTGGCCTCACGATCGAAAGCGACAATCGACCATGGCGAAGACGACTCAACCGAAGACCTCCAAGGCCAAGTCCTCGGGCAAGGCGAAGACCGACTCCGGCTCGGCCAAGGCCAAGACGGCCGTCGCGGCCGGCCCTCCCCGCCAGCCCGGCGTGGAGCGCCGCAAGAACCACCCGCTGCGCGCCAAGAACGGCTACCACCACATTCTCTTGACGCACGAGGTTCCCAACGTCGGCCGTCCGGGAGACCTGGTCCGGGTGCGCCCCGGCTTCGCGCGAAACTACCTCCTGCCCCAGGGGCTGGCCACCTTCGCCACGCCCCACAACCTTCGGGTCGTTGAGAAGCACCGCGAGCGCCTGCGCGAGTTGGAGGAGGCCCGCCGCGCCGACCTCTTGAACCTGGCCGCCCAGATCGCCCAGCGCTCGCTGACGATCGAGGCCAACGCCAACGAAGAGGGACACCTCTACGGCTCGGTCAACGCCGATCAGATCGCGGCCGCGCTGAAGACCGAGGGCTTCCCCATCACGACCGAGCACGTCCGCATCGAAGGCCCGCTGCGCGACCTCGGCCTCTACACCATCAAGCTCAACCTCGGCCAGGACATCGAAACCGAGGTCAAGCTCTGGGTCGTTCCCACCCACACCGAAGAACTCGAAGGTTGAGCACGGATCGCGGCGGCGAGCGAAGGCCGCAAGTTGTACGAAGAGGGCGCGCCGAGCGCCCTCTTTTTTTTCTTAATGAGAAGCCTAGGCCAATCATCGTTCTTCTCCCGGGAGCGGGGGGTACCCCACTTGTGGGGTCGGGCCGTAGGCCGAATGAGGGTTGATGAGTTTACAGAGAGAGTTCCCCCGGGAACGCCGATCTCCTGATCGGCTCTTCTCCATCAAAGGGGGTTGGCCCGGATGCCGATCAGGAGATCGGCGTTCCCGGGAGTCTCTCCACCCGCCAAACTCACCCGAAATCCGGCGATCCCCACCCGGCCCTTCGGACCCGACCCCACACGTGGGGTTCCGCCCGCCCCGGCGGGAGAGGGGATTAGCCCCCCATCCGGCGCGCGTTTCCCGCTCGCCCCCCTTCCCTCCCCCGCGCAACCGCGCGGTCCCGTTCAGCCCGATCCGCATTTCGCCCCGTTTCCTTTTTTTGACGATGCCATCGGATGAGACATCCGATACAATCGTTCAGGAACAAGAGGGGGCGTTCAAGAGGAGCGCCTTCGGCGATTGGATCGTTCGCTTTCATAAAGTGGAGTGGATCTGGCCATGGCATCCGTCCCGTTTTACGGCAACGGAGTTGGCGCGGAGGGGCGCGGAGGCGGCAAGGGAAGGAACGACGGGGCCGCGTTGACCGACCGTTTGCCGCCGCAGAACCTGGACGCCGAACGGTGCGTCCTGGGGGCCATTCTGCTCGACAACGACGTGCTCCACGACATCATCTCGGTCTTGTCGCCCGACGATTTTTATCGAGAGGCACATCAGGTCGTCTTCCGGGCAATCCGAGAGATGTACGACCTGGGCAAGGCCATCGACGCGGTGACGCTGCCCGACGAGCTTGACCGGGGCGGGGATTACGAGCGGATCGGCGGCGACGACCTGCTGGGCGAGATCGCCAACAGCGTTCCCCACGCCGCCAACGCGCGTTATCACGCCGACATCGTCCGGCAAAAGTCGGTCAGCCGGCAATTGATCCAGAGCGCGACCGAGATCATCCGCGACGGCTATTCGAACCTCTTCACGTCGCAGCAGCTTCTCGAAACGGCCGAGCAGAAGGTCTTCGCGATCGCCGAAGACCAGATCAAGGGGGAGATGCACGAGCTGAAGGGCGTTCTCGAAGACGCCATGAGCCGCATCTCGAAGCGGGCGGAGGAGAAGCACGTCGTCACGGGGGTCGCCAGCGGTTTCGTCGACCTCGACGACGTCACCAGCGGCTTCCATCCCGACCAACTCATCATCCTCGCGGCCCGACCCAGCATGGGAAAGACGGCGATGGCGCTGAACATCTGCGACCACGCGGCCATCAACCTGAAGATCCCTTCGCTGATCGTCAGCCTCGAAATGGGAAGGATCGAGATTGCCGAGCGGCTCCTCTGCTCGCGGTCGCAGGTCGACGGCCACAAGCTCCGCACCGGCCGAGGCCTGGATTACCGGGAACTCAACAAGCTGGGCAAGGCGTTCGGCGAAATGCAGGCGTCGCCGATCTTCATCGACGACACGCCGTCGCGCAACATGCTCCAGATCACCGCGATGGCCCGTCGGTTGAAGATGCGGCAAGACCTCGGTCTGATCGTCGTCGACTACATCCAGCTCATCGACGCCGAAGAACAGCGCGACAGTCGTCAGGAGCAAATCGCCAAGATCAGCCGGCGACTCAAGACCCTCGCCCGCGAGCTTCACGTTCCGGTCATCGCTCTGTCTCAGCTTAATCGAGGCGTCGAGAACCGGGAGGACCGGCGCCCCCGGATGGCCGACCTCCGCGAGTCGGGCGCCATCGAGCAGGACGCCGACATGGTGGTCCTGCTCCACCGGCCCGAGTATTACGACAAGAACGACCAGCCGGGCATCGCCGAGATCATCGTCGCCAAGAACCGAAGCGGACCCACCGGCGACGTTAAAGTCACCTTCCGCAAGAACCTCGCGAAGTTCGAGAGCCTCGCCAACATCGCCGAGCCGATCGACGAGGGGCGGCCGTTTTAGATGGCGTCGGGAAAGCGTCCCCCCTTGTAGCCGGCCTCTGAGAGGCCGGGACCGGCGCCAGACGCCAAGGCTCGCGCGCCGGGGTCACAGACCCCGGCTACAAGGGGAGAGCCTCTCTTGGGGCCGGTCGAAAGGCTATCGCCCTTCGCTCGCGCTTCGAAGCGCCCGCCACACTTCAACAAACGCCTGGGTCTCGGCGTCTCGCCAGGAGAGGCCGGCGTCTTCGAGTTCGTTGGCTCGACGGCCCCAGAGCTCGCGGCTTTCCAGCGGCCAGCCGGCCACGACGCCGCGATAGGCGAGCGGGTGAAAGACCGGCGGCGGCGGAGCTTGCGGGCTCGCCGGCTCGGCCGGTTGTTTGTCGCGAGCGGGTCGCTTGGTTCGGGGTGTTTCGCCCACGTCCGGCTCGTCGTCGACCGGCAGGGGGAGTGCTTTCCAGGCGCCCCGGCGACGCAAGCCGTGAGAAGAACGCCGCAAGGTTTGAGGATCGCTCATCGGATGGTCCTCCCGGCGGACGGTGGGGGTCCGCCCTCCCTTTGCCGTCGCGGTTTCGCGCCCCGTCGTTTATGATTTTAAGACGACCGCTCCTCGGGTTCAAGCGTTCAGTAATCGGGGCGTCGGAATTTTTGGATCTTCCCGCCTCGTCTTCCTCTTTTCTTATGATCGGTGATTATGTCGTCGCTCCAACAGAACGATCCCGCGCCCGGGGGGGGCGGCGTCCGGAACGAGTCGGAGGCGATGCCGGCCGAGTTCGGCCTGTCGATGGCGATTTTCGTCGTGGTGGCGAGCATGGTGGGCACGGGGGTTTTGATGACCTCCGGCTACACGGTGGCTCTGGTCGGCAGCAACCAGTACATGCTGATGCTCTGGCTCGTCGGCGCGGTGATCGCGATCACCGGGGCGTTGACGCTCGCCGAATTGTCGGCGGCCCTGCCCAAGACCGGGGGGGATTACGTCTTTCTGTTTGAGGCGTATGGTCCGCTGGCGGCGTTCCTCTCGGGATGGGCGTCGTTTTTGATGGGGTTCTCCGGCCCCAGCGCGGCGGCGGCCTTCGGCTCGGCCAAGTACATGCTGGCGCCGTTCCAATTTCCATCGTTTCAGGCGGAGCTGTATCAGCGGATCCTGGCGACGGTGGTGATCGTCGCCTTCGCCTTCGTCCACGTCTCGGGTCGCCGGGGGACCTCGCTGGCGCAGATCTGGTTCACGGTCTTGAAGGTGGCGGTCCTTGGCGTCCTGATCGTCGGCGGTCTGGCGATCGGCTGGCCGAACGTCGGAAATTTGAACGACGCGAAGCCGGTTGACTTCGACCTGACGAAGACGATGCTGTTTTCGCTGGTCTACATTTATTACGCCTACACCGGATGGAACGGCGCTTCGTACATGGCGGGCGAGATTCGGAACCCGCAAAAGGTCTTGCCCCGGGCGATCCTGGTGGGGACGGGGTTGGTGGCCCTGGTCTACCTGGCGGTCAACACCGTGTACGCCCTGGCGCTCTCGGCCGGGGACGTTCAGGCGATTGCCTTCAATCCCGACAACCCGCTCGGAATGGAGGCGGTGGCGCCCATCGCCGAGATCGCCGCGCGACGGCTATTTGGCTCGGCTTGGTCGAACCCGTTGAGCGTCGCGATGGGCCTGATGATGCTCTCGACCCTGAGCGTCTACCTTTTGCTTGGTCCTCGGGTCATTTACGCGATGGCCCGGGCGGGACATTTCCCGGCGGTCGCCGCGCGGCTGACCTCCCGCGCCGAGACGCCCGGAATGGCGACGCTCTTTCAGGTGGTCGTCACCCTGGCCCTGCTTTGGTCGGGCACGTTCGAGAGCATCCTGATTTACGCCAGCGTGGGGCTTTCGCTGTTTTCCATGCTGTCGATGAGCGCGATCTTCGTGCTTCGGATCAAGCGGCCCGACCTTCCCCGGCCGTTCCGAGTCCCTTGGTATCCGATCACGCCGATGATCTATTTGATCCTGACGGGGCTGCTCCTGATTGCCGCGTTCGCGAGCCGGCCCTACGTCTCGATGATCTCCCTGGCGAGCATGTTGTTGGGGGTGCCGGTCTATTATTATTTCGCGAGGACGAACCGGCGGCCTTGACGGATGGTCTCACGATCACGGCGGCAAAGACCACCCGACGCGGGGGCCGGCCCTCTCCCCCGCCCGTGGTCTTCCAGTTGCCAATACGTTAGACTCGTCTCGACGCGACCTCGCCCTCGAAACGAATCAATCCTCCCGACCGCTCGCGATCCCGCCATGTCCGACCACGCCGACTCTTCTGAACACCCGATCGACGCGCCGCCCGAGCTTCCGGATTTGCCTCCGGTGGAGTTGCCGTCGGCGAGTTTCGTGGTGCAGTTGTTTTTGATTCCCGCGGCGGTGGTCGTGGTGGTGATCGCCGTCTGGCTCCTCTTTGGGAAGCTGGCCGGCGGCGAGCGCGACGCGATGGAGTACGTCCGGCGGATTCGGTCAAGCGCGGGAAGCTGGCGGTCGGCCTATGAGCTGGCGAGTCTGCTTCAGAACGATCCGAAGCTCGGGAACGATCCCCGGCTCCTCGGCGAGTTGACCGACCTGCTCGACGAGGAGCTTGACCAAAGCGCCGACCCAAGGCTCGCGCAATACCTGGCGGCGGCGCTAGGGACGTTTCAGACACTCGACGCGAAGCTCGCCGACGGTCGGGCCGTCGACCCGCTCGACGCCCTGGTTCGGGCGCTCGACTCTAAATACGATCCGACGATTCGAATCGCCGCGGCGACGAGCCTCGCCAGACAGGCCGCGCGGTTGGATGGGGGGCTCGGCGACTCGCGCGTTGTTGGAGGGCTCGCCGAAGCGGCTTCCGGTGGAGACGACGACCTGCGGCAACTGGCGACTTACGCCCTCGGCTTCTGCGGCGGCGAGGCGTCGACCGAGGCGCTCCGCGATCGGCTGACGAGCGACGGCGACCGCTTCGTCCGCTACAACGCCGCGGTGGCCCTCGCCCGCCGGGGCGATCCGAGGGCCGTCGCCACGCTCCGCGAGATGCTCTCGACCGCCGACCTGGAGCGCGTGATTAATCTGGCGAACCAGGACGCCAAGCGGAGCAAGATCGAAACCATCCAGTTAGAGGCCCTTGCGGCCCTCGACTCCCCCGGCGCCTCCGCCCTCTCCCCTTCCCTTCGCGACGAGATCGAAGCGCTGACGCGCTCGGAATACGCCGGGGTCCGCTCCAGGGCCCTTGAGGTTTTGCAAAAATTACAAAACGCGAGGTGACGCGCCGTCGGCGATTCGACGCGCGAACTTGAGACCGTTTTGGGGCGCAATGTCTGGTTGCGCTGGGTTTTGCGCGATGCGCTCGCGGCGCGTTTAGGACGGGTTGGCGCGCGGGTTGCACCCTATCTCTGCCCGGCGGCACCGTCAATCGTCGGGAGGGGGCGCGCGGAGCGTCCTTCTGTAGCCGGCCTCTGTGAGGCCGGGATCGGCGTCGGGCCGCCGAGGCCAGCGTCCCGGGGTCACAGACCCCGGCTACAAAAAACCGACGATCCCCAGGGGGAGAGGAAATGCAAAGAGCCCGCGTCCGGCTCATTCGTCGCAACCGCTACACAAGGACTTGGAGGCTGGAAAACACCGGCTATTTCCTAAAGTTGAAAAGAGGGGCGGTGATATACTCATGATGTGGGGCTCGTTGTGGGGCCTCGAACCCATTGGTTTCGGAAAACCTGGCGTGGTTCCTTGAGGGAGAATTTCGGGGAACCGGAAAAACAAGGTTGGTTTGGGGAGGGCTTTCTCAGGGACGAGACAGCGCGCTCCCTCGGGAGGTCGCGGCCGACCCGGTGGGTCTGGACCGCGGGATGGAAACCCGGGGATTCGCCGAGGAGTTTCGCATGTTTACGTCCTTAACAAAAGTCGCGCGAAGGGGGTTCGGCGTCGGCGTCGTCGCCGCCGCCGCGTTGCTGGGAGGGTGGAGCACGCCCGCCTGGGCGACCTATGGAGGCGGGTGCTGTTACGGCCGCGCTCCGGCTCCCGTGATCGCCACGCAGCTTAGCGTTGTCGCCCTGGCCCCCCAGACGCAAACGGTCTATCAGACGGTTTATGAGACCGTCTACGAGAGCGAACCCGTCACCGTCATGGAGACGCGGTATCGCACGGAACTTCGGACGGAAAACTACACCGTCATGAAGCCCGTGACCGAGACCTCGTACGTCGAGCGCAAGTACACGGTGGCCAAGCCGGTCTATCAGACGGTCAACCAAGAGCGCAAATACACGGTGATGAAGCCCGTGTATCAGACCGAGCGCCGAGAGCGCCGGTACACGGTGACGAAGCCCGTGTATCAGACGGTCAACCAAGAGCGCAAGTACACGGTCATGAAGCCGGTGACGCGCACTCAGCAAATGGAGCGACGCTACACCGTCGCCAAGCCCGTTTACCAGACCGAGCGTCGCGAGCGGAAGTACACGGTGATGAAGCCCGTGTACCAGACCGAGCGCCGCGAGCGGAAGTACACGGTGATGAAGCCCGTGTATCAGACGGTGAACAACGAGCGCCGGTACACGGTGATGAAGCCCGTCACCGAGACGGTAATGGTCGACCAGACCTATCAGGTCTGCCGCCCCGTGACCACGGTTCGGCAGGAAGTCGTCGAGACCGGCTACTTCGAGCGGCAATACACGACGGTTCCCGGCCCGGTGGTCGAGCGCAAGGTTCGCATTCCGGTGACGGAGTGCAACGCCTGCGGCGTGGTTGAGCGGCGCGGGCTGCTCGGATGCCTCCACAAGAAGAAGGTCACCGCGACGGTCGCCGTGCAGTGCCCACCTCGAACGGTCAGCCAGCGCGTCTTTTTGTCGCGTCCCGTGACCCGCGACGTGACCGAAACTCGGTACGTCCGCGAAACGATGGTCCGGCAAGTTCCCGTTACCCAGTGCCGCTACGTCGCCGAAGAGCGGGTTGAAACCGTTCCCGTGACAACCTGCACCTACGTCGCCGAAGAGCGGGTCGAGCCCTACGAGGTCCAGACCTGCACCTACGTCGCCGAAGAGCGAGTCGAGCCCTACGAGGTTCAGACCTGCAAGTACGTGACCGAAGAGCGAGTCGAGCCCTACGAGGTCCAGACCTGCGAGATGGTGGCCGAGGAGCGAGTCGAAACCATCCCCGTCACCACCTGCAGCTATGTGGCCGAAGAGCGGGTTGAGCCTTATGAGGTCCAGACCTGCAAGTACGTCGCCGAAGAGCGCGTCGAAACCATTCCGGTGACGACGTGCAACTATGTGAATGAGGAACGGGTTGAGAAGGTCCCGGTGACGCAAACCCGGATGGTCGCCGAAACCGCCAGCCGGCAAGTGCCCGTCACCGTGGCCGAGCAGGTTCCCGTCACCACCAACCGGGTGGTCGCCCGCTACGTCCCCCGCACCGTCGCCGTGCAACAGTGCACGATGGTCCCGGTGGTCGTTCCCACCTGCCTGACCTGCTACTGATCGTTGCGATGAGAAGTTGATCCGAAACGCGACGGCGCCTCCTGGAAACGGGAGGCGCCGTTGGCGTTTTGGAGGGCTCTCTTCTGTAGCCGGGGTCTGTGACCCCGGCGCGTGAGCCGCGGCCCTCGGCTTGCGTCCGGCCTCACGGAGGCCGGCTACAACAAGCGCCAGCGAGTGCATCGGTTTTGACCCAAGGCAATGCACTCGCTGGCGCTTCGGGCTGGTAACCGAGACGCGCGCCTCGGCGATCCGGCGCCGGTCCCGGCCTCACAGAGGCCGGCTACAAAAGAGGCCGCCCATTGTAGCCGGGGTCTGTGACCCCGAGACGCGCGCCTCGGCGATCCGGCGCCGGTCCCGGCCTCACAGAGGCCGGCTACAAAAAGATCGGCTCACCGAGCCGGCTTGATCGACGGCCAGGGCTCGGACTCGCCGAGGTTTTCGGCGAGGGTCCGGGGCCAACTCCAGGCCGCAACCGGCGAGTCGATGATCTCGACTTCGCGGGGATAAACCATCGAGACGACCTGGGGCATGGTCATCACCCGGTCGAGGTTCAGGAACGCGGGGCCGTCGCGGACGGTCGCGGGAGGACGTGAGAGAACGACGCGCGAGACCCGCTCGGGCTCGAAGACGGCCGCCCATAGGGCGATCGGCGCGGCTTCCTTGTCGCCCACGATGGTCACCGGGTTCCTACCGTCGGGGAAGGCCATGCTTCGAACCGCCCGCCGCGCGTCGAGCACGCGCATCCCTTCGAGCGTCTGGCCGAGCAGGTAGAAGCGGCGGCGGATGTGAGTGTCCTTCTTCGCGGGCCAAGCGGTCGGGCCGACGCCCCGGGGGGCGAAGAGCGCCAGCCGGGTTCCCTGCTCCACCTTCTTCTTGACGGCCGCGAACTCCGGGTGCGTCGATGGGTCGCCGCCTTCGGACATGAAAGCTTTGATGAGCCCCTCGTACCGCGTCCAATCGTCGGCGCTCATGACGACCAGTTCGGTTACGGTTGGCTCCTCCTCGCGGTCGGCGCTCTGGAAAACCCAGGTCGGCAACCTCATGTTGGGCAAGTCCTGACTCCCGCGCCAGTACCGCATGAAGCCCACGCCGTGCTTAATGGTGTCGGGAGCGTAGAAGTCGCCGGGGTCCTCGCGCAGCTCGCCGGCCTTCCCGGTCAGTAGCCGCTTCAATTCCGTGATCGCTTCCTTCAACTCGGAATCGTCCATGCCGGGAAGACGTTCAACGTAGTCTCCCTCTTGATGCAACTTGGCGGGCCAGCCGGCGAAGACCTTCTCGGCCAGTTGCTTTTCCCAACCGGCCTTCAGGGCTTTCCAGTCGGCTTCGGACTTGGGGGGATCAACGCCCCTGGCCTCGGCGCTGGCGATGAAGGTTTCGTGGATCGTGTCGTTGCGGTTGGGGGGGAGCGGTTGCTTGGGGTCGAGGACCTTCAACTCTTCGACCGGGATGGCTCGATTGGGCTCCTGGATGTCGGCGGCCTTGGCGTCGGGCTTGTCCTTGAGCCAGCGGTCGAACCAGGCGAAGGCGGGGTGGCGGACCTCCTCGGTGTCGACGTGTCCCCCCTTGCCGATCACCAGGTCGAGTCGGTCGCGGGCGCCGTACCAGGGATAGACGGTTTCGAGCCGCTTGAAGACGCGCCGGACGCCGGCTTCGGGGAAGATTGGGTCGGCGTTGGTGTTGACGAAGAGAAGCGCCTTGGGAGCGACCAGGGCGGCGACCATCGTGTGATCCCAACGGTATGTGTTCACGAAGTACATGCAGTCGCAATGCCCTTCGACGACGCCGTCGGGGTGGGCGACCTTCGGGTTGCCGGCGATGACGTGGTCGTGAAGGTCGGTGATCCCGGCGGTGGGGACAACCGCCTTGAGCCGGTCTTCGACGGCGCCGAGATACCACGACATCGCCCCTCCCCCGGATCGGCCGGTGACGCCCAGACGATCGGGGTCGACCTCGGGGCGCGAGACCAGGTAGTCGATCGCCCGGATGCCGTTCCAGACCTCGACGCCCGCGGGGGTGTAGCCCCGAGAGATCCACCACCACATCCCCTTGTTGTAGGTGCCGTGGTGGAGGCCGGGAACCTCGCCGAGTTGGAGCGTGTCGACGATCAGGCAGACGTAGCCGTTGGCCGCGAACCAGGCGGCGTGATGTTGGTAATGGGCCTTGCAACCGTAGATCACGCCGTCTTTTTCGACCTTGGCGTGCCCGCAGACGTAGAGGATCGCCGGCAGGGGCTTCTCGACGGTCTTGGGCCGGTACAGATCGGCCGTGACGTAGAGATCGGGCGAGGACTGGAAGAGGATCTTCTCGACCACGAAGTCGGGCCGCTCGACGACGCCCCGGACCTCGGCCCGAAGGTCGGTTCGCTCGGGCATCGGGTCGAGGCCGAGCATCTCCAAGAGCTGGCGCCTGAGTTCGGGCCGACGCGCCTTCCACGCCTCGGCCGAATCGATGTCGAGCAGCGGGTGCTCGGCGATCTTGGCCGTCTCGGCCTTGAAGTACTCGCCGAGGGGCCGGTCGTCGGCTCCGGCGGCGACTCCCCCGACGATCAGCGGGGCGAGGAATCCAAAGAGTAGCGCGATGGGACGGCCGCGGGTGTTCGACATCGTGGCGGGTCTCCTCAAGCTGGTGGCGCAACGGAATGGTTCGCGACGTTGCGGATCAAACTACCCGGCCCGACAACCGGAAGCAAAGCCCTGCCGGGGGAGGTTCGGCGAGACGGCGGGCCCAATCTGGAGCGCGGCGGCTTGCTCCCGCCTCCGGGCGGCTTCGGACGCCTGGAGGATCCCGGCGGCGACCGTGGCGAGCCATCGCGGGTTGGACGAGGAAGCGAGCTTCCGCGAACAGAGCGGGAGCAAGCCGCCGCGCTCCAGATTGGGCCCGCCCCCACGCCGAACCTCCCTCTTCTCGATGGGCCTTGTTCTGGTAAACTGCAACCGCGGGCGGCGCGCGTTATCGAAATTTGAGCCGCCCATTCGCGAGCATCCTTCCCTCCGGAGGCAAGCCCCAGTGCGGTGGTCCAGCGCCCTGATTCCGACGCTTAAGGAAACGCCGTCCGACGCCGTGGCGCCCAGCCACGTCTTTTTGCTCCGAGCCGGCATGATCCGGCAGCTCGGCGCCGGCGCCTACACCTACCTGCCACTCGGGCTCCGGGTGCTCCACAAGGCCGAGAAGATCGTCCGCGAGGAGATGGACGCCGCCGGGGCGCTCGAGCTGCTCATGCCCGCGCTCCAGCCGGTTGAGCTTTGGAAAGAGTCGGGCCGGTTCGAGACCTTTGGCGACCTCTTGATGAAGCTCAAAATCAGCGGCGGCCATCACATGGCGCTGGGACCGACCCACGAAGAGGTCGTCACCGACCTGGCGCGCGACCTGGTCAAATCGTACAAGCAACTGCCGATCACCTTCTATCAGATCCAGACCAAGTTCCGCGACGAGCCGCGGCCCCGGTTCGGCCTCGTCCGCACCCGCGAATTCCTGATGAAGGACGCCTACAGCTTCGACGCCAACGTCGAGCAGCTCGCCCAAAGTTACGACGCCATGTACGAGGCGTATTGCCGGACCTTCGACCGCTGCGGACTCCCCTACGTCGTGGTCGAGGCCGAGAGCGGACCCATCGGCGGCGACGCCTCGCACGAGTTCATGGTCCCCTGCTCCACCGGCGAGGATAAGGTCATCCACTGCCCCGGCTGCGGCTACGCGGCCAACCAGGAGCGGGCCGAGATCGGCAAGACCGACGCCCCCGCCGCCAAGCCATCGGCCGACGCGCCGGCGTATCAAAGGGTGGAGACCCCAAACAAGCGGACCATTCGCGAAGTCTGCGAGTTCCTGAAGGCCGAGGAATCGGGCTCGGGCAAGCTGTTGGTCTACCTGGCCGATGGGAAGCCGGTCGCCGTGTTGCTTCGAGGCGATCACGAGGCCAACGAGGCGAAGGTTCGCCGGGCCTTTGGCGCCCAGGCGCTGGTTCCGGCCGATCCGGAGACGATCCAGAAGGCGACCGGAGCGCCGATGGGGTTCCTTGGTCCCGTCGCGATCAAGATCCCGATGGCGATCGACGCGGCCGTCGCGGCGATGGAGACGGTCATCGTCGGCGGCAACGAGGTCGACGTTCACCTGACCGGAGTCGTTCCCGGGCGCGACTTCCCGCTCGACCGAGTACTCGACCTCCGCAACGCGGACGAAGGGGACCCCTGCCCCCGCTGCGGCAAGCCGATGGTCGTTCAGGCGGGGCTTGAGATCGGCCACGTCTTCAAGCTGGGGACCAAGTATTCGAAGGCGATGGGCGCGAGCTTCCTCGACGAGACGGGGACCGAGATCCCGCTCATCATGGGATGCTACGGGATCGGAATCAACCGAATCGTCGCCGCCGCCGTCGAGGCCTGCCGAGACGACAACGGGATCGTCTGGCCCCTGGCCCTCGCGCCCTACCAAGTGGCGATCGCGCCGTTGCAGGTCAACAACAAGGCCGTGATGGACGCCGCCGAGCAGATCGAAAAGACGCTGACCGAGGCGGGGATCGACGTTCTCTTCGATGATCGCGACCAGCGCCCGGGGTTCAAGTTCAAGGACATCGATCTGATCGGCATCCCGCTTCGGGTCGTCATCGGCGAGCGCGGCCTGAAGGACGGCTCGATCGAGATCAAGTGGCGGAAAGACGCGGCGGCCAAGAACATCCCGCTCGAAGGCGCCGCCGACGCGATCCTGGCGGAGTTGTCGGAAGAGAAGGCCCGCCTCGCCGCGGCGTGCGAGACCAACCGGCTGAACCGGGAGAAGGCGAAAGCGTCATGACCGCTCGCCGCTCGGCCTACGTTCTGTTGGGGCTGATGACGTTCCTCTCGTTCGTCGGCCCCTTCCTGATCGCCGGCATCCTTTGGGGAGGCCCGAGGTCAGGATGGCCCCCCGACCGCCCGATCGAGTGGATCGGCGTCGGGGCGATCTTGTTCCTCTTTCTGGCCTGCTTCCTCGCCTGTCTCACGGCCCCGTGGTGGAATTCGCGCGTTCCGGGCGGGGATCGCGAGGGGGCGTAGGGAGAGAAACAGGACGGTTCTTTTTGTAGCCGGCCTCTATGAGGCCGGGACCGGCGTTGGATCGCAAAGGCCAGCGCGCCAGGGTCACAGACCCCGGCTACAACATTTTGGCGACCCGCGCCCGCCCACCAACGAGTCAACGCACCGTGCCCCTTCCCGATTTACGAGTCCTGCTTTTCACCGGCCTGGCCCTGGGGGCGTCGGCGTTTGTCTTGAGCGCGGTCTTCTGCGCGACGGCTCGACGGATGGCCCCGCGATGGGGGCTTTTGGACCGGCCGGGGGGGCACAAGGGGCACAAGGCGCCGGTGCCTCTGGGCGGGGGCGTGGCGATCTGGTTTTCGGTTTTGATTGTCGTGGGGGCGTGCGGCCTGGCGGCGCTGTGGGGAGGGAGTCTGCTTCCCGAGGCGGTGGCGCGGCACGTTGGAGGTCTCCGCGAGCGGTCGGGCGAGTTCGCGATTATCCTGGGTTTGAGCACGATCGTCATGGTGATGGGGTTCATCGACGATCGGGTGAGCCTGAACTGGCGGCCGAGGCTGGCGATCCAGATGGGATGCGCGGCGGCCGTGGCGATGGCGGGGGTCCGCGTCACCTTGTTCGGGCCGTTCGCTCATCCGATGGTCGGCGGGGCGGTGACGGTCCTTTGGATCGTCGCTTTGACCAACGCCTTCAACATGCTCGACAACATGGACGGGCTCTCGGCGAGCGTGGGGTTGATCGCCGCGGCGCTCTTCGGCGCGGCGCAGGCGGCGGTGGGTGGGCTCTTCTCGCCGGCCGTTTTGATCATCGTCGTGGGGGCGTTGGCCGGTTTTCTGGTCCACAACCACCACCCCGCGCGGCTCTACATGGGAGACGCGGGGAGCAACTTCCTGGGCTTTCTGCTCGGCTCAATGACCGTCGCGGGGGCGTTCTTCCAGGAGGGGGCGGCTTCGCCCTTCGGCGTGTTGACGCCGCTCTTGGTGATGGCGGTCCCGCTCTACGACATGACCTCGGTGATCTTGATCCGGATCAGCGAGGGTCGGAGCCCGTTTCAGGCCGATCGTCGGCATTTCTCGCATCGGCTGGTGGCGCGTGGGTTGACGCCGCCGCGGGCGGTCTGGACCATTGATCTCGTGACCTTGGCGTGCGGCCTGGGCGCCCTGCTCCTCCACCGGCTCGACGCCTGGGGCGCGGGGGTCGTTTTGGCTCAGACCGGGTGCCTCTTGGGGGTCGTCGCGATCCTGGAACTCTCGGGAAACAACACGGAGCGCCATCTTGCCCAGGCCCGGCTCGAAACCGCCGACCCTCCCCCAAGCTCGATCGAAGCCGGTTGACAAGAGTCTCGGCGACGACGACGCCTCGCGACTCGCCGAACGGCTTCGCCGCCTGGCCCTTGGCCTGCTCGCCGCGCTGGTGGTCGCGCGGGCGTTCTGGCCGAGCGAGCCCAACTTGAAGGAGGGTGCGGGGAGCGGCCTGAACTGGGTCTGCGCGATCTTGATCGTCGCCGGCCTGGCGCTGGCCTCTTCGGTTCTGTCTCGGCGGCTGGCGTTCCGGTTCTCGTGGGCCGACGCGGCGGTACTCGCCCTGGTCTTCCTGGTGGCCGTAAGCGCCCGGAGGGCCGTCGACTGGCGGGTCGGCGTCAACCTGGCCTGGGAGTGGGTGGGACTGGGAACGGCCTACCTGCTCTTGCGGAACTTGCCCCGAACGCGGGGAGAATCGAGCGCCCTGGCCCTGGCGCTCACGGCGACGGCCGGCGCGGTGGCCGTTTACGGGCTTTATCAGGTCGGCGTCGAGCTGCCGGAGCTTCAGGCGGATTACCTCCGCAACCCGCTGCCAACGCTCCTGAAGATGAACATCGCGCCCGACTCGACGGCCCGGCAGGTGTTCGAACAGCGCCTTTTGCACTCGACCGAGCCGTTCTCAACCTTCGGCCTGGCGAACTCGCTGGCCGGGTTTCTGGTCGGCCCCCTCGCCCTCTTGCTGGGCGTCGCGCTTCGGAACCTGGCCGCGTCGCGGGGTGGATCCTCCCGATGGGGCGCGCTCGCCGCGGCGGCTCC
>Ga0182738_1004454_pt1 | contig 15468 bp, 15 predicted proteins | sample eDN5th30CBELigMG_FD_128876 | JGI IMG/M metagenome (GOLD analysis project Ga0182738, IMG submission 128876) | Enriched Miracle-Growth compost microbial communities from Emeryville, California, USA - eDNA 5th pass 30_C BE-Lig MG (version 2)... ... | reverse complement strand
GATGCGTGACTTGATTTCGGTGAGGTAGGCGCGGCGGCCGTTGGCGTACCAGTAGTCAGCGCTGGGCCAGTTGGGGGCCTGCTGCATCCAGCAGATGTTCAGCCATATATCGGTGCTGGCACCGGGTTTGGCGCGCCACACGTCGAGCTTGTCGAAGAAGCCTTTGATTTGGGCTGCGGCACCGTCGAAGCGGTGTGGGTAGGAGCCGTCCTGCTGGGCAATGCCGTAGGTGGTGTGGGTCGGGTCCCAGATGGTGTCGTTCCAGCCGGACTCTTGGTAGAAGGTGGACATGATCGCCAGGCATTCGCTGCGGGTGTAGCCGCGCGCCTTGGCTTCGGCGATGGTGATTTGGGCGACTTGATCTTTCGTGGTCACCGTTTGCTCCCGAGGATTCCGCCGAGGACGGGGATGGAGCGCAGCGCGCCGTCGATGATGTCCATGACTTGCGCTGGAAGGTTGGTCAGGTCGGGGAGTTTCGCGACGATCTGGTCGTCCAAGTTGGACAGGTCGGGCAGGTTCTCGGTGATCCTGTCGGCGATGCGGTCGGCGATCCTGTCGGCGAGTGGTCCGAGCAGTTTGAGCAGGATGATTCCGAGACGGTCCATGTCCGGGGTTCCTTTCGGGGCATAGAAAAACCCCGCGCACCAAGTGGGTGGCGGGGCTTTTTCTGGGGTGGGTTTAGAAGTAGAACAGGGTGTCGCGTTCGATGAAGAAGTCGATGGCGGGGTTGCCTGTGGCGAACATCCAGGACAGGACACTGGTGAGTGCGATGCCTCCGAGGAGTCCGGTTCCGAGGGCCCCGGCTATGCGTTTCACAGTGCACCTGCTTGGCAGGGGCTTGGTCATGACAGTCTCCTTACCTTGACGCGGGACGTGTCGATCAGGTGCCTGCGACCTTGGTCGTCAGCGACAGTCAGGACGGTTCCTGTGGTGAAGAGGACTGTTGCGTTCCAGCCGGCGGGGCCGCGGGATTGAACGTGGATCTTCATGGCGGGTCACCAGGTGTCGGTGGTTTCGACGTGGTGGCGGCCGCCGCCGCAGTGGCGCACGCACTTGTAGATGTGTTTGGTGCCGTCCATCTTGGGTGTGCCGTCGGCGTGGGTGGCGTATGTCCAGTCGGCTCCTGCGCCGCCGCTGCCGGTGGCGCATGCGTGCTTGTAGATTTTGCCGTGGCCGGTGCCGTGGTTGTCGCAGTGTTTGGGTGCGGCGTCTGCGACTGCGGGGGTGAGGAGTGCGAGGGTGAGGGCGGCTGTGATGGTTGCGATGGTGTTGCGTAGCATGGTTCGGGCCTCCTTGTTGGGGGGTGGGCCGCCTGGCGGGGTTGGTTTCTCAGGCCTATCGCCCCGCCGGGCGGTGTCTCAAGTTGATGAACGTGAGTCTAACCGCGTTTGACCACGTGCACAAGTGTTTCTTTGAGATACACTCCTAGATGTGACAATCATCGACCGTATGATCGCCAACCGGCAGAAACGCGCAGCGACTATCGCCGAGCTTGATGCCGAACTGGCTGCCCTCGTCTACGAGGCGATGACTGTCCACGGCATCACGTGGCATGACATTGGCCGCGCCCTGAAGCTTTCCAAGCAGCGTGTGTATCAACTCCGCGCTGCTGGTGACCCGAACCGTTAGCGAGTTATTCCCACTCGATCAGGACGTAGCCGTCACCGCCAGCGCCGCCAGCGCCCTCGCTGGACGAGGTCGACACGCCGCCCCCACCGCCGCCGCCGCCGCCGTAGTCGCCGCCATCACCGCCCTTGCCCAGGCCGCGGGCACCGCCGCCGCCCGCGCCGGGATTCCCGCCTGTCTGATCGACCGCACTCGCGCCGTTAAAGGTGGTATCACCGTCACCGTTGCCGCCGGTTGCGCCGGTACCGTGAGTGGAGTTACCGCCCCGGGCACCGTAACCGGCAGACTGCGAGTCGGTGTAGTTACCCCCGCCGCCGCCACCGGCACCGGCCCCGTTCGGGTTGTTGACACCAGCCTGGGGGGATTTGGAGCTGTTACCGCCGTCGCCACCCGCAGATCCCTCAATGACTGATGCGCCAATGACACCTGAAACAGTGCTGGGCTCGCTTCCTGTGCCACCACCGGCCCAGTTAGCGCCTCCGCTTCCCGCACTTGTCCCGTTATCGCCACCACCCGCGATCAAAGTGATAGAGCCAGTGATGAACGAAGAGCTACCGCCATCACCCGGCGTTGATCCGGTTCCAGACGAGGCCGCAGGAACTCCTCCAGCGCCGCCAAGGCCGCGGATGACGGAGTACGTAGATCCCATCGCCGCGCGGGGTACCCAGACCCGAGGGATCTTCGCGCCGCCCGCGCCACCAGAGCCGCCGCGGCGGAATGTTCCGCTAGCCCCTTTGTATCCGGCACCGCCGCCGCCGCCACCGCCGACTAGAGTCACCCAGCAACCCGAGGCGCCCGCAGGCACCGGCTCGTCGGAGAGGTTCGTGTATCCGGGGTCTTCGCTGGAAATGCTGAACGGTTCGAACGTCGGCCATAGCTTGTCGAAGCTTGAACCATTCCAGGCGTGCAGCTCAACATCGACGAACGCAGTACCGTTCCACACCTTGAACGCAGTGGGGTCAACGAACGCCGTGCCGTTCCAAACTTTCACGGCACCACCACGTACAACACACCCGCCGTGCCGGTACCAGGAAGGGTGGTGCCCATCCACATCCCGGACGCGCTGCCGGATTTCTGCACCGACGAATCCGCTTTACCCAGTGAGGTTTGCACATCCGAAGCCAGCTTCGATTTCGCAATCGCCGCGCCGGTATTGATCTTCGCGTTGGTGATCGCACCGTCCTGAATCTTGGCCAGGGTCACCGAGTTGTCCAAGGGTGTCCGCTGGTCCGACAGGCGCGAATCATTACCAACACACACCGTGGAACCACTACTACCCACGGGGATGCGAGCAATGTCCAAAGTGCCCGAGGAGATATCGGAGGCCGAATGCGTGTGCGACGCGGCGGCCTTACCGTCAAGCTGCGTCTGAACATTCGACGTCACACCATCGACATAATTCAACTCCGCCGTTGACGCCGTAATGCCGTCCAAGACGTTGACCTCGGAAGCGCTCGCCGTCACATCGGTGACATCGGCCAAAACGTGGTCGTGGGCGAGGTCGGCCTTATCGTCCAGCCCCTCATGCGCCCCTTCGATACCGTCCTCGATGTGGTTGAGACGGTCCGCCGACAACGGGGTGTTCGTCGAGGGAACGTTCTCCCACGACTGCTTCGAATAAGCCATACCAAACCCCCTCCTAAGGTTGCGCCCGCAAACCCCTCGGCACCAGGCACGAATAACCGTCACCCGGAAGCGCCGCGAGGGCGGTGTTGATCATTTCGGTGATCGCCGAAGACCGATCCAACACGGTCGCCGGGGGCCGCCCCTCGGCGGTGACCTCCCACCCGCCGACCACGCGGGCGGCCTGCACAATCAACGTGCCGTCACGGTCAAACAAGCCCATCATGTCGTTGCCGAACGCGACGATCTGATGATCAGTTTTGATGTTCAAAACAGTTCCCCTATCCAGGATTTCAGGCGACTATGCGGGGCGTCACGGAGATGCTCGCCCCCGTACCGGACACCTCCACGTCACCGTCGTCGAAAGCTTCCGAACCGACGAACGTGCCCGACGAGCTGGCCGACCAGATGCCGCCCTCCACGTAGGTGCCTGCCGCCACGAAGATTTCAACCTCGTCGCCGGTGTTGGTGCCCGTGGAGCCCGACGTCCACGACGTCTGCTCCCGCGCATATCCACCACCCGTGGCTTCATTCGCCCCTGTGGTGCCGGCAGCTCCGGTATGCACACTGATCCAGTCACCGAGACCGGCGATAGCGTCCGACGCTGCTTTGTGAGTTGCGTTGGGAATACCCATGATTGTTTCCTTCCGAGTTATGCGGGATTGAGGACGATATACGCAGATGCCCATGTGTTGGACGAGGCGAGTGTCGCCGCAAACGTGGTCGACGACGTGGAGTCGCTCATCGACATGGAGCCACCGGTGTTGCTGGCGTTCGCCCGGGTTGTTCCACCAGACGGTGTGATGGTGACGTTGTTGCGCACACCAAGCGCCTGCACCACCATCCCGCCAGCAACCGACGTGGCTGGGTGGGACACCGTCGTACCACTGCCATAGGCGCTGTTAAACGCCCCGTACGAACCAACATTCAGATACGACACCGCTGCCGACCGGCACCACGTGAACCCACCCTTATCGATCGCAATGGTTTGCGCCCCACCGGGAACATCGTTGATGAAGTATAAAAACAATGTTCCCTGGGCGGCGGTGTTGTCCAGGTCGACACTGCCTACCGACGTCATCGCCACACCACCGTAGGTGACACTCACCATCGACCCACCGGACCCGGTCAGCACCACCGCAACCACAACCGCCGCACCAGCAGTCGCCGTATGCGAGTACGTGAAGTCAGCGGTGCCTGCATTCACTGCCGATGCTGCGTCGAACGCCACCGGATCAACGCCATCATTACCCACGGCGTCCATACCGATTTCGGGGGCGAATGTCAGCTCGAACTCGCGGTAATACCGCTCCGCGCCGGACATTCCAACCTGCGGGGACAGTTCGAGCCCGAAGCCCTTCGTGAACCCGAGTGCGGTACCCATGCCGACCTGCGGGTCCAGTTCGATACCGAACGACCGCACAAACTTCGGCGCGGCCTCGAACCCCAGGCTCGGCGTGAACGACAACCCGAAACCGGGAGACTGCGCGCGCGGCGTCGGGAACAGCGACACCGACGGATACAAATCCTCCGACGGAAACACCGGCTCGAACGCCGCCGGACCACGCATCGCGATATACGGCGCGAACACCAGACCGAATGAGGCCTTGCTGTGGCTGGCCGCCCCCATTCCCAGCGAAACCGGCACCGACAAACCGAAACTCGCACGGTTGTGCGCCACGGCGGCCATGCCGATCTCGGGGGTGATGGTGACACCGAACTCTTGTTTCGGCCCGCCATAGTGGAATCCCACCTCGGGAGTGATGGTGACGCCGAATGAGACGTGGGACTCAGCCCACCAGCCAACAGCCACGCTCATCCCCCAATCTGCAAGTTCACCGCCATGCCAGCCCACTTATTCGGCCGCGACGAGGTGGCGCTGACCGTTCCCGTTTTGGTTGTGGTGTTCACGCACAACAGCGGGTTGGTGCCCTCTTGCTTGGCGCGCAACCGGGCGCCCACAATCTGCTCAAGGTCATACGAGGCGCCGCCGCCGGCGCCGAACGCTTGTAGCGTCACGCCACTCGAAACGGTTACCGACTGCGTATGTGCAGTGCCGTTTCCATGCGCATAGGTCGGCACACCCACTGACGTCACGTCATTGAATGAGATGGCATACGCACTAATCCACCCTGGGCCGGTGACCTTCAATGGGCGGGCCACGCCGGACCCTGCGGCGTCCATGCGGAAGATTGCCAAACCACCATTCGCTGGGTCGTCATCGTTGGACACCGAGCCGACTAGGGTGCCACCCTGACCGCCATACGTGGCCGAAGGGGCCGATCCCGCACGGTCCCAAGACATCACCACAAATACGGCAGCGCCATCCGACGCGGCGAACTGTATCTGCTTGCTGCCCACACCGGAAAGCGGGTCGGAAACCTTGTCGAACCCAAGGTCCACCGGCTCCGGTGGCACCGGCCAGTTCTGGTCATTCGTGATCGTGCCGGGATACAGATACTCCGCCACCCGCACCCAAATACGGGTATAGCCAGCCGCCGGAGGCGCATTCGTGTTCTTGTTCTCATGAAGGGTGAACGTCGCACCCGAATCCCGCTCAAAGAATATCGTTGACGACCAGCCGCCCGAGAACAAGCCGGGATGCCCGAACCACGTGCCGAACGACTCCATCCCGTACCCGTAGTAGTACTCGGAGGGAATGTAGAACCCGTTCGCGTACTGGTCCCACCCCGTGGGGTGCTTCCAGAACGTTGACAGCCACGTATCGTACGATTCCGGGGACAGTCCCATCGCGTTGTCCCGCAACGCCTCCGCAAACTTCGTGTAGTCGTTGATGTTCGTCGCCAACGCGCCCGCCGCGTCCAGAAAGTTCGGGTTGATCGCATCAGCGATAGATGCCGGGGGCGGAACTGGACCCGTCGGTGGCCACGACGTTTCTGTCAACCCCAGCGGGTCGATGATGTCCTCTTTGAAAATCTGCTTGATCGGCCGGTGTGCCGGGTCGACGATCTCCAGCACCATGCCGATCAGTGCGAAGTTGGAGTTGGTGTACAGATAGTCGGTGCCGGGATAGAAGTTTGACGGCCCCTTCATCGTCCCCAGCATGTCTTTCGCGCCCGTCCATGGCCACGTCGGGAACAGGGCGTACCAGATTGCGTTGATACCCGCCGTGTACTCGGCGATACCTGACCGCATGGACAGCATGTGCCCCATCGTGATCGCGGTACCATTCGGAATTCCCGGAACGTACTGCTCCAGTGTGTCATCCAACGAGATCAACCCTTTATCGACAGCCTGGAAAAACGCAATCGCGGTGAACATCTTCGTGGAGGAACCCATGCGGAAGTGGTCATCCAACGTCAACGGGCGAACCGTGCCGCCCACGGTGGTGCCATACGCCTTCGCATAGTTCCCGCGCGGGCCGGTGATCTGCAGCATCACCCCCGGCTGGCCGGTCTCCGCGCGGGACTCCTCCACAATCAAATCCACCATCGCCTGGTCCTCCGGCGACAACAAATCACCCGCAGTGTGCGCGGGAGTGGTGAACTCGTAGGTATCCGACGGGTCCGACAACCAGCCCGCGTTGTCCACCGTCTTCACATAGAACTCGTACGTGGTGTTCGACTTCAAACCGTTTGTCTCATACGGCGGCAACACCGGGTCGGGATTCAACTGAACGAAATCGCCCGAAGCGTCCTTCTCTTTCGCGTAAACGAAATACCCTTTGATTGTCATACGTCAGTAGCTCCAGACCACGTAATCGTGATAGTGCTGAAAGTGGAATCGACCAGCTCCACCAACGTCGGAGCAGTGGGGGGCGTCAAATCCGGGTCAGGGTCAGGCAGCGGGTCGGGCCGGAAGAACACCCAGCCGCCACCAGGAGCGCCATTTCCGCCGGACTGAAATGCCGCCAACGAGCCCTTTCCGCCGTTACCGGCACCACCAGCGGGCGCACCGTGGCCGCCCATGACCTTCTGGTCAACGCCGCCCACATAGTCCTGCTCGTTGAACGTGAACGTGCCCGGGCCTCGGCCAACAGGTTTCGACAAAAACCCTTCAGTGGTGCCCGCCGCGCCGCCCTCGGCGACAATGGAATACGTGTCACCCCCGGGCGTGGAGATAGACAACGTGGTGTTCCCACCGGCAGCGCCGTCACCAGGACCGCCCACGCCGCCAGCGCCCGGGTCGAGGGTGATGATGGCGTTGTCGCCGAAATGCTCGCCGCGCACCCATGTGGTGGCGTTGAACTTCCCAGGCTGACCGGCCTGACCGTTGATGCCCAATGCCCAGCCCTGCGCACCACCACCACCAGCGCCCACCGCAACCGGGTCGATGTAGTTCACCCAGTTCGGAACCGGGAACACCGTGGCCGCGGTGCCAAGGTAGACCTTCAACGGATCGTGATGGTCACCGCCGGAACCTGTATCCACGGCGATACTCACCCACGGCACATCGCCCGAGCGGGTCACCGACGCCTTCGCAATCGACGACGGCGGGCTATCCGGCGACGTGTTGTTTCTGGTGGCCGCCAGCGACACAATCTGCGACGTCGGATGATTCGGCAAGTCCGCCACACGGCCACGCACATAATGCGTACCGCCCACCGGGACAAGCTCATAGGCGTACGCCTCAGACGCCACCACGGGAACCGGGTCATCCAGCTCGTAGGAGATGAACTCCCCGGGGGCGGCCGTGCCGCCCAAAAGCCCCACGATGTTCGGGGAATGGTGCACCAGCGTCCAGTCGCCCGACGCCAAGTCGACCTTCCAGATGTTGACGTAGAACTCGGTGATCCCTGAAAGTCCGTAGCCGATCCACGACACCACGCCCAGCGGCATCGACTCTTCAATCAAGTCAACACCGATGAGCGAATTGCTCTGCGTGGCCTCCAGCCACGTCGTGACATTCGACAGCGGGAAGTTGGACCGCTCCGACGGCAACAAACCACTATCGACAGGCTTGTTGGTCCTGATGCCAAGGATGTCCCACGAGAACAACCCCAAGCTGGCGCGCGAGGCGATCTCCTCCAACACGTTGAACAGGTCGGCGATGCCAGCACCAATACCCGGAATGCCTACCAGGCCACCGACAATGCTGTTGACGATATTCTCGATGGTTTCCCGCAGATTCTCCGGGCCGAGCATGCCCGCGATTGACTCCGGGGAGATGTTGCGCAACGCGTCGAACAAATCCTCCAGCGTGTTCTCAACGGTCTCGACGCCGCCGCGGATCGCCGACACCACCGTGTCAATCGTCAACTGCACCCGGGCCAACAAGGTTTGCAGAATCTCCGGAAGACCCTCGACCCACGACTGCTGAATAACGCCGGTCTGCTTGACCTCGGCGTCATCCCACCAGAACGTGCCCGCAGCGGCGTCTTCGGTCACCACGAACCGGGTCTGCACACCAGTCACCCCAGCGGGCACCCGATACTCCCCCGACAGCTCCTTACCGGGCCACGCCAAGTTCGCGTCCTGGGGGGCGTACGCGTTCAAATCCACAGGGGGCTGTGCAACGCCGTCGATGTACGGCACCAGCTGCAACCGGATCGGCGCGCCCGTACCCACATAATCGTCGTGAGACACGAACACCCGGGCAGTGATTGTCTGCCCTTCGCTCACCGCGAAGAAATCGCCAACATTCTGCCCCGACCGCAGCGCCTTCAACGTGCCATCGGCAATAACTTTCGCCGCGCCAGTACCATCCCCGCTGCGAGAATGCGACGGGTCCACAACCCAATCCGCGTTATCCCCCACCGACCCCTCAGGAAACTTCGGGGCAGGAAGAATGTTCGGTGCTTGGTTTGATATGCCACCGATCGGCAGGATCGTCAATAGACTGGGCAGCAAATTGCGCAGCGGCGCAAGGATGATGTTCACCAACTGCGCCGCAGCCTGAAGCGGGTTGAAACTCGGATCGTTGAAGTCGATCGACTGGAAGAAGTTTCGAACGTTCGTGAAGAACTGGGTCAGTTCCTCAACCCCGCCACCCACAATGCCGGTGATCGCTTCGATAATGTCCCCGAGAATGGGGATGTTCAAAGCCCAATCACGCAACTGGTCGAACGATGCCTCACCAGGGATGAACACCCCAGCGACCGCGCGCACCACCCACGCCAAAAACTGCTCGATGAACTGCTCACCAATCTCAAGCAGCTGCTGAACAGTGAACGGACGCTGCCACTGCAACGCCGACTGTTCCGGGTGAATACCCGGCTCAGACGGCACCGCATGAGCCCACTCCGGCAACGGATCAAACGATGACGTCATGACAGCGGCCAAACCTCAACCGAAAACATCGACGTAGAGGCAGAAGTCGTGTACGTCACCGACCCCGCCTGACGTTCACACCGGAAATAGATCGTCGCCGGTGTACCGGCCGCCACACGGTCAAACCCATCCGATGAGCCCGCCGCAGGTCCCGAAACAAGCGTCAGCCGCTCCGATTGCGCCACACCGGGGCACCGGCCGATCACGTTGCCGCCGGTCTCACCGTTCAACCGGGCCACCAAATCAACCCGAACATCCGCACCCTCACCGGTGACCACCGTGTAACCGGACACGCGGGGCCGCCAATCAAACGGCTGCGCCGGGATCGACACCTGAGCCAAAGTCGAGTTCGCGTTACCCGATGCAGTGTTGTTGATCGACGCCGGAACATACCGGTCCCCCACACGCTGCGCCGCCAGCACAAACCCATCAGCAGTCGAATTCACCACCGGCACCTGACCCGCAACAGGAGAAGGATCAACATCCGTCGGGTCCCACACCGCCTCACCATCCGCGCCCTTCGCGCCGGCGTGCAGCGCCAGGTTCAACCGGTACACACCCGGCGTGGATGTTCCAGGTGGCGTGATCTCAGTGAGCGACGCCTCCGCCGGGGTTGGATCGTCCGGGTCCAGCTCCGTCAGATTCACCGTCGTATCGAACGTGGCCGGCACACCCGGGTCGCCCTTCTCGATCGCGGGCACACCAACACCGATACCGCCCTGCGGACGCAACTGGAGGATCGCCGAACCCGCCGTAGGATCGACAGGAATCTCCACGATCCCCTCAAACAAATAGTGAGTCCCAGCAGGATTCAAGGGCCACGACATAAGGCACGCTCCATTCACATTGGGCGAGTTACAGAAAGAAAGGACGACTGCTGCTTATCCCTGAGGTGACAGCGTGAGGACCGACAACGTTTCAAAAATCCCCGTGATGAACCGCTGATGCTTCGCCAACGGGGCCTCCGACTTGCGTCCATCCCCCAACTGCGCGATCACCTTCCGCTCATCCTGGGAAACCCGCCACATGACGTTTTCGATGTAGTCAGTCACCATTCGGGTACGTGACATGAACACCAGCGACATCAGGCCGCCGCGAAAAACGTCCCGACCCAACGCATACTGGGCACCGTTGCGGAACTGCACCGTCGCCGTCGTCTTGCCCTGCGAATCAAACAAGGCGTTGATGAATGCGAACACCGTTTCGATGTTGTACGGCGCTGATGCTGTCGGATAGAACCGCTCGATCGCCGGATGGTACGGGCCAACTTCGTCACGGCGGTCGTAATGCTGAATCAACTGGAACGCCAGGAAGCTGTTGTTCAGGAACCCCGACAGCAGATCGGACGGTATGCCGGTGAATCCAACAACGATCATCAGCGAGTCGATTAGCCATGCGAAGGTGGCATTCATCAAGTCGTTCAACCACTTTGGGCTACGGCCACCAATAATGTGCTGCCAACCCTCAGGTGTGTGGTCAGTGATCGTGCACGCATCGATGCCGGTGTCCTCACCCGGCTCGGGGGCCACGAAATAGGCGTATGGCTGCTCGAAATCCACACCCAACGCGGGCGCATAGAACACGCCGTCCATGCCGGGAACCTGCTTGATGACAGGTTTGAAGATGTCCCCCAGCGACCCGCCAAGGTCAATCGTGGTGCGCAGCACCGAATCGAGCACGGTTTTCGTCGGACCAGTGATCTGCGACCGGTCCACTGTGGAAAACACGTAGGTAGGCTGGTCCAGGTTCGCCCACCTGTCAGGCTGCGGATCACCTGGAAGCCACAAATCCATGCGGGTATCCACACCGTACGACTGGGTAACGTCCTTGATGACGGCCTGAACGGTTTCCATCCGCACTGTGCGAGCCACCATCGGCGACGTGTCCAGCAGTGGATTGGTGCGTGACACATACACCGGGGTTCGCAGCATGCGGGTGAACGCCTGGACCGACAGCCCGTCCCGCGACAGGGCTTGCAGAACGGTGCCGAACCATGCCCGGATATCCGGGTTTAACGACAGTCCGTTGTTGATGAACTCCAGCCACCCGGACTGCAACCGCAGAGCGCATTCTGCGACCATGTTCTCCACGACGGTTTGCAGCGCCCACACGAAGATCGCGTGCGAGAACGGCTGTGCCTGAATCGGCAGCCACCACGACGGCCAAATCACGTAGTAATTGAGGATGTCGCGGATACCGCGCAGTTCAGCGGTGCCGGTCCATGCGCTGTCGCGGTACTCGTAGGTGTGGTTCTTCGTGTAGAACGCATACCGCAAACCGGCTGTCTCGACGATGACACCGACCATCGTCTTTTTGCAGTCCATGAACAAAGGGATGAGAGGGCTGTTCCCTTTGAGGACGATCCGGCCGGTTTCAACATCGTTGCGCGGGTCAGCACCCGACGCCTCGATCAGGTCGCCACCGACAGCGCCCATCGGCTGCCAAAACTTGTCGCACACCGTGAACCGGAACGACGTGTCTACCTTCGATTTGCGTTCCGTCAACGCCCGCGCGGTTCGTGCGATCCTGTTCGGGTCGCCGGACTGGAGGGCCGATTGCCATGCGGCTGTTTCGCGTTCAAACTTCGACAACCGTCATCCCCTCCTTTCCTCGGTTCACAGGCGCCACAAATTCACCCACTACAGGGGCTACATCGGGTAGCGGCGCAACGGAGTCCCCGAAAGAATCACCTTCGAGTCAGCGTTGCCACCAACAATTTCTGTCTTCACAAAGAACTGCTGCGCCGGTTCGCCAGGTGACTTCGCGGGGATCGCCGCGTTCTCACTGAACCGGCCCGACAGGTACTTATAGAAATTGCCCTGCGGGGGAACAATCCCAAACAGCGACCCAATCTGGTCGGTGAACGCGTTCCGCTCCGAGAAGAACGACAACAACGACTTCACCGCCTGCTGGAAAATGTTCAACTCCTGCGGCGACGGCGGCACCGACGTCAAATCCTGCACCAACGTCGTCTGTGAGCGCGGGTCGGTACGTAGGAACACAATCTGATTGGGCAGCAGCGGACCAAACTCCACATACTCATCCGCGCCGGGACCGTCATACAACCGGAACGTGCCCGGGCCAAACAAGGTCGCATCCCAATACATCGGCTGGTCACCAACATTGACCATCGACACAAACCCCGACTGGGTGACATTCGCATTGTCGCCAGCCGACACTTTCCGCACCGGAGCTGGTGTCGCCTGCGTGATCAACGCGCCACCGGCCTGCATACCAAACCCAATACCCCGATAATCCGGGCCAAGCTCGCTACCAGTGCCGGTTTCCTTGTGCGACAAGATCGGCAACCCATTGCGCAACACTTTGAACATGCGCGGATCGCCCTCATACCCGGCAACCAGGGTGAACTTCTCCCCAATCAGCGGGGCCACCAGAAGCGGCCGCTGAAACAGCACCGTCTGCGAGAAGTTGTTGAACCTCGACAGCTTGATCCAGTTGCCCTGCACCCGCATGCGGATGCCATTACCGTCCCAGTCTCCGTTGCTGTCGCGGCCCATGCGAGCCCACAGGTCATTAGCCCCACTATCAGGCAGGCTCCACTCTTGGAACCCGCCGAGCACCATCGACACAACCTGATTGTCGGTGTCGGTGTCGAAATCCTTGTACGGCCCGCACACCACCTCGCGGGTATCCGTTGTCAGCGGATCGTCCGGGTCGTCCCGCCACCTCGCCTGGTCACCATTGGCGTAGACGTACCCGCCGCCGTTACCCTCGTAGTACAGCGGCCAGTCCGCGCCGAGGTCCTGCGTGCCCGACGTGTCATAGTTGAACGTGTCGGTCATCGACTCATACTCGAACTGGAAACTCGCCGCGTAGTCGTAGGTACGCCAGAACCCCGAATCGGCCCGCAGGCGCAAACTTTCACGCTGCCGCTTGCCGATCTCCAGCGGTGCTTGCGGCGCGCCCTGGAACCACCGGACCGGCGCCCACCAGTGCCCCATGTCGTGGGTGAGGAAGTTCAACGTCGATTCCTGCTTCGCGTCGATCGACGCGACCAGATCGCGGTAGACCCTGCGCGTCCACTTCGGCGACCGGCCACGGCATTCCACCCCCACCTCAACCTCAATCGGGTCGTAGAGCGCATCAATATTGGTGATTCCGTCCTCGGTGGCGCCCTTCTGGTCGATGTGCTTCCACGGCGGTATCAACCCCTTGAGTGATGTGAGGTGCACCATCTCCGGGGCTACAACCCGGTCAGGGACCGCCATCCCGCCCATCATGTGGAAAGTGATCGACCCGTCGTAGGCGTCGAGCCACATCATCGGCTTCTCACCCTTGGCGAGGTCATACCATCCGTGCGGGGTTACACCAGTGGCGGGGTAATGCTTCTTAGCCATTTACCGGGAAACCGCCAGGATGCCCCGTCGTTCACGGCGGGGAGGAATGGCGTACGCCACAGGCGTATTGCGTTTACACACGTCAACCTCCTGAGTAAACTTGGATCTTGTGAGGACCGCGTACAAGGTCCGGGCCTACCCGGACGCCGAACAAGCCGCCCTGTTGCGGCGCACGTTCGGCTGCGTACGTCTGGTGTGGAACAAGACGCTCGCCGAACGGCAGCAGCGCTACACCACCGAACAAAAATCGACCTCCTACAAGGAGACCGACGCTGCTCTCTCGGAGTGGAAGAAGACCGAGGATCTGGCGTTCCTGTCTGAGGTGTCGTCGGTTCCGTTGCAACAGACGCTGCGGCATCAGCATTCGGCGTTCGCCGCGTTCTTCAAGGGCCTCGCGAAGTACCCGCGTTTCAAGAGCCGCCACGGAAGGCAGTCCGCGCACTTCACCCGCTCCGCATTCCGCATCAAAGACGGCGCTCTGTGGCTGGCGAAAACCGCCACGCCTCTGCGGATCGTGTGGACATGGCCCGGTGTCGATCTGGCTGCGCTCGATCCGACGATGGTGATCGTCTCCCGTGAACCCGATGGCCGTTGGTTCGTCACGTTCGCTGTCGACCAGCCCGATCCCCAACCCCTGCCCGTCACCGGAGAATCGGTGGGCGTGGACCTGGGCATCAAGGACTTCGCTACCTTGTCGACCGGGGAGAAGATCGCCAACCCGCGCCACATGGCCCGCCACGAACGGGGCTTGCGCCGTCAGCAACGCCGCCTGTCCCGCATGAAGAAGGGATCGAAGAACCGTGCCCGTCAGCGAGTGAAGGTTGCGCGCAAACACGCTCGCGTCCGGGATGCTCGCCGCGACTTCCTCCACAAGACCAGCACCGAACTCGTACGCAGGTTCGACACCATCGCTGTCGAAGACCTCGCCCCGAAGAACATGGTCGGTAACCGATCGCTCGCCAAGTCGATCAGCGAATGCGGTTGGGGTGAGTTCCGTTCCATGCTCGAATACAAGGCGAAGAAGACTGGCCGTCGTGTCGCGGTGATCAACCGCTGGTATCCCAGCTCGAAGACCTGTAGCGCGTGCGGGCACCTGCTCGCGACGCTCTCCCTCGGAACACGTCATTGGACGTGCCCCGACTGCGGCACCCGACATGATCGGGACATCAACGCCGCGAAGAACATCCTTGTCGCCGCCGGGCTGGCGGAGACACAAAACGCCTGCGGAGGCGACGTCAGACCGCATGGGGCATCCCATCGGCAGTCGCCTGTGAAACAGGAACCCTCGCAGGCGACTGCGAGAATCCCCGTCCTTCAGGGCGGGGAGTAGTCAACCTCCCGGCATGACGTACTGGTTTTGCAGGTGATAGGCGATGTCGCGGCCTGTACCGTCTTCGGTGGCACGCTGGTTGTTGACCGTGATGTTCGTGTCGCCACCCTGGTTGACTTGGGTTTGGCCCTGGCCTGTGGCTTGCGGATCAATGTCCTTGCGCTGCTGGGAAGCTTGGCCGGCCAGGTTCGGCAACGCCGGGGCCGCACCAGCAATCCCCCCGGCAATGCGGGTGATCCAGTTGTTGTTCGCCAAATCCGAACCACCCGTAGGCAAGAACGTTTCCATCAACCCTTGGGCG
>Ga0182738_1004453_pt1 | contig 15473 bp, 6 predicted proteins | sample eDN5th30CBELigMG_FD_128876 | JGI IMG/M metagenome (GOLD analysis project Ga0182738, IMG submission 128876) | Enriched Miracle-Growth compost microbial communities from Emeryville, California, USA - eDNA 5th pass 30_C BE-Lig MG (version 2)... ... | reverse complement strand
TTCGAACCGAATTTTTGTGGGGATAAAGTCTGAAATAATAAAATAGTGAAGTTGGTGATTAAGGAGAAAAAGTTGTCTGAAAAAGTTGTCTGAAAAACCTATCTGAAAGTTTCCCCTTCCAAAGAGTCAAGGTGAAAACCTTATTGATTTTTTTAAACTGAAGATCTGCAGTAAATTTTTTTGACGGGATGGGATGGGATGGAACCTGCCAGCATTTGGCGAAAAAACAAAAAGATCAAAAGACAAAACTTGATTTCAAAGAAACAATTTCTTTGATTCTTTTTCTAAAAATAAGAAAAAGTTTTGCCTTTGAAATATTTTCTGGGACTGATTTCTCTTTGAATTTAATGTTTATCCGTTTCCAAAGTATTTTTTTTTTTTTATGAATGTATTTCGAGGTTTTCAATACAAGAAAAAAGATGCAATTTTTTAATGTAGATACTTATTTTAGAGCCAGAGGCTCATCTAAATCAAAATTCTGCAACTTTTCGCTGGGTATCTTCAGAGTTTTCGTGAGGATCTTTTCAATTTCATTGTCCAAGGAATGTAAGCATGGTTTCATCTTTGTGAAAATATAGGCTTGTGAAGTGTCTGAATAGCGATTTTGATGCTGTATAAATCCAAGTTTCATCAGGCCCTTTATCAGAAATTGTTCAGCCTCAGGATAAAAGCCCCTAGTCAATTTGGATTACATTTGGAATTGACTCCTTACCTTTGAATGAAAATACAGACGATTTTTAAAGAGCTCATTTCCTTCAGGGCAGAAAAAGTGTTCTTTAGTATGTTCTCAATGGCTGAATCATCCCTATAAACAACTTTTGAAGATTGTATATGAGAGACTGCTTACAGATCAAGCTCGAAACAAACGTTTTCCACTGATTGAAGTGCCTTCCAATCATCTTTTATGATAGTGAATGCCGTTTCCGATATTCCAGAACTATCATTGAGTCATTGAGTTTATAAAATCGTTCTTTTTCGAAATGTACTTACATGAGAAAGTTCAGGCTCATACTTTTTAATGAATTGAGTTTTCCCAAACCTTGAATCACTGCCTTCAGCCCAGAATCAGAAATCTCGTTCCAGCTTTCACAATACATTTACAATATCAATTCGACAAAGGCGCTTACTTATCAAATCTTAAGGTGACCTCGTTCAAGGAAACAAGCCTCTGCAGAGCTCCGCTAAGGTTCTCCAGCGTTATGTCAGTTATTCTATCAAGTCCGGAGTCAGAAGGATCCCTTTGAATCGGTTAAAAAAGCTTTATTTAGTTTCAAAACTCACCCTGTCAAAGTGAGATTCAGCTTCTTTAAGGAATTGAGTGAGTTTATAGCTTCGAATATTTTCTTGAACCCAGCATCTGTAATGTCTTCGGAGGTGCTGAAAAGTCAACAAAGCTTGCTTGAAAATTTAGATTACTTGGCAAAGCCAAGGCTAATGGTTTGGAGTGAGAGGCATGAGTCCAGTGCTTTGCTTAGTGAATCTAAAGCTGTATCGGTCAATCCTTTGCAGCTTGCATAATCAATTAAAGAGTCCCTATACGCTTACTCTGAAAAGTTGAGATCGATCTGTTTCAAGGCCGTGAGGCTTTTGAGAACTGGGCAAATGTCCTGTAATGCTCTATCAGTCAGGCCCCAACATCTTTCAATTAATACAATGATTTTAAAGGGGTATTTTACGTGGTAAAAGCCAGACTCAGGCTTTGAACTGAAGGAAGATTCTTGAGAACTTGGCTGACGATCTGAAGGGTGATATCAGTGATGTGATCATTGCTTTGGGCTGGTTAATAGCTTGATTTTTAGAGAAATGTTTACAGAGAAAAGTTCAAACTGAGCCTTTTTAAGGAGGTAAGCATGCTCAGGCCTCTATGGATATTCTTCATTGCTCCATCCGTGATTTGCTCGCATCTGAAAATGATCTTAATATCTCGTCATTTAACTGTGACTATTTACTCTTGAAATTCAAGTTCGAGAGTTTGTAAAGATTTGAGGGTTTTGAGCGTTTTACTAAAGCTTGAAAATGGAGCGTCGGTGAGTTCATCATTCCTGCTGAAATATTTAACCATTATGTCACTTTTTGGAAGATATTACGCAATAAAACCAACGTGAAGGCTTCCCAATAAGGAAAGGGTCTTGAGACTTTTGATGAGAGCTTTGAGCCCTGCATCAGTTAACCTTGGGCACCTGTCAGGACTAGATTGAGAATTGTTTTGAGAGAGTTTACCCAGCAAAGTTCAAGTGGATTTGTTTCAAAGACGCGAGTTTTTTCAGGGCTTTGCTCATGTGAAGGAAACCATTGTCTGTGATTTCCTGACAGCTTGCAGGAGGTTAAAAGGAAGGCTTTGCTGTGTTTTGTTTACTCAGAAAAGCAAATGTTGATACTCCATAAGCCTTTGAGTGTTTTCAAACTTTCAGCAATGTTCAGAAGCTCTTTGTCGGCTAGATCACGACAGCTACAGGTCATTAGGATATGTGTTCCTTTCTTACTCTGGATAGATTAGATGTAGGTTTTGCACTCGATTTGAGAGCTTGATAGCCTTTGCCAGACTCCTGAAGGTTTTATCAGAGCTGAACCTTATCAGATATGCTTTCCTATCACTCCCATCATCCTGTACCATTCTCATTTGTTTTACCGTTCTATGAAAAGAATCCTCGAGCTCTTTTCTCTCAGCTTCACCACTTGCCTATTCAATTTTGTCAGGTCATTTGGCAGCTCGCTGAGTCTCATTCCATTTCTATAAATTTCAATTGGAGAAATTCTGATCTCGAAATGATTCTACTTTATGACCATTTTCATACGAGGCTTTGGTTCATTTTGACCCTTGGATGTGTCACTTGGACTTGCTGAGAACTTTGATATCATTTTACTAAAGTCTTTTGTTGTTTTGTTGTGAATTCTGCAATGAGAGTGAATTGAGAGGATTTTTTCAGGCTCGATTTTATTTAAAATAAAGTTTAGAATTTTTGAGTTCTGTGAGAGATGGGGGTTTAGAATGAGTTTTGGAAAACATTTTGCAATAAAAGTTGATTTTGTTTTTGAATCTTGAATTGAGACTTTAGATTTTGAAAGCAAATCTTCTTTTTCTTTTCTCACAAAAACCAAAGTAAAACATTGAAGTTGAAATGAAAATTTTGACATATTTTTGACTCAGAGTTGGTGAGATCTCTAATTTCATCTTGCTGGAAGCTTACGTTTCTTGTTGCTCATTGTTGAGAATTATCGATTAGAAGTTAGAAGAGTTTTAAAAGTCGATTTGATAATAAATAAAGAATACTCTCAATCTCTGTGAAAGAGGAAAAAGGCTCTCTCTTTAATGTCTTTATTTTTTTAATTGAAAATCAATAAGAAAATTCTCAAATTTATCATTCCTTGATTTTGTTTCTTGAAAAGAAAATGTGTTGACTTAAAGAAAAAGACTCTGAATATCTCTGAATTTTCAAAGACATTCTATCTCATTTTCTCAATATTTATTATCATCAAGTTTTATGAAGGAGTAAAAGACCCATCAAAATCCCAATATTTCAATTCATCAGCAGGGACCTTGAGAGTATTGACGAGGATCTTGAGAATCTCATTATCCAAAGAATGCAGGCATAATTTTATTTTTGTAAAAATGTAGATTTTATATTTGTTAAACAAGGATTCAGAAGACCTTTGATGCTGAAAAAATCCACATTTCACAAAGCCTTTACTCAGAAACTGTTTAACCAAATCATTGAGGTCAAGTTTTCTAGGAAACTTTCAAGAGATAATAAAGCTAATTCCTTACCCTTTAATCAAGATACACACAATTTTTAAAGAGCTCATTTCTTTAAGGGCGTAAAAAATGTCCTTCACTGGTTTACAATCGAATCTCTCAGATCTATAAATAATAGGTATTAAAGACTGCATTTGAAGAGGACTGCTTACAAACTTAGCTCAAAACAAACGTTTTCTACTGACTGGAGTGCCTCCCAATCATCTTTGATGCCCTCAAATACAGTGCTAGTTATTCCACATCTTTCATAGAGTTTAGACAAGAATTTCTGTTGAAACGCGCTTACTCTGCAAAGCTCAGGCTAATACTTTTTAAGCAATTGAGTTTTCCAAGAGCTTTAATCATTGTCTTCAGCCCAGAGTCAGTCATGCTTCTCCAACTTTCACAATAAGTTGACAGAATTACTTTCGCCCAATACTTACTCATCGAATTTTAAGGCGATCTCTTTCAAGGAAACTAGCATTGGCAGAACTTCGCTCAGCTTTTCCATCGTTATGTTAGGTCTTTCGTCATTTGCTGCAACCCAGAATTTCCTTTTAATTGGTAAAAACAGCTCCATTTGAGGGAAAAACTTACCCTCCGAAATTGAGACTCATTCTCTTCAAGGAGGTGAGTGATCTTAGAGCCTCGATGATTTTCACCAACTCAGTATCTGCAATACCTATGGACCTGTTTAAGAATTAGCAAAGCTCTACACAGATTTGAGATGACCCGGAAAAGTCAAGACTGATGCTTTCTAAAAGGAGAAGTGAGGTCAACGTTCTGCTCACCGAATCTAAATCTTCCTCAGTGCTGTTTCCGCTTTTTACACGGTCAATTGGTGAAGAGTTTTAATATGCTTACTGTGAAAAGTCGAGATCAATATTTTTCAAAGAAGGGAGTAATGTGAGAACTGTGCTTAGGTCCTCAAATGCAGAAGTATGAATTAGGTTTGAACATCTTTCACTTAGCCAAGAATTGTAGGGTATTTTACGATTGAAAATGCAGGCAAAGACTTTGTAATGAAGTAAGATTTGGGAGAACTTGACTGATGGTCTGAAGGGTCACATCAGTTATTTTGTGATTGCTGTGTCTGGGTTAACAGCTTGACTTTGAGAGAAATTCTTACAATGACAAATCCAAAGCGAGACTTTTCAAGAGGGTCAGCTTGCTCATGCTTTTACTAAGACTCTTGATTGTGTCATCAGTGAGTTGATAGCATCTGAAAATAACTCTCACATCTGATATCAAAATATTGTTATTTACTGCTTCAAGTTAAGTTCGAGAGCTTGTAATAATTTGAAGGTCTTTAGTGTTTTGCCAAGACTGAAAGAGGATGCATCAATGAGCAGATTATTACTAGAGAGATTGAATAAGGATATTCATCACTTTTTGAAAGAGATTACTGGTTAAAACTGATATGGAGTTTTTCCAAGGAGGGAATGGTCTTCAGATCTTTGAGAATTTTCTGAAACCCTGGATCAGTTAATCTTGGACAGCTATGGAAGAATTCAATAGATATTTTGAGAATGTTTACTCAGAAAAGTTCAAGTGAAGGTTCTTCAATGATATGAGTGTTTTCAAGGCTTTGCATAAATGGATCAGACTGTCATCTGTGATTTGATAGCATCTTTCAGGAAGGTAATCAGAGGAGATTTGTTTTGTTTACTTGGAAAAGCAAATATTGAGGCTCTGCAAACATCTGAGCGTCTTAAGACTTTGAGCAGTCACCTTAAGCCCAATGTCAGTGAGAAAGTTGCAACTAAAGGTGAATAAAGTCATTGAGATTTGTGTTCCTTTCTTACTTTGCATACATTAGATGTAAATTTTGCACTGAATTTGAGCATTTAAGAGCCTTTGCTATGCCTTTGAAGGTTTCATCAGAAGCATAGTCCCCTTGAGATAAATTTCTATTATTCTCATCATCCTGGACTACTGCCATTTATTTACCGCTCTGTGAAGAGAATTCTTTGACTCTTTTCTCTCATCTTCACCACTTGCCTTTTGAGTTTTCTCAGGTCATTTGGGGGATCACTCAGTCTTATTCCATATCTATGAATTTAATAAGCATCAAAGATTATTTCTAAATAATGAGACTTCATGACCATTTTCATATGAGGCTTTGACATCTTTTGACTCTGGATTTCGGATTTCTGGGGTGAACTTATGAAGATTTCTGATATGATTTTGCTAAAATCTTTCTTTCCCTGTTGTTAATTTTTGTGAATTACTAATGAGAATTTTTAAAATCCAATCTGAGAACAAATCAATCATCTTTTCAATCTCCGTTTTGAAAGAAAAAAGTTTTTTCAGCATCTCTATTTCTCATTGGAAATCAATGAAAAAAGTTCAATAACTCGATTTTCCCCTTTGAAAAGGAGCCTTGCTCTGCTGTTTTGAAGATACTTTTTCGAAAGTATCATTGACAATTTCCCAAGAAAAATTCGAGTTTTAATATCTAAACATAAGCTTGCTTACTTCAATGTGAAGCATTTATAATTACAAAAAAAACTGCTCATATAAAATCATAGATAAAGTAAAGTTTCTTGCTGACATAACTTTTTATCTCAAAAATAAACACACAAAAAAAACATCCTTCTGTTAGAAACCCTTCTTTCTTTTCCACACTGCTCCAGAGTTAGTCTTCGAGAGCATTCATCAGATCTTCAGAGGTAGTGATATTGTCTTTTTTAGCAATCTTACAGATGATGATGGCGGTAACAGCAATAATTGCAAGAAGATCAAGCACATCAAAATTTTATCGATGTAAACTTTTTAACAAAATATCTTAAATATTTCTGAGTTCTCTTCAACTCACCTTGAGTATCTTGAGCCTTTTCCTTAGCACTCTGGACTTGCTTTCCTTGTTTATCCAATTCCAAGTTAATTTGGTCTGCCTTTTGATCTGCACTGTGGATATTCTGCAGAATTCTACCTGCTATTTTCTTTGCTTCCTCTTGATATTTATCACCAGTTTGGATCAGTTCTTGAACATTCATTTCCTCTAGTTTCCTTGGCTCCTCAAGAGCTGCCCTCTGAGCGAGGTCTTTTTTCTCAGCTTTCCTTCTATCAAGCTCAGCTTTGAGCTCTTTGCCCTTGGCTTGTAACACTCCTAAAGCCTCTTTATGCTTAACTTGATAATGACGGCCAAGCTGAAGGATCTCAAGATCATAAGCACCGATTCTGGTTTGAATGAAAAAAAGCTTATTTTGACACTTGTTTAGAGACTGAGAGCGTTGCGAAGGTTCCTTTTTGTCAAGTCCTGCAATATCTTTGGAGAGCGTCTCTTGCATTCCTTGGATTTCCTTTAGAAGGTCATCGATTTCGGCCATTTTCTTTGTTTTAAAGAGGCTTTTGAAGTAAAAAGTGAATTACTACTAAAAATAAAAAAGTGAGATAATATACAAGGTTATTAAGGTTTACAGTATTTGAGGAGCATCCCAAAAAATGATTTTTTTATAATTGATCGGAGAAATTCTGAGAGATGGGGTGTTTGGAGATAATTCGATCTCATAGAGTTTTTGAAGGCCGATTAATCAGATTCCTTTGAAACAGGATTAGGGATTCTCAACTGTGAAAATCTGAACTCTTGTTTGGTGAAATATAGAAAAACCCAACAAAAATTTATAAAACGCAATTACCTTTTCTCTCTGAATTGATCAAATTTTGTATGATTTTGTGTGATGTTTTTTCTTCATTCGAACTTGATAAGCGATGAGCAGACGTGTAAAATCTCTTTTCAGAGCTTAGTTCTTGAAAGAAAACTTTGGAGTTTTTGTGTTGAAATTTTTTCATTGAAAGATGTATAGAAGAGACAGGAAAAAATCTTTCGTTGGAGAAATTCGGACAATTCAGAACCCTGCTTTGAAGGAGAAAGTTATTTAATTTTAGTGAACATTTTTTGTGAGATTTCTTGGCAAAAAAAGTTGTTTTGATGTGAATGAAAAAACGTTTTTTTGCAGAAAAAATTTTCCCAAGAGAAGAAAAGGTGAAAGAATTTCAAAAGAAACCAAGTCTTTTTTGAGGTCATAACATTTATTTCTATAAATTCAAAGGATTTTCTAAATAAATTGTGCTCTCTCAAACTAATAAATTTGAGGCTCAATTACATCCTTTTCAAATAATAAATCGAAAAATAACAATCAAATCATATTCAAACTAAATCTAGATTCCTATAATTTTTACTTTAATATAAAAATTCAAATCACAAAACAAACAAATCACTTCTTTAACATTCCCCAAAAGTGCCATATTTTGTCACAATATTCAACAATTTTTTCATCACAAATTCCGCGACATTTTCAGGACTCTCCTTTAACAACTCACTCCAAGACACCAATCTGCTTGGCATTTGCAAGCCATTCTTCCTTGTTTTCCACACAACTTTAAAATAATAATCTTGTGGATTCACCGTCGCTTTTCCTTCCCAGCTCATAAACAAAATATCTTGTACTTGATCTTCTTTAAAGTTTCCTTCAACGCTCAACATCTCCACAAATTTCTCTTTATTCACTTTTCCTTTTAAATAATCTCCAACTAATCCTTTATAATATCTCCCCAATTCCTCTTCCATATCTTTCTTCAACTCATTCTTTGCGTAAAGCGTCTTCTTTACCACCTCTCTTTTCTTTGGAGGCTGGCCTTCTTGGATGATTTCTTTCTCCACTCCTTTTATCTCTATCCCCTGATTTCCTCTATTAACAGGCGATTTACTCTTATCCTTGAGACTCTCTTGTGCTTTTTGATTGTCAGGGCTTTTAGATTTGTCTTCTTTTGTGGAAGTCTTGTGATTCTCTTTTAAAGCATTATAATTATCTTCTTCTTCATTTTCTCCATCAGAAGAATCTCTTTTTGAGAAAAGAGAAGCGCTTTTAGTACATGCTTTGCTTGCTAAATACGATCTGGGTACCATCATTCCTGTGCTTTTCCTTATCCCTAAAGAAGAATTCGAAGGCTTGTCCGCAAATGCACTAACCCTTCCGACTTTTGTTGCAAGCATCCTCTTTCCGCCTTGATTATCTCTGTTAGTTGGAGTTATACTCTTGTCTCGTTTGTCATTATAAGAGGAGGATTTTGAGTGCTTTTGAGTGTCGTTGTGATGAGAATGAGAATGGGAATGGGAGGGTTTGTCTTTTGATTTGTAACGATCTTTATCTCGCTCACGTTCTCTTTCTCTTTCCTTGTCTCTGTAATCGCGATGATGATCTTTTTCTCTATCACGATCATGACTTCTTGATCTATCTCTCTTTTTCTTTTGGTCATAATATCGATCTTTTCCTTTGTAATCATCATGTTTATCATATTTGCTATGTTTATCATAGTAATTTTTCTTATGATCTCTAGAATCTTTGTGCTCAAATGGCGATCTTGATCCTGAATCTTGACGACCAACCTCTCTTGGTGAAATATCCTTTTTGGAATTGTCTGAATATTTCCTGCTTATTTTCTCCTCTTCTTCATCACTTTCAATGACAATATTCCTCGATTTTATCGCTTCTGCTACATTAATTTTCTTTGGATTCTGGGCAGCAGTAGAAGGAGGAGGGAAATTTGTTGTTGTAGGTCCTATAATACCACCTTCTTCATCATTATCGTTAAAGTCCTCTACTTCTATAGCATTATCGAGGTCATCAAACATATTCTCAAGATTTTTCTTTGTTTTATCACTTGCAATCTTGGCTCCTAGATCCGCTCCAAACTCTTGCTTTACCACCTGAGGAACCGGCGCTTGGCTCTCAACATACTCTTGTGGGATATTATCAGCTCCTTCATTGACATTTAGGGGAATTCCTTCACCTTGAAAATCATTGTTTTCGTTATTGAGGGTAACGGGGCTGGGCTTTTCTTCTACTTCCATTAATTTACTGAGATTTTGGAAAGCAGGATCGATATTAGAAGGAGGAAGAAGTTCAGTAGAGACTTTATTTGGGGTTAGGATATTCTCTTTGGAGGCTTCTGAGCTGATTTCAGTGAGAATTAGAGGTGGTTTATTGGCTGGTGTATTGGAGCTTGCTGTGGAATCTTCATTGGAATTCTGCTTGTTATTCCGTTGTGCGCTTGACTTTCCTCCAGAATTTCTTGCTTTTTTCTTGATTCGGACACTTTGTTCACTATCTGACTCATCCAGCTTTGATTTATCTTTGATTGGACTTGAAGGTTCTTGCTCGATGTTCATGGGATTTTCTTCGATTTTAGTTTCGAAGCCTTTTTTGGGCTTTGCTGTAGAAACCTTTTTGGCTCTTGGCTGAGATTTTGCAGGGGCTTTCGATTGTTTAGCAGCCTTCTTTTGTTGTTTGAGCTTTTCTTCGAACTCCGCAACATCGTCAAGAACAGTCTCGAGATTGTCAATTGGTTCCCATGTATTATTATCCGGTCCAAAGCCTTTCCAAGAGACAAGGTATTTGACCCTTCTATGATCAGAATAGTCAATTTTCCTATCGAGGATTTTATCTACTTCCCAATATTCGTTTCCTTCGTCGTCGTAATGACGAAATTGGGCTTGATCCTGGGGTATTTCTATGCCTTCTGACGAATAATACATGATGTAAAGTGGGGTGGGGTGATGGCAAATTTAATTTTTCAATGCTCACTGCAAACTGCGCGGAGATAAGCTAAAATTAAGTTTGTTTTTATTAATTTTGTTTGAGATAAAGCTTCAAATTATAAGATCCCGGGATGTGAAGTACGTAAAAATTCACAAAGTAAATTGGTACGATTTAGAAAAGACTCTTGATTTATTAGTGGTTTTAAGAGAGGGAGCTGAGGTACAAAGAGGAAAAGTGTTATTTGAAAAGAGTAGATGAAGGTTCAAAAAGATATTTTCTAAGAGAAAAGAAGACAGAGAAGAAGGGTTTCAGATGAGCTTGTTTTTGTTTTTATAAGGATATGAATGAGTTTTATGGGTATATATATGGGAAAAGGATTTCGAAAGAAAACGAGAGGGTTTGTTGAATTGATGAGCTTGAGAAATTTTCTGGGAATAAGTTTGAGTGAGTTAGAAATAATAATAAGAGGATTTTTGGAGATTTGGGGGAATGGGAGAATTTGACTTTTCATGAGAATGAGAAAATAAATGAAAAGTGAGATTTTTGAAGAACTAAGAGAAAATGAATTTTGAGGGTTTGGGATGAGAATTTTTGAATGAAAAATGTTTTGCTTTGTGGTTGATTTTTTTTGTTTGAATTAAAGTTTGTTTGAAATTATTTGAATTATTTTTTTATTTATTTTGTTTAATTGAAATTTTCTTTAAAAGAAAAAATTTTTTATTTTTGAAATTAAATTTTTGTTTTAATTAAAAAGAGCAAAATGTTTATTGACCTACTCCACTTTTTTTACAAGAAAGAATATCAACGATTTTACTTCAAGACTGGAGACAAAAAAATTTAGGATCACCCAATGAGTCCTATTTTTGTCCTCATCTGAAATAAAACTTGAGATTCCTTCGACCTCAGAGAGGTTTATTCAGAAATTTTTGACATTTTGAAACTGACTGTAGAAAACTTATGGGCAGAGAAATTTCGTACTCAATTTGAAATCAATTATAATTCTTAATTCTTTGGGGAATTAAATAGATTTTAATAGGCTTTACTCGGATTTGAAATGACACTGAAACTGACCGTTTTGAAGGAATCTTTTGCCTTGAAAAAGTAGAAGTTTACTTGAAATCTCAGGTCAAACCTTTTCATAGAAACAGAAACTTGAACGAAATCCTCTCGATGAAGTTATTATTTTGAGCAGGTATTACCGTCATTCTTCGAGTGAAGAACCCACCCCTCAAAATTCTTTTTGGCCTTTTAAAGCTCTTAATTAAAAGAGTCAAAAATGGGTTTAGGATCAAAATGAGGGGAGTTTTTCTCGCCAAGGTTATTTGGGATTCTTGATTAGAAGAGGGGTCTTCTTCATTTGGAGAGTGTTCTCAAATAGGAGAATGACGGTATTTGAATTCCTTTCAAATTGAAAGAATGCGCTCGAGGACATTTTAAATCGAAAAATGGAAGTTTTTTGTTCAAAGAAATTTCGTACCAAAAGAGAATGAATAGTCTCTTGGAAAATTTTCTCCTTCAAAATTCGGGTTTGAATGTAAAGGAAACAAAATAATTTCCTGATGATTGGGAGAATTTTCTGTTTTCTGTATTGTTCAATCGAAGAACAGGCTCTTTTGAAAGAAATGAAAATTCTTTGTTTTGAGTTCTAAAAGAAGACTGAAAAATTTCGATTTTTTTTTATAAGGTAGTAGGCAGTACCTTCCTTATGTTTCTCATATATAGGATACTCAGGTGAAGTACTTTACTTAGTATATGATATGCATTACTATTTATTTTGTATTTACTTTTCGTTCTCTGGCAAAATATCCCATAACATTTCAAGATTTCTGTCCTTCTAAAAGTTTCCTTCTTTCAATCTTTTCCAGAGATCTGACAACTTTGATAGGTTTTCAACTTTTTTATTATTCTGAAAGAATAATTTATCTATGTCCTTTATGAAATCTACTTCAATTTAGATCATGTCACGAGAACCGAAGACTGAATCATTTCATAAGACATAAGACCGGAAAATAAAATAGAGAACTGCCCTCTGCTGAAAAAAGTACATTTATTGGAAAATAGAAAAGAATAAGTTTATCAAGAGAGTAAGAAATTGAGACAATACATAAATAATGTATTCTCAATCCTTGCCAAATTCTCTCACAAAAAAAACTAAATACTATCATGATGTGTTTTTGAAGTGTTTGACTGGTTTTTTGCAATTCAACTCTGAAAAAAGTATTTTTTTAATGAAACTTTTTTTAGGGGAAAAATGAGCTCATAACTTTTTTGAGACAAAAAAAAGTCAAGACAAATATAAGTCCATTCATTAATCAGTAGTTGCTATTTATGATGAAATTTTGTCAAGTATTTCTTTGTTTCTATGAACTTTACAAAATGACAAAACTTTCATCACAATCAAAAAATTATTTTTTCTGAGGACAGACAATAATTCTATTTGACAATTGAGTCAATCTTTTCGCTGCCTTCCAGTCAATATCCCTCGAACTCAACGTCAAACTGAACTCTACCTTTCTTTCCTTGAAGCACCGGAAAAGAAGCAGAACAATTTCCTCACTAATTTCAGAAATCTCCTTCATGTCCAAATTTATCGTAAAATTCTTCATAGCTTTCAAACAGCACAAAGCCTTGACGAATCCCATAAAAACATCATTTTCAATAGGCTGGACTGATCGGTTGACATCAAAATGGAAGGAAAAAGACTCTAGTTTTCGGAGGCTTGTCAAAACGTTTGTCAGCCCTGCAATATCAGAATTAGGACTTGGAATCCAAGGATACGAAAAATCAAGCTTTTCAAGGCCTTTTAAGTCTTGCAAAGCTTCACAAACAGTAAGGAAGATTTTATTGCCCTTAACTCTTTTGAAATCTTTATGGTAGTGATAGTGATAATAAATATGAAAGGTGAATACCCTCAGGTTCTGAAGGTTCTTTAATCCACTAAAAAAGTCAATAAAACTGTTTTCGCTTGGAGACATCTCTAATGATGTCGTCATCTGAATGTAAATGAACAAGACTTGAAGTTGAGAGAGCTTCAAAACTGAGCTGGAAAAGCAGGTCCAGAGGGTCTGATCAATGAACTCAGTTCGTTCTTTAAATTGTAAGGCCTTGATTTGAGAGAAATCTCCCAAATCCTTCAAGGCTTTTTCAGTTGAAATTTCCTCTTGTTGTCGATCTAAAAGACTTTTCCCTTGTATTTTCAAGTTTTGATTTTCTTCAAAGACTCCAAGAAACCCTCCAGAGACTCGATATCATTGAGATCCTTCAGCGCTTTATATCTGAGACTGAATTTTTGTAAGCTATTCATCTCTTCAATCGTTTTGAATAAAGGCTGTAAACGCTTTGGTTGAAACGTGACGAGACTCAGCTTGACAAATTGGTTCTCGGCTTCTTCAAAAGCTTTCTGCAAGGCTTGAATCGTCACTTCGTCCAATCTCCACATATATTTTACCTTGAGTTTCACCTTAATATATGGCAAGTCTTGAGCGATTTTCGTGATCTCTTGAAAGATTTCGCAGAAACGAAGAAACTTTAGATTACAGTTTCCCTTATTGTATGAATGACGAAGGTTGATCATCATTAATTTCATATTCGGCCAATGATTTCTTTGCTTTGCGATTTTCAAGAGGTCCTTAAGCCCTAAGAGGTCTCGATGACTTCTTATTTTGACTTTGAGAAAGCAGTTTTCCAGCATGGTTAATAAAGGAAGCCACTGGAAAGCTTTATTATGAGGAGGATCAATTTTTTCAAAATTGAGGAAGAGATCAGTGACTCTTTTGAGGAGTCTGGAAAAGAGGATTTTCTTGAGATTTTGGGAGTTTTTATGGATGATATTTGATCCCTTCAGAGCAATATCAAGCTCATTTTCTGAATTATCAGTGTCTTCATCTTCAGAATTCACAGTCCCTTGGGAATCTATTGCAGGAAGTGACTTGTAAAAATCATGGTCATGAGAAGGATTCCTTTTGAAATTGAGTTTAAATCTTTGGATGTTTGAATTTTTGGGAAGGTTTTTGACCAGGCGGTCCTGGTCCTTTTCCAATAGATAATCTAATTTGCTCCGATTAGCAATCTTCTTTTGATTCTTTGAATAGTAAGTTTCATTGTTTGGAAGAAAGTTGAGGTGAAGTCCATATTTGATTATGCTGGGCCAGTTGTCGAGAAGGCAATGGCTTCCTCGATAGAGGTTAAAACGCTTTTGAATTGAAGATGACATTTGAGATTTCTGAGGAAATTGATGTAATGAATAATTATAGTCAATTCACAAGAAATGAGAAGGAAAAAAGGCTGATTTGTATGAAAGAAAAGTTTCAAAGAAATTTCAGCCATTAGAATCTCACAATTGTTTTGAGCTCTCTCAATTGGGAAAAACAATATTTGTGTATGGAATTCTTCCAAAAACTTTTGCCTACTTCACTCAACTCTCAAAAAACTCAATGAATATCAATTAAAATAATTCTTTTTGAATTGAAATTGAAAGACTTTGTAGTTGTATAGTTTGGGACTTTTTCATCCACTTTCTCATAATCAAGAATCAATTTCAATTATAGGTATTTTCTCGAACGATATCCACTCACTCTTTTATATATGTCTGGAGAGATATCAAACCCTTTCAAGTTTTCAGCAAATTTCTTTTTGCCTTCTTCTGTGAAACCGTCAATCCTATCAGAAATCAATAAAACGTCTGTAATTACATGGCTAATGAGATTGTAAGGCTCTGTAAGAAAGTGAGCCCTTTCAGCGCTTGATCCAGGCTCTCAAGTGCGGCATCATTTAATCCCGTTCAGCTTTTAATAAGTCAGCGAAATCTCAATCAGAAAGTTACTAGAAAAAGCTCAAATATAAGCTTCGAATCCGTGTAAGTGTCTTGAAGGCTTGGAATGAGGGGGTCGCCCTCTCAAAAATTGTCTTTGAAATTTGCCATATTTTGAATGTAAAGCATTCTTCAATTAGAAAATAATTTTTCTGGTAAATTTCAAGAAAATTCTCTCTTTTTGAATTTTGACCATTTTGCTGACTAAAAAGTTTCTATTTTTGAAAAGAAAGACTTGAAGGACTCTTTGACCATTGCTTTTGTGTAGATTGATATTTTTTCCAATGATCTCTATCGTTTGGGCTTTTTCGGCTGCTTGAAAACCTTTTTTGAAAAAGAAAAAAATTTCCTCATATTACCAAATCTCATTAAGAACTAAATCTCG
>Ga0182738_1004452_pt1 | contig 15479 bp, 11 predicted proteins | sample eDN5th30CBELigMG_FD_128876 | JGI IMG/M metagenome (GOLD analysis project Ga0182738, IMG submission 128876) | Enriched Miracle-Growth compost microbial communities from Emeryville, California, USA - eDNA 5th pass 30_C BE-Lig MG (version 2)... ... | reverse complement strand
CGTCGGCACGCACAAGGAGCGCAACGCCCAGGGGCGGGCTGTGGCGAGCTTCCCTTCGGGTTGCTTCGCAAAGGGGCCGTCTGCGGCGTTGCCCGCGCTTGCAAGGCGAAAGCCTTGCTGCGCACGGGCGCCTTGCATCCAGCCCCTTTGCGAAGCAACGCGACCCCCTTCCGCCGCGTCAACAGGCCCCGGCAGGTCGAAGGCGGCCGACGTCATGGCGATGCCGCCGCGAGGGCGTCCCGGGTGAGCAGCAGTACCTGGTCGGCGCCGGCGCTGGTCTCCAGCCACACGGCCTCCAGGCGCGGAAAGGCGGCCTCGAAGTGCTCGCGCTCGTGGCCGATCTCCAGCACCAGCACGGCTTCGCCGCTCATGCGCGCGGGCGCATCAGCCAGCAGGCGGCGGACGAAGTCCATGCCGTCCGCGCCGCCGGCCAGGGCCAGTGCGGGCTCGGCCCGGTACTCGGGCGGCAGCGCGGCCATGCTCTGCGCATTGACGTATGGCGGGTTGCACAGGATCAGGTCATAGGGGCCGGGCAGGGCCGCGAGGCCATCGGATTCGACCAGGCGGATGCGGCCGTCCAGGCCGTGCCGCGCGACGTTGATGGCCGCCACCTCCAGCGCCTCGCGCGAGAGGTCGGCCGCATCGACGGCGATCTCCGGCCAGGCCATCGCCGCCAGCACCGCCAGACTCCCGTTGCCGGTGCACAGGTCGAGCACGCGCAGGGATGGTGCCCCCACGCTCGCCACTTCGTGTGCTTCGCTGCCCCCCGAGGGGGCGCTCGCTTGCTTGGGGCGGCCCGGCGCGGCGCTCGGCTCGCTCAGCCACGGATCGATGCCGCCGTCGGCGATCAGTTCGGCGATGAAGCTGCGCGGCACGATGGCGCGCTCGTCCACGTAGAAGGACACGCCCTGCAGCCAGGCTTCCTTCGTCAGGTAGGCGGCCGGCTTGCGGCTGGCGATGCGTTCATCGACTAGGGCCTGCACCTGCGCGGCGCTGCCGGGCGAGACCTCGCGCGCGGCCACGCCGTCGAGGTCGTCGAGCGGCAGGCGCAGCCGCCACAGCACCAGCCAGGCGGCCTCGTCGAAGGCGTTGGCGGTGCCGTGTCCGAAGGCGACGCCGGCCTCGGCGAGCTGCCGCTCGGCCGCGTGCACGAGCTCCAGCACGGTCGCCATCACGCGGCGGCCGCGTTCAGCGTCGTGATCGCGCGGCGGTAGATGTTCTTCAGCGTCTCGATGTCGCCGGGCGCGACGTGCTCGTCGATCTGGTGGATGCTGGCGTTGACCGGCCCCAGCTCGATCACCTGCGGACAGACTTTGGCGATGAAGCGCGCGTCGCTGGTGCCGCCGCTGGTGGACAGCTCGGTCTCGATGCCGGTCTCTTCGCGGATCGCGCCCTGCACCGCCGCCACCAGTGCGCCGGGCTGCGTGAGGAAGGGCAGGCCGCCGACCGTCCAGGCCAGCTCGTAGTCCAGGCCGTGCCGGTCCAGCACGCCGTGCACGCGCGATTGCAGCGACTCGGGCGTGGACTCGGTGGAGAAGCGGAAGTTGAAATGAACCACCGCCGTGCCGGGGATGACGTTGCTCGCGCCGGTGCCGGCGTGGATGTTGCTCACCTGCCAGCTCGTCGGCTGGAAGAAGGCGTTGCCCGCATCCCAGCCGCCTTCGGCATTGATGGCGACCAGCTCGGCCAGCGCCGGGGCCAGCGCATGCACCGGGTTCTTCGCCAGGTGCGGATAGGCGATGTGGCCCTGCACGCCCCGGACGGTGAGGCGGCCGCTCATGGTGCCGCGGCGGCCGTTCTTGATCATGTCGCCGCAGCGCTGCACCGAGGTGGGCTCGCCCACGATGCACCAGTCCAGCCGCTGGCCGCGGGCGGCCAGTTCGCGGCAGACGACCACGGTGCCGTCCACGCCCGGGCCTTCCTCGTCGCTGGTGAGCAGCAGCGCCAGCGCGATGCGCGGCGCGGGCTCGGCGGCGAGGAATTCCTCGATGGCGACGACGAAGGCGGCCAGCGAGCTCTTCATGTCGCAGGCGCCGCGGCCGTAGAGCAGCCCGCCGCGGTGGGTGGGCGTGAAGGGCGGGCTGGTCCACTGCTCGAGCGGGCCGGTGGGCACGACGTCGGTGTGGCCGGCGAAGACCAGCACCGGCGCATCGACCGGCGGGATCGGCGTGGCCGGGATGGCGGCGCCCGGCGCCGGTGCGGCGGCGGCCGGCCCGGGCCGCCGGACGGCCCAGAGGTTGGTCACGCGGAAGTCCGCCGGCCCGCTCTCGATGCGCTCCAGCGCGAAGCCCAGCCGCGCCAGGCGCTCGCCGATGAGCTGCTGGCAGCCGCCGTCCTCCGGCGTGACGGACGGCGTGGCGATGAGTTGTTCGGCGAGGTGGAGCGTTCGGGTCATCGAGGAAGGCGCGGTGGTCAGCCCTGGTGGTGCACGTCCAGGGTGATCTCCGTGAAGGTGGGCGCCTCGACCTGGTCGAGCAGCTTGCGCTCGGCCTCGGGCTTCGGCTGGGTGGCGTTGTGGTTCTGCAGGCGCCACATCAGGTTGGTGGGCGAGTCGGCATGGGCCATGCCTTCCTCGCGCTCGATGCGGCCGTCGAGGATGAGCTTGGCGATGGCCTCCTCGAAGGTCTGCGAGCCTTCGGCCATGGAGTTGTTCATCGCCTCCTTGACGCCCGAGAAGTCGCCCTTCTCGATCATCTCGGCCACCAGCGCGGTGTTGAGCATGACCTCCACCGCCGGCAGGCGCGAGCCGCGCGGCGTGCGCAGCAGGCGCTGCGCCACGATGGCGCGCAGCGCGCCGGCCAGGTCGCCCAGCAGGGTGGGGCGCACTTCCACCGGATAGAAGGACAGGATGCGGTTGAGCGCCCGGTAGGCGTTGTTGGCGTGCAGCGTGGCCAGGCACAGGTGCCCGGACTGGGCGTAGGCGATGGCGGCCGTCATGGTCTCGCGGTCGCGGATCTCGCCGATCTGGATCACGTCCGGCGCCTGGCGCAGCGCGTTCTTCAGCGCGATCGACAGCGACTGCGTGTCGGTGCCGACGTCGCGCTGGTTGATGATCGACTTCTTGTTGACGTAGGTGAACTCGATCGGTTCTTCCACCGTCAGGATGTGGCCGGAGGCGTGCTCGTTGCGGTAGTCCAGCATCGAGGCCAGCGTGGTGGTCTTGCCCGCGCCGGTCGCGCCGACCATCAGGATCAGGCCGCGCTTTTCCATGACGAGCTGCTTGAGCACCTCGGGCAGGTTCAGGTCCTCGAAGGCAGGGATGAGGTTGGCGATGTAGCGGATCACCACCGCGCAGCTCCCGCGCTGGCGCATGGCGCTGATGCGGAAGTTGCCGACGCCCTCGCGCGCGACGGCGGTGTTCAGCTCGCCGGTGCGCTCCAGCTCCGCGATGCGCTCGGGCGTGACGATCTCGCGCAGCAGCTCCAGCGGCGCCTCGGGCGGCAGCACCTGCGGGTTGATGGGCAGGCACTGTCCGTTGATGCGGATCTGCGCCGGCGCATTGGCCGTGAGGTACACGTCGGAGGCCTTGCGTTCGGCCATCAGACGAAGAATGCGGTCCATCGTTCCCATCGAGCCCTCCAGGTGTTGTGATCGTTGCAAGCGGCGAGGCCGCCCGGGGGCGGCCTCGCGGCGGGTCAGTCTCGCAGCAGGTCGTTCAGGCTGGTCTTGGAGCGCGTCTGCGCGTCGACCGTCTTGACGATGATGGCGGCGTAGGTGGAATAGTCCTGCCCCGCCTTGGTCTTCTTGGGCAGGTTGCCGCTGATGACCACGCTGCCGGCCGGCACGCGGCCGTAGCTGATCTCGCCGGTGTCGCGGTTGAAGATCGGCGTGCTCTGGCCGATGTACACGCCCATGCCGAGCACCGAGTTCTCTTCCACGATCACGCCCTCGACCACCTCGGAGCGGGCGCCGATGAAGCAGTTGTCCTCGATGATGGTCGGGTTGGCCTGCAGCGGCTCCAGCACGCCGCCCAGGCCCACGCCGCCCGACAGGTGCACGTTGGCGCCGACCTGCGCGCAGGAACCGACGGTGGCCCAGGTGTCGACCATGGTGCCTTCGCCCACGTAGGCGCCGATGTTCACGTAGCTGGGCATCAGGATCGCGCCCTTGGCGACGAAGCTGCCGCGGCGCGCCACCGCCGGCGGCACGATGCGCACGCCGGAGTCGCGCAGCTCGTTGGCCGACAGGTGGGAGAACTTGGTCGGCACCTTGTCGTAGAAGCCCAGCGAGCCGGCCTGGATCTGCTCGTTGTCCTTCAGGCGGAAGGACAGCAGCACCGCCTTCTTGACCCACTGGTGCACCGTCCACCGGCCGACGCCTTCGCGCGTGGCGACGCGCAGGTGGCCGTTGTTCAGCTCGGCGATGACGTGCTCGACGGCGTCGGCCACCTCCTTGGGCGCCTGGGTGGGCGAGAGGTTGGCGCGGTCTTCCCACGCGGCGTCGATGATCTGTTGCAGTTGCTGGCTCATGGAAGGGTCGATCGGATCGGAAAGGGTGGAGGGATCAGGCGCCCGGGTGGCGGCGCGTGAAGTCGACGATGCGGCGCGCGGCCTCGGTGCATTCGGGCGTGTCGGCCACGAGGGCCATGCGGATGCGGCCCCGGCCGGGATTGGCGCCCTGCGACTCGCGTGCGAGGTAGCTGCCGGGCAGCACCGTCACATTGTATTGAGCGTACAGGGCGCGGGCGAAGGCGGCATCGTCGCCGTTCCAGCCCGGCGGGATGCCCGCCCACAGGTAGAAGCTGGCGTCGGGCAGGCGCACGTCCAGCACCGCTTCCAGCATCGGCGTGACGACCGCGAACTTGGTGCGGTACTGCATGCGGTTGTCGACCACGTGCGATTCGTCGCCCCAGGCTGCGATGCTGGCCGCCGCCACCGCGCCGCTCATGGCGCTGCCGTGGTACGTGCGGTAGAGCAGGAACTGCCTGACGATGGCCGCGTCGCCCGCCACGAAGCCGCTGCGCAGGCCCGGCACGTTGCTGCGCTTGGACAGCGAGGTGAGCGCGATCAGGTTGCGGAAGTCGCCGCGGCCCAGCTTCGCGGCTGCCTCCAGGCCGCCCAGCGGCGGTTCGTCGCGGAAGTAGATCTCGCTGTAGCACTCGTCGGAGGCGATGACGAAGCCATGGCGGTCGCTCAGCGCGAACAGCTTCTCCCATTCGGCGAGCGGCATCACGGCGCCGGTGGGGTTGCCGGGCGAGCAGACGTAGACCAGTTGCGTGCGCGCCCACACCTCGGCCGGCACGCTGTCCCAGTCGACCGCGAAGTTGCGCGCCGGATCGCTGGGCGCGTACCAGGTGTCGGCGCCCGCCAGCAGGGCCGCGCCTTCGTAGATCTGATAGAAGGGATTGGGCGAGATGACCACCGGCGACGGGGATCGCGTGGCGTCCACCACCGTCTGCGCCAGGGCGAACAGCGCCTCGCGCGAGCCGTTGACAGGCAGCACCTGCGTGGCCGGGTCCACCTCCAGCGCGTAGCGGCGCTTCAGCCAGCCTGTGAAGGCCTGGCGCAGCTTCAGGTCGCCGGCGGTGGCGGGGTAGATGGCCAGCGCGCCCAGGCCCTCGACCAGGGCGTCCTTGATGAAGGGCGGGGTGGGGTGGCGCGGCTCGCCGATGCCCAGGCTGATGGGCGTGTGGGCCGGATCGGGCTGGACGCCGGCGAAGAGCTGCCGAAGCCGTTCGAAGGGGTAGGGCTGCAGCTTGGCGAGCAGGGGATTCATGGGACCGGATTATCCGTGAGCGCCCGGGGTGTGGCGCCGTGTTGCAGGCCCATCCAGGCCGGCGGCCGAGCGCCGCGTCAGCGGCTGATGCGGCGGGCCGCCTTCGGTGCCGGGGCTGACGCCAGCGCCTCGGCCTGCGCCTTCAGCGCCTCGATCGTCCGCCCGGTCTGGCGCAGCTTGCGCAGCGCGTCGGCGCCGCGCTCACGCTCTTGCGCGCTGGCATCGGGTTGCTGGCCCAGCAGCACCTCGCTGAGCCAGCCGATCTGGCGGCCGTAGCTGGCGACGTGCGCGTCGATCAGCCGCTCCAGCGCGGGGTTGCCGGAGGCCAAGGTGGTGGCGGTGTCGGTCTGCACGGTCTGCGTCCAGTCGCCGCCGGCCGGCCAGCGGTAAGTGGGGGCGTAGAAGAAGAACCACATCCAGGGCCACATGGCACGCTCCTTCGATCGCAGGCGGTGATGGAAGCCGCGATTGTGCGGAGCCGGCCGGCCGCGGGGAATCGGCCAGTCGGCCGAGGCGCTCAGGCGGTCGTGCCGCCGCGCCTGTAGAAGGCCAGCGAGCCGGCCAGCGCCAGCAGCAGCGCGCCGCAGGTGCGGTCGAGCCAGCGCATGGCGCGGCCCCTGAGCAGCCGCACCGCCCGCGCGCCGACGAAGGCGTAGACCAGCATCATCGCCAGGTCGAGCCCGGCGAAGAGGAAGGCCAGCACCAGGTACTGCGGCGCCTGCGCCGCGGCCGGGTCGATGAACTGCGGCAGCAGCGCCGAGCAGAACAGGTAGCCCTTGGGGTTGGTCACGGCCACCAGGAAGGACTTGCCGAAGATCTGCACCGGCGTGCCGTGCTGCGCCGCCGGCAGCGCCGCCACGTCGATGCCGCCGGCCGAGCGCAGCATGCGCAGGCCGATCCAGGCCAGGTAGGCGGCGCCCACCCACTTGAGCACGCCGAACCAGAACTCCGAGGCCGCCAGCAGCGCGCCCAGCCCCAGCGCCACCGCCCCGACCAGCACGAAGTCCGACAGCATCGCGCCGGCCATGCCCGGCAGCGCGCGCCGCACGCCGACGCGCGAGCCGTTGGACAGCGCCAGCAGCATCGTCGGCCCCGGCGTGGCGATGGCGGCCAGGGCGACGATGCAGAAGAGCAGGGCAGTGGCAAGGGTCATGGCAGGGTCTCCGGCCGCGCCGCGGCGGCGCCTCGGTCAGTGCAGCTTCTTGACCAGCACCTGGCTGCGCCGGTCCCAGTTGTAGCGGCTCTTGCGGGCCTCGGGCAGCCACTCGGGGTTGACCTGCTGGAAGCCGCGCTTGATGAACCAGTGCATGGTGCGCGTGGTCAGCACGAAGATGCTGTCCAGGCCCATGGCGCGGGCCCGGTGCTCGATGCGCTTGAGCAGCTTCTCGCCGTCGCCCTGGCCCTGCGAGTGGGGCGAGACAGTCAGCGCCGCCATCTCGGCCGTCTTCGCCTCGGGGTAGGGGTACAGCGCGGCGCAGCCGAAGATCACGCCGTCGTGCTCCACCACGGTGTACTGGTGGATGTCGCGCTCGATCTCGGTGCGGCTCCTCTTGACCAGCGTGCCGTCGCGCTCGAAGGGCTCGATCAGCTGCAGGATGCCGCCGATGTCGTCCACCGAGGCCTCGCGCACGGATTCGAGCTTCTCGTCGATCACCATCGTGCCGATGCCGTCGTGCACGTAGATCTCCAGCAGCAGCGAGCCATCGACCGCGAAGGGCAGGATGTGGCTGCGCTCCACGCCGCCCTCGCAGGCCTTGACGCAGTGCTGCAGGTAGAACGCGGTGTCGGTGGGCCGCTGCGGCGACGAGAGCCCGGCCAGCAGCTTCTTCGCGGCGTCCAGCGGCAGCTCGGTGTCGATCGGGTTGTCCTCGCTCACCGGGCGGCCGGCGTCCAGGGCGATGCCGGGGATCTCCGTCAGGAAGATCAGCTTGTCGGCCTGCACGGCGATGGCCACGCTGGTGGCCACCTCTTCCATCGTGAGGTTGAAGGCCTCGCCGGTGGGCGAGAAGCCGAAGGGCGAGATCAGCACCATGGCGCCGAAGTCCAGCGCGCGGCGGATGCCCACCACGTCCACCTTGCGCACCAGGCCCGAATGCTGGAAGTCCACCCCGTCCATCACCCCGACCGGCCGGGCGGTGATGAAGTTGCCCGAGATCATGCGCACCGTGGAGCCGGCCATCGGCGTGTTGGGCAGGCCCTGGCTGAAGGCGGCCTCGATCTCGTAGCGCAACTGGCCGGCGGCTTCCTGCGCGCAGTCCAGCGCCACCTCGTCCGTGATGCGGATGCCGTGCGAGTACTTCGCCGCATGGCCCTTGGCGCGCAGCTGCTCGTTCACCTGCGGCCGGAAGCCGTGCACCAGCACGATCTTCACGCCCATCGACTGGATCAGCGCCAGGTCCTGCGCCAGGCTCTGCAGCTTGCCGGCCGCGATCGCCTCGCCCGCCACCGCCACCACGAAGGTCTTGCCCCGGTGCGTGTGGATGTAGGGCGCCACCGAGCGGAACCAGGGGACGAAGGTGAAGTTGAAGACGGTGGACATGGGGGCGGCGGGTTCGGAGGGCGGATTCTCCATGAAGAGCGCTTTCGGCGTTCCCGGGCCCGCGTCCCGGGCGCCTACCTGCCGTTGCGTGGTGCAAACGGCGATGAGCAGACGGCGAGAGGGTTTATCAGATTTGGTGAAACAGTTCCTCGCCTTTTTGACGGCAGTAGATACATTAGCTCTCGTTTGTATCAAAGGGTTCCAGAGATGAACAAGACGCACAACAGCGTATGGAACGAGCGGAGGATGACTTTCGTCGCTGCTTCCGAGAAGACGTCCGGCAGAGTGAAGAACGTCGCTCGGGGGGCGTCGCTGCTGGTCGCCGGCCTGCTGGCGGGCAGCCCGGCATGGGCGGCGTGCACGGGCGGCGGTGCGGGGCAGACGACCACACCCATGGCAGCGACCGCCGGTAGCAATTGCACGGTGGATCCTTCGCTCGGAGCGGTGACTGTGCCCGGGGGCCAGGTCATCATGATTGCAGCGGGTGCCGGCACGACATGGACAGCCAACCAGAATCTGGCCCTGACGAGCCAGCTCTTCAATAGCAACGTCTCCCAACGCTGGGGAGTGGCGGCGGACAACGGAGGCCAGGTGCTTCTGAACGGTGCCGGCAATACGTACAGCGTGGAAACCAATGCGTACAGCACGGCGCATGGGGTGTATGCACGTGGTGCCGACTCGCTGATTCGCGTCGAGGGCAACCTTGACGTGACCATCAATGGTGGCGGGAATCCCAATGCGAACACCGCGACGCGAGGCCTGATCGTCACGGGCGGCGGCGTGATCGAGGTGCTTGGCCATACCACGGTCCACACGACCAACACGCTGTGGCCGGGCGGCGCCAACAACAGAGGGATATCGGCGGAAGGCGGCCTCATCCAACTCAATACGGCTGAGATCGACACGAAGGGACCGGGCGCGGTCGGTGTGCTTGCGAGCGGGGGAAGCGCCGGGCTGGTCCGCGCCCAGGGCCTGGTACAGATCACGACAGAGGGCAGCAACGCACAAGGCATCGCCGTATGGAACGGCGGCCAGATCGAGCTGGCGCAGGTCGATGTATTGACTCAGGGGAACGGCTCCGAGGCGATACGGAACGCCAACAACGGGGGCGCCATCACCGTGCAGGGCGGCGCCTTGCGCACGGAGGGCGCCGGCTCCGCAGGCATCGGGCAGACCCTGGGCACGGTCCGCGTCACCGGCCCTCTGACCATCGAGACCACCGGCGCAGGGAGTGCGGGCGTGACGCTTTCGGGCACCGGCAATCTGGAGCTGGCCCAGACGCAGATCCGCACGGCCACGGACAACAGTGCCGGGATGGCCATCACCAACACGGCCGCACAAGGCACCACGCTGACGCTCAATGGCCCGCTGGCGATCGAGACACAGGGCACCGGCAGCAGCGGCATCCGCTCGGTCTACAACACGGCCAACGCGGTCGTGGTGCCGACGGGCAGCAGCATCCTGACGCACGGCGATGGCGCCCACGGCCTCGATCTGCAGGCGCCCGCTGGCAACCTGAACGCGTGGAACGTGGCGGCCGGCGCCCGCGTCGAGACGCAGGGCAAGGACGCCCATCCCGTCTATCTCTCCAGCAAGGACGGCAAGGTGAGCTTCGCCTCCGCGGGCGACCTCGTGGCAGGGCTGCAGGGCAGCACGGGCATCTTCATCGCCTCCGCTCCCGGCGGCGCCGACGTGGTCAGCAGCGGCAGCATCGCCTTTGGCACCAGTACCGGATCCGGCATCTCGGGCGTGGACCTGGGCGGCGACGTGCGGATCGTCAGCAGCGGCAGCATCGTCAAGACCGGTGCTGGCGCGGGCGGCGCCGGCATCGTGGTGTCGCACGATGGCGCCACCGGCACCCTCATGCTGGATAACCAGGGCAGCATCTCCAGCCAGGGCGGGCCGCTGAGCATCGGCATGCAGGGCATCGCCACGGGAAGCGGCAACGTCGCGCTGCTCAATTCGGGAACCATCGGCCATGCGGCGGCGCCGGTGGGCTACGGCCTGAACGGAAGTGTCCTGTCTGCCGGCGCCACGCTGTCCGTGAACAACGGCGGCCGCATCGATGCGCAGCTTGCCGGCATCTCCGCCGTCAGCGACGGCGGCTTCGACGTGACCAACAGCGGCATCGTGGCCGAGAGCGCGGTCGTGGCGCTGTCTCTCTCGGGGACCGGGGCACTGGGCGGCAGCGTGACCAACAGCGGCAGCCTGCTGGCCGGCTCGACCGCCGTGCTGTCGCAGACGCCCGGCAGCTTGAGTCTGAGCAACAGCGGTACCTTGCGTGCGCCGGAGGCCATCCGTGCGACGGCCGGTACCCTTGGCGCCACCAACACGGGCCTGATCCACGGCACGGTGCAGGCGGCAGGCGGGCAGATCGACCTGAGCAACGCCGGCCTGTGGACCAATACCGGCGACTCCGTGCTCACCTCCCTGAGCAACAGTGGCACCGTCACCTACACCGTGCCGGTGGGAGGGACCTACAAGACCGTCACCGTCGGCAACTACGTCGGCCAGGGCGGGCAGATCAATCTCAACACCTGGCTGGGCGACGACGGTTCGCCCAGCGACCGGCTGGTGATCGACGGCGGCAGCGCCACCGGCAGCACGCGTCTGGGCATCACCAACACCGGCGGGACCGGCGCGCGAACGACCGGCAACGGCATCCTGGTGGTCGATGCGCAGAACGGCGCCACCACCGGCACCGGCGCCTTCTCGCTGGCCGGCCCGGTGAGCGCCGGCGCGTACGACTATTCGCTGGTGCGCCGCGCCAACCAGAGCTGGTATCTCAGTTCTGATCTCATCACCGTTCCGCCAGTGGACCCCGGCACGCCGACCGGTCCGGTCACACCGGGTGTGACGCCGCCGGCCAGCCTGCCCAACTACCGCCAGGAAACCTCGCTCTACGCCGCCGTGCCCTCGCTGGCCGCGCTGCACAGCGCCGCGACGATGGACAGCTTCCACGAGCGCATGGGCGCGGCCGGCTATGCCGCCGCCGGCGAGGACAGCCGGCCTGCGCGCCTGTGGGTTCGCCTGATCGGCAGCAACGGCAAGCGCAAGGGCGATGCGCTGGGCGTCTACGGCCGCAGCGGCCCCGCCTACGACCACAAGACCGCCGCACTGCAGCTCGGCGGCGACTTCTACCAGGGCCGCAATGAGGACGGCAGCCGCACCCATGCCGGCCTGTACTTCGCCACCGGTCAGACCAGCGGCGACGTGCGGCACTTCAACGGCACCGCGGCGGGCAGTGCCAAACTGGACGTCACCTCGCTGGGCCTGTACTGGACGCTGCTGGGCGCGCAGGGCGGCTACGTGGATTTCGTCGCCCAGGGCAGCCACTACGGCGTGAAGGCCACCTCCACCCGCATGCCGGGCGTGAAGAGTTCGGGTACGGGCTACGACGTGTCGGTCGAGGGCGGGCTGCCGTTCAGCCTGGGCGGTGCCTGGACGCTGGAGCCGCAACTGCAGGTGCGCCGCCAGCAGGCCGACCTGGGCGGCGGCGCGGACCTGGCCGGCCGCGTGAACTACGGCGACGTGGACTCGCTGGTCGGCCGCGCCGGTCTGAAGCTGGGCTACGCCACGCCGAAGCTGGCGGCCTGGGCGCGGCTGGACCTGCTCAACGAATTCCAGGGTCGCAGCACGACCACCGTGTCGTCGCTGGCGGGCCTGCACGGCGTGAATTTCGACAGCAGCGTGCACGGCCGCTCGTTGGCGCTGACGGCCGGCGTGGATGCGCGGCTGACGCAAGCCGTCTCGCTGTACGGCTCGGCCAGCTACCGCCGCGCGCTGGGCGGAAGCCGCGGTCACGCGTGGGGCGCGCAAGCCGGCGTGAAGGTCGCCTGGTAGCAGGCGGCGATCCCGGCGCCTTCAGAGGGCTTCCGCGCAGCCGGACGACCGCGACGGCCTTCTGCCGGGCGCCCGCCGCCTCGGCGCGGCTGCGGCGCGGAAGGCCGCCAGGCGCATCGCATAGGCGTCGATCGGCTCGCCCGGCGGCGGGGCCGCCGCGGCGCGCAGCTTCAGCAGTTCGACAAAGCGCGCGGGCGCGATGCTGCCGCAGCGCAGCAGTTCGTCCACCAGCGTCAGCAGTTCGGCCGTGTGGGCGGCGATCAGGCCGTCGGCGCGGCTTTGCTGTTCGCGCAGCAGAGCCTCGATGGCGGCGTTGGTCGGCGCCAGGGAGGTGTTGACGTTCTCGCCCGCGCCGCCGGCCACGTCGGTGTGCGACAGCCGGAGGCCGAAGCCCAGGTGCCGCACCATGCGCGCCGCCGTGGCGGTGGCCTTGCGCAGGTCGCCCTCGGCGCCACTGGTCGCGTGCGCATCGCCGAAGACGAGGCGCTCGGCCGCGCGGCCGGCCAGGCTCACGCAGATGGAGTCCAGCAGGTTGCGGCGCGACCAGGCCTTGCGCGGCGCATAGCTGTTGTAGCCGCCCTCGAAGGAGGCGACGTTGATGCGTACCTCCAGCGGGGCATGGCCGAAGAGCAGCGCGTAGGCCAGGCCGTGGCCGGCCTCGTGCACCGCCAGCAGGCAGCGGAAGTCCTCGCTGGTGCGCCGGCGGGCGCGGCTGAGGTCCAGCGGCGCGTCGAAGTGCCGCTCGTGCGCCTCGAAGCGTGCGCGCAGCCGGCCGCCGGCCATCGACAGATGCACGGCGTCGCCGGGCGCGGCGCCATGCTCCAGCGCCCACAGGGCCGCCTGGACCAGCGTGGCGCTCAGGATCGCATGGATCGACGAGAACAGCGGCCGCGTGCCCTGCGCCGGGAAGACGCCGTCGGCGTAGAGCTGCGCGTGGACGGACGCGTCCAGCACGAAGCCCACGCCGGCGCTGGCGCGCGTCTCCTCGACGTAGCGTTCGCAGGTGTGGCGGATCAACTGCTCGTAGGCCGTGCGCGAAAGCGAGGGGTAGATCACGTGGTCGTTGCCCAGCCGCGCGATCTGCTCCGGCTTGAAGCGCTCGGCCAGGGCCTTCTTCACGTCGATGACCGACAGGCCGCGCGTGAGCGCGTGGAAGATGTCGGCGTCGGTGTCGCAGTCCTCCACGCGGGTGGCCATCTCCTCGTACATCTCGTCCAGGTTGCCGCAGACGAAGACCAGCAGCCGGCTGTAGTCGGTCTCCCATTGCGTGCGCGATTCGTGGAAGGCGCGCAGGCGATCGAGCATCTGCCCGGGCGTCCAGGCCATCACCTCGGTCAGCGGCGCGTCGAGCTTGAGGTTGCGGCGCAGCTCCTCGGCTTCCCAGGTCGAGAGGCTGAAGCGGCGCCGCCGCGCGGGCGCATCGCCGTCGCCGTCGTTCCCGGCGGCCTCCCGGTCGGCGTCGTACAGGGCGCCGGCGATGGCGGTCTCGATCTCGCCCAGCAGCGACAGCGGCGGCGGCAGGCGGCCGTCGGAGAGCAGCGCCCAGACGTCCTGGTAGCGCTCGACGCGCGCGTCCTTGCGCTGCTCGTCCACGGTGCGGTAGCGCTGGAACTCGTCGAGCACCAGCACGCCGGGTGCGCCCTCGGCCATGCCGCCCTGCGCCAGCAGGCCCGAGATCGTGGCCGGGCCGCGGCCGCTGGCGCCGTGGCTGAAGCCGTCCATCTGCACCTCGACGAAGCGGTCCTGGAAGCCCAGCAGTTGCGCGAGCCGGCGCACGAGCTGCGTCTTGCCGGTGCCGGTGAGGCCCCACAGGCAGACGATGACGGGCCGCGTGACGATCTGCGGCAGCACGTACCAGGCGCGCACGGACTCGATCACGCGGTCGATCACCGCGTCGATGCCGAACAGCTCCTGCTTGAGCGCGGCGGCCGCGGCCTGGAGGTGCGCGCTGCGCTCGGCGAACTGGGCGCGCAGGGCCTGCGCATCGGGCAGGGCGTTGGAAGTCGGGTCGTTCATGTTTTTCTTCTAATCGTTGTCGTGCCGGGCTGCGGCCAGCCGCAGCAGCGCCACGCGGTCGGCGCGCCGCTGCGCGCCCTGGCTGCGGACATGGCGCCCGGCGCCCGAGGCGCGCGTGCCCGCCAGGGCGCGTGCGACCGGGTTGCGCGGCGGCGCGGCGGTCTTCTCGATGTGCAGCACCATCGGCTGCTTCATGCGGCGCAAGGCCTTGACCCGGCCTTCGGTGAAGGCGCGGGATCGCTTCTTTGCACTCATGCGTGCGATTCCTGCAATGTGCGCCCCCAGGGCCGGGCTGCGCCCGTCCCGCCCCCCGAGGGGGACAGGACCACTTGGGGCGGCCCGGCGTGGCCCTGAAAGCAAAAAGCCCCGGCTGAGCAGGCCAGGGCTTTGCGGCGCCTGGGCTGACGTGGTGCGAGCACGGTCAGCCGGGGCGGGGAACCGTGTTCAGAGGAAGGTGTTGAACAAGTACGACATGAAGAAAGTGCTCCTGGAACGGGAAGCCGGCGCAAGGTCGCTCGTTGCGTCGGCGGAAAAAGCGAAGGGCGCGATTATTGGGAGGCTGCGCATGCCATGCAAGCACGAAGCGGGTGTTTGGCGCATCGCGTTGTGCATCGGCAACGCACGCTTCGGATAATCGGGGGCTTCATGTCCCAGCCCGAGTCCTCCACGGCCGCGAACGCGCCGGCCGCCCGTCCTTCCTTGCGCATCGAGTTTCCCGAATCGCTGCCGGTCTCCGGCAAGCGCGAGGAGATCATGGCCGCCATCGCGGCGCACCAGGTCGTCATCGTGTGCGGCGAGACGGGCTCGGGCAAGACCACGCAGTTGCCGAAGATCGCGCTGGCGATGGGGCGCGGCAAGCTGAACGCGGCACCCGGCAGGGGCCGGCTGATAGGTCATACCCAGCCGCGGCGCATCGCCGCCAGCTCGGTCGCCAAGCGCATCGCCGAGGAGCTGCACACGCCGCTGGGCGAGGTGGTGGGCTACAAGGTGCGCTTCCAGGACCGCCTCTCGCGCGACGCCTCGGTCAAGCTGATGACCGACGGCATCCTGCTGGCCGAGACGCAGACCGACCCGCTGCTCAAGGCCTACGACACGCTGATCATCGACGAGGCGCACGAGCGCTCGCTGAACATCGACTTCCTGCTGGGCTACCTGAAGGAGATCCTGCCGCGCCGGCCGGACCTGAAGGTGATCGTGACCTCGGCCACCATCGATGCGGACCGCTTCGCGGAGCATTTCGCCTCTGCGAAGGGCAGGGCGCCGGTGATCTATGTGTCGGGCCGCACCTATCCGGTCGAGATGCGCTACAGGCCCTTCGAGGAATCGAAGGAGTTCGACCTGAACGACGCCATCGCCGACGGCGTGG
>Ga0182738_1004451_pt1 | contig 15480 bp, 17 predicted proteins | sample eDN5th30CBELigMG_FD_128876 | JGI IMG/M metagenome (GOLD analysis project Ga0182738, IMG submission 128876) | Enriched Miracle-Growth compost microbial communities from Emeryville, California, USA - eDNA 5th pass 30_C BE-Lig MG (version 2)... ... | reverse complement strand
GTGCGGGAGAGTTCGGGAAGCTTCACTTCACTTCCCCTTCACCGGTCCGGGAATGGTCTCCAGCCCGCCCATGTAGGAGCGCAGCGCTTCGGGCACGGTCACCGATCCATCCTCGTTCTGATAATTCTCCAGTACCGCGATCAGGGTGCGGCCGACGGCGAGGCCCGAGCCGTTGAGCGTATGCACGAAGCGCGTGCCCCCCCTTCTCCCGTCCGGGCCCTCCTTCGGCCGGAAGCGCGCGCCCATGCGGCGGGCCTGGAAGTCGCCGCAGTTCGAGCAGCTCGAGATCTCGCGATAGGCGTTCTGGCCGGGCAGCCAGACCTCGATGTCGAAGGTCTTGCGCGAGGCGGGGCCCATGTCGCCGCCGCACAGGATGATGGTGCGGAACGGCAGGCCCAGACGCTTCAGCACCTCCTCCGCGCGGCCGGTCATCCGCTGATGCTCCTCGTCCGACTGCTCGGGCGTGGTGATCGAGACCAGCTCGACCTTGGGGAACTGGTGCTGGCGGATCATGCCGCGGGTGTCCTTGCCCGCCGCGCCCGCCTCGGAGCGGAAGCACGGCGTCCAGGCGGTGTAGCGCAGCGGCAGCGCCTTCTCGTCGAGCATCGTGTCGTTCACCAGGTTGGTGAGCGGCAGCTCGGCAGTCGGGATCAGCCAGAAACCGTTGTCGGTGTGGAACATGTCCTCGGCGAAGCGCGGCAGCTGGCCGACGCCGTAGGCCGCGTTGTCGCGCACCAGGAATGGCGGGTTGACCTCGGTGTAGCCGCCCTCTTCCGAGGTGTGCAGGTCGAGCATGAACTGCGCGATGGCGCGCTCGAGCCTGGCCAGCTTGCCCTTCAGCACGACGAAGCGCGCCCCGGACATCCTGCTGGCGGCGGCGAAATCCATCTCGCCGGTCGCTTCGCCCAGCGCGACATGGTCCTTGGGCGGGAAGGCGAAGTTGCGCTGGCTGCCGACCCGGCGGATCTCGACATTGCCGGTCTCGTCGGTACCGTCCGGCACGTCGTCGAACGGCAGGTTGGGCAGCACTTCGAGGCGGCGGGTCAGCTCGGCATCGAGCTCGGCCGCCCGGGCCTCGCCGGCCTTCAGCGACGCCTCGAGCGCCGCGACCTCGGCCATCAGCGCATCGGCCGGCTCGCCCTTGCGCTTGGCGATGCCGATCTGCTGGCTGAGCGCCCTGCGCTTCGCCTGGATGCTCTCGCTCTCCGAGATCGCGGCGCGCCGTCGCCTGTCGACCTCGAGCAGCTCGGCCGACATCGGCGCCAGATTGCGCTTTCTGAGGCCGACATCGAAGGCGGTGGGGTTTTCGCGGATGAATTTGATGTCGTGCATGGCTAGCTGCCGGCGGCTTCGTCGGCCTTCTTGTCCTCTTCCTCGCGCTTCTTCTCGATCCACGAGCCGACGATGATGCTGATCTCGTAGAAGGCGAGTAGCGGGACGGCGAGCGCGATCTGGCTGATCACGTCGGGCGGCGCCAGCACCGCGGCGATCACGAAGCAGATCACGATGGCGTAGCGCCGCTTGGATCGCAGGCCGTCGGAGGTGGCGATGCCGACCTTGATCAACAGGATCAGCAGCACCGGCATCTCGAAGGCGAAGCCGAAGGCAAAGACCAGCTGCAGGATGCGCTCGAGATAGTCCGACGAGCGCAGGGTCTTCTCGATGTCGGGCGGGGCGTATTGCGTGAGCATGAAATTGATCACGTACGGCAGCACGACGTAATACATGATCGCGCAGCCGGCATAGAACATGAACGGCGTTGCCACGAGGAACGGCAGGAAGGCGCGCTTCTCCTGGCGGTAGAGGCCGGGTGCCACGAACAGCCAGATCTGCACCGCAATCAGCGGGAAACCGACGATCAGCGACACGAAGGCCGACAGCTTCACCGTGACGAAGAAGAACTCGAAGATGTCGAGGACGATGACCTTGTAGCCATCGGCCAGCGCCGGCTGGATCAGGAACGAGAAGATCGGCTTGGCGAAATAGAAGGTGACGAAGAAGACCGCGAAGAAGCTGACCAGCGCATAGATCAGCCGCCTGCGCAGCTCGATCAGATGATCGAGCAACGGCATCGGCTTGTCGTCTTCGGGTCCGTCGTGCGCTTGGGTCAAGGCAATCTTCGCGTCCGTGAGTGGCGCGTTATGCCGCCCTTTGGCCGGCAATTCAAAGCGCTAATTCGCCTATTCGGCGGCTGCCTTGGCGGGTTTGCTTTCGACCGGCGGTTCGACCGGCGCCTCGATGGCCTTTTCGATTGCCGCCGGCGCGACTTCCGCCGTCACGACAGGCACGGATTCGGACGCGGGCGCCGGTTCGACCGCGACCTGCGGGGCCGACTCGGGCTCAGCCAACGGATTGTCGAGCGTCGACTTGGCCTCCGCCCAGGCCTTGTCGCCTTCGGCCATGCCTTCCTGGAGGTGCTGCTTGATCTGCTTGGTCGGATCGAGCGACTGCAGGTCCAGCCCGCCCGCCGAACCCTCGAGCTGTTTCTTCACCTCGTCCAGCTCGGACTGGCGCACCATCTCATCGACATGGCCGCGGAATTCCGACGCCATGCCGCGCATCTGGGACATCCATCTGCCCCAGGTCCGCAGCAGATTCGGAAGCTCCTTCGGGCCGATGACGACGAGCGCGACGACCGCGATCACCAGCAGTTCAGGACTGTCGATGCCAAACATGTATCACCGAAGCCCGAGGCGCCGTCCTTAGACCTTGGCGGTGTTGTCCTGTCGCGCCTGGCCCGGCGACGAGGTGGTGGTCTGCGCCGAGATCGGCTTGGCCGAATCGCCCGGCTGGCCCGCCTCCACCGTTTCCTTGTCGGCCCCGTCGCCCGAGACGCCCTTCTTGAACGCCGACAGGCCCTTGCCGAAATCGCCCATCAGGGACGAAATCTTGTTCTTGCCGCCGAACAGTAGCAGCACGACGGCCAGCACGATGAGCCAGTGCCATACGCTGAAGCTACCCATGTGATTGCTCCTGAAAAAACCATTGCGATCGCTATGCCCGATTATGGCATCCGGCACAAACGCCCGGCAACCTGCCGATCAAGGCCTTATTGCGGCTCCGCGACGCGGAAGCAACGAAGCTACGACTTCTGCTCTTCGACCGCGAGCGGCTCGACCGCTTCGTCTTCCGTCGGCTCGAGAGGCAGGTCGGCCTCCTCCGGACGGAATATGGGGGGCTGCGCGCGCGGGTCCAAGAGGCCGGCGGCACGCATTTCCTCATGTCCCGGCAGATCGTCGAGCGACGACAGGCCGAAATGCTCGAGGAAAAAGTCGGTCGTGCCCCAGGTCACGGGCTTGCCTGGCGCCCGGCGGCGCCCCATCGGCTTGATCCAGTTCTGCTCGAACAGCAGATCGAGCGTGCCCTTGCTCAAGCCGACGCCGCGAACCTGCTCGATTTCGGCCCGCGTCACCGGCTGGTGAAAGGCGATGATCGCCAGCGTCTCGACCGAGGCACGCGACAGCTTGCGCGTCACGGGCCGCTCGATCTTCAGTTTCTCGGAAAGATCAGGCGCCGTGCGGAAAGCGTATCCGCCCGCCACCTTCACCAGGTTTATGCCGCGGTTGGCATACAGCCCGGCGAGGTCGGCCAGCAGACGCGGCAGGTCGGCGTCGTTGGGCAGACGGTCGGTCAGCTCCTTCTCGCCGAGCGCCTGGGTGCCGGCGAACAGCAAGGCTTCGAGCAGACGCAGATGCTGCACATGGTCGGACGACACCGCATCGGTGACCTGAGACGGCGACGGCGCAACGACGATATTCGGCGTTTCGACTGCCTCGACGATGACCAGCTCCGCGGCTCCGGAATCGGCGATCCCCTCGTGCGCGGCCGCCACGACCGGGGGTGCGTCTACCGGCTCCGTCGCGTCATCCTCTGCTTCCCTCTTTTCCCCGTCTTCCTCGAAGCCAGCGGAAACTTCGACATCATCATCGCCATCTCCTGGATCGGCAGCCGCCTCGCCGCCCCCATCTTCATGGCCATCTTCACCGGAATCGCCGGTCGCCGCAGCGGGCGCTTCCACCGCCTCGACAGCAACATCCTCGATCGCCTTTCCCTCTCCGTCTTCTTCAGGCTCGGCGGAATCGTCGTCGCTGTCGTCGTTGTCTTCATCCGTATCCGGGTCGTCGTCGTCCGAGTCGTCGTCATCATCATCGTCGGAAGCGTCATCATCGGAGTCGTCGTCGTCCGACCCGTTGTCGTCATCGTCCTCCGCCGTGTCGCCATCGGTGCCGTCGGCCCGGTCATCGCTTTCCATGTCCTCGACCTTGGGCTTCTCTTCCGCGGCCGACAGCTCGTCAGCGGCCGGGACGGCCGTCTGCTCTTCGGCATCCTTGGCGGGAGGGAGTTCTTCTGCTGACATGATTGACGTCACCGCGGTTCGGTACGTTTACGCAAATGGATGGGACCGAAACGTTCGGTCTGCCGCAATTCGATCTGGCCGTCCTTGGCCAACTGAAGCCCCGCCACGAAGGTCGAGGCGATGGCCGAGCGCCGCTTCGCCGGATCGGTGAGGCCAGCCGGCAGGAAGGCCTCCAGGTTCTGCCAGTCGATCGCGATGCCGAGCATGCGGCCCAGCCGCTCCGCCGCCTCCTCGACCGAGAAGAACTGCATCGGCACGATCTGATAGGTGTCGGCGTCCTTGGGGCGGACCTGATGGCCGTAGGCCTTCAGCAGGTCGTAGAGCTTCACGTCCCACACGGTACGGCGCACCACGACCACGCCCTCGGGCTGGCCACGGGCGAAGATGTCCTTGCCGAGCTGCGGACGGGCCATCAGGCGAGCGCCTGCCTCCTGCATGGCCTCGAGACGGCGCAGTTGCCACTGCAGCGCATCGGCCATCTCCTGGCCCGACGGCTCCTCGCCGGGCGGCGGCTCGGGCAACAGCAAACGCGACTTGAGATAGGCGAGCCAGGCCGCCATCACGAGATAGTCGGCCGCGAGCTCGAGCCGTATCCGACGCGCCTGGGCGACATACGACAGGTACTGGTCGACCAGCGCGACCATCGAGATGCGGCGAAGATCGACCTTCTGGTCGCGGGCAAGCGCCAGCAGCAGGTCGAGCGGCCCCTCGAAGCCTTCGAGGTTGACGATCAGCTCACCCTCGCCCGGCGCGATCACGTCGGGGCCGGCAGCGCTGAAGCCGTCATTGGGGGGAGGCGCGGCTGGGTCGCTCATGCAGGTTTGGTGTAGTCCAGCCGGAGCGCCTGCCGCCACTGGATTTGACCCCGCCTTATCCCCATTCCGGGAGGAGCGCGGAAAGCCTTCGTCCGGCCTCGGTAAAGTCGGCCCTGCCGAGCGGGGCGCGATGCCGTGCCAGATAATGCCGCCCCGCCTCGAACCGGCGGCGGGCGGCGGCGGTCATCGGACCGGCATTCGCCGCCACCTCGCGCATTTCGGTCATCCGGCCGTTGCAGTGCAGGGCAATGTCGCATCCTGCCGCCAGCGCGCGCGCCGCGCGCTCGCCGAGGCTGCCGCCCAGCGCCTGCATCGAGAGATCGTCCGACAGGAGCAGGCCGTCGAAACCGATATGGCCACGGATGACATCCCGCACGCCCCGCGCCGAAACCGTGAGCGCGGCAGCCGGGTCGATGGCCTCGTAAAGCACATGCGCCGTCATGGCCCATGGCAGGTCGGCCAGGAACTTGAAGGGCACGAAATCGGTGCGTTCGAGCGTCTCGCGAGAGACTCCGACACGCGGCAGGGCGTCGTGCGAATCGACGGTGGCGCGGCCATGTCCGGGGATGTGCTTGACCACCGGCATCACGCCGGCGGCCAGCAGGCCCTCGGCCGCGGCGCGGCCCAGGGCGGCGACGGGCTCGGGCTGGCCGGCATAGGCGCGGTCGCCGATCACCGCATGGGTCTCCGGAAAGGCGATGTCGAGCACCGGCAGGCAATCCACGTCGCAGCCGGTCGAGGCAACATCCGCCGCCAGCAGGCGCGCATTCAGCCAGGTCGCCTCCAGGCCGTGCTCGGGGTCGCGCGCATAGAGCTCGCCCAACAGCCGCGCGGGTGGCGCCTTGCGCCAATGAGGCGGCCGCAGCCGCGCCACCCGGCCGCCCTCCTGGTCGACCAGCACCGGCGCCTCGGCACGCGCCACGCAGGAGCGCAGATCCTCGGTCAGGCGGCGTGCCTGATCGGGAGTCTCGATGTTGCGGGCAAAGAGGATGAAGCCCAGCGGATCGGCATCGCGAAAGAACGCGCGCTCGTCGGCCGACAGGGTGGTGCCGGCACAGCCAAAGATCGCCGCCTTCATCCGCGCGCTCGCCCGTCGCCCCGAGCGCCGCGAAGGACCTCCCGGTTGCGCCACGGAATGCCTTTGAAAGAGGCGCGTACTTCGCTTTGCCCAGGAGGAGCACGGCGGGCCCGCAGGCCGGCGGTCGCCATGATCATCACTTGGCGGGCGGGACGGCGACGCAGTCGGTCTTGCGCGTCTTGAGCGTGCCGCAGATGCTGTGCGCCTGCTTCTCGTCCAGCGGGCCCGCCTGGACACGGTACCACACGCCCTTGTCGCCGAGATCCACCCGCGCAGGCTGCATGCGCAGGCTGGCGAGCACGTCGCCGTGCGCCGCCTGCAGACGGGCCCATGTCGACTTGGCGATGTCCTCGCTCTTCACCGAGGCAATCTGGATGCGCCAGCCGCCGGTCGCACCGGACATGCCTTCGATCAGGCTGGCGATGCTCGGGCTGCTCTCGCTGGCGGGAGCCGGAGATGGCGCCTGCGTCACCGTCGGCGGGTTCGGCGGCGGTGCGGGCGCGGGGGCCGGTGTCGATGCGGCGGCCTGCACGGGCGTCGGGGTCTTCGCAACCTCGGGCTCCCTGGGCGGCGGCGATGGAGTCGGCATGATGCCGTCCGCCGGCAGCCGCGGCGTCGTCGGCCCCGGCAACAGCTTCTCGGGCTGGATCGGCACCGCGCCAGGGGAAATGCGGTTGTAGACTTCCTTGTCCTGGTCGGGCGGCACGAGGCCGCCGGCATTCTCCGGCTTGACGCGCGCCAGCGTCGTCGGCGCCTGTATGACCAGAGGCTCCAGCCCCTTGCCGCCGGCGCGGACGTCCTGGTTGTGCGCCCACCACACCACCGAGCCGAAGCTCGCGATTGCGGCGATCGAAACCATCATGGTGAGGATCGTGCCGCGCCGTCGGTTGACTTTCGCCAAAAGAGAATCGCGCGGCGGCGGCGGAATGGAATCGGGTTCGTGCGCGACGGGCCGGGCCGGCGGTTCACGCCGTGAGGCGACCGACTCGTTGGGTCGGTAGATCTTTGGACCGTCGCCGGAGGGGGGCCGGCGGATGTGCATTTTTTTCCTTATCTCATCTCTTCGACGGGAGTTACGCCGAAGATCGACAAGCCGGATTCTATCACAAATCCGACCGCCTGCACCAACGCAAGCCGCGCGCGTGTCTTTTCGGAGTCCCCCTCGACCACGAAGCGCAACGACGGTTCATCCTTGCCGCGATTCCAATGGCCGTGGAAGGCGGCGGCGAGATCGTAGAGATAGAAGGCGATGCGGTGCGGCTCATGCGCCGATGCCGCCGCCTCGACCTGGCGCGGCCATTGCGCGATCAGGCGGACCAAGGCGAGTTCGCCGGCGTCGGTCAGATGATCGAGCGATGCGTTGCCCAGCCCATCGACCGGGATGCCGGCCGCGCTCGCCTGGCGCACGACACTGCGCGTCCGCGCATGGCCATACTGGACGTACCAGACCGGGTTGTCCCGTGACTGTTCCGTGGCCTTGACCAGGTCGAAGTCGAACGGCGCGTCGTTCTTGCGCGTCAGCATGGTGAAGCGCACGACGTCGGGGCCGACCTCGTCGAGCAGGTCGCGCAGGGTCACGAAGGTCCCGGCGCGCTTGGACATGCGCACCAGCTCGCCGTTGCGCAGCACGCGCACGAGCTGGCAGAGCTTCACGTCAAGCGCCCCCTTGCCTTCGGTGATGGCGCTGACCGCCGCCTTCATGCGCTTCACGTAGCCGCCGTGGTCGGCGCCCCAGATGTCGATCATGTCGGCGAAGCCGCGACGGAACTTGTCGTGGTGGTAGGCGATGTCGTTGGCAAAGTAGGTCCAGCTGCCGTCCGACTTCCTGAGCGGCCGGTCGATGTCGTCGCCGAACTTCGTCGCCCGGAACAGGGTCTGCTCGCGGTCTTCCCAGTCGTCGGGCTTCTTGTCCTTGGGCGGATCGAGCCGGCCCTGATAGATCAGCTCCTGCCGCGACAGCTCCTGGAAGGCGCGATCGACGGCGCCCGACTCGACCAGCGCGCGTTCCGACGAATAGACATCGATCTTCACGCCGAGCGTCTCGAGGTCCTGCCTGATCTCGGCCATCAGGGTGGCGATGGCGAAGCTGCGCATCTCGGGCAGCCAGTCGGCCTCGGGCTTGTCGATCCAGCGCGCGCCGTCGCGCCTGGCGATCGCCGCGCCGACCTCCTTCAGGTACTCGCCGGGATAAAGGCCGTCGGGTATCTGGCCGATGTGATCGCCCAGCGCCTCCTTGTAGCGCAGGTACGTGGAGCGCCCGAGGATGTCGACCTGCGCGCCGGCATCGTTGATGTAATATTCCTTGGTGACGTCATAGCCCGCCTTGGCGAGCAGGTTGGCGAGCGCGTCGCCCACCACTGCGCCGCGCGCATGCGCCACGTGCAGCGGCCCGGTCGGATTGGCCGAGACATATTCGACATTGACCTTCTGACCGCCACCCATCGTCGATGCGCCATAGGCCGCCCCCTCCTCCAGGCATTCGCCGAGCCGCGCGCGCCAGAAATCGTCGCGGAGCTTGAGATTGATGAAGCCCGGGCCGGCGACGGAACCGTCGACCACGTCGGGATTGGCCTTCAGCCGAGGCAGCAGGGCATCGGCGATGTCGCGCGGCTTCTTCTTCGCGGCCCTGGAAAGCACCATGGCGGCGTTGGTGGCGATGTCGCCATGCACGGCGTCGCGCGGCGGCTCGGCGGTGAGGCCGGAGAAGTCGAGCTCGGCCGGCAATTCGCCCGCTGCCTGCATGGCCCGCAGCGCCGCCTCGATCTCGGCGATGAAATGACGGTAGGGATTCATGCGGCGGGGTATTGCCTAATCCGTCAGGTTTGTCATGTAGCATCACGAACCAGGACGAGGCCTGAACATGCGGATTTTGCGGGATTCCCACGTTGTCATCACCGGCGGGACAGGAGCGCTCGGCAGGGCCGTGGCGCAAGCGTTGGTCGAAGCAGGTGCACATTGTCACGTGCCGGCGATCGAAACCTCGGTGCCGGCCGACCGATTTCCCGCAGGCAAGGTTTCGGTCACCACCGGCATCGATCTGTCGGATGAGGCGTCGGTCTCCGGGTTTTACGCCACCTTGCCGCCGCTGCACGCCGTGGTGAACATCGCGGGCGGCTTCGCCTGGGCACCGATCGCCGACAGCCCCCTGAAGGTCCTCCAGCAGCAACTTTCGATGAATCTCGTCTCCTGCGTCCTGAGCTGCCGCGAGGCAGTGGCCAACTTGCGCAAGGGCGGCCAGGGCGGTCATATCGTCAACATCTCGGCGCGCCCGGCACTAAATCCCCGGCAGGGCGCCGGCATGACGGCCTACACCGCGTCCAAGGCCGGGGTTGCCGCCTTTACCGTGGCGCTTGCCGAGGAACTCAAGAATGAGAACATCTCGGTGATTGCGCTCGCCCCGTCGACCATCGACACGCCGACCAACCGCGCCGACATGCCCAAGGCCAACCATGCGAGCTGGGTGACGCCCGCGGCGATCGCCGATCTGATCGTGGCGCAGCTTGGCCTCCGCGATCCGATCAACTCCGGCGCGCTGATCCCGGTCTACGGCAAGGCATAAATGCAAGGCGCCAGTTGCTCCAGCCAGCTGGAGCCTGACAATTGCGATTTCTAGTCGGCCCGAAACACAGCCTTGCCGGATCAGGATCATTGGACCGCGCGCATCCTTGCGCGTTCATGATCATGAGCGCGCAAGGATGCGCGCGGTCCAGTGACGATGACGCCGACTCGGCTCGCTCGTGCTCCGCCTCGCTGATCCTGGTCTACGGCAAGGGGTAAGCCGTCCCGGTGAACGGTCGGGGCGCGGACGCGCCGGCGACGGCGCCGTAGAGCGTCCGGTAGGCGCGCGCCAGCTCATCCCCGCCGAACGGCCGCGCCTGGCGAGCGCTCGCGCCCCTTGAAATCCCCGCAATCCGGGGCGACATTGGGCAGGCATCATGTTGCTCGTCCATCGTTCGCGCCGCGCCGCCAGGGCTGTCCGGACCGCTTCGCCCGGCGGCGAGCTGTTCGTTGCGTCGGTGGTCTTCACGATGCTGCTCGCCGCCTTCGGCGATGCGGTCGACCCGGCCTGGCTGGGCGAAGCCGGCCTCGAATTCACGCTGTTCGACTTCGGCGGCGAACTCTCCCTGCTGGGCATGCATCACTGGCATCTGGTCCAGTACCTTCTGGCCGGTGCCGTGATCGCCGGAGGCATCGCCACCTTCAAGGCCGGTCTCGGCCGCATCTTCCATCCGCTGCGCCCCGCGCCCCGCCGCGCCATCGATAAAGTGCCGATACAGCTCCGACCGAAGTCTTTCTGAAGCCCTTCTGTCGTCTTTCGTCGGAGTTCCGTCATGCCTGAATTTTTTTCGGCCGGCTTCCTGTCGGCCCTGCTCGCCATCGTCCTGATCGACCTCGTGCTGGCGGGCGACAACGCCCTGATCATCGGCCTGGTCGCCCGTAACCTGCCCAAGAACACACAACGCAAGGTGATCTTCTGGGGCACCTTCGGCGCCATCGCCGTGCGCGCCCTGATGGCCATCCTCGTCGTCTACATCCTCGACCTGCCGGGTTTCCTGCTGGCCGGCGGCCTCGCCCTGATCTGGATCGCGCGCAAGCTCCTGACGCCCGCCGAGGATGCGGCAAACCATCACGCGGGCTCGGCCCCGGTGACCTCCTTCGCCGCCGCTCTGCGCACCATCGTCGTGGCCGATGCCATCATGGGTGTCGACAACGTGCTGGCGATCGGCGGGGCGGCTTCCGGCAGCATCGTCCTGATCGTGATGGGTCTCGCGATCAGCGTGCCGATCATCGTCTGGGGCAGCCATCTGGTGATCCGCCTGGTCGACCGCTTTCCATCGGTCATCCTGCTGGGCGGCGCGGTGCTGGCCTGGACGGGCTATTCGATGATCGTGCGCGAGCCGCTGCTGCAGTCCTGGCTGGTGGCACACCCGCCGGCACGCTTCGTGATCGCCGTCCTGGTGTTCTCGATCTCGCTCGCTCCGTGGTGGACCGAGCGCCTGTCGCAGAAGACGCAGCCGCTCGTGGTGCTGCTGCCCTCGCTGCTGGTGTGGCTGCTCGCCTTCGAGGTCGCCGACCCGCATCTCGATCGGATGGGCGGCCTGTTCGCCACCGAGCTCGGCGCCTACCTGATCGAGGCCGTCCGCTGGCTGGGCTGGCTGCCGCTGGCGGCGGGCTTCGTCTGGCTGCGGGAGCAGCGCCTGCACCGCGCGGTGCGCAGCTGATGCACCGTCACGACCACAGATCGAACAGGCGCCGGTGCTCGTCGAGCGCGTACCGGTCGGTCATGCCGGCGATGTAGTCGGCAACGAGGCGGGCCCGGGCGGGTCTTTCGGCCGCCTCGGCCCGCTCGCGCCAGGGCGGCGGCAGGCAGTTGGGCTCGGCGAACAGGAGGCCGAACAGGTCCATCACCACGCGACGTGCCTTCGAGTGCGAGCGATTGAGGTGCCAGTGCTCGTACATGCGCTTGTACAGGAAGCGCTTCACCGTCCGGTCGGTCGCCGCCATCTTCTCGGAGAAGGCAACGACCGGCCGGCCGAGCGCGCGGATGTCGGCGACCGAACCCGGCCTGGCCTCGACCACCCGCCGGCCGGTCTCGGCCAGCACGTCCTCGACCATCGCGTTGATCATGCGCCGGATCGCCTCGTGGATCAGGCGCGACTGGGCGATGCCCGGGTATTTCTTCTCGACCAGCACGAACATCTCGCCGACCAGCGGCAGGTCGCGCAGATCGGCGATCTCGAACAGGCCGGCGCGCAGGCCATCGTCGATATCGTGGTTGTTGTAGGCGATGTCGTCGCTGAGCGCGGCGACCTGCGCCTCCGGTCCGGCATGGCCGTCGAGCTCGAGATCGTGATCGCGGCAGTATTCGACGATCGCCGCCGGCAGATCGGTCAGCACGCGGCCGTCCTCGAGCAGCGGCCCGTTGTGCTTGACCACGCCTTCGAGCGTTTCCCAGGTCAGGTTCAGGCCGTTGAACTCGGCATAGCGCTCCTCGAGCTTGGTCAGGATGCGCAAGGTCTGGGCATTGTGATCGAAGCCGCCGAACGGCTTCATCGCGGCGTCCAGCGCCTCCTCGCCGGCATGGCCGAACGGCGTATGGCCGAGGTCGTGCGCCAGCGCGACGGCCTCGCCGAGATCCTCGTCGAGCCTGAGCGTGCGGCAGATCGTGCGGGCGATCTGCGCCACCTCGAGCGAGTGGGTCAGACGGGTCCGGTAGTGGTCGCCCTCGTGATAGACGAAGACCTGCGTCTTGTGCTTCAGCCGCCGGAACGCCGTCGAGTGGATGATGCGGTCGCGGTCGCGCTGGAAGGGGCTCCGGCTCGGCGCCTCCGGCTCGGCGTGCAGGCGGCCTCGGCTCGCCCACGGCAGGGTGGCATAGGATGCGAGCGCTTGCGCTCGCCACAGCTCGTCGGCCACGGCTCCTCCGTTGCCGCCGACTTCTACGCTTTCTCCACCGCGTCAACAACCTCGTGACCGCCGTCCCAGATCATGTCGGCGGCGACATAGAGGACGACCAGGAAGCCGATCCACGCGACCCAGCGATGGCGGTCGAGGATGCGGGCGATCAGGTTGGACGCCACGGCCATCAGCACGACGGAGAGGGCGAGGCCGATCCACAGGACGACCTTGTGGTCGCGCGCCGCCCCGGCCACCGCCAGGACGTTGTCGAGCGACATCGAGATGTCGGCGACGATGATCTGGATCATCGCCTGACGCGGCGTCTTCGGCGCGGCGTGCCCGTTGCCTTCCCCGGGAGCCGAATGCGCATTCGACCGCAGCTCGCGATACATGCGCCAGGCGACCCACAGGAGCAGCAGCCCGCCCGCCAGGGTGAGACCGATGATCTGCAGCAGTTCGGTGGCGATCCCGGCGAAGGCCAGCCGCAGCACCGTCGCGCCGGCCACGCCCCAGAAGATGATGCGCGTCCGATTCCCGGCCGGCAGCCCGGCCACCGCCATGCCGATGATGATGGCGTTGTCGCCCGACATCACGAGGTCGATCAGGACGACCTGAATGAAGGCGGATATGACGGATTGATCCAGTCCGAGCGCGTCCATGAGCCTCCCGCCGACGCGCCGGGCGTCCTATTTCACGAGCGTGACCGGCGCGTCCGAATAAGCGATGACATCCTGCGCCACCGAGCCGAGCAGCACGCCGCTCAGCCCGGTATGGCCGCGCGTGCCCATGACGATCATGCCGGCGCCGAGCTTCTTCGCGTAGTCGCGCACCACCTCGCCCTGGCGACCGACGCCGATATGAACCTTGGCCGGCACGGAAGCCGCCTGGGCCAGCGCGACGGCCGAGGCGAGGGCCTTGTTGCCCTCCTCGCGGCGGTAGGCATCGATCTGGTCGCGACCAACGAAGGTCGAGATGGCACCGCCGAAGGCCGGCTGCACGTTCAGCAGGTGCAGATCCGCGGCCAGCCCGGCCGCGACCAGCCCGAGGGCATGCTTGACCGCGCGATCGGAATTCTCCGAACCGTCCACCGGCACCAGGATCGCCTTTGTCTGTGCCATGTCTTCCTCACTTCCTCGACGCGTCGCCCGGCTTCTCTTCGGCCAGGTCGATCGGCTCGGCATGGGCTCGCCTCCTCGCGCGATACTGTAGCGCGTAGCCGATCGCCACGGTGATGACGGCGCCGCCGATCTCGAAGATCGTCTTGGCGTTGGGCAGCGCCGCCGCCAGCTTCTCGGCGTAGGCCGGGTCGGTCGCCAGCACCTCGCCCGCGATCCAGCCCAGCAGGCCGCCGCCGGCGATCACGATGACCGGGAAGCGGTTGAGCAGCATCATGATCAGGGTGGCGCCGAAGACGATCAGCGGGATGCTGATCAGCAGGCCGAGCACGATCAGGACGACGTCGCCCTTGGCCGCCGCGGCGATGGCGATGGCATTGTCGAGGCTCATCACGGCGTCGGCGATGATGATGGTGCGCACGGCTCCCCACAGCGAGCCCGCCGCCTTCACCCCGCCTTCGCCCTCCTCCTCGCCCTGCACCAGCTTGACGCCGATCCAGATCAGCAGCAGGCCGCCGATCAGCTTGAGATAGCCGATGTGCAGAAGCTGATCGACGATCAGCACGAAGATGATACGAAGGACGATGGCGCCCGCGCTGCCGATGAAGATGGCAGGCTTCTGATGCCTCTTCTCGAGGTTGCGGCAGGCCAGCGCGATGACCAGGGCATTGTCGCCCGAGAGCACGATATTCACCAGGATGATCTGGAGAAGACCGCTCCAGAACGCCGGGGTCAGTTCAAGTCCCATACGCCGCGATTCCCACCCTGCTATACGTGCGCCGTCATCTTCATTGCACCGGCCGAAGGTGTTAGTGCAGGCCTTGCCGGGGGGCAAGCCAAACCGGACAGGGGCGGGAGCAAATCGAATGGCGAGCGGCGCGGGCTACAACAAGATGTTCCCTGTTTCGTGGACGGAATTGCACCGGGACGCGCGTGCCCTCGCATGGCGGCTCGCGGACCTCGGTCCGTTCAGGGGCCTGGTGGCGATCACGCGCGGCGGGCTGGTGCCGGCCGCCATCGTCGCCCGCGAGTTGAACCTGCGCCTGATCGATACGGTGTGCTGCTCGACCTACGACCGGATGGAGCGCGGCGCGCGGGTCGAGACCCTGAAAGGCAGCATGGCCGAGCAGGAACGCGGCAAGGGCTGGCTGATCGTCGACGACCTGGTCGACACGGGCGTCACCGCACGGGCCGTGCGCGCGATGCTGCCCGAGGCGCATTTCGCCACGGTCTATGCAAAGCCGGCCGGTCGGCCTACGGTCGACAGCTACATCACCGAGGTGAGCCAGGACACCTGGATCCTGTTCCCCTGGGACCAGGAAGCCGTGATGGCCAAGACCATCCTCGAATTGAAGGCGAACCAGTGATGCGCTGCCATGTTCTTTCCGACCCCGGCAGCATCGATGGGCTTCGGCTGGTCGAACGGCCCGATCCGTCGCCCGGTCCGCGCCAGGTGCTGGTCCGGGTGCGGGCGACGTCGCTCAACTATCGTGACCTGATCACGGTCGAGGGCAAGTACGCCCGCGCCGCTCCCAAGCCCGACCTGATCCCGCTCTCGGACGGCGCGGGCGAGGTCGTCGCGGTCGGTCCCGGCGTGTCGCGGCTGAAGGTCGGCGACCGGGTCGCGGGATGTTTCATGCAGAGATGGATCGGCGGCGCGATCGACGAGGTGGCACAGGCTTCGGCGATGGGCGGCGCGATCGACGGCATGCTGAC